>Ga0209594_1000483_pt1 | contig 23923 bp, 16 predicted proteins | sample AshMeaCrysSpring_FD_184126 | JGI IMG/M metagenome (GOLD analysis project Ga0209594, IMG submission 184126) | Groundwater microbial communities from Big Spring, Nevada to study Microbial Dark Matter (Phase II) - Ash Meadows Crystal Spring... | ecosystem: Environmental > Aquatic > Deep subsurface... | reverse complement strand
TGGGTTAAGGCTGAAAACTCCCGATCCCGCCGCGCCACTCTACGACGCATGCGCGGGTTATGAAACCGCTCGAGGTAGTCGAACAGATCCGCGCGAGCCTCGTCGCGAGTCCGATATTGGCGGTGGTTCACGCGTTCCCGCTTGAGCTGCCCAAAGAAGCCCTCGCAGGCCGCATTGTCAGCGCAATGGCCAACCGCGCTCATGCTGCAGACCAGCGCGTTGCCGCCCAGGAACTTCTGGTAGGTGCCGCTGATGAACTGACCGCCGCGATCGGAGTGCAGGATGATCTCCGAGCTGCCCGAGCGCTGCCACACCGCCATCTGTACCGCGCGCACGACCATGTGGCGATCCTGCCGGTGATGCATCGACCAGCCCATCACCAGCTTGCTGAACAGGTCGAGCACGATGCACAGAAAGAGCTTGCCTTCGAGCGTCAGGATCTCGGTGATGTCGGTGACCCACTTGGTCTCCGGTTCGTTGGCGCTGAAGCCGCGCTCGAACAGTGCCTGCATGTAGTTCCGGTCGAACAGTTCGGCAGCCTCGGCCGCGATTGCGGCAATCTGCGCGTCGCCGAGATAGCGATCCAGCAGCTTCATCAAGGGCGTCGTATCGAACGCTGCATCACCGCGAAGCGACTGCCCGGGGTTGCGCTTCCGCACGAGGTCGTCCGACGGGAAGCTGGTGCACGACTCGCGCAGCGTCTCGTCGCAAGCGGACCCGAGAAACGCGACGACAAGTCGCAACATGCCGATCTCCGTCGAGTTACTCGGCTATTGCCCACTGTCAACTGATCAGCAGGACTACGACCATTCCCCAGATGGTCAGCAGGGTGTTGCTGACCGCATACGGCACCGTGTAGCCGAGCATCGGGACGTTGCTCTGCGCTGCGTCCGCGACCATGCCGGCGCTCGCAGTGCTCGTGCGGGCGCCGCCGCAGCAGCCGAGGTTGATGGCCGGGTCGAACTTGAAGACGTACTTGCCGATGAGCGGTGCCAGAAGCATCGGCACGGTCGTGGCGAACAGGCCCCAGAAAAACAGCGTGATGCCTGCCTCCTGCAAACCCGAGAGGAAGGTCGGTCCGGAGGAAATCCCGACGACCGCGATGAACATATTGAGACCGACCGAGTTCATGAACCACTGGCTTGGCGTCGGCACGCGCCCGAAGGTCGGATGCACGGAACGCAGCCAGCCGATGAACAGCCCGGCGAGCAGGGCTCCACCCGACGTCGACAGGGTGATCGGCACCGGCCCGAGCTGAACCTCGAGCGCGCCGATCAGGCCGCCGACCAGGATGCCGAAGCCGACCCAGACCATGTCCGTCACGTCGGAGGGACGGTCGGCATAGCCGAGGGCAGCGACTGCGCGGTCGGTGTTGGCGAGCGTCCCGCTGACCCGAAGAATGTCGCCACGGTAAAGCTTGGTCTCCGGAAGCAACGGAATCTGCACTCCGACCGCCCCGCGCGTCAGCCGCGACGGAAAGACGCCCCGCGCGAATTCCTGTGTCGAGAGCTCGCGCAGTGTCCTTCCGTCCAGCGCTTTGTTGGTGATCATGATGTCGACCGCCTCGGCGGGCACGTCGAGCAGTTCGCGGTCCTCGACCTCCACGCTGCCCGGCAGGTAGCTCACCACGAACTCGCGGCGGCCGGATACGGCGACGACGTCCCCCGCCTGCAGCACGGTGCCCGGCTTCAGCTGGATGATCTGGCCGTCGCGGCGGATGCGCTCGATGAACAGTCGCACGGGCACTCCGTCCTGCACGCTGCGGGCGAGGCTCTCGACCTCGCTGACCGTCCGGCCGACGCCCGGCGCGCCCTGCGGAACCCGGTAGGCGCGCATCTCGACCCGCCGCCACGCCGATTGCGCGGTCTCGCCGCCCGACACGGCGCCGAGTTCCTGCTCATAGCGTCGACACTCGGCCGCCAGGTCGATGCGCAGCAGCTTGGGTCCCACCGTCGCGAGCAGCCAGCCCGTGCCGACCGTTCCCCAGATGTAGGTAACGGCGTAAGCCACGGGAATGTGGTTGAGCATCGCCTCCTTGCCCGCCTGGGATGCATCGAGACCGTTGATCGCGTCGGTGGCGAGGCCGATCGAGGCCGAGATGGTTTGCGAACCAGCGTGGAGCCCAGCCGCGAAACCAGGGTCGTAGCCCGCGATGACTGACGCGATCACGACGCAGGCGAGCACCAGCAGGCAGACGACGACCGCGAACAAGGCCTGTGGCACGCCGTCCTTGGCCACGCCCCTCACGAACTGCGGCCCGACGCCGTAGCCGACGGCGAACAGGAACAGCATGAAGAACACTGACTTCACCTGCGGCGAAATCTCGATGCCGAGTTGCCCGACCACGATCCCAGCCAGCAGCGTCCCGGTGACGCTGCCGAGCGAGAAGCTGCCGAACTTGATCGCCCCCAGCCAGTAACCGGCCCCGAGTGCGAGGAAGATCGCCAGCTCAGGGTTGCCGCGCAGGGTCTCGACCAGCCAGTTCAACATGTGTCCATCCTCCGCTTCGGCCGCGTTGTGTCACGCCAGCGCTTCCGCCCGCAACAGCTTCAATCCGAGCGTCGCGTCGTAGCCGTGGATCTCCTTGACGTCCAGCTTGCGCATGAACTCGATTGTGTCGGCCTCGATCACCTGGCCGGGCACCATGATCGGGAACCCCGGCGGATACGGGATCACGAAGTTCGCCGACACCAGTGGCGGACCCTCCTTGATTCGCCGGTCGACCTCCGGGTCGCGCAGCTTCAGGTGCTCGCAGCATTCTTCCCGATAGGCCTTGTAGAAGGCGCTACGCATGTCGCCCTCGAGCGTCGAACCCGCCGGGTCCGAACGGAAGCGGTCGTGAAAGCGGCTGAAATTGGGAAGCCCCGGTACGTCCTCCGTCAGTGACTTCACGCGCTCTGCGAACGACTCCTGCGCAGGCGCACCGCCCTGCTTCAGACCGATCTCGATCTTCCGCGAGATCTCCACGAGCACGCGCAGCAGGTTCGCGACGTCGCTGCGGGTGTTGTTGATATTGGTCTGCAGCAGGACCGAATTGCGCGAGGTCTTGTTGAGCTGGATGCCGTAGTCGGCCGCCAGGATGCCCTTGAACTGAGTACCGTCAAAACCGGCCGTGCCGCATACGAGCGTGAGTCGCGTTGGGTCGAGCACGAATTCGTCGTGCCGGTACGCCTCGAGCGTCTGCGCCCAGGTCACGCCGGACTCGGTGTAGCTCGCGAGACCCGAGGCCCGGAACTCCTGCGGGATCATCTCGGCCGGCTCGAGCACGCGGAAGTACTTCGACACGAGCGGGTGCGTGTTGACGTCCTTGCGGATCTCGATCGCGAGCGCGATCGCGTGGGTCACGAGCTCGTAGCCTTCGAGCTCCATCTGGCGACGCGCCACGTCGAGCGAAGCGATGATCTGCAGGTTCGGCGACGTCGAGGCGTGGGTGAACACGGCCTCGTGAAACGGTGCCTCGTGGTGGTGGAAGTCCTGGTCGCCCACGAGCACCATCGAGCCCTGGCGCAGCGACGACATCGACTTGTGGGTCGAGTTCGTCTGATAAACGCGGATCCGGGCGACGCGAGGATCGGGTACGAGGCGCGCGTCGAGGAGACGAGAATCGGTCGGATCGAGGTCCTTGCCGAAGGCCCTCTCCTGCTCGAGGTACGCCTCGAGCGACTTCGGGTCGGCGAACCACTCCGCCATCTGCTGCCGCGCTCCCATGGCAGTACGTCGACGGTAGAGCCAGTGAAACCGGGCGAACCCGAACCAGGCCTCGTCCCACATGAACGCCAGGTCGGGCTTGATCGCCAGGCACTCCTCCATGACGCGCCGGGTGTCGTACATGTGGCCGTCGAAGGTCACGTTGGTAAGCGCGATCAATCGCACCTTGTCGAGGCGGCCGGCGGCCTTGAGGTCCAGCAGGGCCTTCTTGATGGCACGCAGCGGCACGCTGCCGTACATCGAGAAGGCAGTCAGCGGGAAAGCCTCGACGTAATACGGCTGCGCGCCGGCGAGCACGCAGCCGTAGTGATGCGACTTGTGGCAGTTGCGGTCGACGATGACGATGTCGCCCGGCTGGCACAGCGCCTGGTACACCATCTTGTTCGAGGTCGACGTGCCGTTGGTGACGAAGAACACCTTATCGGCGCCGAACGCGCGTGCCGCCGCGTCCTGCGCGAGCTTGATGTTGCCGGTGGGCTCGAGGAGGCTGTCGAGGCCACCGGTCGTGGCCGAGGACTCGGCGAGGAACAGGGTCGGGCCGTAGAATTCGCCCATGTCGCGGATCCATTCCGACCCGAACACCGACTTTCCTCGCGCGATCGGCAGTGCGTGGAAAGTCGCGATCGGCCTCTGCGCGTAGTGCTTGAGGTTGTCGAAGTACGGCGTCCGATATCGCTCGTCCACGCCCTCCAGGATCGCCAAGTGGATCTCGAGCGGCTCCTCGACCTCGTAGAACACGCGGCGCAGCCCGCTGGCCGCCGGGTCGCTGACGACATCCTCGGGCCGGCAGTCGTCGATCAAATAGAGATCGATCTCAGGGCGTACCGCTTTGAGGATCCGGGCCAGCACCAGGCCGTGGTCGCCCACCCCGACCGACTCTGGGTCGACGTCGAGACCCGCGCCAAGCACTTCGCGAAGCAGGGGCAGTGCGTGTGTCGACGCCCACGCGAAGCCCTCATGGATCACCGCGGCCTGGATCTGCGGATTCACCATGCAGGCCAGCACGGCATCTTCCAGGCTGCCGACGAACACCGGCTCGTAGATGAACTGATCCTGGGACCTGCGCAGGCGCCGGACCTGCTGCGCGTGCAACGGCCACTTCGACGGCGGTGTCGGCACGACGTACAGCACCTCGAAATACGGTCGTCCGCCGCTCTCCGAGGTCGGCAGCGGAACCGCGGCGGCGTGCCCGGTCGCGTCGTCCTCGGCCTCCCATTCCGCCGCGTCACGCCTGTAGCTTCGCACCATCAGCGCCGCCGAGATTCTTTGCACGAGCCGCGCGGCTCCGACGGAATCGTCGCCTTCGACGCGCTCCTTGAGGACCGCCAGCAGCCTCCTCCCCGGATAGGCGTGAAAGTCCTCGGCCGGCAGCATCGCGTCGAGCAGCGCCGCACACTTGTCTTTCTGCGCTGCGACGCCCTGCTTGCCGATCGCCGCCGTCCACTGCTGGCAGGCCTTCAACAGGACACGCCATTGGTCGAAGCGCGCCCCTGACGAATTGAACAGGTGGTCGATGCGCTGCGTGGCCGCACCCTTGATGATCTGCATGTTTATACGCCTCTTACGAACACTGGGACGGGTGCACCGCCGGTCCGCGTCCCTGGCCGGCGGTCCCCGGGAAACGGGGTCTGCGCGTCGGGTCAGTTCGGGTTTGGCCCGAACACACCCACGCCGAGCTCACCCGCGATGTCGCGAATCGCGTTCAGCGAGCGGACGCTGTTGCCGGCCTCGTTCAGCCGCGGCGAGAAGGCGGCGATGGCGAAGCGGCCGGGAACGACGGCGACGATGCCGCCGCCGACACCGGTCTTGGCCGGCAGGCCCGCGGTGTACATCCAGTCGCCCGATTCGTCGTAGAAGCCCGCCGTGGCCATCACCGCCAGCAGCTCCGGCACGTGCTTCGCAGGCATCACCTGCTTCCTGGTGAGCGGGTTCACGCCGCCGTTGGCGAGCGTAGCACCCATCATGCCGAGGTCCCTGGCACTGACGCCGACGGAGCACTGGCGCGTGTACACCCGCAGCGCCTCCTCGGGATCGCTGTAGAGACGGCCCCAGTTGTAGAGCAGGTTCGCGATGCCCCGGTTGCCAAAGGCCGTAGAGTATTCCGAGTCATACACCTTCTCGAGCACGGTCAGCGGACCCCCCGCGAAATCGCTGAGGTTCTGCTGGACCTTGTTCCAGCGGTCCTGCTCGGAGGTGGCCTGGACGAGACTCACGGCCGCGATCGCACCTGCGTTCACGAGCGGATTCACGGAGTTCTCGTAGATCGCCAGCGCCAGCTTCGAGTTGAAGGCCATGCCGGTCGGTTCGACGCCGATCTTCTCCCTGAGAACTTCCGGACTCTGCTGGCTCATCACCAGCGCCGCCGTGAACGGCTTCGACACCGACTGGATCGAGAACTTGTAGTCGACGTCGCCCGCGCTGTAGACCTTGCCGTCCTTCGTGACGATCACCACGCCGAACAGGTCGCTCGGCGTCTCGGTCAGGATCGGGATGTAGTCGGCGTTCTTGCCGTCCTTCAGGTCCTTGTACTTCGCGTAGGCCGCGTCCACGACGCGCTGGAAGTCCTTCACGGCCGGGTCGGGCGCCGGACCCTTTGCGAACGCGGGTCCCATCGACAGCATCGCGACTGCTGCCAGGACGGTAACCGATGAAAACCTTCTGCTCGTCATCATTGCGTTTCTCCGGATCAGAAGCTCTTGCCCCAGCTGTACTTGACCGAGAACTGGATGCGCGTGTCGTCCTGCGTCGAGCCATCCTTGAATTCGAGGTCGCCCCACATGACCTCGCCGCCGACCATCACGTTCGGCACCGGGTAGTACAGCAGGTTCACCGATGCGTACTGAGCGCTCTCGAAGGTGTCATCGGTCTGCAGGTTCGTGTTGTCGACGAACGTCGTGCTGTAGCCGATCGAGCTCGAGAACTCCTCGCTCCAGTAGTGATCGTAGTACGCGACAATGCCGGTCAGCGGCACGGCCTCGGCCTCCGCATTTCCGGGATCGGTGCCGGAGGGCAGGCGGCCCTCCGGCGCGAGGTCCATGCCGCCGTCGTTCATGTAGCTCGCGACCCCGTGCCCGTACACGTACTGCAGGAGGATCTTGTCCTTCCCCCAGGTGTTGATCGTGCCGCTCAGGTTGATTCCCCACCCGAGCGCGTCACCCTTCGGCTCGTTCTTCGGCGTACCCTTGGTGTCGTAACCGAGCGAACGCAGGATGCCCGCGACCTGCACGTGCCCCCAATCGCCCTTCGTGCGCCAGTGCGCGGCGAGGTTGGGGATCTCCTCGTTGCTCTGGATGTCATCGCCGAGTTCCGGGTCGAACTCGCGGATCTCTCCGATGTCCACGTCGTTGCTCGGTTCCTCGATGCCGATCGCGAAAGAGCTCGACTCCGTGCGGTACGGCGTCCAGCGGATCTGGACGTTGCGCCAGAACACCATGCCGTTCGGTCCCCAGTAGTCGATCACGTTGGGGAACACGTCGATGTCCATGAAGATGCTGTTGGTCTGCCCCGCGAGCAGCGAGCCCCACTCCCCATAGGCATGTCGCAGGCGAAACGTGGTCTGGCCGGCATCGGCACCGACGCCGAACAGGTCGAACTCGAACTTGAAGTCGATCGGCGCGTGGCCCTCCGCCGTCGGCATCGTACCCTTCACGCCGAAGCGGCTCTGCTTCACCGAGACGCTGGCCTGTCCGTTGCTGCCGTAGATGCCTTCGGGGTTGGCGATCTTCGAGGGCCGGAACGCGTCGTCCCAGTCCGGGTTCATTCGCCCGAAGTCGTAGATCGCATCGGCCTGCGCGAAGCCGTAGATCTCGAAGGTGCGATCGTCCTCGGCCGACGATGCGTGCGGCGCCGCAAGCACAGCCGTGGCCAGCAGGGCGGAGACCAAGGACCGGACCTGCCGGCCGGAACGTGAAAACATCTCATTCATGAGGAGACTACCTTTGCGGGCAATGACTTCCCTATTCGCCTAAATCTCATGCCTGGAGTCAACGCGGGTGAGCCAGGCCGGGCCAGCCGCTGGGCGGCTCTTGCCGGCCATAGGCCCGCGCCGGCGAGCAGGCCCCGCCACGCTCGGCGCTCGTCGTCGCGTCGCGTACCATATCAGGCCGCATGAGCGCCCACGAATCCCGCGACCACACCCCGGTCATGCAGCAGTACCTGCGCATCAAGGCGCAGTACCCCGACGTGCTGCTCTTCTACCGGATGGGCGACTTCTACGAGCTTTTCTTCGACGACGCCCGCAGGGCGGCGCGCGTGCTCGAAATCACCCTGACCGCTCGTGGCCAGTCGGGTGGCGAGCCCATTCCGATGGCTGGCGTACCGGTGCAGACGCTCGACACCTACCTCGCGCGCGCCGTGCGCCGCGGCGAGTCGGTCGCAATTTGCGAGCAGATCGGCGATCCCGCGAAGTCGAAGGGGCCGGTCGAGCGCCAGGTGGTCCGCGTGGTGACGCCCGGCACCGTGACCGACGATGCCCTCCTCGAGGACCGCCGCGACACCCTGCTCGCCTCGGTGTGCACGTTGACGGATCGCTTTGGACTCGCGTGGCTCGAACTCTCGAGCGGCCGCTTCCACGCGCTCGAAGCCACGGGCGCTGAGGCGCTGGCGGCCGAGCTCGAGCGCCTGCGCCCGGCGGAACTGCTGGTGTCGGAGGATGGCGGGCCGCAACTCCCGAACTCAGCCCCGGCCTGCGTGAGGCAGCGCCCACCGTGGCATTTCGAGGCGGCGAGTGCGGAGCGGCACCTGTGCGAGCAGTTCGGCACGCGCGATCTCGCCGGCTTTGGCCTCGCTGCCCGGCCGCTCGCCGTCGGCGCAGCCGGCTGCCTGCTGCAATACGTGCGCGATACGCAGAAGTCCGCCCTGCCACACCTGCGCGGCATCCGTTGCGAGGAACGCGACGAAGCGCTGCTGCTCGACGCCGCCACGCGCCGCAACCTCGAGCTCGACGCGAGCCTCTCCGGCCGCGCGGACAGCACGCTCGTCGGCGTGCTCGACCGCACGGCCACCGCCATGGGCGGGCGCGAACTGCGTCGCTGGGTGCAGCGCCCGCTGCGCACACGCTCGCCGCGCGAGCATCGGCTTCAGGCCATCGAGGCTTTCCTCGACACCGGCCTGCACGCAGCGGTGCACGCGCTGCTGCGCCGGGTAGGTGACGTCGAGCGCATACTTGCGCGTGTCGCGTTGCGCTCCGCGCGGCCGCGCGACCTCGCGGGGCTGCGCGACGCGATCGGTTGCCTGCCGGAGCTGCAAGCGCTGCTCGAAGGCGCGGACTCACCGTTGCTCGGCCAGCTCGCGGCGGCCGCACGGTCGCATCCGGACGTGCATGCGCTGCTTTCCTCCGCACTCGTGCCGGTGCCGCCCGCGATGCTGCGCGAGGGCGGCGTCATCGCACCGGGCCACGACGCCGACCTCGACGAGCTGCGCCGCATCAGCGAGCACAGCGACGAGGCCCTGCTCGAACTCGAGGCGCGCGAGCGCGAGCGAACGGGCTTTGCCAACCTGCGCTTCGGCTATAACCGTGTGCAGGGTTACTACATCGAGGTGAGCCGCAGCCAGGCGGACCAGGTCCCGGCCGACTGGGTGCGCCGCCAGACGGTCAAGAACGCCGAGCGCTACATCACGAACGAGCTGAAGACGTTCGAGGACCGTGTGCTCGGCGCACGCGACCGCGCGCTCGCCCGCGAGCGCGAACTCTACGAGGGCCTGCTCGATCGCCTGATCGAGCAATTGCCGGGGCTGCAGGCCTCGGCCGCCGCGCTCGCCTCGCTCGACGTTCTCGCCAATCTCGCCGAGCGCGCCATCGCCTTGCGGCTCGTGAAGCCGCAGCTCTGCGACGAGTCGCGCATCGACATCCGCGGCGGACGCCATCCGGTCGTCGAGCAGCACCTCGACGGGCCGTTCGTGCCGAACGACCTCGCGCTGCACCAAGGCCGGCGCATGCTGATCGTCACAGGGCCGAACATGGGCGGCAAGTCGACGTACATGCGCCAGAGCGCGCTGATCGTCATTCTCGCCGGCATCGGCAGTTTCGTCCCGGCGGAATCCGCCACGATCGGCCCGGTGGACCGGATCTTCACGCGCATCGGTGCCGCGGACGACCTTGCCGGAGGCCGTTCGACCTTCATGGTCGAAATGACCGAAGCGGCGAACATCCTGAACAACGCGACGCCCGACAGCCTGGTGCTGATGGACGAGATCGGGCGCGGCACCAGCACCTACGACGGTCTCTCGCTCGCCTGGGCTTGTGCGCGTCACATCGGCCGTGAACTCGGTGCCTACACGCTTTTCGCCACGCATTACTTCGAGCTCACTGCGCTCGCGGACGAACTGCCGGCCTGCGCCAATGTTCACCTCGACGCGACCGAGCACGGCGACACTCTGGTCTTCCTGCACGCCGTCAAGGAAGGGCCCGCGAACCAGAGCTACGGCCTGCAGGTGGCGCGGCTCGCGGGCGTGCCGAAGCCGGTGGTTGGCGAGGCCCGGCGCTATCTAGAGGAACTCGAGCGGCGCGATCACACGGCTCGGCCTTTGACACCTCAGCGTGAACTCGATCTGCCCTCGCCCGTGGATCCGGCGGAGGCCGCGGCGCTCGCGGAACTGGGTGCACTCGACCCGGACAGCCTCAGCCCTCGAGACGCTCTGGTGGCGCTCTTCAAGCTCAAGGAGATCCTCGCCGGGCGCCGTTGATTCGCTGCGGTTCAGTCGAGTTCCTGGACGCCACCGCCGCTGACTGTCAGCACCTGCCCGCTGATCCACTCTGCCGCCGGCGAGCACAGAAAAAGGGCCGCGTAGGCGATGTCACGCCCCTCACCCAGTCGCTTGAGCGGAGTGTTCTTCAGCATGTTCCGCTCGATTTCAGGCGTAAGAACACTCATGAGCGCGGAGGTCCTGATCGCGCCCGGGGCGATCGCGTTCACGCGAATGCCTTTCGGACCGAGGTCGCACGCGATGTTGCGCGTCAGGTGGCTCTCGGCCGCCTTCGACGAGGCGTAGGCCGCCATACGCGCGTTGGTGTTCTCGGCGGCCATCGAGCTGATGTTCAGGATCGCCCCGCCGCCGGCCTCTTCCATGTGCGGCGCACACAACTGCGCGAGGTGGAACACAGAGAACACGTTGAGTTCGAAGGCCCAACGGAACGTGTCCATCGGCATTTCGAACGGCTTGGGCCCGCCTCCGCCCGCGTTGTTCACCAGAATCGTGACCTTGCCGAACTCGCGGATCGCGGCGTCGACGAGCGCACTGCGTGCGTCCGCATCGGTCACGTCGCAGGCCACGCCGATCGCCCGCCCGCCGGCCCCGGTGATGGCCTTCGCGGCCTCGACGGCGGTCTCCCGCGCGCGGTCACTGACGACGACTGCGGCCCCGGCAGCCGAGAACAGTTCCGCGATTGCGCGGCCGATGCCAGCGCCGCCACCCGTGACGATCGCCACGTGGCCCGAAAGACCGAATGCGTCGAGAACGTGCATCTTGCGCTACCTCCAGCGGGTCACGGCAGGCAAACTCGACGCTCAGTCGTCGTCCGAGTTGGCCACGGCGGCCGCAACGCCAACGACGGCGGCCCCGACCAGCGCACCCTTGAGGAACTGATTGCCGTCGTCGTCGCGCCGCCGGTAGTAACGGCGCTCATATTCGTAGCGATCCCAATAGCGCCCGTCACGGTACCAGCGATTGTCGCCGCGGTAGTAACGGTCGTAGTAGTCCTCACGGATCTCTCGCCGGACCTCGCGCCGGGCCTCGCGCCGCTCCCGCTCCACCTCACGATAGCCCTCCCGCACCTCGCGCCGCGCGCACTCGCGGGTCTTGCACTTACGGAGCTCACGAGCCGCCTCGCGCTTCTCCTTCTTCACGGACTTGGCGCCCTCGCGCATCTCCTTGCGAACCTCCCAGCGGCTCGCGGAGGCCTGCATCGGTGCCGTGAGGCCGGCTAGCGCCACGCCCGCCGCCGCGATCAACGTCAGGCCGAGGGAGCGCATTATTTCTTCTCCGCGCGGTCGGCGCGAAACTTTGCGACGCGCGCCTCGTAGGCCTTCAGCACCTCGGCACAATCCTTCGTCTCGATCTCCACGTTCGTGCCATAACCGAAGGCCGAGGAGAACAGGAAGGCCCGGTCCGTGCCGAGCAGGCGGGCAATTCCCGCATGGATGTCGAGAGCTTCACGTTCGAGATCCACCCGCTGGGCATCGATCACACAGCCCCGCGCCAGCCCCGCCAGGTAGCCGAAGCGCTTGAGGCCCTCGTCCAGCTGCTCTTCCGCGTCGATGGCGGACGCCTCCGTTGCCTCCGGCTTTGACGGTTCGGCCGCATGCGTGGCCTGCAGCAACGGCAACGCAAGCACGACAGCCCAGCAGGTCAGGTTCAGTCTCGACACGATGGAGTTCTCCTTGAGTGAAACCGCGCGGACGGCCGCATCGGCGCCGAGCGCCCGGATCCGGGTTTTATTTCAGCCGCGGCCGGGGATCAATCGCCGCCCAGCCGTTTCCGCCCAATTTGGGCATTTCGCGGTGTGGCGGGCCGTGCAGCCGCCTTGGATTGCGCCAGAATGGGCGCCGGCCGCCACTTTCCCTGCCGCGGCCGGTCTGGGTTTGGGGAAAGACTTGAAGAAATCACGGATTCAGGAGGCAACTCCGCGAGTGGATGTCGGCGCACCGGGCATTCCGGGCGGCCCGACGATGGAACTCTCGGGAGTTCCGGCTGAGTACTGGCGGGCGTTCAGCCTGCTGGCTCTCGTGATGAACCGTTTCATCGTGGATCACCTCATTCGTTCCGCACGCCTGTTTGGCAACGACACGGAGGCGCTCGTCCTGTTCGGGATGCTGGCCCATCTCAATGTCGTCCACCTGGTGCCACCTGGTTCCGGCGCCCTGGCCACGCTGGACCGCCGGGGCAGGATCCCGGATTCCCAACCAAAGTTGCGCCCTGTGCGCCTGCGCGATCTCGCCCAGATCACCGGGCGGCCACGGGAGACGATTCGCAGGAAACTCGAACAGATGCGGGCGGCGGGTCGAGTGCAACGCGTGTCCGGCGGCTGGGTGCTCGACGTTTCCACGGTCGACGAAGACATGCAGGCTCTGACCATGGACGGCGTGGTCCGCTTCCTGCAAGCGGCGGACGCGATGAGGGCCATCGCCCGGGATGCGGCCCACCCTGAGAATTGAGGCATCGAATGATGCAGATATACTGCCGCGACAATCCATCCAGGATCCAAGCCGTGACTCGAATCCAGACTTGCTTGCGGGCATGGCCGCTGATTGCTGCGTGCGCGCTCGCGTTGGCGGGTTGCGGGCGCGACCAGCCTGCCGCGAAAGCGCAACCGCCCGCCGTGCCTGCGACGGTGATCACCGTTACCGGGACGGACGCGCCCTACGAAGCCGAGTTCGTCGGCGAGACCGAGAGCTCACAGGAAGTGGAAATCCGCGCGCGCGTCGAGGGCTTCCTGGAGTCGATCAACTACCAGGAAGGCAGTGTCGTCAAGAAAGGCGCCGTGCTATTCCAGATGGACCGCAAGCCCTTCGAGGCGGCGCTGGCCGCCGCGCGCGCCGAACTCGAGGCACAGCAGGCCCGGCTCGCCACGGCCGCGGCCAACCTCCGGCGGGTGGGCCCGCTGGCCGCGGAAGACGCGCTCAGCCAGAAGGATCTCGACGACGCCACGGGCTCGCGTGACGCGGCAGCCGCTGCAGTCGAGAGCGCGCGCTCCCGGGTGCAGCAGGCCGAGATCGACCTGAGCTACACGACGATCCGCGCCCCGCTCTCCGGCGTAACGAGTTTCGCGCGCAGGCAGCCCGGCAGCTTCATCGCGCCCGGTCCGGACAGCCTGCTCACCTACGTCTCGGCGCTCGACCCGATGCGCGTCAACTTCAGCGTCTCGGAGAACGAGCAACTCAGGTTCACGAAGCTCATCAACGCGAACAAGCTGCGCCGCCCGGAGGACGGGCGCTATGCGGTCAAGATCGTGCTCGCCGACGGGACCGTGGTGCCGGCCCCAGGGCTCGTCACCTTCGGCGACGCCTCTTACAACAAGGAGACCGGCACGTTCCTCGTGCGGGCCGAGCTGCCGAACAAGGACGGTACGTTGCGACCCGGACAGTTCGTGCGCGTTTTGCTCGGCGGCGCGACCTGGGTGAATGCGATCGAGGTGCCGCAGCGCGCGGTGCAGCAGGGCCCGCAGGGCAACTTCGTCTGGGTGGTTAACGCCGAGTCGAAGGCCGAGCCGCGGCCGGTGACCGTCGGGCCGCTGGTCGGCGACCGGTGGATCATCGACGAAGGCCTGCAGGCCGGCGAGCGCATCGTGGTGGACGGCGCACTCAAGCTCGCGCCGGGCGTCACCGTGAAGGCTACGGACGAGGCGCAGGCTGCGTCGTGATTTCCGATTTCTGCATCCGCCGACCGATCTTCGCGAGCGTCCTCTCGATCGTCGTGACGCTGGCGGGCCTCGCCGCGCTCGTCGGCCTGCCGATCGAGCAGTACCCGCCCATCGCGCCGCCGCAGGTCACGGTGTCGGCCAGCTTCCCCGGCGCCGACGCCGCCACCGTCGCGCAGGCTGTCGCCGCGCCGATCGAGACGCAGGTGAACGGCGCCGACAACATGCTCTACATGCAGTCGACGAGTTCGTCGACGGGGCAGATGACACTCACGGTCTTCTTCCAGATCGGCACGGACCCCGACACGGCTCAGGTGCAGGTGCAGAATCGCGTCAACATCGCGCTGCCCCAGCTCCCCGACGTGGTGCAGAAGACCGGGGTGCGCGTGGAGAAGCGCTCCTCGAGCATCATGATGCTGCTCGCCGTCTACGCACCGGACGGGCGCTACGACGTCAACTACGTTGCGAACTACGCAAACCTCTATGTGCTCGACGCGGTGAAGCGCGTCCCGGGCGCCAACCAGGCCTCGCTGTTCGGGGCCGCCGACAACGCGATGCGCGTGTGGCTGCGGCCGGACCGCATGGCCGCGCTCGGCATCACGCCGACCGACATCCAGGGGGCGATCGCCAAGCAGAACCAGCAGTTCGGTGGTGGCGCGATCGGGCAGTCGCCGACCGCAGCGCCGGTCGAGATCACGGTGCCGGTGGTCACCGAGGGCCGCTTCAACGAGCCGCAGCAGTTCGAGAACGTCATCCTGCGCACGGACTCTGCGGGCGCGGCGATCGTGCGCCTCGGCGACGTCGGGCGTGCCGAGGAAGGCCTGCAGAACTACATGATCCGGCCGAGCCTGAACGGCAAGCCGGCCGTGTTCATCGCCGTCTACCAGCAGCCGGGCTCTAACGCACTCGAGGTCGTCGCGGGCGTGCGCAAGACCCTCGAGCAGCTCAAGGCCAACTTCCCCGAAGGCATCGACTACGAGGTCTCGCTGGACACGACCAAGTTCGTCACCGCGTCCATCGACGAGGTGGTGAAGACCCTGCTCGAGGCCGTCGTGCTCGTGGTGCTCGTGGTCTACCTGTTCCTGCAGAACCTGCGCGCCACGCTGATCCCGACGATCGCCGTGGTCGTGTCGATCGTCGGCACGTTCGTCGGCATGACGATGCTCGGATTCTCGATCAACCTGCTGACCCTGTTCGGCATGGTGCTCGCGATCGGCATCGTGGTGGACGACGCCATCGTGGTGATCGAGGCCGTCGAGGCGAACATGAAGACCAAGGGCCTGTCGGCCCGCGACGCCGCGTTTGCCGCGATGCACGAGGTGTCGGGCCCGGTGGTGGCGATCGTGCTGGTGCTGGCGGCCGTGTTCGTGCCCACCGCCTTCCTCGGCGGCACGACCGGCGTGCTTTACAAGCAGTTCGCGATCACGGTCGTCATCTCGGTGATCCTCTCCGGCTTCGTCGCACTCACGCTGACGCCGGCGCTCGCGGCGCTGCTGCTCGACGGTTCGCACGGCCACCCGCCGAAGATCCTGCAGAAGTTCAACGAGTGGTTCGACAAGCTGACGGAGAGCTATTCCCGCGGCGTGCGCTGGGTGCTGAAGCGCGCGGCGCTCGCGCTCGGCGTGTTCGTCGCGTTCATCGGCGCGATCCTTCTTCTGTTCCGCACAGTGCCGGGCAGCTTCGTCCCGCCCGAGGACCAGGGCTTCATGCTCGTCGGTGCGATCCTGCCGGATTCCGCGAGCCTCGACCGTTCCGATGCGGTCGCGCGTCGGATTGCCGCAATCGCGCTCGAGCACCCGGCGGTCGAGTACGCGTCGGTCCTCTCCGGCTACAGCATCCTCGACAGCCAGTACAAGACGAACACGGCGACGGTCTTCGTGAGCCTGAAGGACTTCAAGGACCGCGAGGGTGACGCGCTCTCGCTGGACGGCGTGATCGCGAGCATCCGTCCGAAGTTCGCGGCCATCGAGGACGCGATCGTGATCCCGATCAACCCGCCGCCGATTCCCGGCCTCGGCATGCAGGGCGGCTTCGAGATGTGGGTGCAGGACCTCACGGGTGGCGAGCCGGCGCGCCTCGCGCAGGCGGTGCAGCAGGTGGTGGCCGGGGCGAAGGAGCGACCCGAACTCGCGGGCGTCAACTCGACGTTCAACCCCTCCTCCCGGCAGCTGAGCGTGAAAGTCGATCGCGAGAAGGCCGAGACGCTCGGTGCGCCGATCGCCGACGTGTACGGCGCGCTGCAGTCGCTCTTCGGCTCGCTCTACGTGAGCCAGTACAACCGCTACGGACGGGTCTGGCAGGTGGTGCTGCAGGCGGAGCCCGAGTTCCGCAACAGCCCGGAGGACCTGCGCAACATCTTCGTGCGCGGACGCTCGGGCGAGATGGTCCCGCTCGACGCCGTGACTCAGGCGCGCTTCACGCGTGGCCCCGACCTGATCCCGCGGTTCAACGGCTTCCCTGCGGCCAAGATCAACGGCGGTCCGGCGCCCGGTTTCAGCTCGGGGCAATCGCTCGATGCGATGGAGGCCCTCGCAGCCGAGCTGCCGGAGGGTTACGGCATCGCGTGGGCAGGCCAGGCCTACGAGGAGAAACAGTCCGGCGGCGCCTCGGCGCTCGTGTTCGTCTTCGGCCTGGTCATGGTGTTCCTGATCCTCGCGGCGCAGTACGAGTCCTGGTCGCTGCCTGGCAGCGTCATCACGGCCGTGCCGTTTGGCGTGCTCGGCGCGCTCGTGGCGGTCTGGCTGCGCGGCCTCGAGAACGACGTGTACTTCCAGATCGGCCTCGTGACGCTGATCGGTCTCGCGGCGAAGAACGCCATCCTGATCGTCGAGTTCGCGGTGCTGGAGCGGCAGAAGGGCCTGTCGATCGTGGAGTCGGCCGTCGAGGGGGCGCGCATGCGCCTGCGACCGATCGTGATGACCTCGCTCGCCTTCACCGCAGGCGCCATCCCGCTCGCGCTCGCCTCCGGTGCGGGCTCGGCGTCGCGCCACTCGATCGGCACCGGCGTGATCGGCGGCATGGTCGGCGCGACGACGCTCGCCCTGTTCTTCGTGCCGCTCTTCTACGTGCTGATCAGCCAGCTGAGCGAGCGGTTCTTCCCGCCGAAGGCGCAGCCGTCCGCGGCAGCCGCGGACGTTGCAGACGCGGGTACGGGTGCGGCTGCGCCCGGCGACCAGGGAGGCACCTGAGCCGTGCGTCGCCTGGGACTCGTCCTCGTCACCTTGACGCTCGCCGCATGCCTCGGCGATCCCTATCAGCGACCGGATCTCGCAATCCCGTCGAAGTACCGATTTGCGCTCGCCGAGACCGCGGGTGCGGCCGACACGCAATGGTGGACCAGCTTCGGCGATCCGGTGCTCGACGGGCTCGTGGACGAGGCGCTCGCGAACAACGAGGATCTGCGCATCGCCGCAGCCCGCGTGGACGAGTTCAACGGCGCGAGGGTCACGACCCGTGCCCCGATCTTCCCCGCCATCGGCTACACGGCGAGCAGCGGGCAGGAGCGCCCGTCGACGCAGGTCGTGGGCCCCGGCTCGGACGACGTCCGCAACGCTAGCGCGGCCGGCCTCACCGCCAGCTGGGAAATCGACGTCTGGGGCCGGGTCCGCAACCTCACGGCAGCTGCGAACGCGGATTGGGAGGCGTCCGAGGCGGACCGGCGCGCGACCGTGCTGTCGCTCGTGGGCGCGGTGACCTCGGGTTACGTCACGCTGCTATCGCTCGACGACCAGCTCGTCACCGCACGGCGCACGCTGAAGAGCCGCGGCGAGGCGCTCGCGGTCTTCGAGAAGCGCCACAAGGGTGGCGTGATCTCCAAGGTCGAGCTCTCGCAGGCGCGATCCGCCTACGAGGTCGCGGCGGGGGCGATACCGGTGCTGGAGCAGCAGATCGCCCGGCAGGAGAACGCGCTGTCGCTGCTGCTCGGCCGCAATCCGGGTCCGATCGAGCGCGACCGTGCGCTGCTGGACCTCGACACGCCGGCGGTGCCCGCGGGGCTGCCGTCGGAGATCCTCACGCAGCGACCCGACGTCGTCGCGGCCGAGCAGTCCCTGATCGCGGCCAACGCGCGGGTGAGCGCCGCGCGCGCCCTCTACTTCCCGTCCATTTCGCTCACCGGCCTGCTGGGCGTGGCGAGCGGCGACCTGAACAAGCTGTTCTCGGGAGGCTCGGACACCTGGAGCTACGCGGGCCAGCTGGCGGGACCGATCTTCCAGGGCGGCGCGAACGTCGGCCTGAACCAGCAGGCCGACGCGCAGCGCGCGCAGCTCCTCGCCAACTACGAGAAGACCGTGCAGCGCGCCTTCGCCGACGTGGACGACGCGCTGATCGCCACGCAGAAGACGGCGGAGCGAACCCGGGCGCAGCAGGCGCAGGTCGACGCACTGCGCGACTACGCGCGCCTGTCGCGTCTGCGCTTCGAAGGCGGTTACTCGAGTTACCTCGAGGTGCTCGACGCGGAGACCTCGCTCTTCAACGCGGAGCTGCTCTACAGCCAGGGGCAGCGAGACCGGCTGCTCGCGCACGTCGATCTCTATAAGGCGATGGGCGGCGGATGGGTGGACGAGGCGGCCGCCCGGGCTCCGCAGCCGCTCAATCCACCGTAGCGGAAAAATCCGGTGCCAGGCACCGAAATTCGGTGCCTGGCACCGGATTTTTCCGCTACGTCAGCGCCCCAATCCTCCGCAGCGCCTCGATCGCCACGTCGTCGTAGCCCGCCTCGCGCAGTACCTCGAGCGTGTCGCTTCCGGCCGGTCGCGGCGCGTGCGGCAGGCTCGATGCCGTCCGGCTGAACCGCGGCGCGGGCGCGGCCTGCGACACGCCGGCGATCTCGACGAACGAGCCGCGGGCGCGGTTGTGAGGATGCTGCGGCGCCTCGTTCATCGACAGCACGGGTGCAACGCAGGCATCCGCCCCCTCGAAGATGGCGACCCACTCGTCCCGCGTCCGGCTGCGGATGACCTCCGCGAGACGCGCCTTCAGCCTTGGCCAGGAGCCCGGATCGAGCTGCGGCCCGAACTCCTTCGGGTCCAGGCCCGCAAGCTCGACGAGCAGCCGGTAGAACTGCGGCTCGATCGCGCCGACGGACAGGTGCTTGCCGTCCGCGGTCTCGTAGGTGTCATAGAAATGCGCGGCTCCGTCGAGCAGGTTCACGCCGCGCTCGTCCTTCCAGAGGCCCTGCGCACGCATCGCGTGCATCATGTGCATGAGCGCGGCCGAGCCCTCGACCATCGACGCATCGACCACCTGCCCCGCGCCCGACCGTCGCGCCTCGAACACGGCGCACATCACTCCGAACGCGAGGAACATGCCGCCGCCGCCGAAGTCGCCCACGAGGTTGAGCGGCGGCACGGGGCGCTCGCCGGCGCGCCCGATGGCGTGCAGTGCGCCGGAGAGCGAGATGTAGTTGATGTCGTGACCCGCCACCTCGGCCAGCGGTCCCGTCTGGCCCCAGCCGGTCATCCGCCCGTACACCAGGCGCGGGTTGCGCGCGAGACAGGCTTCGGGGCCGAGCCCGAGTCGTTCCATCACGCCGGGCCGGAAGCCTTCGATCAGGACGTCGGCCCGCTCGCAGAGCCTGAGAACCGCCTCGACGCCTTCGGGCGCTTTCAGGTTGAGCGCGATCGTGCGCTTGCCGCGCTCGCTCACCTGGGTCGTGCGCGGCGCCGGCGACGACCGCCGCGCGATCGAGACGACTTCCGCACCCATGTCGGCCAGCAACATGCCGCAGAACGGCGCCGGGCCGAGGCCCTCTAGCTCGACCACCCTCAATCCCTGCAGCGGCCCCATGCGGCCTCAGCGCGGCTGCATGCGGATGCCGCCGTCGATACGGATGCACTCGCCGTTGATGTAGTCGTTCTCGACGATGCTCACCGCCAGTTGCGCGATCTCGGCCGGGCGCCCGAGACGCTTCGGATAGAGCACGGACTTCGCCAGCGTCTCGACCACCTCGGGCGGCAGCGCCGCGAAGAGCGGCGTGTCGATCAGGCCGGGCACGATCGTGTTGACGCGAATTCCAACCGAGGCCAGGTCGCGCGCGATCGGCAGCGTCATGCCGACGATGCCGCCCTTGCTCGCGCTGTAGGCCGCCTGGCCCATCTGCCCCTCGTACGCCGCTATCGAGGCCGTGTTGATCACGACGCCGCGCGCGCCGTGCTCGTTCAGCGGCGAGTTCTTCGCCATCTGCTCGACACAGAGCCTGAGCACGTTGAACGAGCCGGTGAGGTTCACGCCGATGACCTTGGTCCACGCCGCGAGCGGGAACGGTCCCTCCTTGCCGAGCGTCTTGTGCGCGCTCGAGATGCCCGCGCAGTTGACGCAGAGGTGGATCGCGCCAAACGCCTGCATCGTCTTCGCGACGCCCGCGGCCACCGAGGCCTCGTCCACGACGTTCACGCCCGCCACGATCACCGCCGTGCCGAGTTCCTTCACGATCGCCTGCCCGGCCGTCTCGTTGAGATCGAAGATGGCGACCTTCGCCCCTTTCGCCACGAGCGTCCGCACGATGCCCTCGCCGATGCCCGATGCGCCGCCTGTGACCACCGCGACCTTGCCGTTGATGTCCATTGCCTGCTCTCCTGAAGCCGGCGCTGCGCCGGTCGCGCGCACCGGAAATGAATCGACGCCTCGAGTTTACCTGCGGAATCGCCCCTCGCGCAGGAAGTGCGCGACCTGCTGAGCCACGTCGTCGGCGAACAGGAGACCCATGTGGCTGTGCGGCAGCACGAGGTGGTCGGCGAGACCCGGGATGATCGTCTCGCTGACGCCGACCGTGCCATCGTTGTCCTCGTCGAAGCGCGCGAAATACTGGCCGATGCCGATGCGCCTGGTGCCGGCGATGGCACCGAGCGCGCCCGGGCCAGTGTGGCAGCGCTCACACGGTGCGGCGAACTCACGGAGCACGTGCGGCCCGAGCAGGGGCTGGAGCATCGGCCAGCGCGACGCGTCGCGCGCCGCCCGGCTGCCGTTCAGCGGAGAACCGATCAGAACGGCCTTGCCGTCGGTCGGCAGTGCACCATCGTTGAGCGCGCGGTACACGAGCGCGCCGCCGAGGCTGTGACCGATGAGATGCACGCGACGGTCGCCCGCGACGCGCGCGGCGAAGCGACCGAGGTCGGCGGCGACGTCGGCGAGGTCACCGTGCAGCGTGGGATAGGCGAAGGTGTGCGGCTCGAAGCCGTGGTCCTGCAGCCGCTGGCGAAGCGCGCCGAACACCAGCCCGTTCATCCACAGGCCGTGGACGAGAACGACGGGCTCGGGAGATTTGGGGGACATTCTGGAAATCCGGTGCCTGGCACCGAATTTCCTATTTCTCAGGCACCCGGACGCGGATGTGCAGCTCGCGCAGCTGCTGCTCAGACACCTCGGTGGGGGCGTCGGTGAGCGGACAGGTCGCGCTCTGCGTCTTCGGGAAGGCGATCACGTCGCGGATGGACTCCGCGCCCGCCATCAGCATCGCGAGGCGGTCGAGGCCGAACGCGATGCCACCGTGCGGCGGCGCACCGTAGCGCAGCGCCTCGAGCAGGAAGCCGAACTTCTTCTCGGCTTCCTCCGGTCCTATGCCGAGCAGCGAAAACACCGTCGACTGCATCTCGTTGCGATGGATACGCACCGAGCCGCCGCCGATCTCCGAGCCGTTCAGCACCATGTCGTAGGCGCGGGCGAGCGCGCCGCCCGGGTCCGACTGCAGAGCGGCCGGGTCGTCGTTCACCGGCGAGGTGAACGGGTGGTGCATCGCGGCCCATCGCTTGCCGTCCGGGTCCCACTCGAACATCGGGAAGTCCATGACCCAGAGCGGCCGCCAGCCCGCCTCGACCAGGCCGAGGTCCTGGCCGACCTTCAGGCGCAACGCGCCCATCGAGTCGTTGACGACCTTCGCCTTGTCCGCGCCGAAGAACACGAGGTCGCCCGTCTGCGCGCCGGTGCGCTGCATCAGGCCTGCCACCGCGTCATCCGACAGGAACTTGAGGATCGGCGACTGCAGCCCGTCGCGCCCCTTCGCCGCGTCGTTGACCTTCACATAGGCGAGGCCCTTCGCGCCGTAGCGTGCGACGAACGCGGTGTAGTCGTCGATCTGCTTGCGCGACAGCTTCTCGCCGCCTCCTGGCACGCGCAGCGCCGCGACGCGGCCATCCCTGTCCGCCGCCGGCGCGGCGAACACCTTGAACTCGCAGTCCTTCACGAGGTCCGCGACGTCGACGAGTTCGAGCGCGATGCGCAGATCGGGCTTGTCCGAGGCATACCGGCGCATCGCCTCGGCGTAGGTCATGCGTGGGAACGGGTCCGGCAGCTTGAGCCCAAGCACCCTGTCGAAGATCCCGCGCACCAGCCCTTCCATCAGGCCGGTGATCTCGTCGCGCGTCAGGAACGACGTCTCGACGTCGAGCTGCGTGAACTCGGGCTGGCGATCCGCGCGCAGGTCCTCGTCGCGGAAGCAGCGCACGATCTGGTAGTAGCGGTCGAAGCCCGCCATCATCAGCAGCTGCTTGAAGATCTGCGGCGACTGCGGCAGCGCGAAGAACTTGCCGGGCTGCGTGCGGCTCGGCACGAGGTAGTCGCGGGCGCCCTCCGGCGTCGCCTTGGTGAGCATCGGCGTCTCGATGTCGACGAAGCCATGGTCGTCGAGGTATTCGCGCATGGCGCGCGTCACGGCGTGGCGCAGGCGCAGGCGCTTCTGCATCTCGTCGCGACGCAGGTCGATGTAGCGGAACTTGAGGCGCGTCTCTTCCTTGACCTCTTCGTCGAGCTGGAACGGGATCGGGTCGGCCCGGTTCAGCACCTCGACCTCGCGGGCGAGTAATTCGACCTGCCCGGAGGCGAGGTTTGCGTTTGCCGTCCCGGCCGGCCGCGGGCGCACGAGGCCCGTGACCCTGATCACCCACTCGCCACGCACGCGCTCCGCCTCGGCGAAGACCTCCGGGGCGTCGGGGTCGAAGACCACCTGCACGAGGCCGTCGCGATCACGCAGGTCGACGAAGATGACGCCACCGTGGTCGCGGCGGCGGTGGACCCAGCCGGCGACGGAAACGGTGGAACCGACGAGGCGCTCGTTGACCTCGCCACTGTAGTGGGTGCGCATGGGCATGGTAGGCGGGGCCGTCGTGCCGGCGCCCCGTGGCCGGAATTTCCAGAAGGGACGGGATGTTACGGTTCGGCCTGTTGCGGCGCAAGACGAGCGTCGTCCGGCTTGCCCCGCCACTTGGGGACAACCACGCCGAGCGTCAGCAGCATCCTGAAGGCCTCGTCCACGGACATGTCGAGCCGGACGACCTTTTCCCTCGGGACCATCACGATGAACCCGGTCGTGGGATTCGGCGTCGTCGGCACGAAGACGCAGACCACGTCCTCCGCCGTCTTGTACTGCACTTCCTCGAGTTCCTCGGACGTGATGAACCCGACGCTGTACACGCCATTGCGGGGAAACTCGACCATCACCACCTGCTTGAACGAACGGCCCTTGTCGGTGAAGACCGTCTCGCTGAAGGACTTGGCGCCGCTGTACACCGGACCGACCACAGGGACGCGCCGCACCAGCGACTCGATGCCGGCCACGATGCGGCCGCCGAAGATGTTCTTGACCAGCACGCCGGTCAGGAACAGGAGCAGCAGTGAAAGGATGATCCCGACGCCGGGGACGTACTGGCCGACGAGGTTCTCAGGACGCCACGACGGCGGCAGCAGGACCAGCGAGTTATCGAGGATGCCGGAGAGGAACCGGACCACCCAGACGGTCACCATGATCGGGATCCAGACCAGCAGGCCCGCGATCAGGTAGTTGCGCACCGTTCGCGCGGGATGCCGTTCCCGCATTTCAGGGTTTGCGGTCGGGCTCGGCGGATCGTCGGGCACCGGGGTGACCTCAGC
>Ga0209594_1000482_pt1 | contig 23950 bp, 16 predicted proteins | sample AshMeaCrysSpring_FD_184126 | JGI IMG/M metagenome (GOLD analysis project Ga0209594, IMG submission 184126) | Groundwater microbial communities from Big Spring, Nevada to study Microbial Dark Matter (Phase II) - Ash Meadows Crystal Spring... | ecosystem: Environmental > Aquatic > Deep subsurface... | reverse complement strand
GCCGGCAGACCGCCTGGTGACGGCATGGCGGGTCTGGGTTCCGGACAGTGAGCTCCGGGAGCCGGCGTCATGATCCCAAAGCAGGAGATCATGACCCTCGCGGCTTAGCTGCAGCTCCAGGCCCACGTGGTGGAGAAGGACTACGCCCTTGGCTGGTTCCTCGCCGGCATCTCGGCCCACCCGGTGATCGGCCCACGCTGGGTGTTCAAGGGCGGCACCTGCCTGAAGAAGTGCTACTTCGAGACCTATCGATTCTCGGAAGACCTGGACTTCACGCTGCAGGACGCCGACCACCTGAATGACGACTTCCTCGCCGGTGTGTTCGAGGAAGTGGGCGAATGGGTCTACGACGCCTGCGGCCTTCAGCTTCCGCCTGAGGCACGCAAGTTTGAGGTCTTCACCAACCCGCGTGGCACGCCGGCGGCCCAGGGCCGTGTCGGCTATCGCGGTCCGCTCGGCCGTGCGGGCGATCCGCCTCACATTAAGCTCGACCTGGCTGCCGATGAGGTGCTGGTGCTGACGCCGGTGCAGCGCCCAGTTCACCACCCCTACACCGACCGGCCGGCGGACGGTATCCACGTTCTCAGCTACTCGTTCGAGGAAGTCTTCGCCGAGAAGATGCGTGCACTGGCGGAGCGCCAGCGTCCGCGTGACCTGTACGACGTGGTGCATCTTTACCGCCGGCAAGACCTGCAGCCGGATCGCGCCGTCGTCCGCAGCACGCTTGCCCGCAAATGCGAGTTCAAGGGCATTGCAGTGCCCACCTATGCCCCACTCACGGACCGCCCCAAGCGCGCCGCCATCGAAGTCGAGTGGGAGCAGATGCTCGCCCATCAACTGCCGACCTGCCCGCCGTTTGCCGACTTCTGGCAGGAGCTTCCAGAGGTTTTTGCGTGGCTGAACGAAGCCATCGCCGCGCCCACCTTTGCCGCTGTGCCGGGCGGAGCGTTCGGGCGCGATGCGCTGGACACGACCTGGCGCCTGCCGCCGATGGTTCAGGCCTGGGGCGACGAGGCTGGATCGCTGGAGACGATCCGCTTTGCCGCGGCCAACCGCCTCTGCGTGCAGCTCGACTACACCAAGGTCAGCGGCGAGCGCACATCGCCGACGATCGAGCCTTACTCCGTTCGCCGGACGAATGCTGGTTACCTTCTATTGTTCGGCGTGAGGGCAGACACCGGCGAATCCCGCAGCTACCGGCTGGACCGCGTCAACGCGGCCACGGTCACGCGGCAGGCTTTCCGGCCTCGCTACGTCATCGAGTTGACGGCGTCTGGTCCGCTGGCCGCTCCGGCGCTGGAGCGCCTGGCGCCGGTGGCCGCTGCGTTCGCACCGGCCTGGCCATCTACCCGCAAGACTTCGGCGCAAGCGCGCCGTACCAGCCCCAAGCCCTTCGGCCAGACGAGGCTCAGCTACACCTTCGCCTGCACGGTGTGCGGCAAGACCTTCAAGCGCAGCACGTACGACGCCACGCTGAACCCCCACAAGAACAAGCAGGGCTGGCCATGCCCCGGCCGCATCGGCGCCCTCAAGTGAACGAGACCCCATGAACCTGCAAGACCTCCTCACCCAGTTGGACACGCCCATCGTCATCCGCCCCACGCGGCGCATGACCCAGGGCGAGCTGGAGACCTATCTCGACAAGGCTGCCGACGTCCTGCGCGGCAACGCCGACCATTCCGAGTTCCGCGGCTACGTGTTCGCGCTGCTGTTCTACAAGCGCATCAGCGACTGCTACGACGAAGAGGTCAGCACCCAGACCGACGCGCTGTTGAAGGCCGGCGTGCCACGTGACCAGGCAGTTGCGATGGCGCACGACCCGCAGCTGCACCACTACACGGTCCCCGCCCTCGCGGCTTGGGCCGACGTCGCCCGCACCGCCAAGGGCAAGCTCGGCCAGGCGCTGAACGAGGCCATGCTCGCCATCGAGCGGGCGAATGCCCACCGCCAGAACAACTTCGACGGCATCCTCACCGGCAAGATCGACTTCAACAAGCAAGACGAACTGCCCCGCGACAAGCTGGTCAACCTGATCAACCACTTCAGCAGCCAGACCTTCGACCGCGCGCACGTCTCCGACGACCTGTTCGGCAACGCCTACGAATACCTGATCCGAAACTTCGCCAGCAAGGCGGGCAAGTCCAGCGGGGAGTTCTATACACTGGCCGAGGTCGGCTTCCTGATGGCCGAGGTGCTGCAGCCGCGGGCTGGCATGTCGGTGTGCGACTGGGCCAGCGGCTCGGGCGGCCTGCTGTTGCAGTGCATCCGGCACGTCAAGAAGCACGGCGGCGACGTTCGGCAGCTGCAGCTGCACGGGCAGGAGTCCAACGTCACCACCTACAACATCTCGCGCATCAACATGATCCTGCACGGCATCCCCGTGTGGGAGCACAAGCAGGGCGACAGCCTGCTTGACCCGCGGCATCTGACCGGGGAGAACCGCCTCAAGCAGTTCGACCCCATCATCATGAACCCACCCTTCTCGCTGGAAGACTGGGGGCACGACACGGTGGCGGCGGGCGACAAGTACGGGCGCCTGGGCTTCGGCATGCCGCCCGCGAGCAACGGCGACTGGGCCTGGCTGCAGCAGATCGCCAAGTCGCTGAAGGACGCCGACCCCGACACCGGCATCGGTGGCCAGGGCATGGTGGTGATGTCGCAAGGCGTGCTCTTCCGCGGCCAGCCCGAGCAGACCGAGGAAGAGGACGGCCAGAACCAGAAGGCCGACGCCGAATACGTGATACGCCGCGGCTTCATCGAGGCCGACCTGATCGAGGCCATCGTCGTGCTGCCCGGCAAGCTGTTCTACGGCAACAACGTGCCCGGCTGCCTGCTGCTGCTGAACAAGGCCAAGCCCGAAGCGCGCAAGGGCAAGATCCTGATGATCTGGGCGTCACGCCACTTCCAGAAGGGCAATCCCCAGACCTGCTGCGCCCTTCCGACCTGATGCGGGTGCTGGTGCCGTGGCAGGCCTTCGGTGACCTCGAAGCGGCCCGCGCGCTGGTGCCGGTGCACGAGGCGCAACTGATCCGCGAAGTGGAGCGAGACCGGGACAGCCGGCTCGCCGACATCGAAGATGCCTACGGCCCTGTGCTGGAACCGCTGGCCCGACTGCAGGCGGAGCTGACCACGCTGGAAGCGCTGGACCTCAAGGTGCAAGCCATCAGGGACGCGACCACCCCGGAGCACCCGTACTTCCACCCACTGGCACCTTTGAAGGCCGAAGTGGACCGGATCGAGGCCGAGATCGCCGCTGCCGGGCGGGGTGACAAGGGGGCACTGAAGGCGGCCCTGCTGACCCCAAAAGCCAAGTTCGACGTGGCGCGCAAGCAGCTCGTGGACGCAATCAAGGCGCGCGAGAAGCAGGTGGCGCGTGCGGTCAAGGAACTGCAGAAGCTCCAGGAAGAACGGGATGCGCGGGAGCAGGAGCTCAAGCTTGCTGCGGAGCGCGAGATCAACCACCTGCACGAATCAGCGGCAGACATTCTGCGCATCGCAGGAAGCCAGGACGAGGCGCGTCGCTACTTCACAGTGGTAGGAACCGACGAGATCGCGGAGAACGAGTTCAACCTGAACCTGCCTCGCTATGTGGACACCTTCGAGCCAGAAATGGTGCTGCCGCTCGCGGACGCAGCGAAGAAGCTGGAGTCAGCAACCGAAGCTTCGGAAGCCGCGCAGATTGCGCTGAAGAAGCTTCTTGCGAGCATCGGAGGAGGCGTCTGATGTTGACGCATCGCCATCGGACCATCCTGGGCAACATCCCAGCGGACTGGGATGCCAAACCATTGAAGTCGCTGATCGCCGAACACTTCGCTGGCGACTGGGGTGACGACGAAGGTGAGCAGGCCGTCTCAGTTCTCCGATCAACGAACTTCACCAACGACGGACAACTTGACTTCAGCGACATCGCACGCCGCTACTTCCCCAAGATCCAGGCTGATCAGTTCGGTCTTCTGAAGGGTGACCTGCTCGTTGAGCGGTCAGGTGGCGGGCCGGAACAGCCGGTCGGTCGCATCGGTTTCATCGAGAGCGACATGCCGGGCACGACGGTTTCCAACTTCGTGCAGGTACTCCGGCCGGACGCGGAAAAGGTGGATGCCAATTTCCTTGGCTGGGCGTTGTACGAGCTGCAGCGCACCGGCGTCGTGGAACGTGTGCAGCAGCAATCCACCCAGATGCGAAACCTGAAGTGGCGGGACTACCAGCGACTGACGTTGCCCTGGCCGAAAATCGAGGAGCAACGTCGCATCTCAGCGGCGCTCGGACTCGTAGACAGCGCATGCCAGCTCTTTCGTTTGCAGCTTGAAAAGGCCAAGGACCTGAAGCGATCACTGGCCGCGGGGTTGCTTACGGGTCAAATCGACACAAAGGGCCGGTCGAAAGTGGCCACGAAAGCAGGCTCCTTGCCGCAGGGCTGGGTGGTATTGCCACTGAAGGGGTTGGCCGTCATTGGCTCTGGGGTGACGCTAAACCAAGATCGCATCGCGAAGGAGAACGCTTGTCGTTACCTGACCGTAGCCCATGTGCAGCGCGGTTCGATTTCGGTGGATGACCCACGATATCTCGAACTGTCAGAGGAGGAGCGGAAGTCGCGCCTTCTCACGGCTGGAGATATTCTGGTAGTCGAGGGTCATGCAAACTCGATGGAAATCGGTCGTGCTGCGATCTTTGAGGAGACAGGCATCGAAACCACTTTCCAGAACCACTTGTTTCGAGTACGTGCCGATCAAGACCTGATCCAGCCAAGTTCCTCCTCCACGTCCTGAACTCAGAGCGCGTTCAGCGCTACTGGAATGCAGTGTGCAACACGAGCAGCGGGCTAAACACCATCAACCGCCGCAACCTGAGAAACGTCCTCATTCCGCATCCAGACATTCCAGAGCAACAGGCCATTGTTGAATCACTATCTGCCGCTGAGCAGAACGTTGAGCGGATGGCGGCGCGGGTTCGGGCTGTTGAGGATTTGAAGCGCACACTGCTTCAAAGCCTGCTAACGGGCGCAGTAAGAGTTCCAGAGGGAGCCATTCATGCCTGAGCTCATGGAGGGACCGGTTCCTTACTCCGTCCGCACGCTCTTCAACGAGGAGACCACGGTCGAGCACGAGATCATCCAGCACCTGAAGGATGCCAAGCTAGGCTGGGCCTGGCGGTCACGCGACTACCTGAAGAAGTACCGGCCCGATGAGCGGGAGGTCCTTCTGCTGCCGCTTCTGCGCGAGAAGCTCAAGGCGCTGAACCCCGCCGTGCTGACGGACGACAGCCGTGTGGACGCCATCGTCACCAAGCTGTTGGCCTGCCGGGACAACCAGCAATGGCTGGCCTGGCTGAAGGACGGCGTGAACTACAAGTTCGACGCGGCCGAGAACGCCCAGGACGTGCGGCTGATCGACTACGAGAACCTGGACGCCAATGACTGGTGGGTGACCAACCAGTTCTCGATCGACGGCCGCTCGACCCGCCGGCCCGACATCGTGCTGGTGATCAACGGCATTCCGGTCATCGTGATCGAGGCCAAGACCGCCAGCCGCAGCAAGCCCGACTGGCGCGAAGGCGCCAAGCAGCTGGGCATGTACGCGGCGGAGATCGACCAGCTCTTCTACACCAACGCCTACGGCGTGGGCGTGAACGAGACCCGGATGATGTACGGTGTGCCGGGCCGGCGGCTGCAGTTCTGGCTGCAGTGGCGCGACCCCTGGCCGCACGACATCGACGAGTACGACGAGATGAAGGTCTCGCTGTACGGCCTGTTCGACCGCAGCAACCTGCTGGACTTCATCCGGCACTTCATCATCTTCGTCACCAAGGACGGGCGCACGGAGAAGGTGGTGGTGCGCTACCAGCAGTACCTGGCGGTGAAGGACATCGTCAACCGCGCCACCGCGCTGACGCTGCCTTCAGACAAGCGCCGCGGCCTGATCTGGCACACCCAGGGTTCGGGCAAGACCCTGACCATGATCTACGCAGCCCGCAGCCTGTGGGAAGACCCGAAGCTGAAGTCGCCGACGGTCATCCTGCTGGTGGACCGTGAGCAGCTTGGCGACCAGATGGACCGCGAGCTGAACTCCACCGGCACCGACAACGTGCACGTAGCCGCCAGCAAGCGTGATCTGGAGGAGAAGCTGCGAGGCGACTACCGTGGCGTGATCCTCACCACGGTGCACCTGTTCGACGGCATGCCGGCGCGCATCACCCAGCAGCGGCCCAACGTCATCGTCATGGCCGACGAGGCGCACCGCTCACAGGAGCGCGAGCTCGGCACCTACATGCGGTCGGTGCTGGAAGGCGCGTCGATGTTCGGCTTCACTGGTACGCCGATCGAGAACGACGACCACAACACGCCCAAGGCCTGGGGCTACGTTAAGGAAGACGGCAAGATCGAGCGTTACATGGGCCGGCCCTACACGGTGACCGATGCCCTGCGCGACGGTGTCGTCAAGCCCATTCACTGGCAACCCCGGGTGACCGATTGGCAATTGCACGGCACCAAGCTCGATGTGGCATTCCAGCGCGAGTTCGGTCATCTGCCGGAAGACGAGCGCAACAAGCTGGTGACCGAAGGCGCCCGGCTCGACGCGCTGCTGTACCACGACAAGCGCATCGCCCAGATCGCCGATGACGTGGCCCAGCACTTCACCGAGCACGTGCAGCCCAATGGCTTCAAGGCGATGTTCGTGTGCCGGGAGAAGAAGGCCGTCAAGCTGTACACCGATGCCCTTCGCCAGCGGTTGGGCGACGACTTGGTGATGCCCGTGATCTCCGAGGCGCCGCAGATCGACCCCGAAGACATCAAGGCGCTGTACCTCGGCGACGCCAAGCGCAAGGCACTGCTCAACCAGTTCCTGATCCCGGCCGCTTCAGAGGCCGACGAGCACCGCGACAAGCCGCTGCGCAAGGTGCAGATCCTGGTGGTGTGCGACATGCTCACCACGGGCTTCGACGCCCCCATCCTCCAGGCCCTGTACCTGGACCGCAAGATGGAGAACCACCTGCTGCTGCAGACCATCGCGCGGGTAAACCGGCCGTACAACGAGCTGAAGGGCCACGGCCTGATCCTCGACTACTACGGCATCTTTGACCACCTGAACGAGGCCCTGAACTACAAGCCCGACGAGTTGGGTGACGTGGCCTTCCCCTTCGAGGCCATCCGCGATCGATTCCGCCAGACCTTCCGTGAGGTGTGGGACATCTTCCCCGAGGCCACGGTGCCGCGCGATGGCTCGCACGATGCCTTCATCACTGCGATGACCATCCTGCGAGACGAGGACGGCGCCGAGAAACGGTTCGACGTGGGCTATCATAACTTGCGCGTGATGTACGAAGCACTGCAGCCCGACGAGCAGTTGCGGGACTTCATCCGCCCGTACGCCTGGCTGACCAAGCTGTACCTCCTGTACCGGAAGAAGTTCTATCCCGACGCCAGCCGCAGCGTTGAGGCCACGGAGGAGGATGCGGCGCGGACACGCGAACTTATCCGTGACCATATCGATGTGGACGTGCTGGAGACGGAGTTCCCAACCTACGTGCTGGATGAGCACTTCCTGACCAAACTCAAGGACAAGAAGCCCGACGCCAAGGCACTGGACATCGAAGCTATGCTGTCGTCGGAGCTGCGCATCCGGCTGGACCAGGATGAATCGTTCCGCCTGTTGTCGGAGAGGCTGCAGCGGCTCATCGACGAGAAGCGCGCCGGCACGCTGGCGGGCGTGGCACTGATCGAAGAACTGGAGAAAGTGACCGACGCGGTGCGTCAGGCCATCGAAGAGGTAAACCGCCCCATCGCCCAGCACCTGGCACTGAAGGTGAAGGCAGGAAACCCCGCGATCGCCGACGCAGTGGCCGCGGGGGTGGCAGCTGCCACGCTGGAGGTGGCCGACAAGGATTGCTTCCCAAACTGGTGGGCCACGTCAACCGCAGACCCCGATCTGACGAAGGATCTGCTGATGATGGTGGCCACGAAGTTCTCCACAGCCGGGCTGCTGACTGGCGACGCGATGGGCTTCATCGGCACGCTGGTGCAGACGCTCAGACGGCGCCGTTACCAGCCGCGTGCGGAGAGCGCGTCGGCCTCACCGGGCAGCGGCGATGCGAGCGCTGATTGACGACGGTGCGCCCGGCAGCCTGGTGCTGCCGGATGGGCGGTCGATCGAGTTCGCAATTCGGTACTCCAACCGTGCGCGCGCGGCTCGCCTGCGGGTGGGCGCCCGCGAGGGGCTGGTCGTTGTCGTCCCCACGGGCCTGCATCGCGAGCGCGTCCAGCAACTCGTCGCGAGCAAGCGCGATTGGATCGCGGCGAAGCTGGACGACATCGATGCGATCCAGCACCTGATCCCGAAGGTGGCTGCGGCGCGCCCGCAGGCCTTCGACCTGCCGGCGCTTGCCGAGACCTGGCGAGTCGAGTACCGCAAGACGAAGCGCGCGTCCGTTGGCGCCAAGACAGATCAACCCGGCCGCATCGTTGTCTTCGGTGCCATCAACGATGTGAACGCATGCCATGCAGCGCTTCGACGGTGGCTGGCCCGCAGGGCTGTGGAAGCGCTACCGCCCTGGCTGGAGCGAGTAGGGGCGCAATGCGGCCAACAGCCGACGGCTGTCGCCATCAAGAACCAGCGTACCCGCTGGGGTAGCTGCGCAGCGAGTGGGCGAATCAGCTTGAACTGCAAGCTGCTATTCCTGCCTCGCGACTTGGTCCGCTACGTGATGGTTCACGAGCTCTGCCACCTCGTCGAGCCCAATCATTCGCATCGGTTCTGGACGCATGTGCGCGCGCTGGAAAGAGGGGCGGATGCGAGGCATGGGCAGATGCGGGATGCCTGGAAGCATGTGCCGACTTGGGCGCAGCCGCCCCTGCGGCTGGAACTATAGCGATGCCGGAAGGATCCACTGAGTCCGCACGCCCCGAAGTGCTTGGGCTTCTGGACTGGCACGAGCGGCTGTACTACCGGGACCAGTTGCGTTCGGCCAGGTATGCGGCTCTAGCGGATGCGGAGGGTTTCCAGGCAGTCTGCTATGCGTTGGAGGCGTTGGGCATGCGCCTGCTGGGACAGCGACGTGACCTTGGAAGATATGCGCGACGGCTCCGAGCTTTGGCAAGCAAGTCTGCGACCCTGACTGACCTGGCAGTTAAGTTCCCGTCACGCTTCTCGAGCTTTGATGCGCTGTTCGCTCAGGTTCGTAGTGCGAGGAACGATGCCATGCACTCGGGCGTCTATGCCCGTCACGCCACGGCAGCAGCCATCGAAGTCTGTATCGGCCTGGAGGAAGCCCTCATGTCCCAAACGGATGAGCCGCGAGCTACGGTCGCCGACTTCATGGTGAAGTCCGCAGTGGTCGTCGAGAGCTGGCAGCCGGTGGCGCATGCGAGACAGTTGATGCTGACTCATTCCTTTTCGTTCCTGCCCGTCTACTTGGGGCACTGGAGACTCATCTCCGAGACCTCCGTTGCCCGATACCTACGGGCGCCTGGAGACTGGAAGAGCCTGATGTCCACGTCCGTCATGCGAGCTGCGGACACCGGGTTGGCCTTGCTCGCTGCCCGTGTTGTCAGGCCCACCGACAACGCCACTGAACTGCTGAACAACGTCGACTTGGATCAGGAACCTGCTCGCCTCTGGTTGGTCGAGGAAGCGCCGGGTCGTCTCTGCGGCGTACTGTCTCCGTTCGAGTTGATGTGAAGTGGAGTGACAGATGGCATTTTGGCTGATTCGGGCAGGCAAGTATGGCGAACACGAACAGCGCTTCTTCGCTGACTCGGCCTGTTACATGACCTGGGAGGGTACTGAGGATCGCGACCGAAGTGCCTCGCTCAGCCTTCGAGCAAGACCTGCTGTACTCCTTCGGCGCGTTCATGACCGTGTGCGGGATGGCACGCAATGATGCCGAGGCGCGGGTCCGCGCCATGGTAAAGGCCCGGTGGAAGGCTCGGCCAGCGGCGGCATCGGTGCCAACGACAGGCCAAGAGGGCAAGCCCGCGTCCAACCACCAGCCGCTTGCCATTGAGGAGCACTTCGATGTCGAGCGGTCGGCCCGAGACCAGATCACCAAGCTGTTCTCGCGCGATTCATTTCATGGGTCATGGGATGGCCTAAGGTGGACGGCCCCGCCGTTTCTACTGCTGGACTGCTCCCGGACGACAGTGATTACACCCCGCGCATGAGCTCGATCAGCTCGGCGGTCGAGGGCAGGGAGGAAGCGTCGGCACTCTCGCTCAGGACGCCGTCGGCGAGGGCACGCTTCTCGTGGTGCAGCTCGACGATCCGTTCCTCCAAGGTCCCGCGCGTCACCAGACGGTACACGGTGACCGGCCGCGCCTGGCCGATGCGATGCGCGCGGCCCGTCGCCTGGTCCTCGGCCGCCGGGTTCCACCAGGGGTCGGTGATCACCACGTAGTCCGCGGCGGTCAGGTTCAGACCGAACCCGCCCGCCTTCAGGCTGATGAGGAAAAGATCGCCGTCCCCGGACTGGAACGCGGCGACGCGCCGCGAGCGCTCGGCCGCCGGCGTGGCGCCGTCGAGGTACTGGTAGCGCACGCCGGCGGCATCGAGCGGTTCGCGCAGCAGCGCGAGGAAATCCACGAACTGGCTGAACACGAGCGCCTTGTGGCCGTTCGCCGTCAGCTCCGCAACGAGGTCCGCGAACGCGCGCACCTTGCTGCCGGCGACGTTCAGCTCCGGGGTCACGAGCCGCGGATCGCAGGCGGCGCGACGCAGGCGCGTCAGCTGAGCGAGGATGTGCAGCTGCGCCTGTCCGCCGGGCTCGCTCGCGGCCGCGCTCTCGGCGGCGGCCACCGCGGTCCGACGCGCAGCCTCGTAGTGGGCGGCCTCGGCCGGCTCCGGGGCGATGGCGAGGACGAGCTCGGTGCGGGAAGGGAGATCCTGCAGCACCTGCGACTTCGTCCGGCGCAGCACGAACGGCGAGATGAGTCGCCGCAGCATGCGCTGCGCGTCGCGATCGCGATCGCGCTCGATCGGTCCGGCGAGGCGCTCGTTGAAGCGCGTCGCCGTGCCGAGCAGACCGGGGTTGCAGAAGCGCATGATCGACCAGAGCTCGGCGAGACGGTTCTCGATCGGCGTGCCCGAGAGCGCCAAGCGGAAGTCGGCCTCGAGATCGAACAGCGCGAGCGAGCGCTTCGCAGCGGCGTTCTTGATCGCCTGGGCTTCGTCGACGACGAGCGTGTGCCAGGTCCGGGCGGCGAACGCTTCCTGCGCCTGTTGCAGCAGCGCGTAGGACACGATCACGAGATCGCGCGGCCCGGCTGATTCGATCAGCGCGGCACGGTCGCCTTCGGCGTACAGGGCGGCGTTCAGCGTCGGCGCGAAGCGCTGCGCCTCGGCGAGCCAGTTGCCGCACACCGAGGTCGGGGCGACGACGAGCGCGGCACCGCCCGCAGCGCGCGCCAGGAGGACCGCCAGGGTCTGGATAGTCTTGCCGAGACCCATGTCGTCGGCGAGGCACGCGCCGAAGCCCGCGTGCGCCAAGCGCATCGCCCACTGGTAGCCGTCCTCCTGGTACGGCCGCAACGGCGTCTGGAGGCCGGGCGGCACCGGCGCCGTCGTTGCCTGCGCCGAGCGCAGCCGCTCGACCTGCGCGACGAAGTCCGCGTCGAGTGCCGCCGGCGTGCCCTCCAGCACCTCCTTCAGCCACGCGGCGGCAAGCGTCGGCACGCGCAGCGCGCCGCCCTGCGGCTCGGCCACGGCCGCCAGCTCGGCGAGCTTCTCGCGCAGCTCGCGCGTGAGCGCCGCGTAGACGCCCTTGCCCATCGGGACGAAACGGCTGCGACTCGCAGCGGCGTCGAGGAGCGCCTGCAGCTCCATCACCAGCGACTCGTCGAGCCGCACCCGTCCGCTCACGCGGAACCAGTCGCGCTCGGTGCTCACGGTCAGTGCGACCCGGGCAGCGTCGACGGTGAGCACGCGCACCGGCTGACCGCGCGGCCAGTCGACGGCGCCGACGGCGTCGAGCTTGGGAAGCGCTTCCACCAGCGCGAGCGCGTGCTCCGGATCGTCCACGAGCCATTCGCAGACCACCTCGCCGCGCCCCGGAGGATCGAGGAACTCGAGGGCCGCGAGCACGGCTTCGAGGTGGGCGCGCTCCGTGCCGAGGTCCCGCTCCGTGCCGACCGTCTCGCCCTTGACCGCCGCCATCACCCGCGCACGACCGCTGCCCGGCATGAGTCGCGGCCCGTCGGGCCCCAGCGGTGCGGCGACGAGACGCAGCATCAGGCTCTCGCCCAGGGGGGCGAGCTCGGCGCGCAGCCGCGTCTCCGCGGCGACCTCGCGCGACGCCCGGGCGTGATCCGATGCGATTTGGAAGTGGCCCGCGAGCGACTGGAGCGCCTGCTGCAGCTCGGTGTGCGCGGACTCGGGCACGCCGAAGCGACCGGACACCAGCTGCGCCGCGCGGCGCTGCGCGGGGGTGAAGCGGATCACACGGATGCGCTGCGGTGAATCGCGCACGACGGCGAGCGCACGCAGGGCGTCGGCCTCGCGCCTCTCGTCGGAGGTGAAGAACGCCTCCACCTCGTCGTCGCGCGACGGGCGCGGCAGCGGACTGATCCGCAGCGCGTAGCGGTCACGCTCGCGCACGACCTCGAGCTCCGGCGTGCCCTCGACGACGTCGACGGTCGTCTCGGGCGCTTCGGCGAGCACGACGCCGGGGTGGCCGATCAGCGCGACCATCGCCGCCGCACGATCGATTCGGTATCGACGGCCGGCATAGCGTTCCTGCGTGATCGCGCGGGCTACGCGCGCATCCCAGGGCTCGAGCTTCTGGTTGCCCGCCAGCCGCGCGAGGCTGAGCGGCTTCGGCTTGCTCCACCCGCGCGCGCCGCGCTTCTGTTCGAGCGGCTCGATCTCCTCGACGCCACCGTGACGGTCCAGCCGTACGGCCCACAGGATGCGAATCGCGTGGTCGACACCCGGCGTCTTGGGCTCGTTGCCGAGCGCTTGCAGCGCGGCGAGCACGTTGCGCCAAGACTCCTGACCGCCCGACACGAAGAACGATGCCGAGACCTCCTCGCCGGCGAAGGCCAGCTCCGCGGCCTCCAGCTGCCCGTCGAGCCAGACGAAGCGGCAGGATTGCAGTCGCTGGCGAAGCGCAGCGACGGCCATCTCGCGCTCGCCTTTCTCCGCGGCGCGGACAGTGCCGAGGGCCTCCGCCCCCAACCATGCGCGCAGCAGGCACCGCCATAGGTCGCTCCACGCCGCATGTTGCGGCGGGACCGATTGGAACATCTTGCGATCGAGACGGCTGTCGCCGAGTCGGGCCGATATCGCGTGCGCCCAGAGTCCCCAGGAATCATGCGGATCGGGGGTGCGGCTCCCCGCTTCGCCGAGACAGAAGCGCCGCGCCAACTCGAGATGCTTGGGCGTTTCCTGGGCGAGCAGGGCAAGCGGATAGAGCCAGGCGATGCTCGCCGGCAGGACGCGCTTGCGTGCATGGACCTCCCCCTGTCGCTTCTTGAGGGCCGCCTCGAACATCTGCTGCGCCTCGGGCCAGCGTCCTTCCTGCACCTGCGTGCCAGCACGTATGGCGTCGCTCGCGCCGTCGGCTAAGTCGCCCAACACCGCCAACGCGCGCGCAGACTCGCCCCGATGCAGGAGCGCCTCGGCCACTTGCAGGCGGAGATGCTCGGGCAGCGGTGCGTCCGCCGTCGGCGCGGCAAGCTTGTCCAGCGCCCAGTCGAGCACCGGCACTTGCTCCGCGCGCCACGCCGCGCACAGGGCGCCCACGCCTGCGAACGCGAGATCCCAGCGCAGCTCGGGGGTGATGCGATCCATCGACGGTGCGTCGAAGCCGTCCATGCAGGCGTGCCACACGACCGTGTTCCAGTCGTGCACGCCGGAAAGCGCGTGCCGCAGCTGCGCGATCCTGTCGGCCGATGCGCCGGCAAGGATCTCCAACCGCACGATCGCGATCGTCGCTTCCGGATTCCAGACCGGCCAGCGATAGGAGCGCTCGTGCGGGTTGTAGCGCTCGGCGCGATGCAGGCCCGCGCGCAACTGCGGCAGCGGCACTTCGTCGAGCAACTGCCGATACATCGGCCCGCGCACCTCGTCCTTGAGTCGCCAGAAGCCGGCGCGCTGTCCGTGCCCGACGAGCTGGCCGGCGCGCGCCAGCTCTTCCAGGCCTTCCTTCACCTCCGTGTGGGTGAATGCCTTGCCGGAGCGCGATCTCGCGCCCTGATGTCGCAGCAGGTCGTAGCAACGTGAGCGTGGCGCCCAGGTCCACAGCAGCGCCATCGCTCGTGCGATGTCCTGCAGGTCGTCGCCCGCCGACTTCTGCGGTGTGGGTGGAGGAGGCTCGGGCACGGACCCGAACAGGTCTTTCGCCATTCGTGATCGATGCCGGTTCAAGAGGACAGGCGCATCAGCGTGCTCTTGCCGAACAGACTCTCGACCAGGTCGACGACCAGCACCGCGGTCTTGTTGCGGACGTCGAAGGCCGGGTTGAGCTCCATGAGGTCGAGGCTCGCCAGACGGCCGGTGTCGGCGATCATCTCCATGCAGAGCTGGGCCTCACGATAGGTCGGGCCGCCGGGCACGGTGGTGCCGACGCCGGGCGCGATCTCCGGGTCGAGGAAGTCGACGTCGAAGCTCACGTGCAGATGTGCGTCGGGGTCGAGGGTTGCGAGCGCGAGCTCCATGGCGTGGCGCATGCCGTGCTCGTCGACGAACCGCATGTCGAACACCTCGAGCCCGGCCTCGTGCACGAAACGCTTCTCGCCGGGGTCGACGCTACGCGCGCCGACGATGCGGAGCCTGCGGGCCTCGAGCGCCGGCACCTCCCCTGCGATCCCGACGAGCGGCGCCGGCCCGTGGCCGCAAAGGCATGCCACCGGCATGCCGTGGAGGTTGCCGCTCGGCGTGATCGCCGGCGTGTTGAAATCGGCGTGCGCGTCGAGCCACAGGACGCGCAGCCGGCGCCCCCGCTCGCGGCAATGCCGGGCGACGGCGGAAACGCTGCCGATCGCCACGCTATGGTCGCCGCCGAGCAGGATCGGCAGCCGATCCTGCATCAGCTCCGCGAGCACGGCGTCGTGGACCGTGCGGCACCACGCGGCAGTCTCGTCGAGGTGGCGGTAGCCGCCGACGGCCGGTTGCCATGGATTCGCCGGACCGGCCAGGTTACCGCGGTCCCGAACGTCGAGCTCGTGACCGGCGAGCGCGTCGGCAAGTCCCGCCACGCGCAGGGCCTCGGGGCCCATGCTGGCGCCGCGCGCGCTGGCGCCGATGTCCGTCGGGGCGCCGATCAGGGTGACTGCAGAGGGCATTACCGAGGAGCACGAAACCGGCCGGCAGCCGCTTTCGTCGCGACGCTCCCCCCTCGCACTGACGCGGGAGCGGGGCTGGGGGTGAGGGCTACGCGGTCACGCACTTACGCAAAGCTCAACAGGTTGGGCGAGCGCCGGAAGCTCGGTTTCGCCGCGGTCGCCTCAATTCGCGGGCGCCAAGCGCTTCGAGAACGCTTCCGCGGAGGTCCACACGCGTAGCAGCTCGTCCGTGGCGTCGAGCAGACGCTCGATCATCGCTGCCTGAATCGCCGGCTGGTCCGGATACTCGTGCGCGATGGCATTGCGCACCTCGCGCAATACCCGCCACGCGTCGGCGGACGGTATGGCGCCGAGCCGCTCGAGGCGTTGCAGCTTCTCGCCGAACAGGGCGTCCGGCGCGAGCGGCTCCTCCGCACGCTTGAGTAGAGCGGGCAGCACCTTCTCCCCGAGGCTGTCCTGCAGCTTGGCGAAGCGATAGGCGATCTGGTCGAGTAGACGCCGTGTGGGTGCGTCCAGCGACTGCGCGCGTTCCGCAGTCACCGGACGCAGCAGCGCGGCCTCGCGAATCGCTCCGGCAAGCGTCGCCGCGTGCAGCCGGCACTCCGCGAGCGCCGCATTGAGCTTCGCGGTCATAGCGGCACGCCCTGCGTGCGCGCGCATCGATGGATCGGCTGCTCCGGTCCCGAGTCCAGGCGTCGCACGACGAGGTCGATGCGTTCGTCCTCGAACTCGGGCGTTGCGTGCAGCTCCGCCAGCATAGCGAGCTTCGCGTCGACGAGCGTGCGCGCATCCAACGGCCCCACCTCGAGGTAGAGGTCGTAGTCGCCGCCCCGGCGACTGTCGTCGACACGGGAACCGAACAGCCACAACCGCGCGTCCGGGCCGAAGTGCCGCGCGGTGGCGGCCCGCACGCGTTCGAGCTGTCTTGCCGTCATCCGCATGGCTGCGATTCTATGCCCGGCCCATCGCACGCCGCGGCGATCGTTGCCGCCTTCGATGACGCGACCGCAGCGCCGCCGGCGATTCGGTCGACCTTTTCCGCGTCAGCGGCACAGGCCGAGGATGCGCTCCTGCTGCGTGCAGGACGTTCCCGCCTTGCCCGGTGACGAGCGTGAGGTAATGCAGGCGCGGATCTCGTTCGACGTCGGCGCGTAGTAGGTCCAGCCGCGGCCGAGGTCGGGCAGGGCGAGCTCGACCTCCTTCCATTTCGGATGCCCCTCCGCCTGCAGCTTGCCGAAGTTCTCGCAGAGCGAACGCGCGAAGCGCGCGAGATTGCCCGCCGTCTGCTGCATGTTGTAGTCGTAGGTGACGAGGAACGCCTTGACGGCGAACGCGGGAATGTCCTCGCCGAGCAGGTTCGGATAGCTCGACGCGCGGACCGTGGCCGGAAAGTAGGTCTTGAGCGCTGCCCGGGCTGAAGGGTGGGTCACGTCCACCTTGAGCAGCTTCACGTGCTGGCGCGCCTCCGCCGTCATGTCGGCGAGCAGCTTTGCCGGCTGGCCGGCGACGACCACGACGACATCGACCGGCGGGTTGTCGCCGATCAGCTTCGTCAGCGCCTCCTCGTTGGTCATGAAGCTCGACCGCGATTCAGGGACCGCGGCGCCGAACATCAGCCGGTACATGGTGCTTGCCGAGAGCGCCGTGCCGCTGCCGATCGGCCCGAGGTTGATGCGCGCGTTGCGGATGTCGTGCACGTACGTGAGCGGCGAGTCGGCGCGCGCGAGGAAGTAGATCTCCTCGTTGTACAGCGGCATCACCAGCCGGAGCGGCTTGATCAGCGCCGCGGCGTCCGGATTGCCGCTCGCGGCCTGGTCGAGGAACGCCTGGTACACATCGGACTGCACCAGCGCGAGCTTCACGCCCTGCTCGTAGCGCAGCCGTCGCACGTTCTCCGCGGAGCCGGCGGAGGGCAGGGCTTCGAGGCGGATGCCGGCCGGCGGCGCGACGAACTTGGCGAGATCGCGGCCGATCTGCATGTAGGTGCCCCGCTCCGAACCGGTGACGATCTTGTAGTCGACCTGCGCGGCGGCGTCGATCGCGAACGCGGCGAGGGTCGCCGCGAGGAGTGCGCGCCAGGCGCGACGCAGGTGGCTCATGGGGGATCCTCGGCGATGTGCGGGCGGCGCCGCGGCGGTCGCCAAGACAGGGGGCCGGGGCCGGCGCGTGGCAGGCCGGAAGCTATCACGGCGGTTCATGCCGCCTCAAGCGCGGACCGCCGCCGGCCCCGCACGCGGCGAAACCGCGCCGGGGCGATGCGGTCGGAGGAACGGGACTGCTATCCTTGCCGACTCACCGCGTGCGGCACGGCCGCCGGCAACCGAGGACCGATCACCATGAGCTCCACCCCGCCCCAGGCGCCGATCCCCGACGTCGACTTCGCCGACAACACCAACCAGCGCACGCCCTGCGTGCTGATCCTCGACGGCTCGGGGAGCATGGCCGGCGAGCCGATCGACTCGCTCAACCAGGGTCTCGCGCAGCTCGAGGGGGACCTCGCCGCCGACACGGTGGCGCGCGAGCGGGTGCGTCTCCTCGTGCTCTCCGTGGGCGGGCGCGACGAGGTGACGGTGGTCCACGACTGGGCGGACGCGATCAATTTCAAGGCGCCGACCATCGCCGCGAACGGCAGCACGCCGCTCGGCAAGGCGCTCGACACGGCTCTCGAGCGCATCGAGGACGCGAAGCGCGACATGAAGCAGGCCGGCGTGGCCTACACGCGGCCGCTCATCTACATGATCACCGACGGGCAGCCCACCGATCCGGAGTGGGACGCGGCCGCCGGCCGGTGCCGTTCCGCGATCGCTGCGAAGAAGGTGCAGCTCTTCGCCATCGGCACGGGCGACAAGGTGAGCTACGACCAGCTGCGCGATACCGGCGGCACGATGCTCAAGCTGAAGGGGCTCAACTTCAAGGAGCTGTTCCAGTTCCTGAGCGCGAGCGTGTCCTCGGCGTCGCAGGCGGCGCCCGGCCAGAACACGCAGGTGACGCTGCCGCCGAGCATCACCGTGCAGAGCTAGCCGCGCGCGCCTGAAAGCGGCGACGCTCGCGGGCGTGCCGCGTGCCGTCCGGTCGCGAGCGCGACCGCGACGGCCATGGCGCGTCTCGCACTGCGGAGAATCCGATGCCCTGGAAGATCGTCGCCGCTTCGGCGCAAGGCACCTCGCACGCGGCGAGCGGCGAGGAGTGCCAGGACGCGCACGATTACGAGCAGGCTGAGCGCTGGTTCGTCGGCGTGGTCTGCGACGGCGCCGGCAGCGCGCGCTGGTCCGCCCTCGGCGCCCGGCACGCGGCGCGCACGGTCGTGCAACGCGTTGCGGCCTACCTCGCCGCGCATCCCGAGGTCATGCAGCCGACGCCGAAGCGCGAGGACCCGGCATCGACGCAACAGCCAGTCCAGCCTCACGCCGAAGCCGCGGGCGGTACCACGGGCGAGGAGGTCGCCGTCGCTGCCCCCGAAACGGCTTCCGTGGAATCGGGACAGTCCGCTGCGACGACCACATCCGCCGCGCCGCTCACCGACGCCGAGCGCGCGCTGCGTCAGGTCGTCGCGGCTGCGATCGTCGAAGCTCGCGACACGGTGTTCGGGCTCGCGCCCGAGCCCGGTGCCCTGCTCGGCGACTTCAACGCGACGCTGGTCGGCTGCGCCGCGTGGCCCGACGGCGGGCTCTTCTTCCACATCGGCGACGGCACTGCGGTCGCCCTGGACAGCGGTTCGCTCGACGTTCTCGGCATGTCGCCGCCGGAGAACGGCGAGTTCGCCGAGCAGACGTTCTTCTACACGGCCGATGCCTGGCGCGATCACCTGCGCTTCACGCCCATGCCCGCGGGAGCGGATCTCGTGGCGCTGATGTCGGACGGGACGATGACCTTCGCCATCGCGTCGAACCGGCGCGAGGTCGACCGCCGCTTTTTCGTACCGGTGACGAAGTATCTGCTTCGCGACGACGTCTCCACCGAGAGCGGTGCCGCGGCGCTGCACTCGACGCTCGCGAGCCCCGGTGCCTGCCGCGTCACGCACGACGACAAGACGCTGCTCTGGGCGCACCTGGCGAGCGTGGCCGCCGACGCCGGGCCGCCGGCCATCGCTCCCGAGGCGGGATGAAGGTCCTCCTGCGCAACGGCAACCGCTCCGTCCGGGCCGAGCTCGGACGCGAGCTCGGCAAGGGCGCGGCGGGACGCATCCACGAGGTCGTCGGACGGCCCGACCTCGTCGCCAAGGTGTACATCGATCCTGCCCAGGCGCGGAGCCACTACGACCGCATCGACGCGATGCTGCGCAACCCGCCGGGCATCGGCCAGCCGCACCAGGAGGGCGGGCGCAACTACCCGCAGCTCGCGTGGCCCACCGATCACGTGCTGTCGATGCGCGACGAGCCGCTCGGGTTCGCGATGCCGATGCTGCCGCTCAAGCACGCCGTCGACCTCGAGGCCATCCTCACGCGGCGCTCGCGCGAGCGCGAAGGACTGCCCCAGGAGCTCATCGTGCGGCTCTTCGTCGCGCGCAACCTGGCGGCGGTAGTGCGCGAGCTGCACAAGGCGGGCCACTTCATCATCGACATGAAGCCGAAGAACATGTCGGTGTACCGGCTCGCGAATCCGGGCCTCATCGCGCTGCTCGACGCCGACGGCTTCTGCATCTACGGCGGCCCGAGCGAGCGCTACCCGGCGCAGATGTTCACCTCGGAGTACATCGCGCCGGAACTGCTCGCCGGCAACCGCAAGGCGAGCGAGGCGCGCGAGGAGCAGGACCGCTGGGCGCTCGCCGTGATCATCTTCCGGCTCCTGAACGAGAACATCCATCCGTACTCGGGGACCTTCCTCGGCAGCGAGAGCCCGACGATCGACGACAACGTGCGCAACGGGCGCTACGCCTACGGCCGCGTGCCGAACCGCGAGCTGCGCCCGAATCCCCTCAGCATGCACGAGTTCTTCGACGACGACACGCGCGAGCTCTTCGACCGCGCGTTCGGCGGCGATCCGTACTCGCGCCCGGACGCGCGCACCTGGCGCGAACACCTCGATCTCTTCACCGATCCGGCAAAGGGGCGCATCTTCCGCTGCAGGGTCGACCCGAGCCACTGGCATTTCTCCAAAGGCTGCGGGCTCTGCCATCGCGAGCGACTGCTTGCCGGTGGCGGCGGCAACGCGCAGGTCACCGTGCCGCCCACCATACTGCAGCCCCGCGCGCCGTCGCCGTCGCCGCCGCGGTCCGGTCCGACGCCGCCACCGCGACCGGCACCTTACTCGCCGCCGCCGGCGCGCAGCGCGCCACGGTCGACCGTCGCCTTGCCGCCGCGCGCCTCGCTTGGGGGCGCGGTGCGCCGGGTGGCGACCTGGGCCCTCGGCCTGCTGCTCACGCTCTTCGCGCTCGGCATCGGCCTTTCGGTGCTGCTCACGATGTCGGCCGAGCGCGCGAAGGTGGCGAGCCCGCCGGCGCGCTCGCCCGGGCCGATGTTCTCGACGCAAATGCAGGTCACCGATCGCACCGCCGTCGCGAACCTGCGTTCCGGCCCCGGCGAAGGCTATCCCGCGATCGGCGCGATCCCGGCCGGCGAGCTCGTCACGCTGGCCGACGGCGAGCGCGCGCCGAGCGGCAGTTGGACGAGGGTCACCTGGCGGGGCCGCACCGGATACGTCGCGTCCTCGCGCCTCGCCGCGCCCGGCTCGGTGCGCTCGGCGCGCACGCAAGCGGGCGACGAGCCGAAGCGCCCGGCCGCGAACGCCGGCGAGCGGTCTTCGCCGACGCCGGGCTCGACGGCGGACAGGCCGAGCCTCCCCGCCAAGCCTTCCGAGGCGAAGGCGCCGGAGCCGGGCATCGCTGCTGCGCCGGGCAGGGCGACGACGAGTCCCGCTTCCGGGTCGTCGCCACCGGCTTCGCCATGGGACCGCGTGACGTCCGAGCCGTCTGCGAACGGCACCCCCGGGGGGTGGCCCGAAGGCTCATCCGCGGGCGGTATGCCGGAGGCGGCGAAACCGGCCGAAAGCGGCACTGCGACCGGTCCGGCCGCGGCGAGCGGTGCCCCGGGTGCGCGCACGACCGACGGCGACGCGTTCCTCGCGGAGTGCCAGGGGTGGGTGACGAAGGGCCGCTACGCGTTCGACGAGGGCTCCTACGACAGCGCGCTCGCGCTTGCCGATCACGCCTTGCGGCTGCGTGCGAACTGCCCCGGTGCGGCGCAGTTGCGCAACGACTCATGGATCGCGAAGCAGGGTGCGCGGAAGCGGCCCGGCGCGCCCTGAAGCAACTACAGCACCGGCGAGAACAGCCGCGCCAGCGAATCGAGGAAGCGGTCGACCACCGCGCCTGCACGCCGCAGCCGGCGCCGCGAGGGCTTGCGATACGGCCGGGCGAGCGCGAGGTCGCCCTCGAAGAGCGCCGCAAGCTGCGCGGCGATGGCCGTGTCGTAGGCGACGGCGACGATCTCGAAGTTGAGCCTGAACGAGCGGTTGTCGACGTTCGCGGTGCCGACGATGGCGATGTCGTCGTCGACGACGAGCGTCTTCGCGTGCAGCATCGGCGGGCCGTACTCGTGAATGCGGATGCCGAAGCCCACGAGGTCGTCGTAGTAGGTGCGCGAGGCGGCGCTCACGAGACGCGAATCGCCCTGTTTCGGCACCAGCACGTGCACGTCCACGCCGCGCAGCGCTGCGGTCGTGAGTGCCGTGAGGATCGGCTCGTCGGGAATGAAGTACGGCGTGGTGAGCCAGATGCGCCGCGTCGCGGCCGTGAGCGCGCCGAAGTAGGCCTTGTGGATCGCGTCGCGCTCCTCATCGGGGCCGGATGCGACGATCTGCACCCAGGGCCCGTGCTCGGAGCGCAGGGCGGGGAAGTAGCGCGCGATGCCGGTGCCCATCACAAGCGTCTCCGGCGTCGCGAACAGCCAGTCCTCGAGGAAGACGCGCTGCAGCTTGCGGACCGGTTCCCCGGCAACGAGCAGATGCGTGTCACGCCATGCGGCGGCACCGACATGGCGAGCGCTATGGCGCTCGCTGACGTTCATGCCGCCGATGAAGCCGATGCGGCCGTCGCAGACGACGATCTTGCGATGGGTGCGGAAGTTGATGAGCTGCGGCCGCAGCCGTCCCAATCGGAGCGGGTTGAACAGAGCGACCTTGCCGCCTGCCGCCTCGAGCGGCGCCCAGAAGCCGCGCGGCAGCCGGTTCGAGCCGATCGCATCGACGAGCACGCGCACTTCGACGCCGTCGGCCGCGCGCGTGGCGAGCAGGTCGCGCAGGCGGCGGCCGGCCGCGTCGGGCTCCCAGATGTAGTACTCGAGGTGGACGTGGTCGCGCGCCGCGGCGCTCGCCTGCTCGATTGCGTCGTAGCATGCCGCGCCGTCGGCGAGCAGCTCGACGCGGTCGGCGCGGGTCGCATGGCCTTCGCCGGCGCGCGCGACGAGGCGCATGAGCTGCATTTGCGCCTCGCGGCCCTTGAACCGCTGCGCGCTCTTCGTCGCGCCGAGGTGCGCGACGACGCTCTTCCCCACCTCGTCGGTGGCGGCGGCGTAGCGCAGCACGCGCCGCTCGAGCTTGCGCGGGCCGAACGCGATGTAGACGAGCCCGCCGATGTAGGGAAGCATCGCCAGGCCGAGGATCCAGGCGAGCGTCGCCACCGGCGAACGCCGCTCGGCGAGGATGCCGACGATCGCGCCGAGCAGCCATATCGCCCAGGCGAGGATCAGCCAGTGCCAGACGGATACCGACCCGAGGAGCTCGAGCATGCGGCCGGGAGTGTAGCAACCGCGGCTCGGCGACCGCGGAGAGAGGCTTCCCGGTCATCGTCGTCGGCAGCGACGCGAGCGCCAGCGCTGCGGTCCGCGCTCAGGCGGCGTTCCCGCGCTTCACGGCGGGGCCGATGGCGTGCGGCGCGCGAAGCGGGTGATGCAGGGGCGACGATCGAGCGGCGCCGGGGATGAGGCGCCCGTCCAAGCGCCTCGCGCTGCCCGTGGCGGCGTTCCTGCTGGGCGTCACGATACGAGGCGGCACGCCGCCTCGTGCTCCCCGGCGCCGGGAAACGCATGACGCCGCGTTTCCCTTCTAGGCACGCACGTCGCCCGAACGAACCGCAGGCGTTTCGCGCTCGAGCGCCTCGGCACGTCGCGCGATCGCGGCAGTCATGCCCTTGAAGATGAAGAGGTGCGCCGGCACGAGTGCGAGCCAGTAGAGGATGCCCCACACCCCCTGCGGGTGCCAGTACGCCGTGACGGTGACCCGCGTGCGGTTCGCGTCGAGCGGGTCGAGCTCGAACTCGAGGATGCCCGCGCCCGGCGCCTTCATGCCGAAGTTGAGCGTGAGTCGGCGCTCGGGCTCGATGCCGACCACGGTCCAGTAGTCGATCTGGTCGCCCAGGCGGACCTCCGTCGGATCGCGCCGGCCACGCGTGAAGCCGAGGCCGCCCACGAGCCAGTCGAGGAGCTCGCGCAGCGTCCAGAGGAAGTTCATGTAGTAGTAGCGGTTGTCGCCGCCGATGGCAGTCACCACCCGCCACACCGACGCGGTCGATGCGTTCGCGACCGCGCTGCCCGAAGCCTTCTTCGCGTAGAACGCGTAGTCGTGGCGGAACGCGCGCACGTTGAACGCGCCCTCGGTCCAGCGGCCGAGCACGGTATGCGTGCGCTCCTGCTCGAGTGCTGCGCGCACCGATTCGCGGAAGTCGAGCAACCGCTGCGGCACGAGGCG
>Ga0209594_1000481_pt1 | contig 23956 bp, 18 predicted proteins | sample AshMeaCrysSpring_FD_184126 | JGI IMG/M metagenome (GOLD analysis project Ga0209594, IMG submission 184126) | Groundwater microbial communities from Big Spring, Nevada to study Microbial Dark Matter (Phase II) - Ash Meadows Crystal Spring... | ecosystem: Environmental > Aquatic > Deep subsurface... | reverse complement strand
AGGATAAATAACTACCGCTCTCCAGGGATTAACTGGTAAGGTTTGTCGCAAATATAAGAAAATTTCTGTTACAAAGCGACTATAAAAGTCTGTTTCTGACTGAAACTGCACTTCTACGAAATAAATGGGTAATTCTTGTTCACTTTCTGGGGGTGCAAAAATCCCATCTAGACGAAAAGAAGTTTGTTTAATTTCTTCAGAACGAAATTGATATTGTTCCCCCAGTGGTTGAGTTATCCCACTCAACTCAAAGAGAAGAGTAGGCAAATTTTGAAATAAACGGTAAAATAAACTATCAGTTTTCAAGTTTTTCTTAATTTACTTATTATTAATTCGAGAACTTAAATGGTTGGGGAGTTAATCTTATACCCCCCAAAAATTTATTTAGGAGCTTAAATTCTGATTACTCAACCAGTTTTCTAACTCCTGAATAGAAGTAAAACCAAAACTGGCCTCAGCTAAATCTAATCTTTGAGAAACATTCAAGCGACGCAGCATTTCTTTGACGGAAGGTGAAATATTACCAAAACGACGGTTGAGAAGACTTATGAGTAACTCCTTTTCACCTTCTTCTCGACCAACTTGTCGACCTTCTTCTCGACCTTCTTCTCGACCAACTTGTCGACCTTCTTCTCGACCTTCTTCTCGACCTTCGCTAAACACATCTTGGTAGAATTTAGTTTGTTTAATGTCAATATCTGTTAAACCTAACATTTCTTTAATCTCATCCCTACCTAATTGTGGTAACTTATACACTATTATAGTCTCGATTAAGTCCAAAATCCTCGCTTGTTCCGTAGGAGATAATGTTTCCTGTTTGGTTTGACTTACCAACTCTTTTGCAGTAGAAATAACTTGGTTTTTTCTACTAACAATTAACTTTACTAACTTACTCCCCAGACTGGAAGTAGGTAAAACTTCCAACTCATTCAAGTAAATACGTTTTACCCTCTCACTCTCTAGTAGTTCGCTATAATTTGCCGTTTCCCCCACATCGAGACTGCGACGAGGATAAATAACTACCGCTCTCCAGGGATTAACTGGTAAGGTTTGTCGCAAATATAAGAAAATTTCTGTTACAAAGCGACTATAAAAGTCTGTTTCTGACTGAAACTGCACTTCCACGAAATAAATGGGTAATTCTTGTTCACTTTCTGGGGGTGCAAAAATCCCATCCAGACGAAAAGAGGTTTGTTTAATTTCTTCAGAACGAAATTGATATTGTTCTCCCTGGGGTTGAGTTATCCCACTCAACTCAAAGAGAAGAGTAGGTAAATTTTGAAATAAACGGTAAAATAAACTATCAGTTTTCAAGTTTTTCTCTATTTAGTTACTTTGTGACAACCAATATTGTATTATTATAAAGGCTAATCTTTTTGGGGATTTTTTAGGCTCTTGGTGTAAATTTATCTAAGCTATTGTATTTTAATCAAGTTTCTGGGAGTAAATTCTTTACGGTTATCCACACTTGACAAAAGTACGGTTTACCTCTCAAATCTCAATTTTCCCTTATAATAGTATGCCTTTGCTTTTAGCTTTTCCAAGTTTTCTATTCCTTAGAGATATTCATCCCAACTAGCAGCAACCCAGGTATCTGTCGGAAATTTTACTTGTATTTTACTCATCATAAAAATAGGGATAAAGTTCTGATTTTGGGATATATTCTGCTAAATATGATGGTTATCTAGGGGCGGGTTTAGGGAGAATTTGTTGTTGTGTACCAAAACCTAAAAATCAAAACCCGCCCTACCTCTATAATAATTGTAATAAAGTTTGAGCAATTAATCCAAATTCAGCGGGATCTTCATCTTCAAGATGTAAAGCAATTGCCTCCCTAAGATTGCTTACTACTTCATCTAAATTATTGCCTTGAGTTACCACAGCTATTTCTAAACATTCAGCCACATAACCTCGTTCTTCTCCAGGATAAATAACTGCTTGAATACTCTTTTTTAATTCCATTTTTATTTATCCTCTTGGATATTATTAAATAAGCTTTCCCAGTTGGTTTTTCCCTTGTTTTCTTCCTCTCTTACTTCAAAGGTTTTATTAACAGCAGAAGAAAGAGAAATTGCCTCTACACACAACTCACTTATTGCTTCTCGACTCACTTGTCCCCGCATATTATCTCCTTGTTCCACATATAACACCTTTTCCCCAGGATTTTCTGTCAAAGCACAGGGACGGACAATCGTATAATTCAACCCACTTGCACGCAGTACATCTTCACCGCGCAACTTCCAAGTGAGAATACCCCCCAACTGGTCATTCATTCTCACCGCAGGTGGTTCTTCTGCTAAATTAATATTAGGACGACCAGGACGAGTGACACCAGCGGAACTAACCATGATAAACTGAGGCATAGGTTTACCACCATAAGCTTTAATTGATTGTATTTCCAAAGCAAAAGCCCCCGTTTGAAACTTGGGATTAAGCGCACCATCATACTCAAATTTACTCAACATCAACTGCATAGAATAAACCTTACTTGCATCAAAACTACCCGCTTCTGGGACAGTTTTAGCGCGAAATACGGGAATTAAATCAGCAAAAGGAATCCTAATAGTCAGCTCACAGTTATATAAAGTATCGAAAGAATAACAATAACCGATGCCATCCCATTTTCCCTCACAACGGGTAATAAACTTATAGCGCTTACCATCCCCTGCAACTCGCAACTCTATCCCCTCACAACCAGATAAGTCTAAAGGTGGGTTAAAATTGCGAGTACGCACCGAAGCGAAACCCCCATTATTTTCGGTAGAGACAACCCCTGAAAAAATCGCCTTATTATTCAGGAGACGGATACCGCTTTCACTTACTCCCCCCATCACCACATCATCCACCGCACCCCAGGTTTCTTTAATATCCTCTGTGGGTTTGCTAAAGTCAAACAAGACTTTTTCTCCCTGTCGCAAACTTTGCTTTGCTACTTGCACCAGATTTTTTATCCCCTCATATTCCACCATTTCTGGGATATCCACCACTTCTGGGAGATAAAATTTAATCCCCTGATAATATTTCTCGCGGTTGGGGGTGTCTCCTTCCACTGGTTGCACTCTCGTCCCAGTACAACAAATTACGGCAGTAACATGATCCATCAGTTGGGGGGTGAGAGTTGCGGGAATGGTAATATCTGCTTCAAATAACTCCACCTTCTCACCCAGCATTTCCCTAGCTTTTACAGCATCTCTTACTAAAGCGCGTACTGCATAACCTTTTTCCAGGAGACGACGCACAACTCGTTTACCTACACCACCTGTTGCTCCTGCTACTAAGATAACTTCCATTTTTCCTCCTTTTTCCTTTGAGTTTTTCTCTGTTGTTTTTCCTGTAAAAAGTCTCCCCAAACAGCCAATAAAAGGGATAACTTCAAAATAAGTTAGAGTTTTGAATAATCTCCCTGCATCCCAACTTGAGCGAGTTTTTTCTGTCATTATCTTCTCCTTTTTTTTTGATTCATTAGTCATCAAAACTAATCACTAAGTATAGACGTTTCGCCCCTACTTTTCTCAATTCGTAATAATTAAACTCTACCATAACGAGCTGTTACTTTTTGCTTAGGGTTTTCTTGATTATACTGCCATGCCCACATTTGATCGCCTTGAGAAAAATGCCACCATTCCCCTGGATGACGCAGAAAACCTGCTCCTCTCATTATCTCATTTAATAACTCCCTTTTTTGATGATATTCTTGGTTAGAATTGGCATAATATGCTGGATGCGATCGCTCTAATAACTCATCTATTTCTCCTCCCATATCTACTATTTTTCCCTTCTCATCTATTAAAGTTATATCCACAGCAGCACCCGTACTATGAGGTGGTGGTGTTGCTGGATTTTCAGTTGGTATAGCCCAAATTTTATACACTTCTTCCCAAATTTTTTGTTGCTCCTGTTGAGGTAATTTTTCCAACTCTAATTTTCTCGATTTTATCACCTGATTAAAAGTATAATCTACCATAAATTGTTGCACTGAAACAGGGCGATAAGCATCAAATATTTTGATGCACCAACCAGGTTTGATCTCTTGTAACTTATATTGAGCCTTAATTAAACTATCAACAACACTTTTACGCAGACAATAAGGGTTTTTATCTCCATATTTTGCCCCTAGTTTTTCATAAGGAGGAGGTAATTCTATAGCAAATTTATCCAAAGGAATTTTAATCAAAGGTTCGCCACATTCTTGAATTTTGATTTGATGATAAGGTTTCATAAGTTTAAATTCATTATTTTTTTAAATTATTTTTAAAAGATTTAAGAACTCAAAATCCCGCAGATAAAATTTAAATGTTTATTCTAAACGGTAATTGACCAGAAAAATGACATCATTTAATTGAGTAATATGTTTATACATAAGGGAATTATCTCTGATAAAATTGGCAAATTAGTTTCACAATTTTCTTGTTTGTGTGACAGTTGCTCAGGTGGAATAGAAATCACCCTAAAACAAAATTACTTAGGGCATCTTAGTTGTTAGTTGAATTTTTATTAGAAGGGATATTGCTATGTCTAAAGATATTTTTAAGCGCCTAATGAGTGCTGTTTTTCTCACCTTATTACTTCTTGTTATCCAGAAAATGTCAGAAACCCCTTCTAACTCTACAGTTGCAGATTTACCTAACAGTTTGACTCCAATTACAGAAAGCCCATTTTCTAGTCGCATAATAACATTAGTCCTTAGTCATTAGTCATTAGTCATTAGTCATTAATCATTAGTCATTAGTCATTAGTCCTTAGTTTTTAGTCCTTAGTAAGCATTCTAAAAACTTCTTAATTTTTCTTAAAATATCATAACCTTTAGCTAATAACTAATAACTAATGACTAATGACTAACAATTTATTTTTCTAATTTTTCTGGTACAGGATCATAACCTCCTGGATGTAAAGGATGACACCTGAAAATTCTAAGTATTGCTAACCAACTACCTCGCCACACACCAAACCTTTCAACTGCTTGGAGCGCGTATTGAGAGCAAGTTGGATTAAAACGACAACTAGGAGGAAACAAAGGAGAAATGAACTTTCTGTAACCCCGAATTAACCACAATAACAAAATTTTCATTTTGACTCCTAAATTATAACGAATTTGTAAATATTGTTACCAAAAAATTTAACAAAATATTAGTATCCTTTCTAAAAAAGTGAGTTAAGATCAGAAAAAAAATCATCACTTAGAACTAACAAGCTTGTTAGGAATAGTATTAGATGAGGAAAATTTGGTTATGATTTATACATTTGACATTATCGGAGTTGCGACCGTACTCAATTTTTTCTACTATCAGCAACAAATGGAAACAAACCCCCAAAGAAGTAAAGCATATCTAGGCAGTTATCAATGTAGTCTAGATAGTTTGATTCAATCAACTGAACTCATACCCCAAAAACCAAATTGGGATTGGGATATAGTAATAGAAACAATGGTTAAATTTTGGCTCACCCATGAGGAAAGTATCCAACAATGGAAACATGAATTAGAAACATTAGGCAAAGAAAACTTATTAGTTGCAAGAGTTGCTAATGTGCGCTCCCTACGCAGTGAATTTGAATCTTTATTAGAATAATTCCTCACTTATTAGTCATTAATCATTAATACTAAAATATTATACCAACAACTAATAACTCATGATTAATGACTAATAAGTGAGTTATATTAAAACTAAATATTGATCAGAGAGGTTTATTGTGTCCCAATTTAACTTTGATGGTAATTGGAACCCAGAGGAATTAGATAATACTATTCTCACATTTAAAGAAATTCAAGGAGAACTAAATTATAAACGCGCACAAGACTCCCTTAAAAATTTAGTGAATAATATTGACCTCACTCCCAGGGAAAAAGCAGGTTTAGAGTCTGAAATTGAAAATCTAACAGCTATGTTAGATAAATTACAAGATTCTGTGGTACAAATTGCTGCTTTTGGCATGGTAGGGCGAGGTAAATCTTCTGTATTGAATGCACTTTTGGGTGAAAATGTCTTTCAAGCAGGTCCGCTCCATGGAGTTACTCGTACTGTAGGGGCTGCAAATTGGCACTTTTCTAGCGAAAGTCTCGGAAACACTGATAATGATGTGCTGCGGGTTGCTTTACCTGGGCTAGGTAATTCTCAAATTCAACTGGTAGATACCCCAGGAATAGATGAAGTAGATGGGGAAACTCGCGAGGTTTTAGCTCGTGAAGTAGCAAAAAAAGCAGATTTGATCTTGTTTGTCATTGCAGGAGATATTAATCAGGTAGAGTATAATGCTCTATCAATGTTGCGAGAAGTAGGAAAACCGATGTTACTGGTGTTTAATAAAATAGACCAGTATCCAGAAGCCGATCGCCTGGCTATTTATCACAAAATTAAAAATGAGCGGGTACGTGAGTTACTCTCCCCTGATGAAATTGTAATGGTTGCAGCCTCCCCGCTGATCGTCGAAGGAGTTAAACAAAAAGATGGTAGGGTGAAAATACAGCGTTACCGAGGTAAACCCCAAATACATGAACTGCAATTAAAAATTTTAGAGCTTTTACAGCGCGAAGGAAAATCTCTGGTTGCTCTCAATACTATGCTCTATGCTGATGAGCTAAATGAGCAGTTGGTAAGGCGCAAAATGGAAATTAGAGAAACTGCAGCTAATGATTTAATTCAAAAAGGAGTCATGACTAAAGCAGTGGCGATCGCTCTTAACCCAGTGACTGTGATTGACTTATTTACAGGTGCTCTAATAGATTTAGCTCTCATTCTTTCTTTATCCCATCTCTATGGTATCCCCATGACTCAACAAGCTGCTCTGGGTTTATTACAAAAAATTGCTCTAACTATGGGAGGTATTAGCGCAAGTGAGGTGATCGCTTCTTTGGGTTTAAGTTCCCTTAAAAGTCTTTTAAGTATTTCTGCTCCCGCTACTGGAGGAGTAGCTTTAGCTCCTTACTTATCTGTCGCTATCACTCAGGCGGGTTTTGCAGGTGTTTCAACTTATGCGATCGGACAAATAACTAAAGTTTATCTAAGCTTAGGTGCTTCTTGGGGCCCCGATGGCCCAAAAGCTGTAGTAACTCGTATTCTTGACTCTCTTGATGAAACTTCTATCCTTAATCGCATTAAAGATGAATTAACCGCTAAACTCAAAGGACACGAAATTTCTGGCACTTTGTAATTCTTTTTTGGATTTTTACCTTAAAAATAACCCAAAAATAACAACGACACACAATGAAAAAAAACTATTAATTTTACCATCTCAGAATCTCATTTCAGCGATCAATAAAGATTCTAATTTATTTACAGTGGCGATAAATTATTCTACGATATAAATGGGCTAGGAGGAGCATCCAAACTTCAGATAGCTCTTCTTAGTGGCGCTCCTACTCGGGTTGCAAATGATATTATCGTTTCGTGTTGTTGAATTGAAAAATGAACTATAAGTGTTCAAAAAACATTTATGATAACTCTCAGAGCTCCTAGCTCTGAGTTTCCTGCTTTCATGGGCATTTTTCAACTCACTAACCTTTGACAAAAGTAACCTGTGAGTAGGGCATAAACAAATATAGAGGATACAAACAAAAATGACAAAAGCACGTAATGTTTTAGGAACAGAACTAGAAATTTGCTGTGGAGCACCCCTAACTGGATGGTATCGCAATGGTTTCTGTGAAACAGAAGCAAGCGATCGCGGTGCTCACGTTGTTTGCGCAGAAATGACAGAAGAGTTTCTAGAATTTACTAAATCCAGAGGAAATGATTTGAGTACCCCCGCCCCAGAGTTTCATTTTCCAGGGTTAAAAGCAGGCGATCGCTGGTGTCTCTGTGCCAGTCGTTGGGTAGAAGCTGTAGATGCAGGAGTAGCACCCCCCGTGATTTTACAATCAACGGAGGAATCAGTCTTAAAATACGTTAGTTTAGAACAGTTAAAAGAGCACGCATTAGACGTATAAAAACCAATTATCCTAGTTTACTTTTAACTATTTCCTGAATCTTTTTACCGTCTGCTTTACCCTTAAGCTGTTTCATTGCAGGGCCCATAACTTTCCCCATATCTTTAGGAGAAATAGCCCCAACATCAGCAATTATCTGATCAATAATTGAGCTTAATTCCTCATCATCAAGTTGTGCAGGTAAATAGGTTTCAATAATTACTAATTCCGCAGCTTCCTGATCAGCTAAATCATCCCGTCCAGCATCTTTATACTGTTGAATAGAGTCTCGACGCTGTTTAGCTTGTTGTGCTAAAACTTCAATTTCTTGCTCTTCTGTAAGAGATTCTTGACCAGAAGGACGCACAGAAACTTCTTTTTCAAGCACTGCTTTTTTAATGCTGCGGATAGTTTCTAAACGGAGCTTATCTTTAGCTTTCATTGCTGATTTAATATCTTCAGTCAGACGCTCTTTTAAACCCATTTTACTCAACTCCTTTATTTTTAATAATAACACAATTTTATCAGTTCTGGATCAAGGATAAAGCATAAATTTAAGGATGGCAAACCATCCATTATTGATAGTACAATAAATATGAAGCCAAATGAGATATTAAATCAGTACGAACAAGGAGAAAGAGACTTTCGCGGAGTAGATTTAAGCGGAGTAAACTTAACAGAAGCAAAGTTAGTAAAATGTAATTTATCGGGAGCAAATTTAGAAAAAGCAAAGTTAGATCGTGCTGATTTAAGTCGTTGTTTATTGATAGAAACCAACTTAAACCAAGCCTCACTGTATGGAGCAAATTTAAGTTTTGTAAAATTATATAATAGTAAACTAATTGACGCAGATTTAACCAAAGCAGACTTAAAAGGAGCTAGACTAGATCAAGCAGATTTAAGTAGAGCAAAACTAAGTGGAGCAATATTAACCTGGGTAAGTTTTTATCGAGCAAATTTAACAGGAGTTAACTTATGTGGAGCAAATTTAACAGGAATAAACCTACGTTCAGCTAATTTAGAAACAGCCAATTTAAGTTGGAGTAATTTAAGTGAAGCCAGACTAAGTGGAGCAATTCTTCAAGGAGCAATACTCAATGGAATTAAACTAAGTAAATCTTATATGAATGGGTTAAATTTAGAAGGAATTAACTTGAGCGGAATGGATCTAAGTCAAGTTAAATTAAGAGGAGCTAAACTCAAGAGAGCTAACTTAATAGGAACCAATTTAAATAACGCTGATTTGCGCATTACTGACCTCCAAGAAGCACAATTAAAACAAGCAAATTTACATAACAGTGATTTAAGAGGGAGTTATTTAACCAGAGCAAACTTAATAAAAACAGACTTAAGTTATGCTGATTTAAGCAAAGCTTTGATGAGAGAAATAAACCTTAATTTAGCCATTCTCACAGCAGCTAATTTAAGTGGAGTTAACCTACGCGGAGCATATTTATGGGGAGCAAATTTAGCAGGAGCAAACTTACAAGGAGCAGATTTAAGTGGTGCTAGTTTACGAGATGCAGTTATTAGTAAAGCAGATTTTAGTAACGCAATCCTCACTGGAACTACAATGCCCCAAGTAGGGAGTGGGGAGTAGGGAGTAGGGAGTAGGGAGTAGGGAGTAGGGAGTAGGGAGTAGGGAGTGGGGAGTGGGGAGTAGGGAGTGTTGGTTTGGTTAAGTATTTTTGGGTAACCAAATAATTAATGACTTAATTCAGCAACGCCGTAGAAATTCATTAATGATTTTATACATAAATATACACTAGCTTAATATATCTTATTGTTTTTTAAAACTTAGACATGAACCTCAATAAAGTATTAAAGAAAATCAAAAATTATTAAGATTAAGCAAACAACAACCAGAAAATAATGTTAAGAATAATCTCAAAATCGAACTTAACTAGAATTTTGAGCTTAAATTAAGCTATAGGTAAGTAGGCAAGCAAAATTAATGGCATATTAGTTTAGAAAAAAAACTAAGCAGACAAGGGGCTTAAGCCTGGGGTGTTGATTTTTGCTCAAATTTGACAACGTAATTTCATACACTTTTTATTTGAAGTAGGGTGGGCAATGCCCACCCTACAAAGAAAAATTGTCTGATTTGAAAATTTGTAACTTGATAAATAATCAACACACCAGCTTAAGCCCCTTGCCCTTTGGACATTAATTTTGCACAAGTACTTAATATTTAACCCAAAATAAGCAAAAAGTTAGCAAAAATGAGGAGGAGCAGAGCAAAGCGACTCAAGAGTATATTTGTTATATAAAAATCCAATAGGGAGAGAATTAAAAAAATGGAAGCCGATGAACTATTAAAACGATATATAAAAGGAGAAAGGGATTTTCGCGGCTCTGACTTAATGAAAGCTAACTTAATCGCAGCCCGTTTAACCCACTCAAATTTATCAGGCTCAAATTTAGTAGACGCATCATTAGCTAGAGCACATCTAGAAAGATGTTTTATGTTAGATGCAATCTTAAACGGAGCCTTCTTGTATGGCACAAACTTAAGTTTTGTCAAACTCAAAGGAGCACAACTAATTGAAGCAGACTTAACCAAAGCAGATCTCAAAGGAGCACAACTGGCAAAAGTAGACCTACAAGGGGCAAAACTAAGCGGTGCAATACTTACCTGGGTAAGTTTATACATGGCGAATTTACCAGGGGTTAACCTCTGTGGAGCAAATTTAAATGGGATTAACCTCCGTTCTGCTAATTTAGAAGGAGCAAACCTCAACTGGACTAACCTCAGTGGAGCAAGATTAAGCGGTGCTAACCTCAAAGGAGCTAAATTAAACGGAATCAAACTCAGTGGAGCATTTTTAAATGGACTTAAATTAGAAGGCATTAACTTTTCTGGTATGGATCTCACTGAAATAAAATTAAGTGGCGCACAATTACCAGGAGCAAACCTCACAGGAAGTGATATTAGTGACTCTTTTCTGCGACGAACAACATTAGATCGAGCAAACTTGAAAAAAGCAGACCTGCATCAAACTAATATGAAAGGTGCTCAATTTATCCAAGCAAATTTGATGAAAACTGACTTAACCGAAACAGATCTCAGAAATGCAGATTTGAGCGAAACAAATCTAAATTTAGCCATCCTCGTAGGCGCAGATTTGACAGAAGCTAACCTGCGTGGTGCATACTTATTAGGTGCAAACTTAGATGGCGCAATTTTGCGCGGTGCAGATCTGCGTGGTGCTAATCTCAGGGATGCAGCTATTCTGGGGGCTGACTTTAGTGAAGCAATTCTTACTGGGGCAATTATGCCAGATGGTAAAATTCATTCTTAAAACACCTTTCTAACAATGAAGTCAACAAACAACTCCATGAGTCAATTGTTGAGGTTGCTGAAAAAAGCAAAAAACAGTATTTTTTCTATGATGTTGGCTGCTTTTTTCGTGCTATACTTAGGTAACTTCACCAGTCACCCACAAACTGTTTCTGATTTTGATTCAGAAAAATCTACTCAAATGGTGACCACAATTGAAAACACCTGGGAAGGAGCTTATGAAAATTACTTTGGAGAAGATTTTGTTAACCTCTCTCTCACATCTTCTCAAATAGCAGACAAGCTCTCACAAATGAGTCAGGAAACTGGCACAAAACCTGCAGTTATTTGGGCCCTTCCTCAACCAGAATCACTAAAACTGTTGTTAATTACTTCTAAAAATAAACCCCAGGGCTGGAGTATAACAGCAGCTAATCAGGAAACTCTCGTACAGGTAGTTGAACAGTTCCACCGAGAAATTACTGATACTTTCCAAGTGGCGATCGGCTCTACATCGTACCTCAGTTCAGCTCAACTCTTGTACCAATGGATCATCAGCCCGCTTGAATTGACTCTTGAAACAGAAAATATTGACACATTGATTTTGTGTGTGGGTCCAGGTTTGCGCAGTCTTCCCTTTCCTGCGCTCCATGATGGAGAACGGTTTTTGATAGAAAAATACAGCTACACCCGCATTCCCGCCTTTAATCTCACAGATATCAGTTACTCAGACTTGCGCGATGCTCAAGTATTAGCAATGGGAGCATCAGAATTTACCAACCATCCCCCCTTACCTGGGGTAGAAGTAGAATTACAAACCATTATCCCCCAACCCTGGGAAGGTGTTGCTATTCTCAATGAAGGTTTCACCGTAGAAAACCTGATTGAGCAAAGGAAAAAAGAGGGTTTTGAGATTGTTCATCTAGCTACCCATGCAGAATTTTTACCAGGAAATCCCAGTAACTCCTATATTCAGTTTGCTGATACTCAACTAAGTTTAGCTGAAATTAACCAGTTAAACTGGAGCAACCCACGAGTTGAATTGTTAGTACTTAGTGCTTGTAAAACAGCATTAGGAAACGTCCAAGCTGAATTAGGATTTGCAGGAGTAGCCCTTCAATCAGGAGTAAAATCAGTATTAGCCAGTCTTTGGGCGGTTAGCGACGCTGGTACTGTACCCTTAATGAGTGAATTTTATCAGCACCTAAAAACAGCCTCAACCAAAGCAGAAGCCTTGAAACTGGCACAATTGGCTATGCTTAAACAACAAGTGCGTTTAGAAGAAGGAGAGTTACAAAACTCCAGAGATAGCGTTTCCTTACCTTTAAAACTCCCAAATCAACAAAAACTCTCCCATCCTTACTACTGGGCAGGTTTTTCCCTCATTGGTAGTCCCTGGTAAATTAGGCGTTGCTGAATTGGAGAATAATACCCATTAGTGCGGAATGGTTCAGTTAAACTGTTCAGACAATGGGCTTAAGCCCATTGTCTTTCAAAAGTTTTATTTCTGTTTTGTGTCAGCTAAGTTGAGCTCTAATAGCTTCAACCCGCTTACGATTCACACCTAAATCAGACTTTCCAAGACGCGAAGCAGAACGCACATGAATCACATTAGCATCCCGATCAAGGTAAAATTCCACATCATCCACAAAACCCATTAACTTAGTTTGAAACTCTGCATAGAGATAATTCTCTGTTTCCTCAATAATTTTTGTCCCCTCCATACTTTCCACTACCTTTCTCAAATCGGCGATCGCCACTGGTGGAAGAGGGTCAATTTTTGAAGTCGTCTCAGAACTTTGACTATTAACACAATTGGGGCTACCAGGACAAGCAGCTAGTTTACCATCCTTTACCCCTAAATTGAGTGGTCGTTTTCCTGTAAATTTAAACATCAATCCGTCCTTCTACTTATTAGCTTTTTTTCATCATAATCCCCTTCAAGTACCTTTACTCAGGAACTAAGATGAAGTTAAACACAGTTATTATGGGGTGCAAGGAAAATTTCGACTCCGCCCCCCACACTTTGACAAGAAAAAGTTATATAATATTGGTCATGGAAACTGTTGAGGGGCAGTGTTGCCAAAATCTAAGCATGTAGGCAAGTTCCTTCAGCATTTGTACTTAGTTTTTTTCTTGAAGTGTTGGTTATTTTTACTTAAGGAGTTGTTTTTCTAAAATTTTTATTTTTTCAGGGCATTTTCCTACTTGTTTTCGAGTTAAAGTCATTTACTTATTGGTCATTGGTCTAACAACTAATGATTAATGACTAATGAATAACTAAGTCGAAATTCGCAAACAGCACTATCAAACAGAACTGTTCTCCGAGCTAAAAAGCCTTTAACGAAGGACAGAACTTAGGAAAATATCAAAAAAATTAACAAAAATTTAGGTAGAAAGAGTTATAATTGTTAGACTAGAATTGAAAAAATACAGAGATAGGAGCAATCATCCATGACAGAAGAAAGAAAAAGTGTTACTTATGAAGAGTTCGATGAAATTTATGAATATGAACTAACCAGAACAGAAAGAAGAGTACTACGGGGCTATTTATCAGGAAAGGACAAAGATGATATTCTAGATGAAATAGGTGTTACAAATCCAGGTAACTATTCACATCACATGAGAAAATTATGTGAAAAATTTGGTATTAGTCGGTCAGCAACTCTACCAGAAGCCTCCCAACAACTGGTAAAAGTATTTTATAAATACAAACCAGAACTAATCAGCATGGATGTTTTACAAAGGAGCGATTTATTGATTGCGCCACCATTTCCAGAAGGTTCAGTACCCTTAAATTCATTCTTCTATGTAGAAAGACCACCCATTGAACCAAGCTGTTACCAGGAAATTCTCAAACCTGGCTGCTTGATCCGCATCAAAGCACCCAGACAAATGGGAAAAACTTCCTTGACTAATAGAATTTTAGATTTAGGAGTAAAACACACTAAAGGTCATGCAGTTCAATTGAACTTGTTAGAAGCAGATCAAGAAACTCTAACAAGTCTAGATAAATTCTTATATTGGTTCTGTGGCAATATCGGCGAACAATTAAACCTAGAAGAAGAATTAGATAAACGTTGGAAGGGTTTCCGCAGTAGCAATCAAAACTGTACCAAATACTTTGAACAGTATTTATTACCACAAATAGATTCCCCTCTCTTCTTAGCATTAGATGAAGTAGACAGAATATTTTCTTATCCCGACATCGCACCCGACTTTTTTGGCATGTTGCGCGTATGGCACGAAAAAGCTAAAAATGAGGCTGTTTGGAAACAACTCAGGTTAGTTGTGGCATATTCTACAGAAGTATTTATCCCTTTAAACATCAATCAATCCCCCTTTAATGTAGGAATGCCAGTAGAATTACCAGAATTTACAGCTGAACAAGTGAAAAATTTAGCCCATCGTCATCGACTTGATTGGGAAGATAACCAGGTAAGTGATTTAATGGCAATGATCGGAGGACATCCCTATCTAATAAGACTGGCTATGTATTATTTGACCATGAACGAAATCACTTTAGAGGAAATGTTGGCAAAAGCTACAACCAATGAAGGGATTTATAGCAGTCATTTGTTACGCCTTTTAGGTAGTCTAGAAAAAGATCGAGAACTAGCAGATGCAATGAAAAAAGTTATCGCTAGCAATGCAAATACAGGGGTGGAATTAGAACCAATTCAAACTTATAAGTTGTATAGTATGGGTTTAGTTCAACAAGAAGGCAATAAAGTAAAAAGCCGCTGCAATCTCTACTCTCAATTTTTTGGCAGAGTTCTTTAAAATATTAGTTATTGGTCAAAACGTCATTCATCATTAGTCCTTAGTCATTAGTCCTTAGTCAAACGGATGTCTTCTAATCTTAATTTTTAAAAAAAAATATGATAATGCTTTACTAATGACTAAGGACTAAAAACTAATGACTAATGACTAATGACTAATGACTAATTACTAATGACTAATTACTAATGACTAATTACTCATATCAAATAGGCGGAACTTTAAGACTAGATGACCCCTGGTATGTCACCAGAAAAGCAGACTTAGAACTTTATAAAAGTTTGCAAGAACGCAAATTTTGTTATGTTCTTAATTGTCGACAAATGGGGAAATCTAGCCTACGCATCCGCACAACGGAAAGACTAAAAAAAGATGGTTTCGCCTGCGCTGATATAGATCTGCAAGAAATAGGCGCAAATGTTACCCAAGAAGAATGGTATGGCAGCATTATTGATACTTTGGTTAATCGTTTTCAACTAGATGTCTTATTCGATTTAGAATCATGGTGGGATGAAAATGCTCGGATGTCTCCAGTGTGGTTATTAAGTAAATTTGTCGGTGAAGTTTTATTAGAATATGTACCCAATCCCATAGTAATCTTCATAGATGAAATCGACTATGTTCTAAGTCTTTCTTTTTCTGTAGATGACTTTTTTGGATTAATTCGTTATTTTTATAATAAACGAGCTGATAATTCAGCTTTTCAACGTCTCGCTTTTGCTCTATTTGGAGTAGCAACCCCCGCAGATTTAATAAAAGATACAACAAGAACACCATTTAATATAGGAAAAGCAATAGAATTAAATGGGTTTGAATTTGAAGCAGCTAAAGTGTTAGCAAATGGCTTTAAAGGTAAAGTAGAAAACCCAGAAGAAGTTCTCAAAGAAATATTACAATGGACGGGAGGACAACCCTTTTTAACTCAAAAATTGTGCAGATTGTGTTTACTAGAAATAGAAAAAAATAACTATACAAATATCGCAGATTTAGTCGAAAAGAAAATAATAAATAATTGGGAAGCTCAAGATGAACCAATGCACCTACGCACAATACGCGATCGCCTATTAACCAACGAAAAACGAGCAGGACGCATATTAGGTATTTATAATGATATTTTAAACAATTATAAAGGTGAAAATAAAAAAGGAACAGCAGCAGACAGTAGTGCAGAACAAAAACAATTGAGACTGTCAGGTTTAGTAGTCAAAAAAAATGGTTATTTACAAGTATATAATCCCATATATGCAGCGGTATTTAATCAGAATTGGATCGACAAAGAATTAGATAAACTACGCCCTTATAGTGAAGCAATAAAAGGTTGGTTAGAGTCCAAAGGTGATTCATCTTGGTTATTGCGGGGAAAAGCCTTAGAAGAAGCATTAATCTGGAAAACAGGGAAAAGTTTAAGCGTAGATGATGACCAATTTTTAACCGCAAGTCAAGAATTAGAAAAAAAAGAAGTTGAAAGAGATTTAGAAGCGCAAAAAAAAGCAAATCATATTTTAGCTGAAGCCAAACGCCAGGCAGATCAACAAATAGCAAAAGCTCAAGCAGAATTAGAAAAATTAGAGAAAGAAACAAAAGAAAAAATTGCCAAAGCCAAACAACAATTACAAGAAGCAAGAAGAGAACAAGCCAAAGCGCAACAAATGGCACAAGTAGCCAGAGCAGAACGTTTAGCAGCAGAAAAAGCTCGTCAAAAAGCTTTAAAAGCAACTAGACTAGAACAAGCAGGATCCAATGCTTTACGACAATTTGAGTTTAGACAAATAGAAGCTTTAGTGTTAGGAATACAGGCAGCTTTAGAATTAAAAGAGTTAGTAACAGATAATATGTCGCTGCCAGAATATCCCGCCATCAGTCCCGTTTGTAGTTTGTTGAGCATAATAGTAAATATTCGCGAACATAATCAATTAGAAGGTCATCAAACAACTGTTACCAGTGTAAGTTATCACCCCCTGGGGCAAATAATAGCCTCTGGCAGTGAAAATGGGAAAATATTACTGTGGCGGCAAAATGGAACAATACTAAATAGTTGGATGGGACATACAGGCGAAGTAAATAGCCTAGTTTTTAGCCCAGATGGAAAAATAATAGCCTCTGGGAGTGAAGATGAAACAGTAAAACTCTGGCAGTGCGATGGGACTCTAATAACAACTTTAAAAGGTCATAAAGGAAAAATTAACAGCGTAGTGTTTAGTCCCGATGCCAAAATAATAGCCTCTGGGAGTGAAGATGGCACAGTAAAACTCTGGAAAACTGATGGGACTTTAATTACTACTTTAGCAGAACATCGGTGGGGCATAAGTAGCTTAGGTTTTAACCCAGATGGAAAAATAATAGCCTCTGGTGGTTGGGAAGGAACAGTAACATTATGGCAACTAGATGGAACTTTGATAACCACCTTGACAGGACATCATCGCGAAATTAGCTGTGTAGCATTTAGCCCAGATAATTATACGATAGCCTCTGGCAGTTTTGATAATACAGTCAACCTCTGGAAACTCGACGGAACTTTAATTACAACTCTTACAAGTCATAGCGGTGAAGTAACTTGTGTAGCATTTAGCCCCGATAGTCAGATGATTGCTTCAGGAAGTTTTGATAGTACGATAAAAATCTGGAAACCAGACGGTCATCTCCTTAATACTTTCACAGGTCATAGCGGTTGGGTAACAGACATATCTTATAGCCCAGATGGCTTGTTTATTGCCTCCGCAAGCGAAGACAAAACTGTTAAACTTTGGAAGTCTCAGCGCACTCTGATCACCACTCTTACAGGTCATAGTAGTTGGGTTGAAAGTGTAGCTTACAGCCCCGATGGTAGTATAATAGCATCTGGCAGCATAGATAGTACTATCAAACTCTGGAAACCAGACGGCACAAATATTATTACTTTTACAGGTTATAACAGTTTAGTTAGTAGTCTAGTTTTTAGCCCCGATGGAACAAGTATCGCTTCTGGTAGTGATGATGGTACAGTATTGCTTTGGAAAACTGATGGTACTTTGATTAACGCTTTTATGGGTCACAATAGTTGGGTTGAAAGTGTTAGTTTTAGCCCAGATGGTCAAATAATAGCTTCTGGGAGTGAAGACGGAAGTATTTTGATCTGGAAACCAGACGGAACTTTAATGAATACCTTAGTAGAACACAAAAGATCAGTGCGTAGTCTTAATTTTAGTCCTCTGTGTTCCTCAGAATCGAGAATTGTTTCTGGTAGCGAAGATGGTACGATTAAACTCTGGGACGAGTATGGTAATTTAATTACTACCCTCACTGGACATAGAGGTGGGGTAAATAGCGTGGTTTTTAGCCCCGACGGGAAAACCATCGCCTCGGGAAGTTATGATCGCACCGTGAAACTCTGGGACTTTGATGGTAACTTAATTAACACTTTAACAGGACATGGCGGACGCGTTACCAGCGTCGCTTTTAGCCCCGATGCTAAAATGCTCGCCTCTGGTAGTGTTGATGGTACTGTCAAACTTTGGAAACCAGATGGAACTGAAATAACTTCCCTTTCAGGTCATAGCGATCGCGTTACCTCTGTCGCTTTTAGTCCCCATGGTAAGGCGATCGCCTCTTCTAGTTGGGATGAAACTGTGATTTTGTGGAGTCTAGACCTGGATGATTTACTTCACAGAGGTTTGACTGCTCTTCAAGATTATTTTATCACCCACCCAGAAGCCCAAAAGTCATTAGTCATTAGTCATTAGTCATTAGTCCTTAGTCATTAGTCCTTAGTTATTTTGATGTATTAAAAAAAATCTTAATTTTTCTTAAAAAGATCATAACATTTAGCTAATGACTAATAACCAATAACCAATGACCAATGACTAATGACCAATGACTAATGACTAAATTAAGTATCGTACATTCTAGCCTCTACAGCTTCAGGGAACTCTTCACAATATTCCTCAAAATATGTTTTCACAGGTTTTTCAGCTCTTTGGTGAGCAGCTTCGGCTTGTAGCTCTTCTACTATATCCCAAGCCGCAGCACATTCTCGGGAAGTTGCACCTTTTTCTGCACAAATAGCCCGAGCAGCTTGGAGAGCTTTTTGAATTTCATCCTCAAGCACCACAGACTTAGGTGTTTCAACAAAATTACTCTTATGGAGGATATCAGTAATAGATATAATTCCTAGTAATTTTCCTGAAATTACTGGAGCGCGATGAATACCAGTATTAGCAAACAACCGCGCAACATATTCTACACTCAATTCAGGATTAACCACAATACAAGGTTTACTCATCACTTCATAAACTCTAACCTTTTTCGGGTCTTTGCCATAGGCAGTAACCTTATACACAATATCTGTATCAGTTACAATACCATAAGCATCTTCATCATGACGGCGCTCTACAATCAAATCATGCAGCCCCTTATCCTTCATCAATTTTACAGCTTCAGCCACAGTCGCTGAACCGCGAATGGTGGCTACTTCAGTGGTCATTATTTCTGAGGCTTTCATTGAACTTTGCTCACTTTTCAACTTAAAATTAATTCTGGTTATATTCTTTCATCACCTGATGCTAATTTGTCAAGAGGTTATTAATCATTAGTCATTAGTCACTCGCACTCCATTTCGACGGTCAGTGCACTTTTACTATGCAGTAAATTTTACAACAAAAAAACTTCGACTACGCGGTGACTGAGCGTAGTCGAAGTGATGGGTCATTTACTACGCAGTCACTTCGACTACGCTCAGTCACCGATCTTCGACCATTAGGATTTTGTCGCAAATAAAAATCTTAGAAAAGACAAAATCAATTTACAACCAATGACCAATGACCAATGACCAATGACACCCATTGCTTGATAAGCTAAAAACAAAGGATAGTTACTAATTTTGTGGACAAATATCCACTCAGGCTTTGTAAGATTCTACACCTAACAGGGTGAACTACGCACCGCACTATCAGCTTTCTACTTTAAGTAGAGTTACCGACTACTTTTTGTTACTCTAATTGAATAGCTATCCATAAAAAGTTTGTGCTTGCTAGAACTCTAGGATTTTCTGTCACACAGAAGGCATGGTTGGATTATTTCCAACTCTCCGCAACTAGCTGGACTTGTCTTATACGACTCACCTTTAATTTATGGGTCATCGCCTCTTGAGTTTATTTGACAATTTTAGCCCAAACTAAAAAGAAAGTCAACCCTCTGGGATATTTTTCTATTAAAGTAAATAAAAGTCAATAAAATCTAAGTTCTTAATCAATACATAAAAATCAAGCAATGACTACTGCAACCATACCAACTTTAGCAACTCAATACGACCCAAAAACCACAGAAAGCAAATGGCAACAAGTCTGGGAAGAAAACCAAGTATTTAAAGCAGACCCAGCAAAAACAGGTGAACCCTACTCCATAGTCATCCCTCCCCCAAACGTGACAGGTAGTCTCCATATGGGTCACGCTTTTAATACAACTCTCATAGATACCCTCGTCCGTTACCACCGCATGAAGGGAAAAAATACCCTTTGTCTCCCTGGTACAGACCATGCTAGCATCGCAGTCCAAACCCTCATTGAAAAACAACTCAAAACAGAAGGACAAACCCGTTACGACTTGGGAAGAGAAAAATTTCTCGAACGCGCCTGGCAATGGCGCACAGAATCAGGTGGTAAAATAGTTAACCAACTAAAACGCCTCGGACTCTCCGCAGACTGGTCTAGAGAACGCTTTACCCTCGATGAAAACCTCTCTCAAGCAGTAAAAACAGCTTTTGTCCAACTCTACGAACAAGGTCTCATTTATCGCGGAAATTACTTAGTTAACTGGTGTCCTGAATCTCAGTCTGCAGTTTCTGACCTGGAAGTGGAAAATAAAGAAGTAGATGGCAAACTCTGGCATTTTCGTTATCCCCTCACTGATGGAACAGGATATGTAGAAGTAGCCACAACTCGCCCTGAAACCATGCTAGGAGACACCGCAGTAGCAGTTAACCCCAAAGATGAGCGTTATCAGCATTTAATTGGGAAAACCCTCACTCTCCCCATTCTAAACCGCGAAATACCTATCATTGCCGATGAGTCGGTTGAACCAGAGTTTGGTACTGGTTGCGTTAAGGTTACCCCCGCTCACGACCCAAATGATTTTGCTATGGGACAACGCCATCAATTGCCTTTTATTAATATTATGCACAAGGATGGCACTCTTAATGAAAATGCAGGAGAATTTGCAGGACAAGACCGTTTTGTTGCAAGGAAAAATGTGATTGAACGTCTCGAAACAGATGGGGTTTTAGTAAAAGTAGAAGACTATCGCCATACTGTACCCTATAGCGATCGCGGTAAAGTCCCCGTTGAACCTCTCCTGTCTACCCAGTGGTTTGTCAAAATTGAATCTTTGGCTCAAAAAACTCTTTCTTCCCTCGATAATGATAACTCTCCTGAGTTTATTCCTGAACGTTGGCGCAAAGTCTACCGCGACTGGTTGGTAAAATTGCAAGACTGGTGTATTTCTCGTCAGTTATGGTGGGGTCATCAAATTCCTGCTTGGTATGTTATTAGTGAAACTGAGGGCGAAATAACCGATCATACTCCCTTTATTGTTGCTTTAAATGAGGCTGATGCTCATACAAAAGCAACCGCAAAATATGGCGATAATTTTACTTTAAAACAAGACCCCGATGTGTTAGATACTTGGTTTTCTTCTGGTTTATGGCCCTTTTCTACTATGGGTTGGCCACAAACAACAGACGATTTGCAAAAATATTATCCTAACAGTACTTTAGTTACTGGCTTTGATATTATCTTTTTCTGGGTAGCTCGCATGACTATGATGGGGAATTATTTTACCGATCAAATACCTTTTAAAAATGTCTATATTCATGGTTTGGTACGAGATGAAAATGGTAAGAAAATGTCAAAGTCAGCTAATAATGGTATCGACCCATTATTATTAATTGATAAGTATGGTACTGATGCTCTCCGTTATACTTTGATTAGAGAAGTAGCTGGTGCAGGGCAAGATATTACTTTACAATATAACCGTCAAACTGATGAGTCTGAGTCTGTAGAAGCTTCTCGTAATTTTGCTAATAAAATTTGGAATGCAGCTCGTTTTGTTATGTTAAATTTGGATGGGAAAACTCCTCAAAAGTTGGGTAAACCTCCTATTATTTCCTCAGAAGGGGTTATGTCCCTGGAATTAAGCGATCGCTGGATTCTTTCCCGTTTTAATCAAGTAGTTAAAACCACAACTTCGGAAATTGAAGCTGATAACCTCGGAGAAGCAGCTAAGGGTTTATATGAGTTTATCTGGGGCGATTTTTGTGACTGGTATATTGAATTAGTTAAACCCAGACTATGGGATAAAAATAACTCTAATTCTCGTTTAATTGCTCAACAAACTCTTGCTTATGTTTTGGAAGGTATCCTTAAATTACTCCACCCCTTTATGCCTCATATCACTGAGGAAATTTGGCAAACTTTAACTCAAAAGTCAGGGGAATTTTTACCTCAGCAACCCTATCCAGAAGTTGATGAGTTGTTGGAAAAAGACAAACTACTTTCTCCTGTTGCAGTTGAGAGTTTTATCCCACAAAAGTCTAAAGAATATTTGCAAGTTGCTGCTAAAATATTCGCTAATTTACCTGATGAGGTGATTGGATTTTTTCAACGATATCAGCGTGTATTTTTAACAGTTTTTTTGGTTCTTATATCAATAATCGCTGTTCAACTATTTTTAGCAGTAGCTGAAGCTATTCATAGACTTCCTTTAATGTCGCCAACTTTACGACTGATTGGTTTAGGATATACTTTATCATTCTTTTATCGCAATATTTTATTTGCCAAAAATCGCCAGAAATTACCAGGAAAAATTCAGGGTTGGAAAACAGAATTTTTTGGGACAACATTACCCAGTAAAAAGGAATATCCCCCAAAACCAGTACCTTCTCCTCTTCCTAATACTTTGATTTCTCCCCAGTTGGAAGAACAGTTTACTCTGCTTTTTTCTACTATTCGCACTATCAGAAATTTGCGGGCTGAAGCTGATATTAAACCTGGGGTAAAAATACCTGTGATTTTGCAAACAGAAAGCACTTCTGAACAGATAATATTAAATGAAGGTGCAGCTTATATTCAAGATTTGGCAAAGGTAGAACAACTTACTATTATACCAATTTTGACACAAGAATATCAACAGGCGATCGCTTCTGTTGTTAATACTATTCAAGTTTTAATTCCTCTTTCTGGTATCGCAGATATTGCAGCTTTACGCGCAAAATTAGAGAAAAATTTGGGCAAAATAGAAACAGAAATTAATTCTCTTTCTGGGCGTTTAAATAATCCTGGTTTTGTTAATAAAGCACCAGCAGAAGTTGTACAAACAACAAAAGATGCTTTAGCAGAAGCACAAACTCAAGCAGAAATTTTACGCGATCGCCTTCAACGTTTGACTTAGTTTTATTTATTCCCAACCCTCCTTACTTGTCTCGGGAGGGTATTTTTTTCACCTTCAACTCTTGTTGTATGTTTTACAAGTTTTTTCTTTTACCCCCTTGACATTGAAGGTCTTGTATGTTATAGTTAAAATGGGAAAACATGCCGCCTCATATATATATAGGTAAAAAAGCAAAAAAAGCACAATTTTTGGTCTCAGACAAATCTAAAGAAATTGTTAAAACGGTTGACAGGTAAAAAAAAAACTCCTACAATACATTGCATGAAAACACAGGAGGAAGAGGTCATGCTAAAAAACTGGATAATAAAAATGCAGAAAGTGGCTATATATTCAATGGCGATCGCTAGTTTAGCGTCTCTTCCTTCTGTAGCCAAAGCACAAATATCTCCAGATGGCACATTACCCACAGAAGTACAGATTGAGGGAAATGTAATAGAAATCACAGGGGGTGGGGAAGCAGGAAATAACCTATTTCATAGTTTTTCAGAGTTTTCCATTCCAGACGGTTTGGAGGCATATTTTAACAACGGGGGAAATATAGAGAATATTATCAACCGCGTGACTGGGGGGAATATTTC
>Ga0209594_1000480_pt1 | contig 23956 bp, 24 predicted proteins | sample AshMeaCrysSpring_FD_184126 | JGI IMG/M metagenome (GOLD analysis project Ga0209594, IMG submission 184126) | Groundwater microbial communities from Big Spring, Nevada to study Microbial Dark Matter (Phase II) - Ash Meadows Crystal Spring... | ecosystem: Environmental > Aquatic > Deep subsurface... | reverse complement strand
ATGTACGTAGCCCAGGCACACTAATAGACCGAGGGCTTGACCTCTACCACTGACTCTACACTCTATGCAGTCTTCAATGTTTTTTTCATACTCTAACCGCTTTCTGATCTCTTCAGGAGGCGGTTTTGGTTTTATTGCAGAAAATATCAGTATAGAATAAAAATGTTGTAATATAGGCGCAGCGCTGCAGTAATGCATCTGTTATGAGTTCTAACCTAGTTTCTCCTGGCTTTCCGCTGTGGTGGGTTGTAATCGCGGTTATTCTCTTGATTTCAAGTTGCAAAAATGGATTAAACAAATTGACAAACTTAAAAAAGGTGTGCGATAATTTATGTTTGTGCTTAATTAATTAAAAAATAGGTATATACCCATGGCAAAAGGAGTACGGATAATCATCACTTTAGAGTGTACTGAGTGCCGCACTAACACCAACAAACGCTCTAATGGAGTATCGCGATACACAACTACAAAAAATCGTCGTAATACAACTGGGCGTTTAGAATTGAAAAAGCATTGTCCCCATTGTAATCAACATACCGTTCACAAAGAAATTAAGTAGTTGATTCTCTATATTAAAACCAGCCAAGGATAACAGGATAAATAGTGTTATGAGTTATTTTCGTCGTCAAGTTTCTCCAATTGACCCCAAAATTCCCATTGATTATAAAAATGTTGATCTGTTACGGAAATTTATCACGGAACGGGGTAAGATCTTGCCCCGGCGGATTACAGGGTTGACTTGTAAGCAACAACGAGACCTGACAAAAGCAATTAAACGAGCTAGAATTTTAGCCATGCTGCCTTTTGTTAATAGGGAAGGCTAATAGTATCGGTGGAAAAGGGAACTTTAATCGAATTTAGATTGCATGGAGAGCGTCGTCTTGCCGTGGCTGATCGTCCAGAAGGTAAGAAGCATTGGATCGTCATTGACGAGCAAGGCAACGCTCATACCGTTCATCCTAGACAGATTACCTATACAGTCGATTCAGGAAGTTATAAATCTTCAGATATTTCTGAATTTACTCAAGATTTGCAACCCTACCTTGATCCATCCAGCCTTGCAGTGGCTTGGGAAATTTTAGTGGAGGATGGAGAAACGGTCAATCCTCAAGAGATGGCTCAGTTACTCTTCTCAGACAATACCCCTCAGCACTGTTATGCTAGTCACCTGTTACTGGTGAATGATAAGCTTTACTTTAAGCAGAAAGGGGATCGCTATGAACCTCGTTCACCTAATCAAGTGGCTGAGATTCAACATCAGCAACAAGTTGAACAACAACGTCAGCAAGAAACCCAGGCTTTTTGGGATCGAGTTCAAAGGTGCTTAGGTAATGAGTCAGTTGAATGGCAGGTGAGCGATCGTAATCGTCTCGATGCCATTGAGCGGTTTGCACTCTACGCTGAAGAGGGATCAAATATCACGCTTGCTTTAGAAACCCTTTCCGAGTTAAACCGCCCGCAAACTGCACTAGCAGCGTTCCAGCTACTGGTTGACCTTGACCTTTGGAGCGTACACGAGAATTTATCTCTCCGTCGGGCTCAAATCCCCATCGAATTTCCCAACCAGGTACTTGAAGTGGCACAAACTTGCCTAAATTATCCTCCACCGGATCGAGATGTGAACCGCTTGGATTTGACCTCCCTCAAGGTTTATACCATTGATGATGAAAGTACCCGTGAAATTGATGATGGTCTGAGCCTTGAATTCTTAGAGGATGGCAGGAAACGGATTTGGATTCATATTGCTGATCCTACTCGCCTGTTGTCCCCTGGAGATCAACTAGATTTAGAGGCTAGACGACGAACCACTACGGTTTATCTACCAACGGGAATGATTCCGATGTTTCCGTCTGAGTTAGCTACCGGGCCAATGAGTTTGATTCAGGGACAGACTTGTTGTGCGTTAAGTTTTGGTGTTCTGCTGGATGCAGAAGGTGCAGTTGAAGATTATACGATTCATGCCAGCTTGATTAAACCCACCTATCGCCTCACATACGATGACGTGGATGAGATGTTGCAATTGGGCATCAAAGCTGAACCTGAGATGGAAGAGTTAGCCAAGTTAGCTAAACTCCGGAAACAGTGGCGGGATGCTCAAGGGGCAATTAGTATTTATATGCCCGAATCTTCTATCAAAGTAGAAGGGGATGAAATCATTATCAAGGTTTTAGATGACTCTCCTTCTCGGCAGATGGTGGCTGAAATGATGATTTTAACGGGGGAAGTGGCAGCTCGGTATGGTCAGGCTCATCATTTAGCGTTACCGTATCGTAGCCAACCGCAACCGGATTTACCTCCACAAGAGGAACTGATGCAGTTACCAGCCGGTGCAGTCCGTTCCTGTGCCATGCGTCGTTATATGCCGCGCAGTGAGGTGGCGTTGACCCCTGCTCGTCATGCCAGTTTAGCGTTAGATACTTATACCCAAGTCACCTCGCCGATTCGCCGTTACAGTGATTTACTGGCTCACTTTCAGATTAAAGCACATCTCAGGGGTGAAATCCCCCCCTTCTCTATTGAACAGATGCAGGAGATGGTGATGAGTTTGGGGCCGGCAGTGAAGGAAGCTTCACGCATTGAACGGGAAACCAACCGATACTGGAGTTTAGAGTATCTTCGCCGCCAGGGTCAACAAGTTTGGCAAGCGATTTTACTGCGTTGGCTGCGAGAAGATATTAACCTGGGACTATTGATGCTTGAGGAATTAGGTCTAGAATTACCTATCCGATTAAATCGGGCGATGCTACTGGGAGAAATTTTTACAGTCAAAGTTACCCATGTTGATCCCCGTCAAGATATTATTCAATTTCAAGAAATAGAGTCCTCTGTTAAGGAAACAGCCTCTTGATTGGGAAATTTACTGGATGTTAATCATGAATTTCTCCATTGGGCATAATCGCCCCATACAGTTGAACACCGATAATACTGGCACTACTCAACTCAACCCTTGTGAGGTAAGCATAACTGAGATTTGCATTGCGGAGATTGGTTCGTGCTAGAGAAGCATCGGTTAAATCAGCTTGGGTTAAATGAGCAGAACTTAAATCGGTTCGAGTTAAATCTGCCCGAACTAAATTCACCCGACTTAAATCAGCATGGGTGAGGTTCGCATGGCTGAGTTTAGCATCCGGCAGAATGGCATCACACAGCTCAACACCCGGTAATTGAGCATGGGTTAAAATCCCGCGTTCGAGTTTCACCTTTTTTAAGTTGGCCCCAACCAAATTCGCCCCACTCAAGTCCACCTCTGTCAAAAATGCCGATTGCAGATTGGCTTGGGTTAAATTAGCATGGGTTAAAATTGCCCCCCGGAGCACCGCTTCACTTAAATTCGCCCCACTCAAATTGGCTTTGGTTAAATCCGCCCCTGTGAGATTTACCCCCTGTAAATCAGTCCCTCGTAAATCCGCCCCCCGTAAGTTCACACTTTCGTAAATTCTCCGTTCATACCGTAGATTCGCCCCTCGCAAACAAGCGCCTCGTAAATCCGCCCCTTGCAGGTTCACACCCCGTAAATCTGCTTGAATCAAATTGGTATCCATTAAAATCGCTAAAGCCAAATTCGCTTTGCGAAAATCAGCCCCCTGTAACATCGCCCCTTGTAAATCTGCATCCCTGAGATTTGCACCATTTAAATTAGCTTTATTGAGGTTAGCCCCACATAATTTCGCATTCATTAAATTCGCCCGGGAAAAGTTCACTTCATTGAGATAGGCTAAAACCAAATTGGTTCCCTGAAGGTCTGCACGACTTAAATTCGCTGAAATTAAGTCCGCATAGCTCAATTCAGCATTCCTCAAATTGATTCCCTGGAAATTTTTCTCACCAGTTTGATACTGTTCTAAAAGCATAGTCTCATCCATGTAGTTTTTCCTTAGATGTGATTGTAGGCAAATTCTTGTGCCCAGACGATTGCTTTATCCCCTGTTTTTCTTCCATAAATTTTGATACTTTGAATCGACTTAATCTTCAAAAATATCAGCTTTTTATGGACAAACTGAGCGGTTGATTCCTTGCTAGAAACCGGTTCTGATTCTAAAAATACATGAAGACAGCCATTGCGAACTGTAGTAAGCGTATTAATTCCCCGGGGATTTAAAGATTGATTAATTAAAGTTGTAATTGCTTGAGAGTTTCCCCGCTTCGCTAACTCCATCATTTGATTTTGATTGTGGGGTTGAACGACATAGTTTGCGGAACTCTCAGCAGATCTCTCATCAAGATTGTTATTACCATGGAACTCCCTTCCAGTTGTTTCCATGTAACTTAATGCTTGGTCAAACTCAATGATCTGATCTTGAAAGTGATGCATGAACTGTTTTAAAGTTTTATACTGAGTTGCTTTTCGCACTTCTTCTGGATAATCTTGAAGTCGGCTTTCAACCTCTACCTCCAAGTCCTTCAAAATGGTTTTCATTTGGCTGATAGCAAACGTGACACTTTGATGAATTTGTTGCTCTATTTCAATTTCTAACTGAAACAATGAATCAGGCAATTCCTGATTTTGCTGATCGCTATTTTCATCACATTCCGATGAGACTCCGGAACAGCCTGAGATTAGATCGCTATCGATAGTATCACTGAGCTGATAGTTGTGATCAGGAAAAGGCTTTAATGAATGATAACCATCTACTTCCATTAAATGTAATGTTTCAATCTCACTTAAATTAGACTGTTGAAAGCTTTGATAAACTGCTCGATAATTCGGTGACTCCTGGGTAAACATGGGTTGATACAGTTCCTCCTGACCCACACGATTGTTAGAATGGCTCATTTCAACTGCTATTTTATTTCTATTCTCTAGATCTTGAGACGGGCTTGGGTGAATCGGCTGAGTCTTATATAACGGTTTAATTGATTCAATCAAAGCTGTTGCAACTTGTAGCATTTCATCCGATTTGTCTAAATAGGATGAGACTTTCTTCACATGACATTCAAGAGCAGAAAAGGTTGGAAAAGTTTGAACTAACTGCTCTAGAAGCTGATCTAAACTAATAGAGCGCAGCTGTAACCAATCCTGACTACTAAAATTAAATTCTCGTTCGATCGCGGAGAAAATTAAAATTTTAACTTTTAAAGGGTTACTATGCTGCATTAACTTAAAGCGAACTTCAAATAAAATTCTTGAATCTTGGCTCAGTATAGACTGTTGTCCAACCGGCTGATTTGGATTCTGCATTAAGTCAATAGAATTCATTAACCTCGGAATCTCTATATCATCTTTTTTCGCATCTTTAACTTCTAAATAAAGTTTACTCACCTGTTCTAAAATGGTATTAATCACTAAGCTATACTCTGTTTTTTTATTAATTTTAGATAGAATTTTTTCAAAGACTTTATATAATTTATCAATTTTTTGGGTTTTCCAGTAAAGTTCTTTAACTAATGTTTCAACAGACATATTTTTTAATTTTATATGGTCATTTTCCCATTTACCTTTGCAGGCACAAAACATAACTTTTTTAATCCGAATTAAATTCGGACTTTCTTCAAGATTTTGCACAACCTCATTGAGAATAGATGTAACTGACATTTAAGCCTCCTGTGGGATTTCTATTAAAAAAATTAGAGAAATAGACGAAGGGTCTATCCAATCAGTAAATCAAGAATACAATTGTCTTAATCAATGAAAAATTTCAATGAATAATGACAGATTGATCTTCTCCGTTAAAATACTGAATGCAGATCAAAAAAAGATACAGATTAGACTCGGAGAATACTCGGATTATATAATTCAGGAGGCCTTATACAATCTAAAAAACAGTTCATTGTTAGCATTTTAAGTTCAAGCACCCTAATTGTTGAATCAGTGAATAAACATCACTCAAGAAAACCAATCTAATTTCTAGGATAACCTGATTTTCTCTGGTTGTAATCCTCTCTGATCTCCTTGATAGAAATGAGCTGGATCAAAATTTGAAATTGAGGGGTTTATGCTTGTGGATATCTAACAATCTCACCCCTAACTCCCCACTCCTACAATACAATTTGAAAGCATATAATCTCTTTTGTCTCTCAATCTCAAATCAATGCATCAGTGGGATATTATTGTGGTGGGGAGTGGCATCGGTGGCTTAGTTGCAGGAGCACTTCTGGCTCGTTATCATCAACGCATCCTTGTTCTGGAAAGCCATACCACTCCAGGCGGGGCTGCTCATGGTTTCCAACGACAAGGATTTCATTTTGATACAGGGCCATCATTTTACTGTGGACTTGCAGATCTCCAAAGCCTCAATCCCCTGAGACAGGTGTTGGAGGTGCTAGGAGAGTCCCTCCAAACCATTCCCTATGATCCCTTGGGGCATTATCATTTTCCAGATGGTGTCTTGCCCGTGTATAGCAACAGCGCTCAATATCGCGCCGCAGTGGCTCAATTTACCCCAACGGGTAGCCAGGAGCTACAAAGCTTTGAACAACGGTTGCTGCGGCTTTACGATGGGCTGAGAGACATCCCAACGATGGCACTTCGGGCAGACTGGCAACTCCTACCCTTTTTAATCGGGCGTTACGGCTTTACCTTACTGAAATTGTTCCCTCGCCTCAGAGAATTTAATGCATCCGTTGGCAAAATCCTGGATCAAACAGTGCGTGACCCTTGGGTACGGCGATTAATAGACTTAGAATGTTTTTTGCTATCTGGACTGAAAGCCGAGGGGACTATTGCACCAGAAATGGCCTTTATGTTTGGGGAACGGACTCACTCCATAATTGATTATCCAGTAGGGGGCAGCCCCGCCATAATTAATGCTTTAGTACGGGGACTGAAACGTTGGGGAGGACAACTGCGTTTGGGTACTCATGTCGAGAAAATTTTGGTTAAAAATAACCAAGTGCAAGGAGTCCAACTCCGCAATGGGGAACAACTCCACGCCCCTGTTGTCATTTCTAATGCCACCCTCTGGGATACTGTAACTCAATTATTACAACCCCAGGATTTACCCGATTCTTACCGAACTCAAGCCTTACAAACACCCGCTGTTGAAAGTTTTATGCATCTTCATTTGGGGATTCGTGCCGAAGGACTAGAAGGGTTAACGGGTCATCATGTTGTGGTTCATGATGCTCAGGTTGATATTACAGTTCCCGGCAACACCTGTATGATTTCCATTCCTTCCGTTTGGGACCCGAATTTAGCCCCACCGGGACATCATGTGATTCATGCTTATACCCTGGAACCCTATGAGGGATGGGAAAATTGTCCATCTTACCAACAGCGTAAACAACAGCGATCGCAACCCTTGTATAAAGCCCTGGAAAAAATTATCCCCAATATCCTTCAACGCATTACTCTCGAATTAATCGGAACTCCCCTAACTCACGGTCGATTTTTACGACGTTACCAAGGAACCTACGGGCCAGCGATACTGCTACCGCAACGCTCCGCGAACACTGCCGGTCAAGGGATGTTTCCCAATTGCCATACCCCTATTCAAGGACTGTATCGTGTCGGAGATAGTACTTTACCCGGTATTGGCGTACCAGCGGTAGCCGCTTCGGGAATGATCTGTGCTAATACCTTAGTGTCCCTCGGACAGATGAGTCAGTTATTAGATTCAGTATAGGAATGTGATGGGGTGACCCTGTCCTCAATCACTCGTCATTCGTCTTTTGTTGTTCGTCCTTTGCAAACGGGCACGACTGTGCTAAACTGTTGCCTCTAAATGACAAATGACCAATCACCAATGACCCACAACAAATATGGCCTTTCCTTGTAACAGTTTCTTACAACTCTGACAGAGGAGAACTTTACAGTGATACGATGCCGTAAAAACCTTTTGAGAGAAATCTTATGGCAGAAGAACTAACAGGAACGCCTCCCCAGTTTGGAGGTAGCACCGGTGGGTTGCTATCAAAAGCAGAAGTTGAAGAAAAGTATGCCATCACTTGGACGAGTCCAAAAGAGCAGGTCTTTGAAATGCCAACCGGCGGCGCAGCCGTAATGAACGAAGGAGAAAACTTGCTTTATTTGGCTCGTAAAGAACAGTGTTTGGCTTTAGGTGGTCAATTGCGGACGAAATTTAAGCCCAAAATTGAGGACTTCAAAATTTATCGGGTATTTCCCAATGGAGAGACCCAATATCTCCATCCTAAAGATGGTGTCTTCCCTGAGAAGGTGAATGAAGGGCGCGAGTCCGTTAACAGAATTGACCACAATATTGGTGCAAATCTCGATCCTGCTAAAGTGAAATTCACTGGAAAAGCGACTTATGAAGCAGTCTAACTGATTGCTGGGAATGTCATTAACATTTGGCATCACTGTGTTAGCTCCCTTGACGGGGAGCAAGGCGCTGTAATAGAAAAATTCAGCGTTCCCGCCTGCGACGTTGGGATAGGGATGATAGCCAAGTGGGGGTTCGTGGTACAATAAACATCTGTACGGGTACGCCCGCAATATGGCGGGTTTTTTCCCGCTCTCGACTGTTGCTAGACAGGACAAGCCCAACGACTGTCATTCGCGTAGCGTGTGCCTTGCACGTAGCGAGATTAAATTTTTTCTGGTTTTACAAACTCAACATTGTATTTAGGGACAAATGAAGTCAGAAGTGTGAAGTTTGTAGGCGTAGCCCGCCGTTAAGGCTTAGTCAGAAGTAGGAGTTGATTTTTGGGTGACATAAATCTTTGTCTACAATAGTTAATCCATGACTTCTGACTTTTGACCCCCGCCTACGCGGGGTTCCCGCCTACTCCCCGACTTCTTATTGGGGATGACAGGAAATGACGGGCTTCTGACTTAAATGAGTACCCAGGGGCGCTGGGGAAAGGAAACAGCCTGTCAAGTCGAACTACCAGGGATGAAGCAAGGCAACTTGTAAAATCTAGGCAAGTGGCGAGGGGCAGGAAAACTCAATTGTGAGATTGAGAAGCCCACACTGTACTTGTAAAGTCAGTGCGGGAGAGTCGTTACTCTGCAAAGGATGAAGGATTTGTTTATGTGCCTTCATCCTTTATTCGTGTTCGTGGGCGGATTATGTTTCCAGAGTTTTCCCAATTTACTCAACTGGCAACCCAGGGTAATTTTATCCCCGTGTATCAAGAGTGGGTGGCGGACTTGGATACGCCCGTTTCAGCTTGGTATCGGATTTGTGCAAGTCAGCCTTACAGTTTTCTCCTAGAGTCCGTCGAGGGGGGAGAAAAACTGGGACGCTACAGTTTTTTAGGCTGTGATCCCGTCTGGGTTTTAGAAGCAAGGGGCGATCGCACCATTCAAACCTTTCGAGACGGTTCTACTCAGCAATATCAAGGCGATCCGTTTGTGACCTTGACAAACTGCCTCGCCCCCTATCAACCCGTAAAATTACCCCAGCTTCCCCCCGGAATTGGGGGATTGTTTGGGTTTTGGGGGTATGAACTGATCCGTTGGATTGAACCGAGGGTTCCTGTTACACCCCCCACCCCAGAAGATTTACCCGATGGGTTATGGATGCAGGTGGATCATCTGTTAGTGTTTGACCAAGTCAAACGGAAAATTTGGGCGATCGCCTACGCGGATATCCGCCACACGGATCTAAAAACGGCTTATCAACAAGCTGGCGATCGCGTTACCCAACTCCTCCACCAACTCCAGTCTCCCCTATCGGTTCAAACCCCATTTTTAGAATGGACTCCCCCCAACCCTAACAACAGGACATCTAATACCGTTAACTACACCAGTAACCTATCCCAAGAACAGTTTTGCGCCAATGTGGTCAAAGCCAAAGAATACATCAAAGCCGGAGATATTTTTCAGGTAGTTCTCTCTCAGCGACTGACCGCCAACTATACCGGAGAACCCTTTGAGTTGTATCGTTCTCTGCGGTTAATTAATCCTTCTCCTTATATGGCCTATTTTAACTTCGGCACTTGGCAAATGATTGGTTCAAGTCCAGAAGTCATGGTCAAAGCCGAAACCACCGACACGGGAAAAACTATTGCGACATTACGCCCTATTGCTGGAACTCGTCCCCGTGGCCAAACAATAGCCGAAGATGAAGCCTTAGCCGCTGAATTACTCGCCGATCCCAAAGAAATTGCCGAACACGTGATGTTAGTAGACTTGGGCCGGAATGACTTAGGGCGAGTTTGTCAAAGTGGAACCGTCAAAGTAGATGAATTAATGGTAATTGAACGTTATTCTCATGTCATGCACATTGTCAGTAATGTTGTGGGAGAATTAGCTGAGGAGCAAACCGCTTGGGACTTATTAAAAGCCTGTTTCCCGGCTGGAACCGTCAGCGGTGCACCCAAAATTCGGGCAATGGAGATCATTCATGAGTTAGAACCCTGCCGTCGTGGCCCCTATTCGGGCGTATACGGTCATTATGACTTTGAAGGACAACTCAATAGCGCCATTACCATTAGAACCATGATTGTTCAGCCCCAGCAACCCGGTGAATATGCCGTGAGTGTTCAAGCGGGGGCAGGGTTAGTGGCGGACTCAGATCCCCATAAAGAATATGTTGAAACCCTAAATAAAGCCCGAGGATTACTAGAAGCCATTCGTTGCCTAATTCGCTAACTCTACCCCTAAAATAACACTCATGAAATTCTACATTGTTGATGTGTTTGCAGAAGATAAGTATGCCGGCAATCAACTGGCTGTTTTCTTGGGAGAAGGTGTAAGTTCTCTTTCCGATACAGAAATGCTGGCGATCGCCCAGGAAATGAACTATTCGGAAACAACCTTTATTCCTTCCACCACCCTTCAAGATGGGGGATATGATGTCCGAATTTTTACCCCTCAAAAAGAATTGCCCTTTGCCGGACATCCCACCTTGGGAACCGCTTACATTATTCAACAAGAAATCATTCAAAAACCGCTTGAAAAAGTCATTTTAAATCTAGGAGTCGGTCAAATTTCAGTCACTTGGACAGAGACAGAAGATCAAGGAAAAGTATTGTGGATGCAGCAAAACCCACCCAAATTTTATCAGACATTAGAGGCAGAAGTTATGGCTGCTGTACTCAATTTAAACACTACAGATATTGATGAAAATTTTCCGATTCAAGAAGTTTCAACGGGTGTTCCATTTATCATTGTGCCTTTAAAAAATCTGCAAGCTTTAAAAAAAGCTAAAATTCATTTAGATCAATTTGAACAACTGATTCAAACGACGAATGCTACAGAAATTTTAATTTTTTCCCCCGAACCCTATAATCCGGAAAATCAACTCAGCGTTCGTATGTTTGCCCCTGTTTTAGGAATTCCAGAAGATCCCGCCACTGGCAGTGCCAATGGTTGTTTAGCAGGATATTTAATTCAAAATAACTATTTTAACTCCGATCAAATTGATATCCGAGTAGAACAAGGCTATGAAATTAATCGGCCTTCTTTACTATTTTTAAAAGCGTCTAAAAAAGCAGAAATAATAGAAGTTAATGTGGGTGGAAATGTGGTGAAAATTGCCCAAGGAGAATGGGTGAGTTAACCTATTCAATTTCTTCTAATTCTTGAGTCGATTGCCATCCCGGTTGCCACAACGAGCGATCCTTCAGTTGTTTTGCATTTAACCAAAAACGAACATTTGGATCACAAGAAGAGACTAATTCCGCAAATACCCACTGATCCTGATTTTTCCGGTTGACGACTTGAAAATGTCGCCAGCCCCAAGTTTTTTGACAAGCTGTCCATTTAGATCCGACTAAATGTGGATATTTTTGCTTCTTTGACATTTTCCTTCTTGACTTTCCCTCAAGATCATTATGACATTCTTATTCTATTCTGTCTATGCAAGTGCTATAGTCAACAGAAAATATATGAAATATTTAATAGTAATTAATAATGTCTTATTTAATTCAAAGACGATCAAAAATTATGTATTTTTACAGAGATTAATTGTTACTTAAAATACTGTTCATTTTAAAAATTAAGATATAATTCCGTGATTTAATCGAAATAAATTAAAGTTTTAGTAAAAAGTATTTTTCTGACTGTTGGTTCTCCGTGAAACTCGCTAGATTGTATCTACAGATAAATTACTGAGAATGACTCAGTTTTAATCATGCATTACTCATCTAGTTCGTCTCACATTCACCTTTCAACTGTTGTTATATTGTTAGGGGTTTGCATCAGTGGTTTTGTCAGCATCTTATACTTTAATCAATCCGATCCTCAAGGTTGTCAGGTAAGTCCTGATAATTCAGGTTGTGTCCTGAATCGACCCGTTGATATTCAAAGACAGCAAGAAATAGCAGATCGTCAATCTCAGGATTTGCTATTCCGGGAAACTTTATGACGCTTTAAAAAAGCTGTGAGATACAGGGTTATACCACAGAGACACAGAGGGAAAAATGGATCAATTAAATCAGATATTGGCAGGGATTATTGGGGCGGCTATTGCTGTACATCGGGAATTGGGGCTTGGGTTGTTAGAGTCGGCTTATGAGGCTTGTTTGGTATATCCCAGATTCCGCACTTCAAACTGAAGTATCAATGACTACGCAAAAGAGTCTCTCAATCTTGGGAAAAATACTTAAAATCTCATCTTAAAATTCAAGACAATAGAATATATACCATCAAGCACAGAGATATCAAAAACAAAATGGTTTCTATAAGACTAAAAGTGTTACTCCAATCCCATGAACCCCCTCAATAGTGTAGAGGCGTTGCATGAAACAATGCCTCTACAAGATGTTTGGTTTAAACGTGAGTTCGATAAAAACGTAAATTTTAGACTTTCTACCAAAGAATCATGGTTTGAAGTCCCGTCGAACTCACGTGGTTTAAAGTGATTAACTTAATAAACCTTCTTTCTTTGCCATTTCTAGCATTAAATCAATGACACGACAAGAATAACCCCATTCGTTGTCATACCAAGAAACCACTTTGAAGAAATTACTGTTAAGTTCTATCCCTGCACCCGCATCAAAAATACTGGAATGGGAATCCGTAATAAAATCGCTAGAGACCACAGGTTCATCGGTATAGCCTAAAACCCCTTTCATTTCCCCTTCTGATGCCGCTTTCATAGCCGCTTTAATCTCTTCGTAACGGGTTGCTTTTTCGGTTTTAAAAGTTAAATCAACCACTGAAACATTGGGTGTGGGAACCCGAAACGCCATCCCAGTCAGTTTACCTTTTAACTCTGGTAACACTAACGTCACTGCCTTAGCCGCGCCTGTAGAGGCAGGGATAATGTTTTGGGGTGCTCCCCGTCCTCCCCGTAAATCTTTCTTGCTGGGGCCGTCTACGGTAGGTTGAGTGGCGGTCATGGCGTGAACCGTGGTCATCAGCCCTTCTGCTAACCCAAAGTTTTCATGGATGACTTTGGCAATGGGGGCGAGACAGTTGGTGGTACAACTGGCGTTAGAAACAATCAGATGCTGTTTGGGGTCAAAGTTTTGATGGTTGACCCCCATGACAAAGGTTTTGACTTTTTCAGAGTCTTTGGTGGGGGCTGAAAGCACCACTCGCTTGGCACCTGCTTCGATATGTTTGTAAGCTGCGTCGTAGGTAGTAAATAATCCCGTAGACTCAACCACATAGTCTACATTTAGGGATTTCCAGGGTAATTCGGCTGGGTCTTTAATGGATGTACAGGGAATTTTACGGCCTTCAATGATGATACTATCCTCAGTGGCTTCTACCTGAGTTGAACATCTGCCGTGAGTCGAATCATACTTTAATAAATAGGCCAGGTTTTCTGCTGGCACTAAATCGTTAACCCCCACAAACTCAATATCTGGGTTGTTGATGGCTGAGCGCACCACCATCCGTCCAATGCGCCCAAATCCATTAATTCCGACTTTTATTGCCATTGCTAAAAACTCCTGATTTCAGATACAAGGTTATTGATTAGAATTAGCCCAACATCGGGTAGACTGTATCACAAAAATTCAAGGGCTTGAGTATTTTTTTAGATGTTTTAAGAAGTGCAGGAAATTAAACCTGAAGTAGAATCCATTCAACTGAAAACCGCTATCAAGCTTTAGCATGGTTGAACCTAAACCCCTCAAAATCAGTGATTCTGTAATTATGATATCGGCAGATTCTGGGGACTGAAAAAAAAGTTTGAGAAAAAGGTTGACAGGGATAGGGTGATAATGCATAATAATTAATTGTGCGAGGGAAGCAAACGAAACGTTCATCCCAAACACCCCCAGAAAGAATTAAAAAGCTTTCCTGGTGCTAATGGCTCAGTGGTCCCACACCGATCCATCCCGAACTCGGATGTGAAACGCTGAAACGGCAAAGATACTTGGCGGGTAGCCGTCTGGGAAAATAGCTAAGTGCCAGGTTAATCACCCCCTAAGACTCCTCTCCTGTGATAATTGGAGGGGAGTTTTAATTGGTCTATTGAGAGTTGAAAAAAAAGTTTGAGAAAAGGGTTGACAGGGATAGGGTGATGATGCATAATAATTAATTGTGCGAGGGAAAAAAACGAAACGTTCATCCCAAACACCCCAGAAAGAATTAAAAAGCTTTCCTGGTGCTAATGGCTCAGTGGTCCCACACCGATCCATCCCGAACTCGGATGTGAAACGCTGAAACGGCAAAGATACTTGGCGGGTAGCCGTCTGGGAAAATAGCTAAGTGCCAGGTTAATCACCCCCTAAGACTCCTCTCCTGTGATAATCGGAGGGGAGTTTTAGTATGATCGAGAAAAAAAGATGAGTTCTACTTTACCCCCCTGGATTGTCCTTGATCCCCTGTTGCAACAATGGTTATTAGAAGATATTGGTCGTGGCGATCGCACTACAGATAGTTTATTCTCAGCATCCTCAGAAATGGGAACCGCTGAATGGATCATCAAACAACCCGGAATTGTGGCAGGTTTATCCATCGCTGCGAGAGTATTTCAGTTATTTGACCCCTTGACGAAATGGATCTCAGTGGTGTCTGATGGGACTCAATGTGAAGTTGGAGAAGCGATCGCCAGAATTAAAGGGCCAATGAACGCTTTGCTGACGGGGGAACGAGTTGCCTTGAACCTCGTCATGCGACTGAGTGGAATTGCCACCTTAACTCATCAGTATACCAGTGCGATCGCCGATTTACCCACCCAATTAGTGGATACTCGCAAAACCACCCCAGGACTGAGACTCTTAGAAAAATACGCCACTTTAGTCGGGGGTGGAAAAAATCACCGGATGGGACTCGATGACGCAGTCATGATTAAAGATAATCATATCGCAGCCGCTGGTGGAATTGCTGAAGCGATCGCCAAAGTTCGCGCCGCTATTCCTTATCCCTTGACTATTGAAGTAGAAACCGAAACCCTCGAACAGGTTCAAACCGCGTTAGAACACAATGCCGAGATTATTATGTTAGATAATATGGCTGTTGATCTGATGAAACAAGCGGTTTCTTTAATTCGTCAACATAATTCTTTGGTTAAAATTGAAGCGTCTGGTAATATTACCTTAGAAACCATTCGCGCCGTTGCTGAAACAGGAGTTGATTATATTTCTACCAGCGCTACTATTACCCGTTCTACTTGGTTAGATATTAGTATGAAAATGGGATAGTTTAAATCATGCGATTATTCTGCAATTGGCATTAAACTATCCCTCTGGATTAAAACTTCAATTGCTGGTTCAAAAGTTCTGTTTTTATTAGACAGTTCTGTTGAGCCTCAGTTCATCAATTCTTTATTCTTCCTAAAACCTTAAGCAAGCCTTTTCTCTTCTTAAGGCTGTTTTCGCTTCACTGATTCTCAATTAGATTGTAACAGAATTACCCTTGACCCCTAACCCATCTTCTAAATGCAGATTGTCCTAGAGATTGTTAGGAGTGTAGTGATTTCTACAACTTTGCTATACATTGAGCTTTAACACTTTAAATTTAACACAAATTTCTGTATTGTGGGTTACACTAACGGAGATTATATCTTTTCTTAATAATTAGACAAAAAGCTTCATGACGGACTTAATGGCGTTGATATCGCATTCCGGGTAACTGCGTCACTAACCCCAATAATTCCAACTGTAATAAGGAACTGGAAACTGTTGCGGTATCCAATCCTGCTTGTTCAACGATGGAGTCAAACGGCGTGGGTTCAGTGGTCACAGTTGCTAATACTGCGGCTAACTGAGGTTCTAACTGAGGTGTTGGGGGTTGGGGTTGAGGTGTGGGAGTGGGTTCGAGTAAAGATAACTGTTGCGGGGGTTCAATATCTAATGGGGGTATTGCGCCGAGTTGTTCTAATAATTCTTCTAAATTCACCGGAATCATTCCCGCGCCGCCATTAATTAATTTTAAACAACCATGAGACTGTAAATCATCTAAGCGTCCGGGTAAAACATAAACATCTCGACAAAATTCATTGGCAATATTGGCTGTAATTAATGCGCCGGATTTTGTTCCGGCTTCCATAACAAAAATAGCGCGACTTAAGCCAGCAATAATGCGGTTACGTGAGGGAAAATGACGGCGGTTGGGTTGAGTTCCGGCAGGATATTCACTTAAAATTAACCCTTGTTGCAAGACCTGTTGACACAGTTTTCGATTGTCTTTGGGATAAACAATATCCACTCCAGTTCCAAAAACGGCGATGGTTCGTCCCCCCGCTTGTAAACAACTCTGATGGGCCTCGGTATCAATTCCGGCAGCCATTCCAGAGACAATGGTAAACCCACTTTGAGTCAGAATAGTACTGATTTTGCGGGTCCACCGACGACCATATTCTGTAGGGTGACGGGTTCCCACAATGGCAACGGCGGGAGTGATGCCTTGATTTTCTTGAGGTTCTGGAGTTCCGCGATAATACAACACGGGGGGTGGTGTGGGAATTTCTAAGAGTAAGCGAGGATAGTCTGCATCGATAGGTGTCCAAAACTGAGGATTTTTAGTAGCGTGTTGTTCGATAAATTGAATAGAGTCAAATTGTGAACGCTGTTGAACCACCTTTTCAACCGTTTGTTGACCAAAGCCTTCGACCTGTTGCAAAGCTTGCGGAGAAGCCGTCCAAGCCTGCGCTAAAGAACCAAACCGTTGTTGCAGTCGTTGTAGAGAAATTGGCCCTATTCCTGAAACTTGTGACCAACACACCCAATAATCCCGTTCTTGCAGCAAGGCGTGAACTCCTCATTAATTCTGATTTTGAGTATACCCAAGAAAATTATTAAATTAAATCAGGAAGGTGTTAATTCCACTAAAGTTTGTGCTGCTTCTTTGGCGGCATCGTTAAATGGCAATAAGACTAAATCTGCACCTTCTTGCTGAAGCAGTTTTTTTCTGGAAGACTATGACTGGTTAAGGCAATTTTTCCTTGAAATTGAAGCTGTTTTAGGGTGCGTAATAAAGTGACTCCGACCCGTTGTCCAGGAAGAGTACTCACAACCCATTTAGCAGTCCTGAGGGGTAATGTTGCTGCAAATTCTGGGTCTTCTGCATCTCCATAAAAAGCTAATATTCCTTGATTTCGCCAACTATGAACGAGTTCAGGGTCAAAATCAATGCCAACAATTGAAAACTGTTGTTGAGATAAGTATTGTAATAAATTTCCGCCATATCGTCCCAAGCCAAAGACAATAATATCTACCTCCGTATGATTAAGAAACGTCAGTTCATCTTGTTGTCGTTGAAAGGGAAAATTAAGACGTTCTATCCAGGATAAATAAGGGGAGAGAAAATCATAAAGATGATGGGAATCAATAATCATATAAGTGGAGACTGCCATAGTAATAATTCCCACGAGGGTAATTAAGCCTAAGGTTTCTTCTGTGATTTGTCCTAAACTCACGCCTAAGGTGGCAAGAATTAGGGAAAATTCGCTAATTTGTCCTAAAGATAAACTGGTAATTACACTGGTATATTTGTGATGTCCCATCAGTCCGATTAATACCATGACCATTAAGGGTTTTCCGATGAGAACAAATAAAGATAAAATTAAAGCGGGTAAGATTTCAGCGCCCAAATGAGTGACATCAATATGAACCCCTAAGTTAATAAAGAAAAACAGTAACAGAAAATCTCGTAAACTGACTAAGCGTGCCCCTAAATCAGTTCGATAGGGCGTTGAAGCTAGGGAAACTCCCGCAAGAAATGCCCCCACTTCTTGACTAAATCCTAAGGCATCCCCTAAGGCTGCTAATGCCACTGCCCAAGAAATTGCAAATATTAATAATAATTCTGTAGACTGGGCTAAAGCAGGTAATAATTTAGGAAAAACATAGCGAGTCATTAAGGCAACACAGGCGAGAAACAGGCTACCTTTTAACAGTACTATGAGGAATTCTTGGGCTAATCCTCGATCAGAGTTTTCAGTAAATGCACTCAAGGCAATCATCACCAAGACCACGACAATATCTTGGACGATGAGAATTCCTAGGGCTATTCTGCCATGCAAAGCGTCAATTTCTCGCCGATCTGATAGTAATTTAACAATAATAATTGTACTCGAAAATGTTAAGGCAATCCCGACATAAAAGGCTGAAATAGAACTCAATCCTAACCCAATTGCCATCAAGTATCCTAAGCTTCCTGTGATTAGAATTTGTCCCATCCCGGTGGTGAGGGCAACCGGGCCGACTGCTTGAATTTCATGGGGATCAAGTTTTAATCCTACCACAAATAAAAGCAGGGCAATTCCTAGTTCAGCAAACAGTTCTAATTGTTCACTCGCATTCACAACATTAACACCAGCCGGCCCAACAGCAATCCCCACAATAATAAAGGCAATAATCAGGGGTTGTCGGAGTTTTAAGGCAAAGAAACCAACGCCTGTAGCAATCGCCAAAATTAGGGCAACTTCATAAAAAATATTACTAAAATCAATCATAAATATAGCTCAATAAATTGCTGGGATTCAGTAGTAGGGCGACTCTTACTATTTTCATCATAGCCCAGACACTTTGACTTGTATAATCAACGTCAATAATTATTAATAATTTAGCTATCATCAACATTATTAATGCAAGTTTAGATTGACCTGATTCAGAGAGAAACTGGATTTAAAGTCCCCCTTAAAAAGGGGGATTTAGGGGGATCGATCAGGCATAAGTTCGTCACTTATTACTATTTTCATCATAGCCCAGACACTTTGACTTGTATAATCAACGTCAATAATTATTAATATTAAGCTATCCTCAACATTATTAATGCAAGTTGCGATTGACCTGATTCAGAGATAAACTAGATTTAAAGTCCCCCTTTTTAAGGGGGATTTAGGGGGATCGATAAGGCATAAGTTGGGTAATGAGATTTATAACAATTAATATTACTCTGTTTGAGTTAACCAAGTAATTGCTTTTTCAATCCATTCATCAGCCGTTTTTTGGGAAGCCTTTTGATCCTCTTGACTAATTGCTGTTAAAACTTCCATCACTTCTGATGCACTATATCCTAAAGCCAATAATGTCATTTCAATATCTTCTTGAATTTCGGCAGTTAAACCGGGGGTTGCAGCCGTCATTAGTCCTATTTGTTGTCGCCATTGAGACAGTTTTGTTTTTAATTCTAACGTAATTCGTTCTGCTGTTTTTTTTCCCACTCCCGGTGTTTGGACTAAAATACGAGTATTTTCGCTAACAATTGCTTGTACTAAATCTTGCAGTCCTAAAGTATCCAATAATGCAATAGCCAGTTGTGTGCCAATACCACTAACACTAATTAACTGTCGAAATAAATCCCGTTCTGCCAAACTCAAAAAGCCATATAATACCATTTGGTCTTCTCGAAATTGTAAATGAGTAAAAACTTGAACAGTTTCTCCAATTACTGGAAGCTGAGAGATTATCCGAGGCACAATTTGCACTTCATAACCTATTTGATTGACCTCTAATACCAACATCACCCGCAGAGGAGTTTGTTTGTAAATTCCTATGATTTTTCCTGTTAAAAAATTTAGCATTGAATGACAAAAATCTGTTAAAATAAAGAGGATTGTGAATACCACCTGGGGATATTTAAGAATGGGATTACACCCAAATAAGTTATTTTCATGGCTACCTCAACTAAATCCCCAAGTTTGGATTTTAGCATTGGGTCGCTTGTTGTCTCAAATTGGTACAGGATTTACACTGTTTTATGCGCCCATTTTCTTTGTCAATCAAGTGGGATTATCCGCAACAGCCGTGGGAATTGGTATCGGCAGTGGTCAAATTTCCGGGATTCTGGGTCGCATTTTAGGGGGATCTTTTTCAGATTCTCCTCAATGGGGAAGACGAAAAACTTTAATCCTATCCGCTATTATTTCTGCTATTGCTTCTTTCATTTTAGGGGCAGCACAAGATTTTATCACAGTTGTGATTGGTAACTTAGTTCTTGGCTTGGGAGTGGGGTTATACTGGCCATCAACTGAAGCTGTAATTGCTGACTTAACAGAAGGAAAACAACGGAATGAAGCTTATGCAGTCTCCCGTTTAGCCGATAATATTGGTTTACAAGTTGGCATCATTTTAGCCGGAATCTTGATTGCAACAACAGCAGCATATCGTGTTCTATTTTTTATTAATGGAATCTCTTTTATTGTCTATGGTGCTGTAATTTACTGGGGAATTTCAGAAACCTATCATTCTCAATCTTTAAAATCATCCGATCAAAAAAGAGATTGGAAAAAAAGCTGGAAACAGGCACTGAATGATCGGACTTTAGTCACTTTTTTGGCAGTGAATATTCTGTTTACTTTCTATATTTCTCAGGTTCACAGTACCATTCCCCTGTATTTAAATAACTTTGTTAAACCTCAGCTTTCTCCTGCTGTAATTAGTGGGCTGTTTACAGGACACATTGCAGTTTCTGTATTACTACAATTACCAATTGCCCGTTTACTCAGTCGCTGGAATCATGCCCAAGGATTAATGCTATCTGTGAGTCTTTGGGGAATAGGATTTGTTTCAGTATTCTTAATGGGAATAACTGGAGAAAATTCCTTAATTTATAGTATTCTAGCATTAGGGATTTTAGCGATCGCCTCCATCAGTTATACGCCCGCTGCCTCGGCATTAGTCGCAGATTTAGCACCGGAATCATTGCGGGGAACTTATTTAGCGATTAACGCTCAATGCTGGGCAATTGGATATTTAATCGGGCCACCTTTAGGCGGATGGGCGCTTGATCAAACATCACAAATTGTGTATCATTATTGGTTAATTCTTGCCCTTAGTGTCATCTTGGGAATATTCATTTTATATTCTCTGAATCAAAAGATTAAACAAAGTTAAGCTGAATTCAATTCTGGAGAAAAATAGTATGGGAAGGCAAGCTAAGTTAAAAAAACAACGCAAGCAAGTACAGCATCAGCCTGAGAACAATTCAAATACACCCCCAGAAGAAGCTGATCCCACTGCATTTGTCCAACATTTAGAGAAAGAAGGATATCATTTAAAAGCAGCCCAAAAAAGTCCAGAAATTCCCGATCATTCCGTTAAACCGCAAATCTAAGATAGGTTAAAAATGGCAGAGTTAAAAGCACTAATATTTGATGTTGACGGGACGATTGCCAATACCGAAGAAGAGGGGCATCGCGTGGCATTTAATCAAGCCTTTGCTGAGGCGGGATATGATTGGAATTGGTCAGTGGATTTTTATGGTCAATTGTTGAAAGTAGGGGGCGGAGAAGAACGGATTTATCACTATCTGAATCAATATCAATCCCCATTAAAATCACAGGCTAATTTAGAGGAATTAGCGGCTAATTTACACCAGATTAAAAATCAGTATTATCAAGAACGATTAGAGGCTGGATTAATTGAATTACGTCCTGGAATAAAACGATTAATGATAGCAGCAAAAAAACAGGGAATTCGCCTTGCTATTGCGACTACCAGCGCCGTCCCTAATGTGATGAAATTATTAGAAAAAAAACTTGATCAAGATTGGTTTGAAGTGATTGGAGCCGGGGATATGGTTCCCCATAAAAAGCCAGCACCAGATATCTATCATTATGTTTTAAACCAGTTAGATTTAACCCCACAACACTGTATTGTGTTTGAAGATTCTCATCAAGGTGTAACAGCTGCTTCTCAACTGAATTTAACCACAGTTGTAACAGTAAATAATTATACAAAGGATCAAGATTTTTCTGCGGCAAAAGTGGTAGTGAATCATTTAGGGGAACCTGAGAAACCCTTCACCGTTTTATCTGGGGAAATAGGAGGAGAATATGTAACGATTGAAGCCTTAAAACAATTGTTGTAGTTGTTTTCAATCCTAATTCTCACAGGACTTAAACAGAAGGCAACGGAGGTTTCAGCAAGGTCCAACCTTGAACTGTTCCTAAAGCATCACTGGATTTTAATTGAAGTTCGTTTAAAGTAGTACGATCTAACAGAAAATAAGCATTTTTAGACGCTTCCCAATCTTTCTGTAATTCTTCTAAACTTCGAGGTTTAACTTTGCGATCGCTATAAAAATTTAACGAAGGACGAGAATAGGGATGAGACGTGTAAATTTTAGCATCAGGGGGAGTATGGGTTTGAATTAACTCAGCTACAGGTTTAACGGGATAATCTTCAGCTAACTCCCAAACCCAATGGGTTGATGTACAAAATACAAATAGGGAAACATATAATCCCCAAATCAAGATCAATAAGAACTGCCGATCTTTTTGTAACAGGAGAAGCGTAGAAATTGTTAAGGTTAAAACAAGGGCAATAGCTGTCAATTTTAACGACAAGTCTACCCCACTGACTGGGATTAACGGAATTAAATTATTCACATACAAACACGCAACCCAACTCACACCAGCCAGAAAGACAAAAATCGGCCATAACCTATCAGGTGGTAGACAGAGGAAATCTGGGTGCTTAGAACCTTGATCATGCCAGTGTCCAGTTTCGCGATCGCCTTCTCGCCAAACTTCCGTAATATAAGCCCCTACAGCTAAAGAAAATGCTGGATAAATGGGTAAAACATACCAAGGCAACTTTGTACTCATGGCTGAGATAGCAAGTAGATATACCCCAGTCCAAACTAAAATTAATTTCCCCCAACTAAAACGCCGATTTTGCCAACTGAGATACAGTCCCGGTAACCAAAATATTAACCAGGGCCAAGAATACTTTAAGATCTCAAATATGTAGTAAAAAGGATTACCGTAATGATTTTCAATCGGTTCCCAAATGCGACGTAACGATTGACTCAACAAATTGGTTGTTAGAAACACTTCACCTTGATACGCCCATTGGGCCGTATACCAAAATAGAATCGGAACACATCCTAACCCTGTCCCCAACCAGAAAAACCAAGACTTCAATAAACGTGGCGTATCCCACAAGAGAAATAATATCGCGATCGCCCCCAATAACAGTCCAAGGATAACCCCCTTCGTCAAACATAAAAAACCAAAGGCTAACCCGCTTCCCAGGGCATAGCGTTGATCTCGCCGCGATCGCAACAAACACCCCACCATCAATATCATTAAACACAATACCGTCCCATCTAACATCGCTAAGCGTCCATGACGAACTACTGGCAGCAACGTTAGATAAACCAAAGCTGAAAATAAGGCAGGAGTTCGACGATGAAACAGTTCTAACCCTGTCCAATATAAAATTGGAATTGATGCCGCTGTTAACAATGCTGACGGAAACCGGGTGGTCCATTCCTGTACTCCCCACAGGTTGTACATCCAGGAAATTAGCAAATGTACCAAAGGCGGTTTGTTAAAATAAGGCGCACCGTGTAACGTCAGATGTAGCCAGTCAGCCTTTCCCTGGGCAATTTCTCGGGCAACTTGAGCCACAATCCCCTCATCCCAATCCCGTAGGGGAACGTTTCCTAAGGCAACACAGAAGAGGACTAGGGCGGCTAAAAATAATCCCATTCCCCACAGTCGGGTAATCAAAGTATCATTAACTCTAATGTGATATTTTGGACTACCGGGTGTAAACACAAGACGAGACATACAGGTAATTGAGCAAACTGGATTTACTGATCAAACCACAGAGGCTATTAGGACACAGAGGGTTAGTAAGCTTACCCCGGAATGAATTCGCGGGGCATTCGCACTAAACCTGTACACTGTCTTGTCGAGAACAACACAGAGGATTGCGCGTTACAGGCAGGCTTACAGACTGCCCCAAAATTTGAATCATT
>Ga0209594_1000479_pt1 | contig 23957 bp, 20 predicted proteins | sample AshMeaCrysSpring_FD_184126 | JGI IMG/M metagenome (GOLD analysis project Ga0209594, IMG submission 184126) | Groundwater microbial communities from Big Spring, Nevada to study Microbial Dark Matter (Phase II) - Ash Meadows Crystal Spring... | ecosystem: Environmental > Aquatic > Deep subsurface... | reverse complement strand
CCCCCCCTTGGTAAGGGGGGGGAAAATGCCTAGTTTGTAGGGCTCCCTCCCCGAACCTGCGGGGAGGGCTGGGGTGGGGTTTTTTACGGTTTCGCAAGAGGTCTATTAGTCATTAGTCATTAGTCATTGGTCATTAGTCATTGGTCATGTTTTGTAAATTAAATTTACAATTTGTCTTTCCTGCTTTGTAGGTCAAAAGACTAATGACGTTTGACTAATGACTAATGACTAATGACTTTTTTACCGAACAATGGGATGATGAGGATAAGCCTTGCGGCAAGTTAGAGCTTATCCAAGTCGACAAAAAAAAATTTGACGAAAAAAATTATGGTTGTTGCTACCCAGTCACTCGAAGAACTTTGTATTAATTCAATCCGCTTTTTGGCAATAGATGCGGTAGAAAAAGCAAATTCAGGTCACCCAGGATTACCAATGGGTGCAGCTCCTATGGCATTTGTCCTCTGGGATCGCATGATGCGCTTTAACCCCAAAAATCCAAAATGGTTGAACCGCGATCGCTTTGTCCTCTCAGCAGGTCATGGCTGTATGTTACAGTACGCTCTCCTCTACCTCACAGGCTATGATAGCGTAACTCTTGATGACATTAAACAGTTCCGTCAGTGGGGTTCTAAAACTCCAGGACACCCAGAAAACCATGTTACTGAGGGGATAGAAGTAACCACAGGACCTTTAGGTCAAGGTATAGCAAATGCAGTGGGTTTAGCTCTCGCAGAAGCTCATCTAGCCGCTAAGTTTAATAAGCCAGATTTAAAATTAATCGACCATTATACTTACGTCATCCTCGGTGATGGATGTAATATGGAAGGTGTATCAGGGGAAGCTTGCTCCCTGGCAGGACATTGGGGTCTGGGTAAATTGATCGCTCTCTATGATGATAACCATATCTCTATTGACGGTCATACTGATATCTCATTCACAGAAGATGTGGGTAAGCGCTATGAAGCTTATGGTTGGCACGTTCAACACGTGGAAAATGGTAACTCAGACCTAGAAGCAATAGCAAAGGCGATCGAAGAAGCGAAAAAAGTAACTGACAAGCCTTCTTTAATTAAAGTTACCACCACCATCGGTTTTGGTTCACCCAATAAAGCCAATAGTCACGATGTACACGGTGCAGCTCTCGGAAAAGATGAAGTAAAAGCTACCCGTGAAAATCTCGGTTGGGAATACCCAGAGTTTGAAGTTCCCGAAGATTCTCTTAAGCATTTCCGCAAAGCAGTTGAGCGTGGTGCAAGTTATGAAGCAGAATGGAATGAACTTTTTGCTCAATATAAAACAAAGTATCCAGAAGATGCTGCTCTGTTAGAGCGGATGGTGAGTGGGAAACTGCCAGAAGGTTGGGAAAAAGCTCTGCCAACCTACACCCCAGAAATTAAAAAGGATGCTACCCGCAACCAATCTGGGGCGACACTAAATGCGATCGCAGGCGTTTTACCAGAATTAATTGGTGGTTCTGCTGACTTGGCTCCTTCTAATAAAACCCTACTTAAGTGTTCTGGGGATTTCCAAAAAGGTACTTACGAAAATCGTAACATCCGCTTTGGGGTGCGGGAGTTTGGCATGGGAGCTATCTGTAATGGGATTGCTCTACATGGTTCTGGTTTGATTCCCTACTGTGCTACCTTCCTGGTATTTACCGATTATATGCGGAATGCCATCCGACTCTCAGCTTTATCTGAAGCTGGTGTGATTTTGGTAATGACTCACGACTCTGTGGCGTTAGGAGAAGATGGCCCTACTCACCAACCAGTTGAGCATATTGCCTCGCTGCGATTAATTCCTAACTTAAATGTCATGCGTCCTGCTGATGGTAATGAAACATCTGGCGCTTACAAAGTAGCGGTTGAGAGTCGTCACCGTCCCACTTTATTAGCACTCTCCCGCCAAAACTTGCCTAACCTTGAGGGTAGTTCCATTGAAGCGGTAGCTAAGGGTGCTTATATTCTGAGTGACAGTGAAGGTACTCCTGAAATTATCCTCATTGGTACTGGTAGCGAAGTTGAACTCTGTGTTAATGCAGCAAAAGAGTTAAGCAGCGCAGGGAAGAAAGTACGGGTTGTATCCATGCCTTGCTGGGAGTTGTTTGAAGAACAAGATGAGACTTATAAAGAGTCTGTCTTCCCTAAAGCAGTGAAGAAGCGTTTAGCTGTAGAAGCTGGTACTAGCTTTGGCTGGGCCCGCTATGTAGGAGATGAAGGTGCAAGCATTAGTATTGATACTTTTGGTGCATCTGCTCCAGGTGAAGTTGCTTTAGAAAAGTTTGGCTACACTGTTGAAAATGTGGTAGCAAAAGCTAAGGCTTTATTGGGATAATTCTTTAGTTTTACCTCGTTCTTAATTGATTAAGTCCTCTATTAGAGGGCTTTTTTTGTTTTGCCGCAACATATTTTAACGAATTTTTACAAAAATTTACATCAAAAAGTGCATAAAAAACTAATTTTAGAACGATAAAACAAGTAAAGGCAATTAATTAACGGAGAATATTGCAAATTCAAATATAATAAAGTAGAATCAGGTTAAATTTGTATTTTGACACATAAATCAAGTCATAAAGTTAGATAGATGAAGGTGAACCGATGAGTGGAGTAAAGACATACGCAATAACAGCAGGGGCTGCGCCAGCAAGAGCTGAGACGGCTTTAGCAGCAGGAGCGGCTGTTTTAGGTGTTGCTGCTGTAGGAATAGCAGTTGTGGCACTTGCAGGATCTGCGCTAAAGGCTTATCAAGAACGAATTGAGCGAGAAAAAGAAGCAGCTCGACAGCAGGAAATAGAAATTAAACGCAAAATTGCTGAAATTAGGCGGAGTAGTTCTACTTCTGGTCAGCCCAGGGTGACGGTAAATTTGCCAAAAAATATTTCTAGGTCAGCACCAGCAGCAGATGCAGCCAGGAAAGTTAATGGCTTGAAGTCCCAGCTCCCTAAAATCCGCAAGGAATACCAAACTCTGGTGGAACAACAATTATTAGATGAGGAAACTGTACGCCAAGCTTTGGAGCAAACAACACAAGCTCTCAATGAGAATAATTTAGCAGCGGCTGAGGCTCATTTACAAGCTCTCGATGATGCGCGAATACAGGTTATTCAACAGTCACGTCAAGAGTGGAATGCTCAAGTAAATTATTTGCATCAGCGATTTTCTCAAGTAAGCGTAGTCCTTCCCTCTACTCTCAGAGAAAACCTGCTCGCCAGAATTGAAAAATTCAAAACTGAGAATTTTTCTGAGGAAGAACTGAACCAACTCCATAGTGAAATCAGCGAATTGACTGCACAAGCAGGTCGCATTGAGGAAGCGGCTCATAATTTGGTTAATTCCTGGCAAACAGTGGGTTATGCTGCTGCTATTTTGGGCAGAGATGATGGGGATATGGTTATTGAGGTGGAAACTCACGAAGGGGTGAATACCCAGATGCGTATTCAGTTCAATGGTCAAGAAATTAATCTTTTTGGGCCGCCAGAAGAAACCCATTCCTGTGCTTCTCGTACTGTAGAAGCAATGCGCTTGTTCCAACAACAAGGTTATCAACTGGAGTGGACTCATTTAGATAATCAACCAGTTCCTCAAGAATGGCGGTATTTGTATGCTACCGTGCCTCAAGAAACTTCAGCCCAACCCCAGGAGGTTGTAACAATTGAGACGGAAGCTGAACCAGTTTCTGAATACACTACAAGCCAAAAGTCTCCCCGTCGTCAACAAGCTCAGGGATATTAAATAATGACTCAACCTTTATTACTAAATGTAGCTCATTGCTTGCCTCGTTCTCGCGCTAATGGCCCTGGAACCCGTATGGTGCTTTGGCTACAAGGTTGTCCCTTCCGCTGTCCTAGTTGCCAAAATCCTGATTATTTGCCATTTCATTTAAATCAAGTGGTGACTGTGGAACAGGTGTGGGAAGTGTTTCAGCAATTACCAGAACTTGCAGGAATTTCTTTGTCTGGGGGTGAACCTTTTGCTCAGGCGATCGCCCTTACAGAGTTAGCTCGTCGGGTTCAAGCTACTGGTAAAACTGTTTTATCTTGGTCTGGATATCGTCTTGAGGAATTACAGTCTGGCAAGATTCCTGGGGCTGTGGAGTTATTAAAATATACAGACTTACTTATTGATGGGTTATTTGTTGAAAAGTTAGCTGGAAATTTTGTGTTGCGCGGTTCAGAAAATCAGCATTTACATTTTCTTTCTGGGAGAATTACTGAAGCAGATTTAACTCATATACCCCGTCAAGAATGGGTGATGACAGAAGAGACAATTACTTATACAGGGTTTCCCTTAGCAGGAGGTTTAATTAAATGAGTGTGGTGGTTATAGGCGATCGCGCAGTGGGTAAAAGTAGCACTGTTTTGGAACTAGCTAATCCCTATGAGAAAAAGTTCGTAGAAATAGTAGAACCAGACTATGAAACTCTCAAGGACAAGTATATTAATCCTGACACTAATCAAATGGTACCAACCAGAACAGAAGGACAAAGATCCCTTGTTTTGAATGTGCAACTACCTGGAGGTGAAAAGCAAATTAATGCTCATTGGATCGATACTCCAGGAGAAATGTGGGATAGTCCACAATGGCGGAAAGACAACCCTAGTGCTTGGCAGGATTTTAAAACAAGATTAAACGAATGTTTAGGGATTATTTTGCTTTTAGCTCCTTACCGAGATTTGGTTTCTCCAAATACTTTAAACCCCGAAGAATTATTAACCTTTCAGGCTTGGGAAATAAGATTTACTAAATGGCTTGACTTTTTTCTTCAGGATTGTTCTCAGGTGGAACACATTACCATTTGTCTGCACAAAGCTGATTTGTTTTGCAATGTTGACAATGTTAGTAAAGAATTTCAATACAGTGATTCAGGAGGAACTCAGTGGTGGAAAATTAATGAAACTGCTCGCAAAATGTATTTTAATCAAGTAGAAAAACCCATTAAAAATTATCATAAAAAAGGAGGAAAACAACTTCAGTTTTTTATCACAAGCATTAAAAATAGGGGTTTGTTAGAACTGCCCTGGCTGTATCTAAGTCCATATATTCTTTATCAAGAAAAAACCTACTACTAAAAATGTCAGCAATTAGGATAATTGGGCCGCGAGGAGCGGGAAAAACAACTTATTTGGCTACCATAGCCTATCTGGGCGAACTAGCAATAAAACTAGCAATAACAGGTAAACAAGAACACTTTAAAGGTTTAGAAGTAACGGCGAGGGATTCTGACTCCGACTCCGAACGCTTAGTGGGATTGGCTAAAGATGTGATTAAACAAGGTGAAAAAGTGCCGCCAACTAGAACCAAAGGAAACATAGAATATCATCCAGACTATCAGTTAGACATTAACATTCCTGGGGGAGGAGAAAAAATTGAATTAGTAGCAAAAGATTATCCTGGCGAAGTGTTCGAGCTTCTTGGTTTGCGTCACAAATTGTCAGAAATAGAATTTTATCTTGACGATTTATTGACAACTAATCGCTGGTTAATTATGCTCACTGATTGGCAACCAAACCAAGATGAAAGTACTTATAAACCAGCTTTTAAAAATTTATTAGAAAAACTGGAAGCGGAAACTCAAAAAAAGCCAGAGTTAGCTAATATAAGGATAGCTGTAGTTATGGCAAAATGCGAAAGGGGAGAACTTTGGCCAGGTCGTCTTGAACCAGAGCAAGATTTATTTAAAATTCGCTTGCCTTTAAGCCATAAGATTTTGAGAGAAAAATTACCATCTTCTAAGCAGTTAAAGTTTTTTGCTTGCTCTTCTTTTGGGGTAATGGGGGACAAAAATCCTCGTCCTAATCGCTATTTACCCAATGATGGTAGTTCTGCTGAAAACGCACGTTTGCGAGATGGTAATTGTTGGCAACCTTATGGTCTGCTTTCACCCCTTTACTGGTTAGATACTGGGAAAATGTTAAAAGATGTACGTCTTTAATAGTTAGACCTCTTGTAAAACTGTAAAACCCCCCCCAGCCCCCCCTTGGTAAGGGGGGGAGATGACCGAAAAAATAAGCATTTTTCCCCCCCTTACCAAGGGGGGGTAGGGGGGGTTAAGGAAGACTTCGCAAAAGGTCTATTGTTAAATCAAAACCCGCCCTCTCCTTTATTTATCAATGACAAATGATTAATTTGTCCCCTAAATATCCCCAAATTGAAGGGTTAGGGAAACGCAAAGCCAAACCAACAAACATAAGGAGTAAATATGGCAGAAACAGTAGATTTACGAGGAAATGGTGATATTAGGATTATCGGCGGACGTAACTCTGGAAAAACCACCTATATGGCAGCCTTAGCTTATTGGCCCAATAAGGATAATAACAGTCCTATTCAATCCATTGAACCTTTTGATTCCGAGACACAAAAACTATGTGATATGGCTCAGAATTTGCTGGAAAACGGACAGCAACTACCGCCTACTAGACCCGATCAACCGCGATTGTACACTCTAATTATTACCCTGAAACCAAGTTTGTCAAACCCGATCGCAAGGATAACTGGCAGAAATCTTAGATTAGAGGTATCTTGTCAAGATTATGCAGGGGAGTTGCTGACACTATTGCGCAACCAACTTAATGAGCAAGTTGTTATTAACTATTTGGATGATTGTGCAATTGCTACAGGAATACTTTTGCTTGTTGATGGTTCTTCCCATGGACTCGATCGGGAATATTCCCAAGCCTTACAAAACATGAAAAGGGAGCTAGACTACCGCTTTAGCAGTAACAAGAGAAATAAAAAAGAGTATCGCATTGCTTGGGTGTTTTCTAAAGCAGAACAAGCTGGAGTCTGGATTCATAGAAACGACATTCAAGAATTTAAAAATCTAAAGTTTCCTGAAACTCAAAAAGTTCTTAACCAATGGAGTAAAGAATGGAATTGCCAAACTGCTTCTTTTTTCTGTTCCGCTTTTGGTTTTATGGGAAATAATCGACCTAATGTTAAGGTAATCAACCGAGGAAAAGAAGGTGTTAGTGCTGTGATTGATCAAGCTAGATATTGGCAACCAGTAGGGTTAATTGAGCCTATTTATTGGTTACACACTGGTAAAGGGGATGCAAGACTTAAGGCTATTTAGTAGTTAGTAAATATAACAGGATAAATAATAAAATATAGGAGCAAAAAATAATGTACAATTATCCTCAAAGTCAAACAGGTCAAATTCAAATTTACGAGTTTTACCCGATATTTCCATTTGAGCAGAATAGAAATGGTGAGTGGGTATCTAAAGGATTTACTGCCACCCAAGTAACAAATCGACAGCAAACTCCCCTAGAAGTACTCCAGGCTGTTTTTCAATCTGATAATAAGGGTGAAATTAGTATAAACTCATTACAATCAAGTTTTCAAATTCCTGATACTCATCCTCCTCAACCAGGTGAGGTTGCATTAATTGCACGAGATATAGGAAAATACTGCATTCTTGCAGTGGCAAATCGTATAAAAGATGATTATGATCGCGAATTTGTCGGTTATCGTTATTTCTGGTTAGATAAGCGAAATTTACAGATTACAGATGCAGATGGTATTGCAACTTTATTAAATTTTTGGGAAACAAATAACCGCCCAAGTTTGGATTTAAATCCTCATCACCTAACCTATCAAGGAAGTTTAGTAAATGTTTATACTCGCCAGAAGTACTTTAACTATTATTTACCGTATATCCAATCTTTATTTGACAAAATTAACACCAGTCCTGCTCTTTTTGAGGCTAACAAAGATGGTCAAAAGTTAAATCCTGGGGAGCTTCATTGTCTTGCTAGGGAGGCAAGTAGTCAACATAATATTCCTTTTAAAGGTTGGGCATGGAATGTAAGGAGACTGGAAAAATTCCAGGATTTAAATGCTATTTATTGTGCAGATGCAGAAGCTTTAAATCATTTTAGAAGTCAAATTGCTAGTCAAATTACTCCTAAAAATATTCCTTCTAGAAATCAGCAAATATCACCTCAAAGTGGAAGTAGTTATAACTCGCCAAGATCTCCTCAAATACCAGAATACAACGAGGATGAGATTAGACGGATTTTGCAAAGTGTTGCTAAAGACCCCACTAAAGTAGATAAAGTTCGTCAACTACTTGACTGTTTTAGTAATCATGGCTCTGCATTGCATCAATATGGAGACAAAAAGGTAAAAGATAATTTCAAGGAAAGTAATCCTAGCGAGAACACAATAACATATATTACTTTATTGGTAATAATAGGTAACGATTTGAATAAGGATAAGTTTGAAAGAGACCGTGAAATAATAAACATGGAAAGAGGTTTACTCAACTTAAAACAGGAGAAAAAAAAGATTGTTGTAGAATTTATCGACAATTTACTTAAAACTCTTCGAGCTAATAATCAAGATCTGAGGGCTTATAAACTTATTGGTCAAGCAATAAGATTGCTTGATGTTTTAGTGGATAAGCAACCTGAGAATAATTTGTTTGCAACAATAGAAAGTTTGAGAAAAATTTTTTTTGGGAGTGACTCAAAAAATGATGCATTTGATACTTTTTCTGGGGGGAATAGTAGTAGAAGAAAATCTTCCTCAAAAAAGGGAAAAACAACTCAAACACAATCATCTTATAATCAAAGCTCAGAGCAGAGTGGGATGGAAAATAATGACTCTGGTGATGAAAAGTTGGAAAATAATTTGCCGCAGAATGAAAAGGAAAATAATAACTCTGATGATAAAAAATTGAGCATGGTTGTTTTATTAGTTTTAGGAGTAATAGGAGCTATAGGAATAGCAGTTTGGGGTTTACTATCTTTTCCTACAGCAACTATTACAACTGAGGAACAAGGTGAATCTTCTTCTCTAGAAGCGCCAGAGATATTATCTTTACTCAAATTGTTACAAGCACTGGATGCGAGTAGTGATTCATTTGGCGAGCAAGAAAAAATTCTCAAAATTAATCCAAGCGATCTAAAGAGTATAGTTGACCATTTTTCAGAAACTGACAACACAAATTCTCAGGAAGTAATAAGCCTACTCAAGGGTTTGTCGTCATCCAATATTGACCAACAAATCAATGAAATAGTTAAGGAGAATCAAAGTGACATAGAAAGTTATCTAAGGGGAGAGCGAGGAAAATTAGAAGTCAGTATAAGTCAAAGTTTGGACGATCCTGAAAAAATAAAGTCAGCAAGAGATTTAAAAATTTACTCTTATATTCAGACAAGTTATCTACCAAATTTAACACCAGATAAATTACCTGATTTACCAAAAACTGGGTCAGCAAATTCATCAACAGAAGACAAAGATGTAAAGGTGTTACAGAAGGTTTTAGAAAGCAACAAGTGGTACTATGGAGTGATAACGGGTAACTTTGATCAAGCCACAAAAGATGCTGTAATAAAGGCTCAAAAATTCTATGAGCAACCTAAGCAGGATGGTGTTGTAGGAAAAGGAACTTGGGAAGCTATTTTACTGAGAATTACAGATTATCAAGTAGAAAGAACTTTAGATTTTATGGTCAAAAGTTTGGAGAAGGATAAACCTTATACAGAGATAATAAAACAGCTTAATGAGTGTAAAGCTCAACCTCAAACCCTGCAGTTTACTATTTGTTTGGAGGAAAAAAATATGAACAATGAATAGTTATCTAAAACACCTATAAATTCAAGTAATAAACAACAAGAAGAGCAAAAAATTGAGCAAAAATCATGAGAATTTACTTCTACACAATCACAGGAATATTTTCAGCTCTCATGGGGTGGAGTATTAGTCAATTTATCTGGCTAGATCTTAGTAAAAAACAGATTGAAAATTTACTTCCTTCCGACTATTTAGCCACACCTCCCCCCGATTTTTTCCTTTTACCAATAATTGCAGCAAGTCTCGCCATTGGGATGGTAGCAGCAGAAATATTTCTGAATAATCCCACCCGTCACCGAGCTAACCTGCGGATACTACCTCCCTACCTTTTGTTAGCACTAGGTTTTGGTTTATTAGCAGGATTAATTGCCGCCTTTTTAAGCCTGATAATGTATATAACGAGCTTACCAGGTCAAATTGTTAGAATTACAACCTGGGCTTTAATTGGTTTATTTGTTGGGTTAGCAGAAGGTTTTGGCTGGCGATGGCGGAGTATTGAAGGAGAAACAAATAAAGGAACATGGAGACTAATTAAAAGTACTGTTTTTGGTTTTTTTGCAGGACTAATAGCAGTAATTGTGGTAGAACTTTTACGGCATAATATTAAATTAGGAGGCTATGAAGATCCCCTTGCTTTTCTAATTCTTGGACTTGCTCTCGGATTATTTCTGAGTATGGCTGCTACTCCTACCTATAAATTTGCATTACGAGCAGGTCATGGCTTTGAAATTTATGAAGATAATCAGAATAATAATGACCTTCCCCGCATTCAAAATGAGGATACATTAAGACTGGTTAGCGAAGATGAAAATGAGATTATTGAGGAAGGATTATCAATTCAACTTCCTAGTTATACTAGAGAACCTTTGTTAATTGGTTCAGGTGCAGATGCAGACATTTATATTCCCAAAATTCCCCCAGAAGTTGCCACTTTAGAAATCAAATCCCGTCAAGCTACTCTCAAATGTAAAACTCCCAATTCCATCCAAATTAACAATGAAAAATTGCAGCGTGAAAAGGAAAAGAAAACGCTAAAACATAACGATATTTTAACCTTATTTTGTGAAGAAAATGACAATGATGAACCAAATCAATTCTACCGCTTTGTCTTCTACGATCGCCTGCTGGACCCACAAGCTTAAACTAATTTTCTTTCTTTCCTGTTTCAGTATGCTTATGGCAGGTTGTAACAATATAGAAGCAAGAAGAGAAAAATGTGATGAAAGCTCAGGTTGTGCCACAATTACAGGGTGGAAAACCGAGGGAGAATTAGTTACTTTAAGAGTAAAAGTATTAAGCGATCGCAATATTCCCATTTTGGACTTAAATCAAAGTGATTTTGAAATAGAAACCAGAGATGGATTAGGTATTTCTCAACCACCAATTCAACCAGAAGTAACCCTACCTACATCAGATCGAGCAGAAGTAACCCCAGCAGATGTAGTGATTTTATTAGACATGAGTGGGAGCATGAGACATAATGATTCAAGTCCCACCAATCCTCAAAATAAACTAAATGGAGCAATTAACGCTATCCAAGCATTTATTAACACTGCTAACCAAGAAAAATTACCCATTAAAGTTTCCATTGCCCCTTTAGGCTACGGTTGTAATTTACAGGAAAGCAATTTTGAGGTTACTGCTGAATCCCTCAAAGAAAATCTGCTTTCAGTCAACTCAAATAAACTCAAACAACAACTAGAAAAATACGCAAAAACAGAGGTTTGCGCCTCAACTAATTTATATGAACCATTAGAGACAGCAGTAACTTTTTTGCGAGAAGAAAACCCCTTAGCCAACACAGAAACAACCAATGAAAACTTTGAGAAACAATTGGTTGTAATTTTACTCTCCGATGGATTTCATAACTATCAAAGAGAAACAGAAGCAGAGCAATTTGAGCAACTTAAAAATGTCCTGGAAGATGAAGAAGAAATGCCAGTAACAGTTCACACCCTGGGTTATGGAGAATCACTGCTCAATTTATACAACAACTCTAGGTGTAGTAATCTCCAATTAACAGAAAAGCAGTTAACCAACGATGAAACAATTAAAACAGAAAAGCTAATCGAACAAGTAGCCCAGAAATGTACGAGACGTGACAATATAAAAACAGGGGAAATTAACGAATCACAAATTGACATTAGCGAGTTTATTGTAGATCAACCCAGACTCAAAGAAATTGCCCTATTAACAGGAGGAGTACATCAATTTCCAGACAACGCCGACGCAGTAGCCAAAAGTTTGATAGACTTTCTAGAAAGTCTGAGACAATACGAACTCAGATATATTCAACCAGGAGCAGAAAGAGCAAACAGATATTTTACCAAAGTGAGAATTGTTCCCAAAGATTTAGCCTCCAACGAAATACCAATTAGGATATGTAATATAGGATGTCCACCATTAAAACTTGAACAACGCTTTGCCTTTTTCCTTGGAACTTTAATTATCTTTGGTTTAGCAGGAGTTTTACCCTTTGTTCAGTGGAGTAAAAAACTAAAATAGAGAAGAAAAATGCCAGAATACACCTTAACTATTACCATACCCAGTGCAGGAAATCGAAAAATAAATTATACCCTAAACCTGATAGGTACACACGAAAGATATCCAGAAGACTTTTTTCGAGTTCAAGAAAATCGCAACCATCTTTCTCAGACTATCCAACAACAATCAGCCCGTCAACTAGATAAAAATCAACTCAACCGAATTATTAGTGACTGGACTCGCGATATTAAAGAAGGATACCGCAACACAGGAATTACCCTGGATTTAGCACCAGACACCCTTACCTCACCTGCTGTATTTTCTACGGTTACGCAAGTACATCCAAACCCAGTAACTTTCAACCCTCCCATAGCAATACCCAAACCACCAATCAAACCCCCGTCAACAAACCCCCAACCCATCCCTGAATTACCCCACCCCAACCCTCCCCTTGGTAAGGAGAGGGAGTTGAACCAGCAAGCATTTCCCCCCGTTACATCAACTGCGAAGCCTCCCTTAACTCCCCCCGATCTTCGGGGGGTTGGGGGGGATTTTTCGGGAATTAACACCCCAACCCCAATGAACAAAACTTCCACCCCACCCCCACCACCTTGTGCACCTCCTCCCCCAGAAGAAGAAAAAACCCCTCCCCCAGATACCTGGAAAGCAGGTAACAAATATGACGATTTTTAAGTTTCAGCCCGTAGGGGCGGGTTTAGCCAAGATCAAAGTCATTACAACGTTATCTTTAAATCAAAACCCGCCCCAACCCAGGAATAGACATACTGTAGGCGCGGGTTTAGCCCCTTGTCTCGCAAAGCCTCCAGTCTGGGGGCAAGGGGTTAAAGCCCCTTGTCTCATCAGTCGTAAATAAAGAAAGAGAAAAAACCATGAATCCTACAGAATTAAAAGAACAATATAACGCAGGAAAAAGAGACTTTCGCGGGATAAACCTAATCAATGCTTTCCTACCCGCAATAGAGCTATCAGAAGCAGATTTAAGAGGAGCAAACTTAAGCGGAACTTGGTTAAGCGGCGCTCGCCTAAACAAAGCTAATTTATGCGGAAGTGACTTAACAGGAGCAGAACTGAGTGATGTGGAATTACGCGGGGCTTTTTATGATAGAAATACTCGCTTTTCTGAAGATTTTAACCCCACCGCAGCAGGAATGATTTTATTTGAGCAAAACAACCAATTTCCCACAACAATACAATTAGAAAAACCCTTACCCGAACCCAAAGACTGGGAGCTTCCCTATCAAAAATGTCAACGTTCACTACAGGAACTTTTACAAGCGCGTTGTCCCCTAATTTTTCTCCGTTCTTCTGAAGAAACTCGTGCTTTAAACTGTGCGATCGCCGCTCATCAAAACCTAATCAAAAGCACAGATATAGACTTTGGCGAATTTGCTCGCTGGAGCAGTATTGATGGTTGGCAAAAATTATCAGTTGACCCAACTAACCCTGAAGAAATACAATGGCAAGGATTAGGTTCTCCTCCTGATAAAAATAGTGACCCAATCATTCAAGCTCTGGGGATTTTGCAAGAACGTTTGAAAAAACAAGCAGACAAAAATTTAGATGCCCAGCATACTTATATCTTGCCAGATTGGTCAACTTTAATCGAACCAAATTGTCATTTAACAGCGAGAAAACTCAAAGAATTAATTATTGCTATCGAAGAAAAAAGACCCCGACCAAAAATGAGTTTAATTGTGGTAGGTGCTGACTGGTCAATCCCAGCAATTCTTCGTCCTTACGTGCATATTTTAGACTTACCTTTACCCATTGGAGAAGAACTGTATCAAGACGTATTTAGTAATGCTGAAGCTAAATATCAACTTAAACAAGAACAAGCTAGAAGATTATCAGAACAAGCTCAAGGGATGCCTCTCCAAGCAGCCATCCAAACAGCAAGATTAATTACTACCCGCAATCTCTGGACAAACTTAGAATCAGCAGGTCAATTACTTTTAGAAGTGAAAAAACAAGAGATTAGAAAAACAGGAGTTTTAGAATATTATAGTCCTCAAGGACAAGGATTAAGTGATGTAGGGGGATTAGAAGGCATTAAAAATTGGATTCGGAACAGACAAGCTTGGTTTGAACAAGATACAAACCCAGAATTATCACCCCGTGCTATTTTATTAGAAGGCTTTCCAGGCTGTGGTAAATCATTCATTGCTAAGGCGATCGCTCAAGAGTGGCGCGTTCCCCAAATCAACTTTGAAATTTCACGATTACAATCAAAATGGGTAGGAGAATCTGAAAGCAATACCCACGAAGCATTAAGAGCCATTGAAGCTTCAGCACCCAATATTTTATTCATGGATGAAATAGAAAAAGCTTTTGCAGGAGTAGGGGGTGATAGTTCAGGAGTATCAACAAGACAATTCGGCACATTTCTTTCCTGGTTAAATGACCACCAATATCCCATATTTTTCATCGCCACTTCTAATGATAGAGCGGTGCTACCACCAGAATTATTTAGAGCAGGACGTTTTGATGAAATCTTCATAGTTATGCCCCCAAACCGTCAGGAAAGGTTAGAGATTCTTCAGAAACGCGCTCAAATATACAAAATAATTCCTCCCCCATCAATGCTAGAATTTTTAATCAAAAAAACAGCAGGATTTACAGGAGCAGAAATAGATAAATTAATCAAAGAAACAATTTATTTAGGAGGTATAAATCAAGTACCAACAGAAGCTCACTGGCAGGAAGCATTAAACCAAATTATTCCCCAATACACTACCCCAAATATGCAATTATTACTCAGAAAATATGCACAACTTTTAGAAGAGGGAGGGGGTAAACCAGCATCCTTAATAGAGCCTGGTTTTTTAGAGAGTCTGATTATGATTCCTCATTAAATGTTACGCTCAAGTAAATGTAAAGTAACAGCAATTCTTAATTATGCTTTTGAAATTGAAACAACATGAAAACCATAATCAAAAACACCAGTACAGCAATTAAAGAGCAAAAATTCACTTTACCTGGTTGTCATAGTTGGCAACAATTTAAAGCAATTCAAGCTTTAATGAAACAACAACCAGGAGTGAAAATTTTTTATTTAGATGGAGTGATAGAATTAATGACATTAGGAGAAGAACATGAAACAATTAAAAGCATGATTGCTATTTTATTGGGGATCTATTTTTGGCAAAAAGGAATTGAGTTTATCCCAGTGGGAAGTGCAACCCGTGAGTCAGAAGAAAAAGCGGTATCATTTGAACCCGATGAGTCTTATTACATCGGAGAAAAAAAGAAGCATCCTGATTTAACAATTGAAATAAATATTACCAGTGGCAGTGTTAAAAAACTAGAAAAATATAAACGTTTTCATATAACAGAAGTGTGGCTCTGGAAAAATAATAAGTTTTCTCTTTATCACTTAAAAGATAACGAATATCAACAAATTTACCAGAGTAAATTATTACCAGATTTAAATTTTAAATTGTTAGAAGATTGTGTTTTAATTACTTCTAAACTTGAAGCCATTAAAACATTTAGTAATGGTTTAAAATAGTTACCCAGTAACTAAAATATTAAAGATCATCAGGATTAATTCCTAGCTCTTTAATTTGTCTGCATCTTTTATCCATTGACGAAATTGTTTTAAAATTGCAGTTTCTCCTTGTTGTAAACTTTGATTAATTAATTCAGGTATTATCCCTAAATCCAACCAGGGAAAAACCACACTTTGGTTTAATTCTTGATAATTATTACTATCTTTATCTAAAACAAATACACTTAACTTTTTCCCATCATAACGCCAAATTTCAGGAACTTTAAGAGTAGCATAAATCGGCAATTTATTTAACGAACCACTGGTTATATCTATTTCTAATACTAAATCAGGAGGTGGGTCAATAGTTAAATCAATATTCTGTTTATTCCTCACTAAAGGCTCATTTTTCAAGTAATAACAAGAATCTGGTTCTACTCCTTGTTTTTGTTGATTTGACTTTAAAGTTAATGAACCAAATTTTTTAAGATTGAGATTAAGTTCATCAGCAATCACAAAAATTAAACTTTCAATAAAGCGATTATTATTTTCATGTTCTCCTAATGGGATCATAATTTCTAAAATTCCTAAATAATAACTTAAACGTTGAGCTCTTTTATCCCCTAATTCTTTTAGAAGATGATTAAAAGTCTCCCAACTCACATTATTTAAAAATACAACATTTTCAGCCATTGGTTTAATTAAAGTTGTACTCATTAAAACTCCTTTGAATTTTATTATGGTTATTAGGATAGCGATGGCACTTCCGACTTAATTAATTTAGTTTTTTTAAATACAAAAACTAAAAATCAAGTAGAATCATAACTTTAAAAGCTCAATAAATTTAATTTACATTATCTTTTATCCATTGACGAAATTGTTTTAAAATTGCAGTTTCTCCTTGTTGTAAACTTTGATTAATTAATTCAGGTATTATCCCTAAATCCAACCAGGGAAAAACCACACTTTGGTTTAATTCTTGATAATTATTACTATCTTTATCTAAAACAAATACACTTAACTTTTTCCCATCATAACGCCAAATTTCAGGAACTTTAAGAGTAGCATAAATCGGCAATTTATTTAACGAACCACTGGTTATATCTATTTCTAATACTAAATCAGGAGGTGGGTCAATAGTTAAATCAATATTCTGTTTATTCCTCACTAAAGGCTCATTTTTCAAGTAATAACAAGAATCTGGTTCTACTCCTTGTTTTTGTTGATTTGACTTTAAAGTTAATGAACCAAATTTTTTAAGATTGAGATTAAGTTCATCAGCAATCACAAAAATTAAACTTTCAATAAAGCGATTATTATTTTCATGTTCTCCTAATGGGATCATAATTTCTAAAATTCCTAAATAATAACTTAAACGTTGAGCTCTTTTATCCCCTAATTCTTTTAGAAGATGATTAAAAGTCTCCCAACTCACATTATTTAAAAATACAACATTTTCAGCCATTGGTTTCATTAAAGTTGTAGTCATTATAACTCCTTTGAATTTTATTATGGTTATTAGGGTAGCGATCGCACTTCCAACCATCGCATTTGTTCAAGTATATAGCAATTCTTTTATGAGTTATGACATAGACAAGGGGCGATACCGCCCCTTGTCTGGCGTGGCATTATTGCAAGCCAGTAGGAATGAGTGAATATTCTTGCTTGTACTAGGCGGTATCGCCCCTTGTCTGGCGTGGCATTATTGCAAGATGATTTTTATTATGAGTTATGACATAGACAAGAGCCGCAAATACCCCCAGCAATACTCGATCGCGGTACAGAACAAGGAGTTCGTTTTTGTCACTGCAATTTCAATCGTAGCCACGCATTTTTGCTAGAATAGCCCATTAGTTGTTTTTCGTAGGAAAAAAAATTTATGGGTCGCGCAAATAAAGTTGTACTGGCATATTCAGGTGGAGTAGATACCTCTGTCTGTATCCCCTATCTCATCCATGAATGGGGAGTAAAAGAAGTAATAACTCTGGCTGCAGATTTGGGACAAGGAGATGAACTCGGCCCAATTCAAGCAAAAGCCCTAAAATGTGGGGCAGTGGAATCTTTAGTTGAAAATGCTACAGAAACTTTTGTAAAAGACTTCGCTTTCCCAGCTATTCAAGCAAACGCTCTCTATGAAAATCGTTATCCTCTTTCCACTGCTCTCGCTCGTCCCCTCATTGTTAAACTTTTAGTGGATGCAGCAGAAAAATATGGCGCTGATGCTGTAGCTCATGGTTGTACGGGTAAAGGTAATGACCAGGTTCGCTTCGATGTTGGGATCATGGCTCTCAACCCTCGTTTAAAAGTGTTAGCACCCGCACGAGAATGGGGGATGAGTCGGGAAGAAACTATTGCCTATGGTGAGCGCTTTGGGGTTGAGTCTCCAGTAAAAAAATCTTCTCCCTACAGTATAGACAGGAATCTATTGGGGCGTAGTATAGAAGCTGGTCCATTAGAAGATCCTATGACAGAACCGCCAGAAGAAATCTATTTGATGACTAAGGCGATCGCCGCTACTCCAGATCAACCTGAATATGTGGAAATTGGTTTTGAAAAGGGTATTCCTGTTAGTCTGAATGATAAAACACTTGACCCTGTAACCTTAATTACTCAGCTTAATGAGGTGGCTGGTAATCATGGAGTAGGACGGATTGATATGGTTGAAAACCGCGTTGTGGGAATTAAATCCCGAGAAATCTATGAAGCACCAGCTTTATTAGTTTTGATCCATGCTCACCGCGATTTAGAAAGTATTACCCTTACTGCTGATGTTACCCATTATAAACGGGGGATTGAAGAAACCTACAGTCACCTCATTTATCAAGGGTTATGGTACAGTCCTTTGAAAGAAGCTCTTGATGCTTTTATCAGCAAAACTCAGGATCGTGTTTCTGGTACTGTTCGAGTTAAGTTTTTCAAAGGTAATGCCATTATTGTTGGCAGAAAATCAGATAATTCAATTTATGCCCCAGACTTAGCTACTTATGGCGCTGATGATGAGTTTGATCATAAAGCAGCAGAAGGTTTTATCTATATTTGGGGTCTTCCTACCAGAGTTTGGTCAGAGAAAATTAGAGGTTAGGTTGCTTAAAAACTCACATATTGCCTCAATACCATATATAATGCGTCAAAAACCCATATGAGATTATGGGAGAATGTTGCAATATCTGGGTTTAGCTTAACCGCCATTGCTGCCTCGCGCTGTTTTTCTCGATAAAAAAATATCAACTGAAATCAGCGCGGGATCAGTCGCAAACAAAAATAGTTTTGACATCAGCGATCGCATTGAGTATTTTGTTTTTATTTTATGTACTTAAAATAAAAGCATTAGGTATTTTAACTATTTCTTCAAACTTTATAGTATTTTTTCTGATTTCTTGCAAAAACAAATACATTAAGAAACCTTAACAAAAAGCTTATGGCAGCACAATTTAAACACATAATGTTAATGGTCAAAGATATTCCTAGCACAGTAAAATTTTACAGCGAGGGACTGGGATTGAAAATAAAAATGTCCAGTCCAGGATGGGCTGAATTAGACGCTGATGGAACGACAATCGCTCTTCATGCTGCCCAAGAAAATGGCCAAGCAGGAAATGCACCTATATTGAGCTTTCATGTAGAAGATGTTTATGAAACCATTGCCAAGTTGGAGGAAATGGGAGCAACACTAGAAGGTAGAGTCAGAGAGCCTTCTTTTGGAAAAGTTGCAGCCATGCGCACCCCCGATGGAAGCATTCTGAGTTTGCTACAACCTGCCGCAGTTGAAGTTCATTAACACAAGTGCAAGCAAAAACCTTAAAAATACCCCTCTTTTTACAAGAGGGGTATTTTAAAAATAATCAAGGGAACTCTGCTCTCCCTTGTTTACTTATGTAACTTCTTGCTTATTCTAGTGCTGCTGCACGGTCTTCAATTACTTTGTCAATAAGACCATAATTTTGAGCTTCAGCAGAAGACATGAAAAAGTCGCGATCGGTATCTTTAGCAATTTTCTCTATGGTTTGACTGGTATGACGTGCCATAATTTCATTCAATTCTTGACGCATCCGCAAAATTTCTCTTGCTTCAATGTCAATATCAGTAGCTTGTCTGCGTCCTCCAGTACCTCCCATCGGTTGGTGAATCATAATCCGAGCGTGAGGTAGTGCCAGACGTTTTCCTGGGGTTCCCGCAGCTAATAAGAAAGCACCCATAGAAGCAGCCAAACCTACACAAATAGTGACTATTTCAGCTTTAACATACTGCATGGTATCATAAATTGCCATACCAGCAGTTACAGAACCGCCTGGGGAGTTGATGTAGAGATAGATAGGTTTGCTGGGGTCATCAGAGTCTAAATATAACATTTGAGCTACTAAAGCATTAGCCAACCCATCTGTTACTTCTTGACCTAAAAAGAGGATTCTTTCTATAGAAAGACGATTGTAAATACTGATCCACTGTTCAAACTGACTACCAGGGAAACGATAAGGAACTTTTGGGACACCAATAGGCATAGTAATCTTCTTTTTTTTCTAATTGGACAAAATTAGTCACAGGTCATTAGTGACAGGTCACAGGTAACTGATTTAACTCACACCAACTAAAGGTTTTGGGAGTTCTTTTCTACTTTCCAAAATCTTATCAATGATGCCGTATTCTTTTGCTGCTTCAGGAGTTAAGTAAAAAGTACGGTCGGTATCTTTAGCAATTTTCTCAATGGTTTGACCAGTATTTTTTGAAAAAATTTCCAGAGTTGTTTGTTTATTTGCTAAAACTTCTTTAGCGCGGATTTGAATATCTGTAGCTTGACCACGTGCACCAGAACGAGCTTGACTAAGTACAATGGTAGCATGAGGCAGACTGGCGCGACAACCTTTTGTTCCTGCAGAGAGGATCATGGCTGCTGTTCCCATAGCCTGACCAATACAGATAGTATGGACTGGGGGCTTAATATAACTAAGAGTGTCGCAGATAGCAAAAGCTTCTGTTTCAAAGCCAATAGCATCACCTGTGTACCAAGATGTACCCGTTGAGTTGATATAGAAATAAATCGGCTTTTCGGGGTTATCAAATTGTAAATACAAAAGTTGAGCAATAATTAACTCAGTTACATCTATCCCCACTTGCCTTTTTGTATCATCTGAAGAAAACAGTGGCATCCCCAAATAAACAATGCGCTCTTTCAATAAGAGTGATTCTAAATCTGGGGGTGGTGTACGATAGTATGCGTCTCCCCCATAATATTGAGTTTGAACTGCCTTTATTGGTGAAGTCATCTTTTATTTTTGGCAACAGGAAAAAATATGTTTCTCACTAGATCTTAGCTTATTCTGCCTGTAGTAATCGGTTTAGGGTTTTCCCCACATATTGCGCCAGAGTAAAACCATCTACACCTAACTCTGTAAGTTCAGATGCAGCTAAAATACCCGCTTGAGCGTGCCACCAAGCGGCTGTAGCAACTATAGCTTCTATGGGTTGCTCTTCTCTTACTGTAGCCAGTAAACCCCCCATTAACCCAGTGAGTACATCTCCACTTCCTCCTCTAGCTAGAGCGGGGGTACTTTCACCAATTAACCAGAGGGAACCAGCAGGATGGGCGATCGCCGTTCTTGCTCCTTTCAACAATACTATTGCGCCACTTTTTTGAGCTGCTGTTTGCACTGCTTTAAGTCTGTCTAAGGTTTGAATATCAGGAAACAATCTTTTAAACTCACCCAAATGGGGAGTAAGGATGGTGGGGTGTTTGCGTGGGGATAAACTAACTACCGTGCCCATTTGGGCGATAATATTCAAGCCATCCGCATCGAGTATTAAAGGACATTCTGCGGTTAAAGTTGCTATTACTACTGAGTGAGCTTCCTGAGTTAAACCAGGACCACAAGCTATAGCTGTATATTGACTAAAATCTTGCTCTGGTAGATGGGATATAGCACCTGTTGGTGTTTCAGGACAACCAATAATTAAAGCGTCTGGTAGATGGTTAACCAACATCGGTTTAAGATATGCGGGCGCTGCAATAGAAAGCATTCCTACCCCTGAACTTCTTGCTCCCAAACCAGTTAATATTGCTCCCCCTGCGTAGCGATGGGAGCCACAAATTACCAACAAATGACCTTGTTGATATTTATGGGTAACAACTGGACGAGGTAAAGGGAGAATTTTTTTAGCTACAGTAAGATTAATTTTTTGTATTTGAGGAGGTTGAGAAATAATCGCCCAAACATCATAAGGAGGAATACCAAAATCAATACGTTCTGCTTTACCAATATATTCCAGGGCTGAGTCTTGAAAAAATGCTAATTTCCATAAACCCAGACAAAGGGTATAAGTTGCGCGGATGGCTGTACCTAAAACCTCTCCAGTATCTGTATGCAGTCCTGATGGAATATCAATACTAACCACTGGAGTCGACCATTGGTTAAGCTTATTTACTGCTGCTGCTATTGTTCCAGAAAGACTGCGCTCTAACCCAAAACCAAATAACCCATCTATAATTAAATCACACTCTTGCAATGGCTCGATAGTTTCAAAACAGGGAATACCCAAACTTGCAGCATATTGAGCGTGTTGAGTGGTTAATTCTTTGAGTTTAGTTAGGGGTTGATAAAGAGAGACTTGATACCCATTTAAATATAACTCTCTGGCTATTACTAAAGCATCCCCACCATTATGACCTGGCCCTATTAATATCCCTACTTTTGAGATATTAGTTAAAGGGTATAATTCTTGAATGCGAATAGCAGTTAATAATGCTGCTTTCTCCATTAAAGCTGCTACTGGCATTCCTGCTGCAAATATTCGCTCTTCTATCTGCCGCATTTGTTCCGCACTTACTACTACTTGTTCTAGCTCTTGTCTAAAATTAATCATTTGATGGCTTGATTTGCTTAAAAATGTTTATACTAAGGTATAATGATACTCAAATTATTTCTCTACTTGATAAATAGCATAAGGTATTGAGTATTTGTTGAGCAATCAAAAAAGACAAAAAGTAAGCTAAATCATAATATTATCTAGTAGAAAATAGCCTTTGTAATTTACTAGGGTAAAAAAAATATTGATATTATAATTGGGGGAAATAGTTATGGATACAGCAAACAATGAGAAAATTTTAGGGTATTTTATCGAAGAAGCCAAAGAACACCTTGAAACCATTGAAAAAGGAATATTAGAGCTCTCTTCAGTCATAGAAGATGAAGAAATGGTTAATGAAATGTTTCGTGCTGCTCATTCAATCAAAGGTGGTGCAGCCATGTTGGGTTATACCAGTATTCAAAAAACAGCTCACCGTTTAGAAGATGCTTTCAAAGTTCTTAGAGATCAAAAAGTTAATGTAGATGAAAGACTCGAATCTTTATTTTTAACAGGTTATGATTTTCTTCAAGATTTAGTTGAAAGCCTCGAAAGTAACACAAATTTTAACGACGCTGAAGCTCAAAAACTTGTAGAAAAAAAAGAGCCAGCTTTCGCAGAATTGCAAGAGTACCTCAACAATTTATTAAAAGGTGGTGGTAAATCATCACCAGAAACAACAAAATCAACAAATACTGCCCCTGAAGACCAACCTACCAAAATTAAGAATATCTTAAAACAAATGTTGGCAATATTTAAACAAGAAGCTACCCCTGAAAATCGCCAAAATCTTAAACAATTATGTCAGAATTTAGCAAAAATAGCACCCTCAGAAGAAGGGTGGGTAGCACTTGTGCAAACTGCAGAAAAGGCAGTGATCAACCCAAAACATTCTTATCGTCTCCTTGCTCCTATAATTATTAAAGAACTTAAAATTAGTAGTGATTATCTCGAATCAGGAAAAGCAGATTTAATTGTAGCTAGCGAAGATTTGCATCAGTTAGCTATTGCTAAATTACCTCAAATTCTCTTGACAGTAGAACCTGAATCTGCTGCTAATGTTTTGATTAAAGTTTTTAATAAACAACAATTATCTCAATTGGTTCAATTAATCAAAACATAAAAGTCATTAGTCATTAGTCATTGGTCATTAGTCATTAGTCATTGATATTTATTCTCAAAAAATCTTAATTTTTCTTAAAAAGGTCATAACATTTAGCTAATGACTAATGACTAATGACTAATAACCAATGACTAATAACTAATGACTAATGACTAATAACTAATAACCAATGACTAATAACTATGATTCAATTAATTTACTATACAATAAAAACTATACAACCCTTTTTAGTTCCCATTTGCTTTGTTTTAGCTTGGACACTTGTATTAATGCTAATATGGAGTTTATGGAGTGCAATTCGAGATACAGTAACACGAGCAAAAAAAATGCACCAAATACCCTGTACAAACTGTCAGTTTTTTACTAACAATTATCGGATGAAATGCACAGTGCAGCCCTATATAGCTAATACAGAAAAAGCGATCGA
>Ga0209594_1000477_pt1 | contig 24055 bp, 21 predicted proteins | sample AshMeaCrysSpring_FD_184126 | JGI IMG/M metagenome (GOLD analysis project Ga0209594, IMG submission 184126) | Groundwater microbial communities from Big Spring, Nevada to study Microbial Dark Matter (Phase II) - Ash Meadows Crystal Spring... | ecosystem: Environmental > Aquatic > Deep subsurface... | reverse complement strand
GGCAATTCATAAATGAAATATTGCCTTTTGTTTGCTGGAAAAAAGGAAAGTTCTACTTAAAAGTTGACAAAGATTACACTTCTCAAGAATGCCCAGAATGCGGGCATAACAACGGTAAGAAGCAATTAAGTGAGCGAGTACATAAATGCAAAAACTGTGGCCATAGTTCTAATAGGGATACAGCCGCAGCCAAAGTCATCGAAAATCGCGGAAAAGTGGCGGTTGGGCTACCCGTCCAAAGAAAAAGCGTGTGGAGTTGGGCTGGCGGGGCACGGCAACTTGAGTTGTTTGACTTAAGTTGCTGTGCTAGCTAAGTAACAGTGAAGCACGAATCCCCCGCTATAGTCGCAGACGCAAGCGGTGGGAGTGTCAAATAAGTTTTTTATGGATGCTGGTAACCGCTTTATCAGTATATTTTTCTAACTCTTTAACATATAGCATGCTTTACTTTTTTTTTATATATTTTACCAAACCAAGCAGCCCCAATAAATAACTGTCTGCTCCAAAACCACTAATTTGTCCTATTACCACTGGAGCTATATAAGAATGATGACGAAAAGCTTCACGTTGATAAATGTTGCTTAGATGTACCTCCACCGTAGGAATCTTGACTGCTGATAAAGCATCTCTAATTGCCACGCTTGTGTGAGTATAAGCTCCAGCATTAATCAAGATTCCCTGATGTTGCCCTAATGCCTGATGAATCGCATCAACTAAGACTCCTTCATGATTAGACTGCAGCGCCGAAATTTTTACTTGCAGACTTTTTGCCTCCTCTGCTATGAGCAGGTTTATATCATCTAGTGTTACTGAACCATATATTTCTGGTTCTCGTCGTCCTAAAAGGTTCAAGTTAGGACCATGGACAACTAATATGCTTAATTGATTCAAAACTTCTTTTGGCACTGAACTTAAGGCTTTTAATGGTTTAACGGTGTCGGCGGCGTTGTGGTTCATTTACGGGAATGGGGATGAGCTGCGGTTCTGGTTCTCCCTGTGGTCCGAGAAGAGTTTCTATTAACTTTTGTGTCCATTCTTTGAGTTTTTCCAACATTTTTTCTAAATATTCCATCGAACGACCGCTCCTATGAGACGATTTAATATTTTTACTAACTTTTCAAATCTTTAAGTTTCTAAAAAACTCTAGTTCTGGAATTGTTTGTTTTTCCTGGATTTTTCCTTTTTCAGAACTCAACAAGATTTTTTTACTTATCTTAAGTTTAACACAGCTTTTCGAGACAAGGTGGTCTATCTATTCAAAAGCTTGCGTCGCAGTAAATCCATGGCATTACAGGCACTGATATAGCGAATTATATCCCGTTCTCTTTCTTTGCCCAAAAGATACTCAACCGTCTCTACTTTGCCATCTGGTGCTGCTAAACCAATATAAACGAGTCCCACAGGTTTACTCTCTGTTCCTCCTTCAGGCCCTGCTATTCCTGTGATACTCAACCCCCAATCTGTTTTAAGTTTTTCTTTTACACCTACTGCCATTTGTTGGGCTACTGTGGCACTTACTGCTCCTTCTTTGGCTAAATCTTCTGGTTTTACACCCAAGTAAGATATTTTTACCTGGTTATGGTACGCAATTACTCCGCCCATGAAATATTCTGAACTTCCAGGCACACTGGTTAACATTTCTCCTAAACCTCCCCCTGTGCAAGACTCAGCTACACTCAGGGTTTCTCCTGCTTTTTTTAATAATTCCCCTACCACTGAGCTTAGAGTATCATCGTCTGCCCCAAAATAGTCTTCTCCTGCTATTTCCACGATTTTCTGCGCTACTGGTAATATTAAGGAGTTGGCTTCACTTGTTGATTTGGCTTTTGCTGCTACTCTCAATCTTACTTCTCCACGTGAAGCGTATGGGGCTACTGTTGGATTGGTCAAGTCTAATAATTCTGTTACTTTTTCTGCTAGTGCTGATTCACCAATGCCACGAAATTTTAACATTTTGCTATGGATTATTTCTTGTCCCCAACCTTGACTTTTGAGATAGGGAACTGCTGTTTCTCGCCACATACGCTGCATTTCTGAGGGCACTCCAGGGAAGGTGAGAATTGTTAAATCTGGATTGGGTTGCCAAATCATTCCTGGTGCTGTCCCTGCTGGATTTGGTAATATTTCTGCTCCGAAGGGAATTAGGGCTTGTTTGCGGTTACTCGGGGTCATTTTCCGTCCCCGCAAGGCGAATTTTTCGGCGATATCTTGAATAATTTCTGGTTTTTCTTCTAAGGGAGTTTGAAAATATTGGGCGATCGCCTCATGTGTTAAATCATCTGGTGTTGGTCCTAGTCCTCCTGTAAAAATCAAGATTTTTGAGCGCTTACAAGCTATTGCCAATACTTCCTGTACCCGCTTAATGTTATCTCCTACCACGCTCTGATAATAGTGAGGTATTCCCAAACTTGCCAATTCCTGGGCTAAAAATTGCACATTGCTGTTGAGTATCTCGCCTAATAGCAGTTCTGTGCCCACACAAATTATTTCTGCACTCATTTTTATTTTAATTTTTTCGTGTATTTTGTTTGACCATCCAGCCTACATAAGTCAACAGCATTGTTGCTCCAATGGCATAACCCCAACCGCTGGGAATATTAGAAAATCCCAGTGCTAAACTCCCCACCCAGAGGGTAAGAGCATAGATAAACAAAACTGTCAAGCGTTGAGAAATTCCTGCTTTTAATAAGCGGTGATGTAAATGACCTTTATCTGCTATAAAAGGGGATTTACCTTGACTAATTCTGGATATTATTACTACTGACATATCTAATATTGGCACGGCTAAAATTAAGTACGGTAAGAGAACTGCTGTAACTGCTGTGGTTTTTACTAAACCAATTACTCCTACTCCTGCTAGGGTAAACCCCATAAAGTAAGCGCCCCCATCTCCCATAAAAATTTGTGCTGGGTTAAAGTTATAGCGCAGAAAACCTAATGCTCCACCTGCAAGGGCTGCGGCTATTAGGGCTGCTGCAGGTTGCTCCATAAACAGACTAACTATCAGCATCACTACTGCTGCTATGCCTGATACTCCTGCTGCCAAACCGTCTAAACCATCAATCCAGTTGATGGCGTTTGCCATGCCTACTAACCAAATTACAGTTATTGGAAGGCTTAACCAACTAATATGAAGTAATCCAATCAAGGGAATAGACAAAAATTCAATTCTTACTCCCACCCACCAAGCAAAGCTAGCTACCAACATTTGCATGAGCAGGCGGGAGATGGGGGTAAGATTGAATAAATCATCTGCCAGACCGATTAAGAAAAAAGCCAAGCCTCCTATAGTAACTCCCCATACTTCCCACTCTTTTTCTATGGGCAGGATGCCAAATCCTCCTAACCACCAGACTACCATCCAGGCAGTCAAGGTGCCCGTAAAGATTGATACTCCTCCAAGACGCACTATGGGGCGATTGTGTATTTTCCTTTCATTTGGCCTGTCTACATAGCCACTTTTCAACCCAATAGTCTTTACTACTGGTGTTACCCACAAAACTACTGTTAGCGACACAAGAAAGGCAATGAGATGGTAAAGCTCTCCAGGCATCTGAATTTATCAGTTATTAGTTATTAGTTATTAGTCAAACATCATTACTCATTGGTCAAACGTTTTTACTTGTTAGTCATTAGAGTTGCTTGCACTGAGCGATAGTTTGACTTCCCAATGATTGAGGAACAGTTCGACTACGCTCACTGACCTTCAAAAGGCACTGATCGCCTAAGTGTAGTTCTTGCCACAATATTTTAGTACTAATGACCAATGATCAATGACGTTTGACTAGATTACGCAAGGGCGGGAAGGGGAATATGGAGATGGGGATAGAGTGGAAAGCGATCGCATAATTCGGCTACCCGCAATTGACAATCTTGCTTTACCGTTTCATCTCCTGGGTGCAAAAGTCGATCTGCAATTATATTAGCAATCTCCACAAATTCTTCTTCTCCCATTCCCCTGGTTGTCATGGCTGGCGACCCCAGTCGTAACCCACTGGTTACAAAGGGTGATTCTGGGTCAAAGGGTACAGTATTCTTATTTGCGGTAATATTCACTTCACCCACTAATTGGTCTGCCCTTTTACCTGTCATGTTAATACAACGGAGGTCTACTAGATTCAGATGATTATCTGTCCCATCTGAAACGATTTTAAAACCCCTTTTTATTAGCTGGTTGGCGAGGGACTGAGCATTGGCAATAACTTGTGCTGAATATACTTTAAATTCTGGTTTGAGTGCTTCGCCAAAGGCTACTGCTTTTGCTGCAATAACGTGTTCTAAGGGTCCGCCTTGAGTACCAGGGAAAACTGCTTTATCTAACTTTTTCCCTAACTCAGCATTTCTGGTAAGAATTAAACCGCCTCTGGGTCCTCGCAGGGTTTTATGTGTTGTTGTTGTTACCACATCACAGTAGGGTACTGGGTTGGGATGATGACCTGTTGCTACTAAACCTGCGATATGGGCTATATCTGCTAAAAGATAAGCTCCTACTTCGTCGGCGATCGCTCTAAATTTTTCGAATTGGATGATCCTGGGATAAGCTGAATAGCCACAAATAATTAGTTTTGGTCGCTCTTTAAGGGCGATATCTCGAATTTGGTCATAGTCTAGTCTTTCTGTTTGTCGAGCTACACCGTAATGACATACTTTAAACCACTTACCTGACACATTTACTGGTGACCCGTGGGTTAGGTGTCCTCCGTGAGATAAGTCCATCCCCATAATGGTATCTCCAGGTTCTAACAGTGCCAGGAATACTGCAAAATTTGCCTGAGCACCCGAATGAGGCTGTACATTTACATGACTGGCCCCAAATAACTGTTTTGCCCGATCTATTGCCAGTTGTTCTGCTTGATCGATAAATTCGCAGCCGCCATAATAACGTTTTCCTGGCAACCCTTCTGCATATTTATTGGTCAATACTGAGCCTTGAGCGGCTAACACTGCTGGAGATGTAAAGTTTTCACTGGCGATTAACTCTAGATGTTCTCTTTGTCTTCTCAGTTCTAAGTTAATGATCTCAGCTACTGCTGGGTCTGTTTGCCCTAGCAAATCTAAATTTGTTTCAGTCACTTTGAATTATGCTCTTGATTTTATTGACAACCGAGATCAGCTTTCATTGGCTGCATCTCTATAACTATTTATCGTGCCATATAACTCTTCTTATCGTCTTGTTTTTCTTCTTGATGACTATAAATATTTTTTTTGATTACCTATTCATTATGTATTATAAATTCCTGCTTAAGTTACTTACAGATTTGTGCTGCTGTGTTGTAAGCTTACTTATCGGTTCATTGGCTAAGTCCAAAAATGGCGTTGCTGAATTGAAGAATGAAACCTTAAGGTTTCATTCTTCAATTCAGCAACGCCATTAATTTTAGTGCAGGAAGAGTTTTTTTATATAACCAAAATTTTCAAGCCACATGAGTAAAAGTACAGTAAACAAGAAAATTCAGAAAAAAAATCAAGAATGAGAGAAAGTACATAGTTTTCAAACATTATTGCAAAAATTGAGGGTGACTCGGTGTGGGTAAAAAATGGTTAATTTCTCAAAAAAACTATTTTTTGACGTGAAATTTCATAAATAACTTAGCAAATAACCCTAACTATTAAAGCTCTCTCCAATTATTAGTGACAATTCAGGCAAAATCAGTTATCATTTATTATGACTATTCTGAGCGTGACTGGTGATGGCTTAAACTTTGCTTTTTATACTACAAAAAATTTGATAACTGAAAATGAGTTATTGTTTAAATTCCCAATGTTCAAAACCAGAAAACATACCTACAGCTAAATTTTGTCACAGTTGTGGGAGCAAATTATTACTAAAAGACCGTTATCAAGCTGTTAAACAAATTGGACAAGGTGGTTTTGGTAAGACTTTTTTAGCAGTAGATGAAGATAAACCTTCTAAACCTTTCTGCGTGATTAAACAGTTTTTCCCTCAAGCTTTGGAGAAGAATAATATTGAGAAAGCTGCTGAGTTATTTAGACGAGAAGCAGTTGGTTTAGATGAGTTAGGAAAACACCCACAAATACCAGATTTATTGGCTTATTTTTCCCAAGATAATCAACAATATTTAGTACAAGAGTTTATTGAGGGGGAAAATTTAGCTGAAGAATTAGCGAATAAAGGTAAAACATTTACTGAAACTCAAATTCGTTCGCTTCTCAATGATTTATTATCTATCTTAATTTTTATCCATCAAAAAGGAGTAATTCACCGCGATATTAAACCAGAAAATATTATTCGTCGTCGGGAAACAGAAGAAAGAAAATCTCAACTGGTTTTAGTGGATTTTGGTGCAGCAAAATCTGTAACTCAATCAACTTTAGGAAAAGCAGGGACAACAATAGGAACTCCTGGTTATATTCCTCCAGAACAAGTTTTTGGAAGGGCTACTTTTGCTAGTGATATCTATAGTTTAGGAGTAACTTGTATTCATCTTTTAACTGGTTTGCCTCCGAATAAATTATATAATATGATGGATGGTTCTTGGAGTTGGCGCGAGCATTTGCAACAATCAGTTAATGAAAAGTTTGCTGATCTTTTAGATAAAATGTTAGCAGATATAGTTGCTTTGCGTTATCAGTCTGCTGCTGAAATTCTCCAGGATTTAAATAATTTAATAGATACAGATTTAGATTCCCAATTAAATCAGTTAAAATCTCAATTTATTCATCAAACTCAGTCCAAATTATCTCAAAATCCTCCCGTTAATACACAAAATATTGATTTAGAGTTACAGAGATTAAAATCTCAGTTTAGTCATTAGTCATTTCAGTGAGCAGTGAGTAGTGATTACTGTTTTTTTACTACTTTTTTACTGCTTTATGCTACTTACTCACTGAAATGACTAATGACTAACACTTCGTCCTCGATAGGTGCAAGTGACTAATGACTAATTTTTCGGGATTTTTCTTCTCCCAGCGAGCTAACGCTTTGTCTAATATTTTAACAGCATTCTCTTTAATTATTACCCAGTTACTCCCCATTTCTGATGTGGAACTGAAACCCGCAGCATAACAATAACTTTTGATCAAAGTAAAGTCGTGATTTTAATTCTTAAAATCATTGGCTTTGTTGAGTATAAATTTAGCATTTTTAGTGGTTACTTTTGTTTCCCCAAAGTTGGGATTATCTTCAAAAATCATCTTTATACTTTTTTAAAATTCAAACAAGATTTTTATTCATCAAGATTAAGTTGTTGGCTCATAATCAGTAAAATCATGGATAATGAGCGTTAGATTATAGTTAATTATTAAATACTTGGCAACTCAATTATAAATTATAGTCAGCCTCTATAAAATATGTTTTTGTAATTAAATAATTTTAAATGTTTGATACTATGTACTTGGTATCTGTAATCGCGATTTCCATGACCGAAAAAAATAGGAACATCGCCTCCTCTTTTAAGAGGAAAAAATTCCTATTTTCTTGCCTCTGACTTCAGGCAGAGGTAAAGATACTGCTTCATGCTACCTGCTCACTGAAATGACTCAATGTTAAAATTAAAATAAAATCCATTTATGTCAATTATTACAGTAGAAAACCTCAGCAAAATATACCCAGTTGCTGTCAAACAACCTGGTATAAAAGGCACATTAAACCATTTTTTTCGGCGCACCTATCGGGAAGTTAAAGCAGTAGAAGATATCTCTTTTTATATCAAAGAAGGGGAAATAGTAGGTTTTTTAGGTGCAAATGGAGCAGGAAAAACCACTACCTTGAAAATGCTCACTGGGTTAATACACCCATCCCAGGGAAATGTGAGAGTTGCTGGATACATCCCCTATAACCGTGAAAACAAGTTTTTGCAGAAAATAAGCTTAGTTATGGGGCAAAAACAACAGTTATTATGGGATTTACCAGCTTTAGACTCTCTTAGAATTAATGCTGCTGTATATAATATCCCAGAAAAAATCTTTCAACAGCGATTAGAAGAGCTCTGTGAGATGCTTTCTTTGCAAGAAAAACTCACTCAACCTGTGAGAAAGCTTTCTCTGGGTGAAAGAATGAAAGCAGAGTTACTCGCCGCATTACTCCACCATCCCCAAGTAATTTTTTTAGATGAGCCCACATTAGGGTTAGATATTAATGCACAATCTGCTGTAAGAAAATTTTTACAAGAATACAATCAACGTTATCAAGCAACTATTCTGCTCACCAGTCATTATATGGCGGATATTACTGCTCTGTGTAAGCGGGTGATGCTCATCCATCAAGGACAATTAATTTATGATGGTAACTTAGAAGCATTGTTAGCCAAATTTGCCCCTTATCGCGAAATAAAAGTAGAATTAGCTCAACTTGTATCTGCTGCAAAATTAGCTGAATATGGAGAAATAGAAGCCATAGAAGGGATGGAAGTGCGTTTTTTGGTACAAAGGGAAAAACTTACAGCTACAGTTGGGCGCATTTTAGCAGAGTTGACAATAGTAGATTTAAATGTCAATGAGCCCCCCATAGAAGATGTTATTGGACGTATTTTCCGTCAAGGAGCACTAACATGAAATGGGCAATGCGCAAAATTCTCACTTTGCTGAGTACTTACTATGCTCATATGTTGGAATATCGAGCTGAGATATTTTTATGGGCATTATCTGGCTCTTTACCCATAATATTGATGGGAGTATGGGTAGAAGCAGCTCAAGGTGGAAAATTTCAACTAGGCGCCACGGATTTTGCACGCTACTTTTTTAGTGTGTTTTTGGTGCGACAATTTACCAATGTTTGGGTAATTTGGGAGTTTGAAAGAGAAGTAGTAGAGGGGAAGCTTTCCTTACGACTACTCCAGCCCATTGACCCTGTATGGCATCATGTAGCTAGACATATCTCAGAAAAAATAACCCGTTTACCTTTGGTAGTGTTGTTAATTGGTTTATTTTTTTGGTTATATCCAGAGGCATTTTGGCTACCCAGTATCAGTGGCTTGTTATTAACAATAATAGCAACAGCGATCGCCTTTAGTCTGGGTTTTCTCATTCAATATACCTTTTCCATGTTTGCTTTTTGGACAGAGCGCGCCAGTGCTATCCAACAATTTTGGTATTTATTTTATATCTTTTTCTCTGGTTTAATAGCCCCTTTAGAAGTATTTCCCCCTGTTGTGCGGGAGTTTGTCAAATGGACACCATTTCCATATTTTGTCCATTTTCCTGCCTCATTATTAATTGGTTTACCTGTTAATTTACTTCAGGCTGGAATAGTTATTTGTTTTTGGGGAATATTTTTCTTTACCCTCAACCGTTGGTTATGGAAACGGGGATTAAAACAATATTCTGGCATGGGAGCATAACTTATTGAAGTCCGCTTGTACGGCGGACTTCGTTTATCTAGGCGCGATTTTAATCACCCACTTTTTTCGCAAACAAACCTAACCTGCAGCAGAAGCAGGGTTTTGGGTGGTGCTAGTTGTTTTCCTCAATAGAGATTTTTGCTCCACTTCTTCGAGGGGAACAAACTCAATATGATTTAGTAAGGTAGTAACAAAGGCAAACAGTAAGAAAGGTAGAGAGAGCACTAAAACTAACCCCACTGTAGCCAATGCGTAAATTTGACGAGTGCTACTCCATAAAGCCAAACTACTGGCAAGGCTGATGAAAATAACGATTAACCACACAATAATTTGACCATAGATATCCCCAAAGGTCAAAGTGCAAATCATCTTGTACTTTTTATTGTCCTGATCCATTGCAGTCCTGTAAATTCTGTTTTCTCTTAATCATAAGAGTAGAAATTTTTGCGGGGGCAAATCTAAAGATTTATTGAAGATTTTTACTTAACGAAACTTAACAAAAGGCAAAGAATGCCAAATATAAGAAAAATTGGTATTTTTTACAGCAAGCCGAAAAAGTGCAATTAGTCTAAATTATAAAGAAAATCTGAGGAGGTCTTACCCAACATGGCAGATAAATCTATAGTGGAAAATCGCGACTATACCATCATCATAGATAAAAGCGATAGTATGCAAACCAGTGACTTAGCCGATGGTAAAAGTCGTTGGGAGGTTGCTTTTGAATCTACCTTAGCATTAGCCAAAAAATGTGACGAAATTGACCCAGATGGCATTACTGTATATCTCTTTTCTGGTAATTTTAGAAGATACGATAACGTAACTGCGGATAAAGTTACCCAAATTTACGAAGAAAACGAACCAATGGGCCCATCTAATTTGGCAGGAGTATTACAGGATGCCCTAGAAAACTACTTCGAGCGTAAAGCAAAAGGTGAAGCTAAACCCAATGGAGAAACCATGTTAGTAATTACTGATGGGACTCCCTACGATCGTAAAGCAGTAATGCGGTTAATTATTGAAGCATCCCAGAAAATTGACCGCGATGAAGAACTCGGAATATCTTTTATTCAGGTGGGTAAAGATAAAAAAGCTACTGAATATCTCAAAGCGTTAGATGATCAACTCCAAAGTGCAGGAGCAAAATTTGACATTGTGGATACAGTACCGATGGATAAGATGGGAGATATGAGTTTAACTGATGTTCTCCTCAACGCTCTCATTGATTAAAAAGCTTTCTATTCTTCACCCTATAATGGGATTATGGTCAACAGAAAGACTACCATTGAAAGAGTGAGAGAAGAAAACTATCAACCATTAAATTACTTAAACTCAGGTAACTGGTTCAAGCTCATTTGCGGAGCCAGTTATCAACACCTACCAGCAGTTCGCAGTCTCGCTTTAGCTTATACTTTGGCAGGTGCTGACTGTATTGATGTGGCTGCAGAACAAGCAGTTATTGCTGCCGCACAAGAGGGTTTACAGGTTGCTCACTCCCTCAAAGAAGAAGCTACAGCTTTGGGTTTTAAAGTGAGTAAACCCTGGTTAATGGTGAGTGTGAATGATGGAGAAGACCCCCATTTCCGTAAAGCTTTTTTTGACTCAACTCAGTGTCCAAATGACTGTAGTCGCCCCTGTGAGCAAATTTGCCCCGCAAGTGCGATCGCTTTTTCAGGCGTAATTCTCGAAAAGTGTTATGGTTGTGGTCGTTGTCTGCCTGTATGTCCCCAGGATTTAATCTTGACCCAGTCCCATGTGTCCAAAAAAGAGGCGATCGCTTTTTTAATCCAACAAACAGGGGTTAATGCTCTCGAAATTCACACCAAACCCGACCATTTAACACATTTCCACGAAATCTGGAAAGTGATAAAACCACAAATACATAAAATGGAACTATTAGCCATTAGTTGCCCAGATGCACCGAATTTAATGGACTATCTGCAATCAATATATAACTTAATCACACCCCTACCCTGTGCTTTAATTTGGCAAACAGATGGTCGTCCCATGAGTGGGGATATTGGTGTAGGAGCGACTCGTGCATCTGTGAAATTAGCAGAAAAAGTGCTGGCAGCCAAGTTACCAGGATATGTTCAATTAGCTGGAGGCACAAACCAGCATACTGTCAGCAAACTAAAAGCTCAGGGCTTGTTACAAGAAAAGGGGGATAAAACTCAATATGTAGCAGGAGTAGCATACGGAAGTTATGCACGTGCTTTAGTTGCACCATTTTTAGAAAAACTAGAAAAAATGAATGATAACAAACTAGAAAACCACCCAGATTTACTCTGGGAGACAGTAAAAACAGCCCATTTACTTGTTTCTCAAATAAAGAGGATCCATTAAATCACAGCATTTGTTATGGTCTACAGAAAAATAACTTTTTAAGAAAATCGCCCTTGATGCCAGAAGAAAAACTCCCAGCGCACAGGATGCAGATAACAGACGATTTAGATAAATTACTAGATACTTTACCTGTAGCGATTCGCGCAGAAATTAATCAGCATCCAAAAAAAGATTGTTTAATTGAGGTAGTCATGGACTTAGGAAGAGTGCCTGAAGCTCGCTTCCCAGATGATGTATCATACCTTGGCGAGATACCAATCAGCAAAGAAGATTTAAAACATTGTATTGAGAAAGTAGGTAGCTTCAGTGGCGACAATAGAGCTGGAATTGAAAGAACACTTCACCGCATAAGTGCAATTCGCAACCGCACAGGGGAAATTATCGGCTTAACCTGTCGTATTGGAAGAGCGGTATTTGGCACAATTTTGATGATTCGTGAGTTGGTGGAAAGTGGGCGATCGATCCTACTTTTAGGTCGCCCTGGTGTAGGGAAAACCACAGCCCTGCGAGAAATAGCCAGAGTGTTGGCAGATGATTTAAAAAAACGAGTTGTAATCATAGACACTTCCAACGAAATTGCAGGAGATGGTGATATCCCTCACCCCGCCATTGGCAGAGCTCGTAGGATGCAAGTAGCGAGCCCTGAATTACAGCATACGGTAATGATTGAGGCAGTGGAAAACCATATGCCAGAGGTGATTATCATAGACGAAATTGGCACAGAATTAGAAGCCCTGGCAGCTCGAACCATAGCAGAAAGGGGAGTACAACTGGTGGGAACTGCTCACGGCAATCAAATTGAAAACCTAATCAAAAACCCAACTCTATCAGATTTAGTGGGAGGTATTCAAGCAGTTACTCTTGGGGATGAAGAAGCGCGTCGTCGTGGTTCACAAAAAACTGTGTTAGAGCGCAAAGCTCCCCCAACTTTTGAAATAGCAGTAGAAATGCTAGAAAGACAGCGTTGGGTTGTCCATGAAAATGTAGCAAAAACTGTAGATAACTTACTGCGAGGACTGCAACCAACTCTACAAATAAGAACTGTAAGTGATAGTGGTGAGGTTGAGATAACTGAAGAAATTATCCGTCAAGCTGATAATAGTCCTTTGGTGCAAAGTACACCTGGTGAAATATCGATGCGACCAAAAGGGTTACGGGCTTCAGGGCGAATGAGTCCTGTAGTATCAGTCAATAATGAGTTTGAGAGGATGTTAGAACAATCCTGGCATCAAACAGAGCCTTTGACTGAAAAAGTACGTACTCCAGGTCCTAATGGTGAAGATTGGCCTGTATATATTTATCCCTATGGCATAGGCAAAAGTCAATTGGATCAGGTGATTAATGTGTTTAATTTGCCAGTGGTGTTGACTAAAGACCTCGATAGTGCAGATGCAGTGCTAACCTTGCGGAGTAATCTCAAAAACAACTCAAAACTGCGCAATATTGCTAAAAATCGTCAAATTCCCATTCATGAGATTAAATCTAATAATATTGCTCAAATTACTCGTGGTTTGCGGCGCATAGTGGGAATGGATGACCCGAAAATGCCAGAGGCGGCAGATATTCGTCTCTTTACTCAAAATGGAGTTGATGATGAAATGGAAGCTCTAGAAGAGGCAAGACTGGCGGTAGAACAAATAGTTATACCTTTGGGTCAACCAGTTGAGTTGTTACCGCGATCGCCTAAAGTTCGCAAAATGCAACACGAGTTAGCGGAGCATTACCGTTTGCGTTCTGATAGTTTTGGGGAAGAGCCCAACCGTCGCCTACGCATTTATCCTGGGTAGCTTCAGAGTGAACAGCGATCGCGTATCATGACAGTGAATAGTAACTAACACTAAATCACTCTAACTTAAAATCACAAACAAACACAAAATCAGCTTAAGTTCCACTACAGGATACTTGCAATTCAGTTAAAACTACAACTCAAAAATTTGATAACCTAAGCTAAAGTCATTAGTCACTGGTCATTGGTTATTGGTTGTAATTCATTGTTGATAATTTGATACACTAATGACGTTTGACTAATGACGTTTGACTAAATAGGGAATGGGAAAATAAGCGTGGATATATTAATTGGTCGGGATAAAACAGCTAGAAGAGCTTATGGAATTGATGAGATTGCACTTGTCCCTGGAATGCGGACTTTAGACCCCAGTTTGGCTGATACTCGCTGGAAAATAGGCTCTATTGAGAGGGAAATTCCAATTATCGCTAGTGCGATGGATAGTGTGGTGGATGTACGCATGGCAGTATTACTGTCAGAGTTGGGCGCAATGGGTGTGCTGAATTTAGAAGGTATTCAAACCCGTTACGCTGATTGTGACCCTATCCTGGATAAAATCGCTTCTGTGGGTAAATCTGAGTTTGTGGGTCTGATGCAGCAACTCTATGCAGAACCGATTAAACCAGAATTAATCCAACAAAGGATTAAAGAAATTAAAGCTCAAGGTGGCATTGCTGCGGTAAGTTTAACCCCTGCAGGAGCAGTAAAATTTGGGGAAACAGTAGCCTCTGCTGGGGCTGATTTGGTTTTTGTTCAAGCTACAGTGGTTTCTACTGCTCACCTTTCTCCTGAGTCTATTACACCCCTAGACTTGGCTCAGTTTTGTCAGGAAATGCCTATGCCTGTGGTTTTAGGCAATTGTGTCACTTATGAGGTTACGCTGAATTTGATGAAGGCTGGTGCTGCTGCTGTACTGGTGGGTATTGGCCCTGGGGCTGCTTGTACTTCTCGCGGTGTTTTGGGGGTAGGTGTTCCCCAAGCTACTGCTGTGGCTGATTGTGCGGCAGCTAGGGATGATTTTCAGGCAGAAACTGGTAAGTATGTCCCTGTAATTGCTGATGGGGGCATTATTACTGGGGGTGATATTTGTAAGTGTATCGCCTGTGGTGCTGATGCAGTAATGATTGGTTCTCCCATCGCCAGAGCTCAAGAAGCTCCAGGCAGGGATTATCATTGGGGTATGGCTACTCCCAGCCCTGTTTTGCCTCGTGGTACTCGGATTAATGTGGGAACTACTGGGACGCTGAAAGAAATTCTCATTGGTCCTGCTAAGTTGGATGATGGTACTCACAATCTTTTGGGGGCACTTAAAACCAGTATGGGTACTCTCGGTGCAAAAAACATTAAGGAAATGCAACAGGTTGAGGTTGTTATTGCTCCTTCTTTACTTACTGAGGGTAAGGTTTATCAAAAAGCTCAACATTTGGGCATGGGTAAGTAGTTTTTTTTGGTGGGTTAACCCCACCTTTTTTTTCTGGTTTCAGGGAATTTTTTTTGCTGATATTTTACTTAAATACATACATTTTTGCTAAATTCTTGTATAGTGCTACCCATTCAGCTTAGGACATTTTTAAGTAAAACAGTCATTTTGTCTTGTTTTGATTTAACTATGCCAGCACCATATAATTATGAATTACGTTCAAAAGCGATAAATGCCGTAGAAGCAGGAGAAAAGAAAACCCTTGTTTGTAGTTATTGAAAATAAAAGTAGAAATAATAGTTAAAAAGAAAAAAAAAACAGGGGATTTTCGTCCGATTATTAAACTTTCGGTGGGCAAAAAATCAAAAATATCGGACTTAAATAAATTTCAGAAATTCGTCAATTGAATGTAGGAGACATAATAATAATAATAGACAATGCTAGTTTTCATCAAGGAAAAGCAATTAGAGAAATAGTAGATTTGGCAGATTGTAAATCTGGTATTTACCTGTTTATTTACCTGATTTGAACAATATAGAAAATTGGTGGGCGGTATTAAAAACGTGGATGAAACAGAAAAAAAATGAATTTGAAAATATCAGAGATTGTGTTGATGCTGCATGGTTTATTATTATAGTGTCAATGCTAATGGCTTTTAAAAGATTGCATTAATTAGTCATTAGTCCTTAGTCCTTAGTCATTAGTTGTAACTTGTACTTTATAGTTTTTGTTTGATTTTATTTGAAAATACTAATGACTAATGACTAATGACTAATGACTAATGACTAACGACTAACGACTTCCTTCCAATTCTTAATTATTTCTTGATATCCAATGTTTCTCTGATATCAAATAGGACTGCTATAGTAGCAATTTTAATCGGCTGCTATCTATGCTCACAACCTAAACAAAAGTAAAATAAGAACCAGCAAGATTTAATCCTGTGACACCTTGAACAACCCCGATTAAATCCCAAGAATCAGAACTGTTTTCTCTGTAAGATATGTTGGTGCTTGTACCTGAAACTAATTTATAGTCACTTGCACTTCCGTGTAACTTAATTTTATCTTCATTGATATTAAAATCAAGAATTATTGCTTTATCAACATTACCTTCTTTTGTTGTTCCACCATGGTCATAATAAGCTTTATTAACATCTCCTAACACAAATATATCTGAAACCGTATTTCCTGTCAGCTTATCTAGTTCATTCAATCCAGGTTGAGCTTGATTAGAATCAACACCAGTTAAAATATCTGTTCCCGCTCCTCCCGTAAGCACATCATTCCCTTGACCCCCAAGCAGTGTATCATTACCATTGCCACCTAAAAGGGTATCTTTTCCGCCTAAACCTTCAAGTTGATCATTTCCACCCAACCCCTTAATTGTTTGATTGTTGTCACTACCAACAAGGGTATCATTTCCACCAGTACCAACAATTAGAGAATCATCCTCTAACTCACTGGTATCTAAATCAACTTTGACGTTTTCTGAACCTACTAGCACAGTAGTTTTATAACTGATTCCAGTACCAGAAAAAGTAAGATCATAAGTTCCAGCAGGTAGAGCAATTTGATAACCACCAGCATTCATTGAGTTGACAGAATAACTCTGATTATTAGCTTGAAGAACTGCTTGAATATTGATTTCTCCTAGTCCTTCTTCCACATCATAAAAATTATTCTCATTTACCGAGTCATTAAAAACTACCCCAGTTAAAAAGACATTAGAACCCGATTTAGCAAAGTTCTGAGTGGTCATCACTGAGTTGTATTCCACATTATTGTAAGTAAAACCACCCTGGTTAATGCCAATGCCTAGTTCTCGGAAATTCCCATTTAAAATATTGGTACGATGACCTGGACTGATAAAAAGACTTTGATGTTGATCTGCAACATACTGCGTAACATTGGGTGTACCTGTTGTTCCTTTCCATGAAATATTTTCTCCCCATGTCCAACTTCCAGTGAAAACATAGCCAGCAGCTTCCATGCGATCGCCTGGATCGCTTCCCCCCGCTCCTGTATGAGAAAATGTATCAGTGTCCAACATCCATTCACTATGACCTTTTGCTGCATCAAGCAAAAATTCATTAGGTGCTAAGGGTTGTTTTGGGGTGCTATTAATTGTCCCTGGTGGTAATCCTTGATTGAGGTCACCATTTAAATAAAGATCTGCTTCCGCTTGAGGATTTGCTCTTGCTCGGTTTACCAGTTCGAGCATATACTGTTCGTATGCACTTGGTTGAGCCATAATTTTTTTGCTCCAATTCTTATGTATCCTTTACTTTAACACAGAAAGCTTTTCAAGGCGATCGGGTAAAATACCTAAAACTGGAGATATTTTTTCTGTTATAGTTTTGTTTTTTTGACTCTTTACTTTGGAGAAAAACTACGGAACTATTCCAAAATAGGCCAAGTCCATTACCATTAAATCTAATACCATTTTTCTAAAATTTTCGATACTGGGCTGTCCATCCCCTTGTCTGTGAGGACTTGATCCATATCATAAATTTAGAAAAATGGTATTGACTAAGAATAACTATTTTAAATACAAAAAAAATGAAGGGAAAACTTGCTATCAAAATAACAGCCACACTGTTGTCTGCTGCTGCTTTATTTACCGCTATACCTCTCAAACAATCTACAGCTTTTAGTGTTTGTGGTTTGCAACAACCAGAAGCTAATTTCAAAACCAATAGCTATTTAATTACAATCTGCAGAGGTGAAGCTACTTATCAAATGATTATTACCTTTCACGATGGTACAGGATATCAACGCATTCCTGTTGAGCGTGAAGGATCACTTTTTCGTGGATCTGACGGACAACATAATTATATAGTTGACTCTAGCAGGTTTGTTATTGGAACAGATGGAGAACAACCAATTACTGAGCAAGTTATTGAGTCTAAATAATTTTCAAAACTTTGAGATTTTGGTAGGGTTAGTTAAGTAATGAAATTTAGGCGTTTTTAACTTTAACCCTAGAGTTATATAGCATTCCTAAAAAGGTTGTGATGGGGCAAGGGGCGCCCATCCCCTTGTCTTCAACCCTTTGTCTATTTTTTATTGATCACAAATCATTTAGGACTGCTATAATAAACCTATGAGCGAAACTAAAAAGTTAAATCAATTTGTTATTTTGGCAAAAATTAACCAAAAGTTATTATTGTCAATGGTTTATTCTCCGACTTTCGCTCATAGGTCTAATCATGATTAATATGAAAAATTATTGCTTCATAATTGAAAAAGTTCTTGAAGTTGCAACTAGATATTTAATAAATAAACAAATAAAAATTCATTTATGTTTTGATAAACTTTCGCGCACTATTAATGCTACATTCTACTAATACCACTGTTTGGAGCAACTTTTGTGTATGCTATAAAACTTGAGCTAAAGCTTAACAAGAAAGAGCGTACAAAACTAGCACTGCACTCTGGTTATAGTCTTTTTGTATATAACTATGTACTAGGTTGATATAATCAACTTGACCATCAAGAATTTAAATAAAGTGCATCGAAAAAATTAGATGCCATCAAAAAAGTTTTTACCAACTACACAAAAAAAGAAAAGGAGTATCAATGGTGTAATAAACTTTCTTCTAGAGTTTACCAAAAACGCTTTTAGGGCTGGCATCACTTTACTGCTGGCGATCGCTTAATTTTAACTATTTTTCTATTTTACACTTAATTATGCTCATCTGTTCTTTAATTGTAAGTAAATTTACAGGATTTTTTTATGGAGAATAAGGCGCAAATAATTTACAAATTATTTGCCAATTGTCATTTGATTTCTCTAACAATTATTTCTTGTTCTCTATAAGATGGTGTATTTTATCTATTTATACTACTTGCACTCGCCTTTGATTATTGTGTTTAGTTAACCAAAGCAAAATCAAGAGACTACTGTTTTAGAGCAGTCTCGATTTAAAATCATTGTTTTCTCACACCTTGATTGGGATATTAGAACAAATTTTTTCTTTTAAAAAAAATGATAATTTTTGACTTTTACTTAACGAACACTACTTGCTTGACTTGCTTGGGTAGAGGTTGATTGAGTCATTTTACTTAGACGTGGAGCGAAGGTCAATAACAAATAGATCGCGAACAGATAAACAGTGGCGAGCAGCAAAATTAACACAGAAATACCTCCATAAGCTATAAGGTGGACAAAAGCAGAGCAAGAAAATTTTTTTAGTTGGCAGCAGCAACCCAGAGTTTTATGCTATGATGGAAGGTTTGTCTCCAGTTTAACATCTTTGCTTTTGGCTTTGCGAAATGCAAAAGTCATGCCCAATGGCTAGCATAAAATTTAACAAGCAAAGAGGATGCTCATCTATTTTTCAAAAGACTGATCTAAAAGATGAGATTATCTAAAACATCTTTAGGATTATCTAAGAAATTAGAAGAACAAAAAAGCTCAAGATAAATCAAACGTATTGGGAACAAAGGACAGACAACCCGCCCGATCTAAAGATTGCAAAATAAACCCCTTTCAATCACAACTAAGGAGGGAAGAGGTTATCCGCCGCCTTTTGGTGATTGATCCCAGGGGATTATTAAAACCCTTACTCTTAGATTAACACAAAATTGGAGATTAGCTTAAAATAAATCTAATAATATGTAAACTTTCTTAACTAAATTGCCAGAACAGGCTAATCCATGATCTCAGTAAAATCCCTTTTTGCGACCGTTGATGACGATCTACGTATTCTGACAGACAACCTTAAAAATCTGATTGGTGCGCGCCATCCCATTCTCGGTGCGGCGGCAGAACACTTGTTTGGAGCCAGAGGTAAGCGGGTTAGACCTGCTATCGTCTTGTTGGTTTCACGAGCAACTATGTTAGACCAAGATATTACCCCTCGTCATCGTCGTCTGGCAGAAATCACAGAAATGATTCATACTGCTAGCTTAGTACATGATGATGTAGTAGATGAGTCAGAACTGCGCCGTAATGTGCCGACAGTCAATAGTATATTTGATAATCGCATTGCGGTGCTAGCTGGTGATTTTCTCTTTGCCCAGTCTTCTTGGTATCTGGCTAACTTAGATAACCTCGAAGTAGTAAAATTACTGTCTGAAGTAATTAAAGACTTTGCTGAGGGAGAAATTCAGCAAGGATTAAGTAAGTTTGAAACTGATTTGTCTCTTGAAGCTTACTTAGAGAAAAGTTACTACAAAACAGCTTCACTAATCGCTAATAGTGCTAAAGCGGCTGGCATATTAAGCGGAACATCCCCAGAAGTAACGGAAAGTTTGTATGCCTATGGTCGTAATGTGGGTTTAGCATTCCAAATTGTGGATGATATTTTAGATTTTACAGCTTCCACAGAAGTGCTGGGTAAACCTGCAGGTTCAGATTTGGTCAGTGGTAATCTTACAGCCCCAGTCTTGTACGCAATGGAAGAAAAACCATTATTAGAAGTGTTGATCGAAAGAGAATTTAAAGAGGATGGAGATCTTGAACAAGCACTGAGTCTTGTTAGAGAAAGTACTGGTATAGAACGGGCTCGCTCCTTAGCTGCAAACCATGCGCAAAAGGCGGTGGAAAATATTGCTTGTCTCAAGCCTTCTGCTTCTACTCAAGCTCTTCTTGACCTGCCAGACTACGTTATTAGCCGTATGTATTAGTCAAACGTCATTAGTCAAACGTCATTAGTCAAACGTCATTAGCTAAAGGTTATGGTATTTTAAGAAAAATTAAGAAGTTTTTAGAATACATACTACTGAGTAGGGACTAAGGACGTTTGACCAATGACTAAGGACGTTTAACTAATGACTAATAACTAATGACTAATTAATCCATTCTATTTGATGGGCTAATTCTGGGAGTTGGCTTTGTTTTTGTCCAATGGTACGAGCGTGAAAACCAATTAAATCTATGGGGGTTTTAATAAAATCAATAGTAGTAGCTTTTCGAGCGATCGCCTTGACACTAGCTTGGGGTAACTCTTTTAAAAACCATCGACTTAAGCGATAAAAAGCTTCTTGAGGGGTTAATTCCCGCATTAATTCTATGCCATATAATTCATGCAAATAACGATTTGAGCAACCATAGCGCCGCCATTGACTTCTAAAGTCTGATAAATTATCTCGATGGCGATGGCAAACTATGGCATCTGGGGCAAATTTTAACTGCCAATTAGTTTGTCTGAGAATACGCCAACAAATATCTGCATCTCCTCCAGTAGTTAAATAAGGACGAAATAGCCCCACTTCTTCAAAAGCTTGTTTTCTTATTGCTAAGTTAGCTGTTTGTCCATAGGGACAAAAAGGATGCTCTAACAGATGCTTTTGAGATAAAATATTGCTGTGTTCTGCATATTTTTCTAGGAGAGTTTTACCTGGTAGAGCGACAATTTCTCCTGCTACTATTCCTATTTGAGAATTGCTAAAAGGTAGGATAAGTTTTGCTAACCAATCTGACTTTGGTCGACAGTCTGCATCGGTAAAAGCGATAATATTATTATTCGCTGCTCTAATACCTTGATTTCTTGCTGCATAAGAGCTTTGAATGTTGTTTTCATTTTCTATTTTGAGTGGAATATCAGAGTTTTTAACAGCATTTTCTAGGATAGTTTGAGTGCGATCGCTACTGTTATTATTTACTAGGATATATTCTATTAATTCACGGGGATAAGTTTGTGCAGCGAGACATTCGATTAATTCTGGTACGTCTGCTTCTCCGTTATAAATTGGTACAACTACTGATACTTGCATCATAATTGTCGGTTGCGGAGGATAAATTCAGCGATCGCTAAATCTACTGGGGTTGTTACTTTTAAATTGGTTTCTTCTCCTTCAACAATTTTTACATCTAGGTCACATTTTTCAAACAAAGCTGCATCATCTGTTACTTCCCAACCTTGTGTGCGACCTAGTTGATGACATTGTTTTAGTAAGGATACTTCAAATCCTTGTGGTGTTTGTGCTGCCCATAAGTTACGGCGTTCGGGTGTACTTTGAATAATTTGTTGTTCTCCGACAATTTTGATTGTATCTTTAACAGGGATAGCGGCAATCAATCCCTGACAGGTAAAAAGAGCTTCAGCACAGCGATCAAATAACTCTGGGGTAACTAAACATCTGGCTCCATCATGAATTAAAACCCTGTCTGCAGTTTCTCGCAGAGCTTGCAAGCCATTATAAACTGATTCCTGACGAGTTTCTCCCCCCTGAATTAATTCAACTGGTTTAGTGAGATTAAGATTTTTTAAGATAAGTTTAAAGTCAGGAAAGTCAGAAGGTTGTCCAATAATGCCAATCCAGCGAATTTTAGTAGAATTTTCAGCAGCAAGTAAAGTCCAAGCAAGTAGGGGTTTACCCAGTAAATTTAACAGGAGTTTATTGCGATCGCTCCCCATGCGTCGCCCCATACCTGCTGCGGGAATTAGTAAGTTCATAATAAATAATCAATCGCTCTAGCGCATATAAAATAAAGCATATAATTAACCGTGTATTGATTGAGATGAAAATTTTAGCTCTTGTACCTGGTGGAATTGGAGATCAACTGCTCTTTTTCCCAACTCTAGAAACCCTGAAGCAGCAATATCCTAATTCTGCTATAGATGTGATTGTAGAACCCCGCGCTAAAAGTGCTTACAGGGTGTGTAAGTATGTTCGGGAAGTTCTGATGTTTGATTATAAGGATCGTAATAGTATGGCGGATTATTTGAATTTGCTCGGAGTAATCCGCGATCGCGAGTATGATGCTGCTATAACTTTAGGCAGACGTTGGACTGTGGGTTTGTTACTTTGGTTAAATGGCATACCTGTAAGAGTGGGTTATGAAAGTAAAAATTCTTGGTTTATTTCTAACCCAGTACCGTTAAAAACCGAACAGTATGCAGCCTGGATGTACCATGACTTGGTTCAAGGGTTGGGGATTCAAAGTACTTGTCCAGCAATGAAGATTAATGTACCGAAAAAGGATATTGACTGGGCTGAAACTGAACAACAGCGCCTGGAAATTAAAGGTAAAAGTTACATTTTAATTCATGGAGGTTCGAGTCAATTGGCGCAGTCTAAGGGTATTGATAAAATCTATCCTGTTCCCAAATGGCAGCGCATAGTGGAAGATATTCAAAGAAAACAGCCTGATTTACCTATTGTTTTACTTCAAGGACCAGAAGATGAGGAATGGGTAGGAAAAATGCTGGAGGTTTGCCCCTCTTTAAAAGTTACAATGCCGCCAGATATTGGTAAACTAGCTGCAAGTATTGCGGGGGCTAATTTGATGTTATGTACTGATAGTGCGCCTATGCACTTGTCAGTGGCAGTGGGTACTTATACTATTGCTCTTTTTGGTCCTACTGAAGCGAAAAAACTTTTACCATCTAATAGTGAGCGTGCTTTTGGGGTTCAATCTCCCACTGGTATAATTGCTGATATCGAACCAGACATTATTCTTGAACAAATTTGGCGTGACGAGAGTAACTAAACAAGCAGTATTTTTAGATCGGGATGGTGTACTCAACGTTGAAGCGGGTTATCTTTACAACGTTGAGGATTTACACCTTATACCTGGTGTTGCTCAGGCAGTAAGAAAACTCAATGATTTGAAGTTTTTTTGCTGCCTGGTTTCTAATCAATCGGGACCCGCACGGAATTATTATCCTGTTGCTCATGTAGATGCGCTCCATGGGCGTTTATGTAAGTTGTTGTTGGAAGAAGGCGGGGCAAAGTTGGATGCTATCTATTATTGCCCTTATCTTAGTTCTACTGTAGGGGGTGTTAACCCTGAATTTACTCGTTGGAGTACTTGGCGAAAACCGAATACAGGTATGTTAGTTGCTGCGGCGACAGAACACGATCTGGATTTGAAACAAAGTTTTATGGTTGGGGATAAGGCTACTGATATTGATATGGCTCATAATGCAGGGCTTAAGGGTATTTTGGTGAAAACTGGCTATGGAACACGGGTTATTAGTGGGGAGTATCAACATCATACTCAACCTGATTATCTAGCGGCTGATTTGGTGGAGGCGGTTGAGTGGATTTGTAGGCGTTAGTCATTGGTAAAAATAGTTGCAAAAATCGCAAGAGATTGAAATCTATTGCTACACAAACGAAGCAAAAATCACAATAGATTGAAATCTATTGCTACACAAACGAAGCAAAAATAGCAATAGATTGAAATCTATTGCTACACAAACGAAGCAAAAATAGCAATAGATTGAAATCTATTGCTACACAAACGAAGCAA
>Ga0209594_1000476_pt1 | contig 24066 bp, 19 predicted proteins | sample AshMeaCrysSpring_FD_184126 | JGI IMG/M metagenome (GOLD analysis project Ga0209594, IMG submission 184126) | Groundwater microbial communities from Big Spring, Nevada to study Microbial Dark Matter (Phase II) - Ash Meadows Crystal Spring... | ecosystem: Environmental > Aquatic > Deep subsurface... | reverse complement strand
TTCGGCGTCGCAGGTCGCGGTCCCCGCGGGGCTCGAGCCGTTCTACGCCCAGCAGGTGGCGTGGCAGCCGTGCCGCGGCCAGCTGCAGTGTGCGACCGTCCAGGTGCCGCTCGACTACGCCGACCCGGACGGTGAGGTCATCGATCTGGCCCTGCTGCGGGTCCCGGCCCGCGACCCCGATCGCCGGGTCGGTTCGTTGCTGGTCAACCCCGGCGGCCCCGGGGTCAGCGCCCAGGACTATGCGGCGGCCGCCGACCAGGTCGTCAGCCCCGCCGTGCGCGAGGTCTTCGACGTCGTCGGCATGGACCCCCGAGGTGTCGGCGGCTCGACCCCGCTGGAGTGCATCGACGATGCGGGCATGGACGCGTCGGTCGCCCTCGACGCCACCCCGGAGACCGAGGCCGAGGTGAGCGCCCTGCTCGACGGGGTCGCCGAGTTCGCTGCGGGCTGCCAGCAGTCGTCGGCCGCGCTGCTGCCTCACGTGGGGACCAGCGACGTGGCTCGCGACCTCGACGTGGTGCGTGCCGTCCTGGGCGATGAGCGCTTGTCCTATCTGGGCAAGTCCTACGGCACGTCGATCGGCGTCGAGTACGCCCGCCAGTTCCCGCAGCGGGTCGGGCGGCTGGTGCTCGACGGTGCGGTCGACCCGACCCTGAGCGACGCCGACGTGCTGATCGGCCAGGCTGAGGGCTTCGACCTCGCGCTGGCCCGCTTCGCGCGGGACTGCGTCGACCGCGGCTGCGACCTCGGCGGCACCGAGGCCGAGGTGGAGGCGGTCGTCGCCGAGGTGCTGTCCACCGCCGACGAGAGCCCGATCCCGACCGGGACCTCCCGGCCGCTGACCCAGACGCTGGCCACCTACGGCGTCATCTACCCGCTCTACCTCACCCCCGAGGACGGCTACCCGGTGCTGGAGGCCGGCCTGGCCGCAGCAGCGGCGGGCGACGGCTCGATCCTGCTGCGGGTCGCCGACGCGTACCTGCTGCGCAACCCCGACGGGAGCTACGAGACCAACCAGTGGGACGCCTTCACGCCCATCTCCTGCCTGGACCGACCCGGCTCGGCCACCGTCGCCGACGTCGAGGCGGCCCTGCCCGCGTTCCAGGCTGCCTCCCCGCTGTTCGGCGAGGGCCAGGCGTGGGGCCTGCTCAGCTGCTCGACCTGGCCGGTGGCCTCGGACGGGCTGCCCGCGCCCGTGTCGGCGGCGGGCGCACCACCGATCCTCGTCGTCGGCACCACGGGCGACCCGGCGACGCCCTACGCCTGGGCTGAGGGCCTGGCCGCCCAGCTGGACTCCGGGGTGCTGCTCAGCTACGAGGGCACCCCGCACACCGCCTACCGCAAGGGCAGCAGCTGCGTGGACGACGCCGTCGACACCTACCTGCTGCAGGGGGTGCCACCCACCGACGGGACGACGTGCGGCTGAGCGGTAGCAGGCCGCACGGAGGGGACAATGGGGACATGCGGACCAGCCCTGCCGTCTCGGCCACCGGGCTGGTGCTGGCGTGGCTGGGCTACATCGCCTCGCTGACACCGACGATGGTGCCGCGCACCACCACGGTGCAGGTGTTCATGAGCACGCTGCTGCCGCTGACCGGCTACGCGGTCGGTGCCGTGCTGGGGGCGCTGGCGCGGCTGATGACCGGGGACCGCCGCACCCTCGAGCACCGCGACGGGCTGCGCCGGGCAGCCCTCGTCGCCGGTGCGCTGGGTGTGCTGGCTGCCGCGCTGCTCACCCCCGTCGCTCTGCGCTGGCAGCAGGACTACACCGCCGCCGCCGGCTGGACGGTGCCCTCCTGGCAGGTGGTGGTGATCGCCGCGCCGCTGCTCTTCGTCGCCGGGCTGCTGCTGGCGCGCCTGCTGCGCGCCGCCGGGCGGGGGCTGGCCCGGCCGTGGCGGCGACTCGTGCCGGTGTCGTGGCTGGCCACCGTCCTCGGCGGCGCCACCGCTGCCGTGCTGGTCACGGCCGTCCTCGCCGGCGCGTTCGCTCTGATCGCGCAGCAGTTCGCCCGGCTCGACGCCAGCACCGAGAACCAGGACCGGCCCGCGAGCGCCCTGCGCTCGGGCGGACCGGGCTCCCTCGTCGACTGGCAGGGCCTGGGCCGGCAGGGCCGCGAGTTCGTCGCCGCAGGTCCGTCCGCCGCGCAGATCGAGGGCTTCACCGGCGAGCCGGCCCTCGAGCCGATCCGGGTCTACGTCGGGCGTGACCAGGCCGGCTCGCCCGAGGCTCGGGCGGCCCTGCTCGTGGACGAGCTGCGCCGGACCGGAGGCTTCGAGCGGGAGGCCGTGGTCGTCGTCGCCACCAGCGGCCTGGGCTCGGTGCACCCCACCTCGGCGCAGACGCTGGAGTACGTGGCCAACGGCGACGTCGCCACCGCAGCCACCCAGTTCTCCGTCGTCCCGTCGTGGATGACCGCCGTGCTCGACCCCCACGGGGCACAGCGCGAGGCGCAGGCACTCGTCGAGGCCCTCACCGCGGCCGTAGCCGACCTGCCCCCAGGCGAGCGACCGCGGCTCTACCTCAGCGGGGAGAGCCTCGGTGCCCTCGGCTCGCAGCAGGCCCTCGACGGGGACACCCCGGAGCAGGTCACCGAGGCCTTCGATGGCGTGCTGTGGGTCGGGACACCGGCGACCAGCCAGCTGCTGCGGTCGTGGGCGCAGTTCCCGCCCGGCACCCCGGCGTGGGAGCCGGTGGTGGGGGACGGCTCGATCGCCCGGTTCGCGGCCAGTCCCGACCGGGTGCGGCTGGGCGACCCGACCTGGGGGGACCGGCGGGTCCTGTTCTTGCACAGCGCCACCGACCCGGTGGCCTACTTCAGCGGCTCGCTGCTGCGCGTCCGGCCGGACTGGATCGGCCGCGACCAGTTCCCGCTGCTGCCCGAGCGGATGGCCTGGTGGCCGCTGTTCACCTGGGAGCAGATGCTCATCGACTTCACCACCAACGGGTTCGTGCCGCCGGGGTTCGGCCACAACTACAGCAACTCACACGCCACGGGCTGGGCGGCAGTGATGCACCCGGCAGGGTGGGACGAGGGCACGGTGGCCGCCCTGGAGCGCTACCGCGCCCGCGTGGGACCGCCCGACCCGGGCGTGGCAGCACCCGCTCCGGGCGGCTGACTACGGTGGGGCGCTTGTGAGCAACCCGACCGACCCGCGCGATCCCGCCGGGACCGACCGTGCGGGCGACGACCTGCCCGATCAGATGCGCGTGCGCCGGGCCAAGCTGGCCGCCCTGCGCGAGCGCGGGGTCGACCCGTACCCGGTCGGGGTGCAGCGCACCGACCTGCTGGCCGACCTGCACGAGAGGTTCGCCGGGCTGGCGCCCGACACCGCGACGGGCGAGCGGACGTCGGTTGCCGGCCGGCTCGTGCTCAAGCGCGACGGCGGGAAGCTGTGCTTCGCCACCCTTCGGGACGGCAGCGGCGACCTGCAGGTGATGGTCTCCCTCGACCGCGTGGGAGCCGATGCACTGGACGCGTGGAAGGGCGAGGTCGACCTCGCCGACCAGGTCGCGGTCACCGGCGAGGTGGTCACCAGCAGGCGCGGCGAGCTCTCCGTGCTGGCCGACTCCTTCGTCCTCACCGCCAAGGCGCTGCGGCCGCTGCCCGACAAGCACAAGGGCCTCACCGACCCCGAGGCGCGGGTGCGGATGCGCTACGTCGACCTCATCGTGCGTCCGGCCGCCCGCGACATGGTGTACCTGCGGGCCGGCGTGGTGAGGGCCGTGCGCGAGGTGCTGCACGCCCGCGGCTTCACCGAGGTCGAGACGCCGATGCTGCAGGTGCTGCACGGAGGGGCGAACGCCCGTCCGTTCGTCACCCACATCAACGCCTACGACATGCCGCTGTACCTGCGGATCGCGCCGGAGCTGTACCTCAAGCGGCTGCTGGTCGGCGGGGTGGAGCGCATCTTCGAGATCAACCGCAACTTTCGCAACGAGGGCGCGGACTCCTCGCACAACCCCGAGTTCACCATGCTGGAGGCCTACGAGGCCTACGGCGACTACCAGACCATGAGGGTGCTCACCCAACAGCTGATCCAGGCCGCGGCGACCGAGGTGTTCGGCGCGCCAGTGGCGCGGCGGGTGGAGACCGACGGGGAGGTGCGCGAGTACGACCTGTCGGGTGACTGGCCGGTGCTCACGATGGCCGGGGCGCTGTCGGACGCCCTCGGTGAGCAGGTCGACCTGGACACCGACCTGGGAGTGCTGCGCCGCCACGCCGAGCGCATCGGCCTGCAGGAGCCGGCGAACGCCACGGCCAGCATGCTGCTGGAGGAGCTGTACGTCCAGCTGGTGGAGAAGCCCACCACGTCGCCGGTGTTCTACACCGACTTCCCCAAGGACAACGCGCCGCTGACCCGGGCCCACCGCGACGACCCGCGGCTCACCGAGAAGTGGGACCTCGTCTGCTGGGGGGCCGAGCAGGGCACCGGCTACTCCGAGCTCACCGATCCCCTCGACCAGGCCGACCGGTTCGCCGAGCAGGCCCGGCGGGCCGCACGCGGCGACGAGGAGGCGATGGCCGTGGACGAGGACTTCCTGCGGGCCCTGGAGTACGGCATGCCGCCGGCCGGCGGCATCGGCGTCGGCATCGACCGGCTCGTCATGACCCTGACGGGGCTGGGCATCCGCGACACCATCCTCTTCCCCCTGGTCAAGCCCCGCTGACGCCCCACCGCCCCGCCCCGCCCCGCTGACCGTGATCTTGGCGAAGATGCGGCCCTCATCGGCGTGTCGCCGGCGTGTCCTCCAAGATCACGCAAGGGCGGGGGGTGGCGGGGGTCGGCGGGGGTCGGCGGGGGGAGCCGCCGGCGCCGGGGGCTGTCAGCGCACCTCGACGATGCGGGCGACGCCACCGCGGCGGGAGTCGCCGTGGGCCTCGACGCTGCCGTCGGGGTAGCGCACGGCGACGTGGGCTCCGCCGAAGTACAGGTTGCGCGCATCCCAGACGTTCACCGTCCCGAGCCCGCGCAGGGCGGCCACGACCTCGGGCGACTGCGGCGGCTCAGCCTGCACGCCCGCGCCGTCCCAGTGCAGCCGCGGCCACTCGACCGCCCCGGGGGCGTGCTCGCCACGGTCCACCAAACCGACGATGACGCCAAGCATCGCGCTGCGGATGCGCTCGCTGCCGCCGCTGCCCAGGGCGACGACCCGACCGTCCGGGAGGTCGAGGATCGACGGTGCCATCATCGACCCGATGCGGCTGCCAGGTATGGCGGTGTGCAGACCGGCGGGGTGCAGGTCCTCCTCGCCCATCACGTTGTTGACCTGGACGCCGGTGCCGGGCACGACGACGCCGCTGCAGGAACCGTTCGACTGGGTCAAGGACGCGATCCCGCCGTCGGCGTCCACGACGCTCACGTGGGTGGTGCCGCGGACGGCCGCCGGCACCCCTGCCGCCCGTCGGCGCTTCTCACTGTCGGTCGCCCCGCGCAGAGCCGTCACCAGGCGCAGCGCCCCAGCCGGGTCGGCACCCACGTCGCCGTGCTCCCCGAGCAACCGGGTCGCCTCGGCCAGGATCGGCCCACCGAACGACGGCATAGGGTTGGTCGACAGCACGGCACCGCGGTGCTCGGCCCGCAGTGGCTCTCGCTCGACCGGGGTGTAGCCGGTGAGGTCGTCTGCGCTGAGGGCACCACCGGCAGCAGCCACGTCGTCGAGCAGTCGCGGGACTCCTGCCAGCTCGGCGAAGCGCCGCACGACCCCCGCGCCGATGAGGTCGAAGGTCTCGGCGAGGTCGGGGTTGGTGAGGACGGTCCCGGCAGCGGCCGGCATGTCTGCGGACGAGCACAGCGCCCAGCAGTCGGGGGACAGCCGCAGGATGTCGGTGAGCAGCACGATGACACCCGCCTGCACGGGGTCGACCGTCCAGCCGTCTGCGGCCAACCTCGCCGCCGGCCCGACCACGTCGGCCAGCGGCAGTCGTCCGTGCCGAGCGTGGGCGTGCAGCAGCCCGTCCAACGTGCCGGGCACGGCGAGCGAGCCGAGCCCGGCATGGAACCGCTGGTCGGCGCCACCGAAGTTGATGACCACGGTGTCCAGTCGGGGCGCCGGCAGGTCCGGGTCACGGCCGTGCCCGGGAGCATCGACGAAGAAGTCGTGCACCACCTGCTCGCCCTCGGGCGTGCGTACGGTGAGGAAGCCACCGCCACCCAGGCTCGCCAGTCCCGGTTCGCACACCGTGGCGGCGCACGCCGCGGCCACCGCCGCGTCCACCGCATTGCCCCCCCGTCGCAGCGTCTGAGCGCCGGCGTCCGCGGCTCCGGCGGACCCGGCCGCAACAGCTGCCTGGCGCACGACCACCCGGCGAGGGTACGCACCGCGTGACGGGGGTTCGAGGCCCGGCCGCACCGCCGTCCCCGGCGCCTCGCCCGGCTACACTGCTACCTCTGCCGCTGGCCATCCCGGCGGTCCGCCGCCTTAGCTCAGTCGGACAGAGCGACGCACTCGTAATGCGTAGGTCGTGGGTTCGATTCCCACAGGCGGCTCCGATCTCAGGCCTGTGACCTGCGGTGATGCCAGCTCTCGTTCAACTGGCCCAGCGGTTGTGTGCCACCTTGTGTGCCATCAGTCCCACAGAGCTCGGCCGATGGTGACCCGCCCCTGCCAGTCCGGTGACCGCTGTTGTTGAGTCTTCCTGCTTTCGGCTGGGTGTGCTCGTGAGCATGGTGAGGCTGCTCGGCGGTCTCGGCGGTGACGTCGTCGAGGTACTCGTCGGGCCGTTCGGAGTTGACCAGTCCACCCACCGGGCGGTGCCGAGCTCGACCCATCGGGGCCACGGGCCCTGGCGGCAGATGAGGTGCCCGAGGCAGTGGCACTCACGCGTTGCGGGCGGGTCCAACGTGGCGGACCTTCAGGCGTCCGTACTCCATGTGCCCGAAGATGCGGACCAGCGGGCCACGCCCTGATCCTTGACGTAGGCCGCGGTAGCGGGGCTGCCTCCAGTCGGCGACGAGGCCGTCGAGGTCGACGACGGCGCTCCAGGGGACGGCGATTCGTGCCCAGCCGTACGTGAGCTGCAGTTCGATATCGACCGTGTCGGACTCGAACCGCGCCCGCGACAGGTCGAGCTGCACCTTCCCGTACTCCGACTCGATGCGGATGCGGCGTGGTACCCGCCAATCGCCGCGACGCCGTATGCGCCCGCTCACCGCCGCAATCTCCAGTGCCCTGTCCTCGACGACGGCGGCCGGCAGACCGGCCATCGGGGCCAGGACCTCCTCGCCAGTTCTCGCCGATAGGACTCCGTCGAGTCGCTGCTCGAGCTCCTCGTAGGAGATGAGCCCATCGGCATAGGCCCTCTGGATCCGCTCCAGCGCGGCCTCACGGTCCATGGCCAGCGGCCGACGCGGGACCTGCAGACCGTCCACGTCGCCGAGCCTAGGACCTGCGCGCGCCGTGGTGCTCGATCCAGGCACGCCGTCGGTCTGACCGGCCCTCGTTGCGGCCCGCCGTCGACGTGGACGACGGGGCGCACCCTGCTTGTGCCACCTCCGCCGCCCGGTTCAGGTCGGAGAGTGGCCTTGCTGCGCCAGCCAGTTGGTCGCCAGGCGGTACGCCTGCACGAGCGAGCCCCCCAGCTCCTCTCCCTGCGCGAGGAGAGTCACTCCCTCCGGCAACCCGGCCGACCGCAGCTGCGTGATGGCTTCGGGCTGCAGCCCGCAGACGACGAGCGTCCCGCCTGACTCCTCGATCTTCTCAGCGTAGGTCTGCAAGGCCTTCGTGAAGGTGAGGTTGGTGCGCAGGTGGCCGCGAAGCCGCAGCACGACCGCGGCCGGTGGCGCATCCGGCCGTTCCCGGGCCGCCTGGGGCAGCTGAGCGAAGAGCGCCGGCACGGAGGCGAAGGTGCCCGACCCCTCGACGTCCAGGACGCAGACCCGGCCCGAGGGGAGGGTGCTCGGGACCTCGGCTCGGCGCCAGTGCTCACCGTCGCGTTCCAGTGCCACCACACGAGTGGATCCTGCGCTGGTGATCCCGACCAGGAGCAAGGACAGCACCACGCCGATGAGTACGGCGACGTGGATGGGGACGAGGAGCGTAGCGCCCAGGGTCACGACAGCAGCCGCGCCGGACGCCCAGCTGGTCTTCCAGGAGCGGGCCAGCTCTCGAGGCTTCAGCGCCCCGAACCCGGCGAGGATCAGAAGCCCGGCCAGCGCCGGCATCGGCACCTCGGACAGCAGCGGCCCGAGCGCGACCACGAAGCCGAGCATCCACAACCCGCTCAGGACGACCGCCCATCGGGAGCCCCCCGCCATGACGTTGAAGGCCGTCTGGCCGACGCTGCCGCCGACGGGGATACCACCGATCAGGCCCGATGCGACGTTGGCTCCGCCTTGCGCGTAGAAGTCCCGGCTCACGTCGTTGTCCTGACCATCAGGGTTGGGGTAGGCGACACCCACGCCCGCCGCCTGCACCAGTACCACGATTGTCAGCGCGACGGCGGCAGCGACGAGCGTCGGGGAGAGCAGCCGCGGGTCGGGCAGGGCCAGTGGCGGCAGGCCGACGGCGATGGGTCCGGAGGTGGAGGCCACCGTCGCGACGTCAGCGCCGGTGAGCTTGATGACGACCGATGGGATGACGATGCCGATCAGCGGGGCGAGGGCGACCAGCCTCCCCCGGCCCAGCAGGACGCTGACGAGGATGGCCGTGGCAGCGGTGAGCATCGAGGGCAGGCTGAACGACTGCCACTGCTGAAGGGTGTTCAATGCCTTCTCCAGCGTCGAACCGCCGCTGGTCGTCACGCCGGTGGCGTCGGCGAGCTGGCCGAGGATCAGGATCAGCCCGACGCCGAACATGAACCCGGCCATGACCGAGGCCGACACGAACCGCATCAGCCGCGCGAATCCCAGTCGCGTCGCCACCAGCATCAGCACGCCGGCGAGGACGGTCAACGTGGCCAGGGTTCGCAGCGGGTCGGCGGTGCTGGCGTTCATGACCTCCGCGGTGGTCACGGCGGCCGCGGACGTCGTCGCGATGACCATCACCGACGTGGACTGCAGCGCGCCCCCAGCGATCGGCCCGGCCACAGACGCGTACAGGCCCGCCATCGGGTTGGCACCGGCCAGCACCGCGGTGGCCATCCCGTCCGGGACGGACCCGATGGCCCCTGCCAGCCCAGCCAGAGTCTCCCGTCCCCACGCCACGCGGGCCATCACTAGCCTCCTTGGAGCTCCCGCTGGCCTCGGCGCTGCACGGCCTCCTCGCGCTGCGCGGCCAGCGGCACGGGTCGGATCCCGCGGGGGTCATTCTGACCTGCCGGCACAGCCCGAGGGAACCTCCGTCACGGATGACGCCGCCCGGGATTCACCATGGGCCTCTCGGCGAGGAGGGCATGCGCGAGGTGGCTCGGGCAGGACGGGGCAGCGGGTCGCCGGCCATGTCGGTGGTGACCCCGTCGTGGGCGGTCGGCTACCAGGCGCGTTGGTTGGGCCGCGACGGTGTCGTAGGACTGACGCTGTGGGCGCTGGTCGTGCCGGAGTCCATGGCCTACGCCACCATTGCCGGCGTTGACCGCCACGGTTGTCGCTCTCCTTGCTGCGGCCGGCTCGGACCAGTACGTCGTGCTGGTGGCAGCGCTGGCGCTGCTGACCGGCGTGGCCTACTTCGCGCTCCACTGGCCGGCAAGGCCACGATCAGGACGCGCCGCCGAGGTCGACGCCTCCCACCGCGGACACGGCAGCCCGCACCGTGGCGAACCGGTCCTCGGCGGGGATGAGATCGTCATACCCGGTCGTGCGCAGCTGCTCCTCGAACGTCGTGCGTGACCGCGCCAGCACGAACCGGACGCCGTCCTGCCGCAGCTCGGCCATGACGGCTGCCAGCGCCTGTGCCCCCGAGGTGTCGAGGTCGGTGACGGACTCGGCGTCGAACACCAGCGTGGTGACGGGGGGAGGCGCCGTGCTGATCGCCTCGCGTACCCGGGCGGAGAAGTACCGGCAGTTGGCGAAGAACAGCCGGTCGTCCAGGCGGTACACCACGATTCCGGGGAACAGCTCGGCGTCACGGTGCCGCTGGACGTCGACGAACCGCGCGAGGTCCGGGCTCCAGCCCAGCACGGCATCGCGTGGCTGCGCGCTTCGCCGGACGACGTCGAGCACAGACAGCAGTACGGCCAGCACGAGCGACGCCAGCAGCCCGATCGTGAGCATGCCGACCACCGTGATGACGGCGATGACCAGCTCGCCCCGCGCGCCGCGGAGCATCGCGCGCCAGGCGCCGATGTCCATCAGCCCGATCGCGGCGTAGACGATGACCGCGCCGAGGGTCGCCTTCGGGAGCAGCGCGAGGGCTCCGGTCAGGAACAGCAGCACGAGGGCGACGCCGGCCGCCTGGACCAGCCCGACGACCTGGGTGCGTCCGGCGAGCCGGATGTTCACGGCGGTGCGTGACCCGCTCGACCCGAGCGGGAACGACTGGGAGATCCCTGCGGACAGGTTGAGCCCCGCCAGGGCGAGCAGCTCCTGGTCGGTGTCGACCGGTGGGGCGTCGGGCCGGCTGAGGCTGCGGGCGGTGAGGATCGCGTCGGAGAAGGCGACCAGCGCGATACCGACTGCCAGTGGGAGAAGCGCAGCAGCCTGCGTCAGGCTCACGGAAGGCCATGTCAGCGACGGCAGCCCCGGTGGGATCTCGCCCACAAGCACGATGCCGCGGTCGCCGAGCCTCCACAACGCCGAAGCACCGATGGAGAGCGCGGTCACCACGAGGAGCATCGGGAACTTCGGCAGGAACCGGCCACCGACCAGCAGAGCGACGAGGGTGAGCGCGCCGATGAGCACAGTGAGCGGGTCGGTCCCGGTCGCCACGTTCGAGGCGAACGACGCGTACTCCTGCAGGGGGGTGTCTCCCTCGACGGCCACGCCGGTGACGTCGTCGAGCTGCCCGGACACCAGGGTGAGAGCGAGACCGGTGAGGAAGCCCAGCAGGACTGCGGCAGAGAAGTAGTCCGAGATCCAGCCGAGCCGCAGCAGCCGCGCCAGCACGAACACCGCACCGACGAGCAGCGCAAGCATCGCCGCCAGCGCGGGGTAGTCCGCTGGGTCCGACGACACCGCCGCCAGGGCAGGGGCAACCAGCAGCGCCGACGTCGCGGTCGGACCCGTCATCAGCGATCGGGACGAACCGAGCGCGGCGTAGGCGACGAGCGGCAGCATCAGACCGTACAGACCCGCCTGCACGGGGAGTCCGGCCGTCTGGGCGTATGCCATGCCCTGCGGCACGGCCAAGGCGGCCAGCGCGACCCCGGCCAGCACGTCCACCCGCAGCGAGTTCGACGAGTAGCCGCGCAGCGAACCCACCAGCGGAACGAGCCGCCCGAGCGTGCTCGCTCGCGGGACTCGGCCCCGGCGTCGGTCCTCTCCTGGTACCGGGCTGCGGGGCACCTCGGCCCCGGTCACCTCAGTCCTCCGGCAGGGCCCCAGTCGAGGTAGAGCACGCACGCGCCGGACTCTGACGGCACTGCGCCCGCCACGGCCTGGGTGTCGTAGGCGAGGCCGGTCGCGGTCATCCGGGGATTGCTCACGAGGAACACCGTGTCGCCACCGACCTGTGCCTCGGCGTCGAGCAGCGCGAGCGAGCCGCGTACTCGCCACGCCCCGTCAGGCGAGGCAGCGACCGCGTGGGCCCAACGGTCGAGCACGGTGCCGGTACATACGTGACCGACCGCAGACAGGGTCGTCGCCGCGACCCGGATGGTTGAGGGAGCCAGGTCGACCAAGGTCAACACTCGCCCATCGAAGCGCAGTCCGCGGGCCACGTGCACGAACACCTCGCCCGACTCGAGCGTCGCCATGACACCAGCACAGCACCCTGCGCACCACGGCGCCTCCCCCGCCGCGGACGAAGCCCGACGGCAGCGACCGCCCCAGCTAGTCTCGGGCCGTGCCCAACCGCGACGTTCGCCCTCGCGGGTACGGCGTCCCCGAGGTCAGGAGGGAGAGGCTGCTGGCCCGGTTGCGGGTCGGCGCCGGCGTCCCAGTGGTCGTCGTCCATGCCGGCGCCGGGTTCGGGAAGTCGACCCTGGCTCGGCAGTGGGCCGAGGACGACGCCCGCTCGCACCTGGCGGTACGGCTCGCCGAGCACGACGACGCCCCCGCGGTGCTGGCACAGCGACTGCTCGACGTCCTGACGACGGCGGGCGAGGCCGGTATGCCCCCGGGAGCGGTCACCGGCACTGAGCCCTCCTTCTCCGCGCTGGTACTGCCCGCCCTGACGCGAGCAGCGGGTTCCCACCCCGCGCCGTACGTCCTGGTCGTGGACGACGTCCACCTGCTGACTCAGCCGGGGTGCCAGCAGGTGCTGCGCGCGGTCGCCGAGGGGATACCCGGGGGGTCGCAGCTGCTGCTGATGACCCGCACCGACCCCCCGGCCTGGCTCTCCCGGACCCGCGCCGAGGGCCGGTTGCTCGAGGTCGGCGCCACCGAGCTGGCCTTCGACAGACCGGAAGGTGGCCGACTGCTGGCCAGCCAGGGCGTGCCGCCCGCCGTCCACGACACCGTGCTCGCGCGGTCGGAAGGATGGCCGGTGGGACTCAGCCTGATGGCGTTGGCCCTGACGTCGCACGGCCCCGGCGAATCACCTGATGCCGCGTTGTCGGCGTCGAGATCCGACCGCTTCGTCGCCGACTACGTTCGGTCTGAAGTCCTCGACTGCCTTACCCCGCGGCTGCGGGAGTTCCTCCGTCGGACGTCGGTGCTCGAGGAGCTGACCCCCCCGGCGTGCAACGCCGTGCTGGACGCCGACGACTCGGCCGTGGTGCTGCGTCACATCAGCCGCTGCCTTCCGCTGGTGGTCCCGCTCGGCCCCGACCGCCACCGCTACCACCACCTCCTGGCTGACGTGCTGCGCGCTGAGATCGACAGCCAGGAGCCATGGCTCGTCCCGGTGCTGCATCGACGGGTCTCGACGTGGCACGAGTCCCAGGGGGATCGAGACGCAGCGATCCGAGCGGCCAAGGCGGCGGGCGACCTCGAGCGAGTGAGCTTGCTCGTGTGGTCCGGTCTGCCCGACTGCATCGCCACGGGTCGGCCGGACCGGTTGTGCGCCTGGCTCGGTGACATCGACGAGGGACAGGTCCGGGATGACCGCTGGCTGTCACTGGCCTCGGCCTGGCTGGGACTGCAGACAGGCCGTCCGGAGGTGATGATGCGGTGGCTCCTCGCGGCCGAGGAGCATGTCGGCCCTCACTGGCGTGAGCGTGCCTCCACCGACGAGTTCGCGGCGAGCGTCGCCTCCATCCATGCGACCGTCGGCGACGGGGGGCTCCGAGCGACAGTCGCCCTGTGTCGCGATGCACAGCAAGGGCTACCCCGGGACTCGCCGTTTCGTGCTGCGGCACTGTTGACCGAGGGCGCCGCCCTCACGCTGCTGCGCCAGGGGCCAGCGGGAAGCGAACGACTCGGCGAGGCGGAGTTCCTCGCACGCGCGCTGCGGGTGCCCGTGGTCGAGGCCAACGCACTGGCATGGCAGGGCCTGCTCTGGGTCCTCGTCGACGACTGGCGCCGCGGCGCACCCATGGTCGCCCGCGCCCACAGCCTCGTCCGGGAGAACGGTCTGGACCGGCTCGCGACCGCGGCCTTCGCCGTCTCGGTGATCGCGCTCGAGCAGGCCCGTAATGGTTCGGAGGCGGCTCAGGTCACGCTCGGCACCGCGCGTCGCCTGACCACTCAGACCACCCGGATCGCGCCGTGGTTCTCGGTGATGGGCCCGCTGGTGCAGGCACGAGCAGCCATCCTGCTCGGCGACGGAGCACAGGCGCGCACCTTGTCCGACGAGGCGCGTTCACAGATGCGCACGGACCTGGCCGATTCGTTGCTGAGCGACCTGCTGGCCGACACCGACCAGCGACTCCGGACGCTGCGCATCGACGGGGTCTCGGCGGGATCCCTCACCGCGGCTGAGCTACGTGTGCTGCAGTTCCTCCCGAGCCGGCTCACGTTCCGACAGATCGGCGAGCACCTGTTCATCTCCCATCACACCGTGAAGAGCCACGCCATGGCCGTCTACCACAAGCTCGCGGTGTCGTCACGAGACGAAGCGATCGTGCGGGCCCGGGCTCTCGGACTGGTCGAGTCGGCGCTTCCCCGCTGACCTCAGCGTTCTGTCGTGCCTGTGCCCGGCGAGCACCCAGGTGGTGCGAAGTTGCCGCTGACGGAGAAGTCGTCGCACGTGAGCAACCTCGGGTGTCGGGTGCCCACGACGAACGACGCGAGCATGACGAGCGCGACGACCGCGATGGCGGTCCAGCGCTCACCTCCCCGCAGCCGCCCGGCCGTCGGGAAGAGCAGGCGCACCATGAACGCGGCCAGTGCCGGCAGATGCCGGTTGTGCCGCCCACCCGGTAGCAGCCACGCCAGGACCATCCACACCGATGGCAGGAGCAGCACCAGCTCGCTCGGGCGTAGCCAGGCGCGCACGCAGCGCGCGACCCCGAGGCGAAGAAGCCGTCGTCGCCACGGCCCACAGGGCAAGGTGTTGCTCGAAGAAGATCACCCCGTAGACGCCCATCGTGGAGGTCGGCCACCAGCCCAGAGCGGCGCCGGCCACCGCTGCAGCCGTCAGCCGCCGCGAGTCCTCCTCGAGCTCGTCCGCGGCTGCCGGCGTGGCCAGGCGCGGGACAGATGCCGGCCGTGCCTGCTCACAGTCTCCTCCTGCACCTGCATCCCCAGGTCCGTCGAGTCCATTGTGAGGGCTCTGTGCCCTCGGGCAGCGCACATGACGGATGAGACCGCGACGCGAGGGTGGCGACCTCACGCGCCGACAGCTTCCACGGTGTCCGCGTGGCACGCGGCCGAGGGGTCGGGTCAGCGCCGGGGCCGCCGCACGAGCCGCCACAGGAACATGACGACGAGCACGGCGGCGACAGCGAGGGACCCGAAGTAGCCGATCTCGCTGGCGACGCGCAGCCGGTCGTCGGTGGCGTCTGCGAAGACCTGGGAGGCGATCGCCGAGCCGACCAGAGCGCCGGCGACGAGCAGCGCCACCACGATCATGGACGCGATCCCGCGCAGGTCCTCGGTCTGCTGGCGCAGCGAGGTCGTGTCCAGGTAGACCGTGAGCTTGCCCTTCTTGAGCTGGTTCTGCCACGACAGCAGGCCGCGCACGTACTCCGGGGCGGCCTGGATGCCCTCGGAGAGCAACCTGCTGCCCTCTCGCTTGGCCAGGTCGCTCACCATGTCGCCGGCCAGTGCCTCCTGGCCGAGATCGGTGGCTGCCTCCAGGGCCGCTGCGGTGAAGGTGCGGTCGGCCGGCGCCAGCGGGGTGAAGAAGGCCGAGGCCTGCATCATCGACTTCAGCGCGAGGGTGAGCTGGGGGTCCAGCCGGTAGCCGTTGTCGCGTAGCACCGAGAAACCCGCGTTGAGCACGGCCTTGATGTCGGTGGTGCCGCTGCCGACGTAGCGCGCCATCCGCTTCTCGAAGTCCTTGTCGAACGCCCTCTCGTCAGGGACGTCGCGGAAGGGCACCGACAGGCTGCGCAGCTGCCGTCCCATCGCTGGGACGTCACCGTTGACGAAGGTCCACAGCAGCACGCCCAGGTTGGCCCGCTGGGCCAGGGTGATCTGCCCGACCATGCCGGAGTCGAGGAAGGTGACCACGCCGGTCTCCAGGTTCACCAGCAGGTTGCCCGGGTGCGGATCGGCATGGAAGAAGCCGTCGATGATGAGCATCTTGATCGCCGCGCGCAGAGCCGCGTCACCGATGGCCTCCAGGTCCAGGCCCGCCGCCCGCATCGCTTCGACGTTGCTGATCTTGACCCCGCTGATGAACTCCTGGGTGAGCACCCGCCGGCTCGACAGCGGCCGCTCGATCGTCGGGATGTGCACGCCGGGGATGCCGGCCAGGTTCTCGGCGAGGCGGGTCATGTTGTAGGCCTCGCCGTAGTAGTCCAGCTCGTCCACGAGCGTGGAGCCGAACTCCGTCAGCATCGACTGCAGGCCGATCTCCCGGGCGTAGGTGCTGCGCCGCTCCGCGTACCTGCCCATCACCCGGATGACGCCAAGGTCGGCACGGACCTGCCGGTCCAGGTTGGGCCGCTGCACCTTGACGACCACGTGGCGGCCGTCGTGCAGCGTCGCCCGGTGGACCTGGCCGAGGGACGCCGCCGCCAGCGGCTCCCGCGCGAAGGAGGCGTAGAGCTCCTCCGGCGGCGCCCCCAGCTCGTCGACAACCACCTGTCGGGCCACGTCGTAGGGCACCGGCGGCACCTCGTTCTGCAGCCGGTCCAGCTCGCGCCGCCAGTCGTCGGGCAGGGTGCTCGCCTGGCTGGAGACGATCTGGCCGAGCTTGACATAGGTGGGGCCGAGACCCTCGAGCATGATGCGGGTGCGCTGCGCGGACGACAGCCGCGGCGGTACCTCGTCGAGCTGGTAGATCCACCGTTGCAGTCGACGCCGCGGACCCCCGGCCACCGTGCGGTCGACCACGGAGTCACCCAGGAAGTGCAGCGCCGTGCCGTAGACCTGCTGCAGCCGCCGGTTCTCGTTGAAGGTCTCCAGGCCGCCCGCCATGACTCAGCTCCTCGCCCGGGTGTCGAGCACCGGAGGCGTGGCCCCCAGGACCGTCTCCAGCAGCAACCCCAGCAGACCAACGGCCAGGCCGCCGAGCAGCAGCTGCCACAGCCGGTCGTAGACGAGGAGCTCGGGCAGCAGCTGGGCCAGCACGAACAGCACCGCCGCGTTGATCAGGACCACCACGAGGCCGTACGTCGCCACCAGGAAGCGCAGCGCCAGGAACTCCAGCAGCGGCTTGAGCACCGCCACCAGCACCGCGTAGGTCAGCATGACCACACCGAGCTGTCCCGGCTGCCAGCCGCTGAAGCCCAGGCCCGGCACCGCCAGCACTGTCAGGATGACCGCGACGCCGGCGGCCACCACGCGAACGAGGAAGAGCCGCCAGTTCAAAGCCGTCCGCCGCGCCAGCAGCCGGCGCTCGGCTACCGCCGGGACGGCTGTCGTCGACGTCCCGGGGGCGCCTCTCACCTCGGCGACGGTCTCGTCCGGCTCGGGCACCCCCTCATCCTGCCAACCTCGCCGCGTCCGCGTGGCGCCTCCCCCCGTCAGGTGGCGGTGATGTCGCGGCCGTGGGCGGTCAGCGCCCAGATCACGAAGACGTCGATGGCGATGATGGCAACGCCCCAGATCGGGTACCACGGCAGCCACACGAACGCGGCGATGGCACTGATGACCGCCAGGATCACACCCACCGTGCGCGCCCAGACCGCCCCGCGGAACACGGCCAGCCCGGCGAGAAGGATCAGGATGCCCAGCAGCAGGTGGATCCAGCCCCAGGTGGTCACGTCGAACTTGAACACGTACTCCGCGCCGACCACGTAGAACTCGTCGTTGACCAGGGCTACCAGCCCGGCGATGCTCTGGAACACGCCGATCACCAGCATCATCACGCCGGCGAAGACCGTCCAGCCCACCGCGGCGCCGCTGTACTCGGTCGTCTGCTTCGACACGTCGGATTCCTCCTCGTGAACGCGCCCACCCAAGCCGCGGGACACTCACCGCACTGTCGCCCGGACGACGGGTCCTGTCATCACCCGAGCGGCATGACTCAGTTCCACTGCCACCGGGACAGCCGCCGCGCCGTCGGCGCAGGCTGCCTCACGCCACCAGCCCATGGCTACCCTGGGCACGGCCGGTGGGGAGGTGTGCCCATGTCGCAACGTGTCGCGGCTGCCCTGGCTCTGCTGTGCCTGGCAGCAGGCGCAGCGCTGATGGCGTTCTCGGTCGTCGTGGAGTTTCCGCAGGGCCTGATCGCGCTGGGTGTGCTGGCGCTGGCCGCACTGGCCGGATGGCAGGGCCTGATCCGCACCGGCGGGGCGCGCCTGACCTGGTGGGCTGCTGCGGGGCTCCTGCTGGTGGTCACGCTGGCGGCGGTGCTGATCGACGGAGTCCGTCTGGCGGGGCTGCTGAGCGTGCTCCTCTTCGCGCTGAGCGCGCTGGCTGCCAGACGGGCCTTCGCAGTGCACCTGCACCTGCCCGCCGCGCCACGCCCGGCACGAGCCGTCGTGGTGTACAACGTCAAGTCCGGAGGGGGCAAGGCGGTCAGCAACGACCTGGCCGAGCAGGCGCGCCGGCGGGGGATCACGCCCCGGCAGCTCGAGCCTGGCGAGGACTGGGAGCAGGTCGTCCGCGACCTCGTCGCCGGCGGTGCCGACGGGCTCATGGCAGCCGGCGGCGACGGGACGCAGGCCCTGGTGGCGACCATCGCGGCCGAGCATGACCTGCCCTTCGCTTGTATCCCGGCCGGCACCCGCAACCACTTCGCCCTCGACCTCGGTGTCGACCGTGACGACGTGGTCGGCGCGCTGGACGCCTTCGTCGACGGCGGGGAGAAGCGGGTCGACCTGGGCGAGGTCGGTGGCCGGGTGTTCGTGAACAACGTGTCGTTCGGGCTCTACGCCGAGGCCGTGCAGAGCGAGGGCTACCGCGACGCCAAGATCCGCACCCTGCTCGATGCCGTTCCGACCGCGGTGGCAACCCAGCAGGACGGGACCAATCGGCCGCTGCGCTGGATCGGACCGGACGGGTCGACGCACTCGTCGGCGGTGGTGATCCTGGTGTCCAACAACGTCTACCGGCTGGGCACGGTGATCGGCTCGGGCACCCGCCCACGTCTGGACGCCGGCGTGCTGGGTGTCTCCGTGATGGGTGCGCCGTCCGCCCATGGTCGCCGGGAGGGGCTGCAGCAGTGGGCGACGCCGGAGTTCGTGATCGACTCCGACGGCGACGTGCCCCTGGGTGTGGACGGGGAGGCTCTGAGGATGCCGACCCCTCTGACCCTGCGGGTGCGGCCCGGTGCGCTACGGGTGCGTATCGCCTCCCAGCACCCGGGCGCGTCCCCGTCCTATGCCCAGCCGACGGGCATCACCGATGCTCTCAGTCGCCTGGTGCGCATCGCCCGCGGCGCCGACCCGGCCGGCCTCACCCAGCGGCCGTAGGGAGGCGGGTGGGGAACGGTCCATTGATGTGCCGACGCGGCCGCGGTGCTCGCCGGGCTGACTCGGCGTACCAAGGTCGCGGCTCGGATCGCAGCTGCCCGCGGCTGGCGCCCGACCCCCGCCGCGGCGTCCAGGGTCTCGAGGGTCCGCTCGCACAACCCGGAGGTCCACGTCGTGCCCGGCGGCTGTCGGGCTCGGGGGTGCTGGTCGTTAGGGTCTGCAGGTGACACAAGCCCCGCCCACGGTTGCCCTGCTGATCGACGCCGACAACGCCGCGGTGGGCAGCCTCGATCAGGTCCTCGCCGTGCTCGCCGAGCATGGGGACGTCACCATCCGGCGCGCCTACGGCAACTGGTTCAAGTCCGCGCTCAAGGCCTGGGACGCCGAGCTGAGTCGTCGCGGCATCCGGCCGGTCCAGCAGTCCGACCCGGTGCGGGGGAAGAACGCGACCGACCTGGCCCTGGTCATCGATGCCGTGGACCTGCACCACACGATCGGGCCGGAGGTGTACGCGCTGGTCTCCAGCGACAGCGACTACGCCCCGTTGGCGCACTTCTTGCGCGAGCGTGGGGGGAAGGTCATCGGATTCGGGCGGGCGAGCACCGCGGAGTCGTTCCGGGCCGCCTGCACCCTCTTCGTCCCCACCCCCGGAGCCCCCGCTGGCGATCCGAAGCCCGAACCCAAGCGACAGCCGTCACTGCCCGAGCTGCTCAGCGGGGCGATCGCCAAGAACGCCGACAAGCAGGGCTGGGCCCGAGTCAGCGCCGTCGCCAACCACATGCGCCAACATCATGGTCAGTCCGCGCGCGAGCACGGCAAGGCCACGTGGACCAAGGTTCTCAAGAGCCTGCCCGGCTACGAGTTCCGCAACGAGGGCACGACAGGTGTGGCGGTCCGAGTGGCCAGGAGCGAGACCCCGTCGGCGACGTCGAGGGTGTAGGCCCGCGGATCGTCACCCACCGCCGGGTGATCTCGATGATCGGGCGGATGCCGCTGCTCACCGAGTCGTTCTTCAGGGCATCCAGGCCCCTCCCCGTGGCGGCCGGCATGGGTAACGTGCCACGGTGATGGACGTGCCCAGCACGCTGGCGACCGCACGAACCCCGCTTGCTGCGCTGCGTTTCGACCGGCGCGAGCTGGCCGGCGCCGTGGCCGACCTCGGCGTGCTCGTTCCCATCTCGGTGGCACTCATCGTCCAGAACGGGTTGTCGGCCACTGCCGTGCTGCTTCCGGCCGGGCTGCTGTATGTCGGTGTGGGCGCCTACTACCGGCTGCCGGTGTCGGTGCAGCCGCTCAAGGCGTTCGGTGCGATCGCCATCGCTCAAGGCCTCAGCGTGGACGCGATCGCCGCGGGTGCGATCCTCATGGGACTTCTGTTCGTGCTGCTCGGCAGCACCCGGCTGCTGGACCGGGCCGCGGCGGTGTTCCCGCGCGCCGTCGTGCGTGGCGTGCAGCTGTCGGTGGGGCTGCTGTTCGTCAAGCTGGGCTGGGGGCTCGTGACCTCGCCGCCGACCGCCTTTGCCGATGCCGACCAGCCCCCGCTCTTGCTGGCCGGCGCGGCGGTGGCCGTCGGCCTGGTGGCCCTGGTGCTGCGCCGCCGTGCGGTGACGCTGCTGCTGGTGGCAGCCGCAGCCGTCGTGGCCGTGGCCGGCTATGACGGCGCCTGGGCGATCGGACCGTCGGTGCTCGAGGTCCCCTCGCCCGACATCGCGACCTTCGCCGTCGCCGCGGTGGCACTGGTGCTGCCACAGCTGCCGCTCACCTTCGCCAACTCGTGCCTGGCCGCGGCTGACGTGGCGCGCACGTACTACCGGGACGCGGCTCGCCGGGTGACGGCCAGCCGGCTCGGTATGAGCCTTGGAGTGGCCAACCTGGCTGTCGGTGCGGTGGGCGGGATGCCGCTGTGCCACGGCGCTGGAGGCATGACGGCCCACCGGGCGTTCGGCGCCCGCAGCGGGGGAGCGCCGCTGGTGCTGGGAGGCGCCCTGGTCGTCCTGGCCCTGCTCGGCGGCTCGGTGCTGGCCGGGGTGCTCGTCGAGTTCCCGTTGCCGGTGCTTGCTGCCCTGCTGGCGGTGGCCGGGGTGCTGCACCTGGGACTGCTGCGCGACCTGGAACGGCCGTTCGAGTGGGTGGTCGCCGTGGCCATCGGGCTCGGCGGCCTGCTGGGGCAGCTGGCTCCGGCGTTGCTGCTGGGAATGGCCCTGTGGTGGGGTGCTCATGCCCTGATGCCCGCCTGGACCACGGAGGTTCGGTCGTGACCCAGACTGATGCCGGTGAGGTCCCGGTCGTGCAGGTGCGGTTCTACGCCGCCGCCCGGGCGGCCGCCGGTGGGCTGGACAGTGCCGCGCTCAGTGCGCCGACCCTCGTGGCGTTGAGGGAGACGCTCGTCCGGACCCACGGACCCCGGATGGCCCAGGTGCTGACCTCGTGCTCGTTCCTGCTCGACGGGGTCGGCGTCGCTCCCAACGAGGACGCGCCGCTCGACGCAGTGAGCACCGTGGACGTACTGCCGCCCTTCGCCGGCGGCTGACTCAGCCGCCGATCGCCGACATGGGTCGGGTGGGCTGGAGGAATCCGGGGTCGTCGATGCCGTGCCCCGCCCGCTTGGACGACAAGCAGGCCCGTACCCGCGCAGCGATCTCGTCGTCGGAGGCTCCGGCGCGGATCGCCGTGCGCAGGTCCGTCTCGTCGGGAGCGAACAGGCACGACCGCAGCTGACCGTCCGCGGTCAGCCTCACCCGGTCGCACGCCCCGCAGAAGGGCCGGGTCACCGAGCCGACCACGCCGACGGTCGCCGGCCCCCCGTCGACCAGCCACTCCTCGGCCGGAGAGCTGCCGCGAGCCGGTGCGGGGGACAAGGCGAAGGACTGCGACAGCGAGGCGAGCACTTCCGCCGCGGTGACCATCCGGCCCCGGTCCCAGGAGTGCTGGGGGTCGAGCGGCATCTGCTCGATGAAGCGCAGCTGGAGCCCCTCGTCCCGAGCCCAGCGCAGCATGCCGACGGCCTCGTCGTCGTTGACGCCGCGCATCAGCACAGCGTTGACCTTCACCGGGTGCAGGCCGGCTGCCTTGGCGGCGGCGACGCCGGCCAGCACGTCGACGAGGCGGTCCCGCCGGGTAAGGGCCACGAACCGGTCCCGCCGCAGCGTGTCGAGGCTGATGTTCACCCGCTGAAGGCCGGCGTCGGCGAGCGGTGCTGCCAGCCCGGGCAGGCGCAGCGCGTTGGTTGTCAGCGACACCTCCGGTGCCCGGGGCAGGCGCTGCAGCCGGTCGACCACCTCGACCACGTCGGGGTGCAGCAGCGGCTCCCCGCCGGTCAGTCGTACCTCCTCGATGCCGAGGTCGACGGCCACGGCGACCACCCGCACCAGCTCGGCCGTGGTGAGCATGTCGGCAGAGGGGATCCACGGCAGCCCGTCGGCGGGCATGCAGTAGGTGCAGCGCAGGCTGCACCGGTCGGTGAGGGAGACCCTCAGGTCGCGGTGCGCCCGGCCGAAGCCGTCCACGAGACTCACGGGCAGTTCACCCACTCCTGGGTCCCGTCGGCGAACGTCTGGTGCTTCCACACCGGCAGTCGGGACTTCACCTCGTCCACCAGCAGCGCGCACGCGGCGAACGCCTCGGCCCGGTGGGCGGCGGAGACGGCGACGACGAGGGCCGCGTCGCCGATCGCGAGGTCACCGACCCGGTGGCTGACCGCGATCCGGTCCACCGGAACCCGGGTCGCGACGTCGTCCGCGACCGCTGCCAGCACCTCCTCAGCCGACGGGTGGGCCTCGTAGCTCAGGCTGCGTACCGACCGTCCGTTGTCGTGGTCACGCACCGTGCCCGCGAAGGTCACCACCGCCCCCGAGCCCGGACCGCGAACGGCACGGGCATGCCACACCTCGTCGATGCGGTCGGTCGTCACCTCGCAGCGCACCACCCACGCCCGCGGCGCCCCGGCGGCCGTGGGCCCGCAGACGACGGGCGCCGCATGGTCGCCTCCGGCGAGAACGTGCAGCGCGTGCTCGAGCAGTGGCGCGGCCACGGCGAGCCCGTCCCGCACGCCGCCCGTCGAGCCCGGCAGGGCCAGCACGAGCGTGGACCCGAGCGTCCCGGCGAAGGTGCGAGACAGGTCGGTCGTCGGTACCCGCGACCGCGAGGCTGCTCTGATCGCCTCCCCGACACCGGGCAGCGTGCGGTCGAGCAACGGGAGCACCGCCTCCGGAGTGCGGTCCCGGGGGCCGATCCCCGTGCCGCCCGTGAGCACGAGCAGCGCGATGCCATCTCGGGCCGCCGCGCGCACCTGGCCGGCGACCGTCTCGGGGTCGTCCGGGACGACGACGGGTCCGTGGGCCGCCAGGCCGTGCTCGCCGAGCAGTGCCACGGCCAGGGGGCCCGAGCGGTCCGCGGCCTCCCCTCGGGCGGCGCGGTCCGACACGGTCACCACCCGGGCCGTGGCCACCGTCACGGCCGGGGCCTGGTCCACGAGCCGGACCGGCCGCCGTCCTTGGCCTCGACCATGACGTCGGTGAGGCTGGCGGCGGGGTCCAGCGCCTTGATCATGTCGATGACCGTCAGCCCGGCAACGGCGACGGCTGTCAGCGCCTCCATCTCGACACCGGTCCGGTCGGCGGTGCGCACGCGGGCGGTGAGGTGCACCGCGTCGTTGCGCACCTCGACGTCGACCTCCACCGCGTGCAGCGCCAGCGGGTGGCACAGCGGCACCAGGTCGGGGGTGCGCTTGGCGGCCATGATCCCGGCGACGCGAGCGGTCGCAGCGACGTCACCCTTGGGGACCCTGCCGGACGCGATCGCGCCGAGCACCGCGGCTGCGGCCACGACACGTCCGGTCGCGGTCGCGGTACGCAGCGTCACGTCCCGGGCCGATACGTCGACCATCCGGGCGTGCCCCGCGTCGTCGAGGTGGGTCAGGCCGTCCATCGCTCCTCCATCGGCCGGCAGCCTAAGTCGGCCCGTAGGGTGCCGGCCATGCCGCCGTACTCGGCCCTCGTTCTCAGCGGGGGCCGCTCGACCCGGTTCGGGCGGGACAAGACCGCAGCCCTCGTCGGGGGCGACACGCTGCTGGAGCGAGTGCTGTCGGGGGTCATGGACGCCACGGAGGTGGTCGTGTGCGGAC
>Ga0209594_1000475_pt1 | contig 24186 bp, 22 predicted proteins | sample AshMeaCrysSpring_FD_184126 | JGI IMG/M metagenome (GOLD analysis project Ga0209594, IMG submission 184126) | Groundwater microbial communities from Big Spring, Nevada to study Microbial Dark Matter (Phase II) - Ash Meadows Crystal Spring... | ecosystem: Environmental > Aquatic > Deep subsurface... | reverse complement strand
AAGGGGCAAGGGGCAAGGGGCAAGGGGCAAGGGGCAAGGGGCAAGGGGCAAGGGGCAAGGGGCAAGGGGCAAGGGGCTTAAGCCCCTTGTCTTATGTTTTAAGTTAGATTTTCATTGCTATAAATTAACGAGGTGTGAGGATTAATTAAAAATGAAAAAATTTTTCTTTGAGAAGCTGATAAAAATCCCAGTTATTTGGGGAATTTACCTGTTGCTGGCTAATAATTCTGTAGCAGCAGAAACTATTTTTCAACTCACAGAAGATCCTGAAATGGAGCAAATTGAGAGTGTATCGAAATTACGGGATGTGGAACCAACAGACTGGGTTTTTACTGCTTTGGTAAGTTTAGTTGAAAAATATGATTGTATTGAAGGTTTTAAAGGAAAAAGCGCTATCAGTCGCTCTGAATTTGCGGCAAGTTTGAATATTTGTATTAATCAGATGGCAAAGTTGCTGGCTGTAGGTGAAGTAATCTTGCTCGAAGATAGGGAAAAGTTGCAAAGGTTGAATGTAGAGTTTGCTGGGGAATTAGCGGAGCTGGCTACACAGTTAGATAAGTTGGAAAATGGAGTAGCTGTACTTGAGTCAAATCAGTTTTCTCCTACGAGTACAATGAATGGGGAGGTTATTTTTGCTCTGGTGAATGCTTTTGAGTCAGAAGGGATAAATAACCAAATGACAATGAGCGATCGCCTTCGTTTAAACTTTAATACCAGTTTCACTGGTAAAGATAGTCTCAAATTTCGTTTACAGGCTGGAAATATCCCCCGTTTAGACCGTACAACAGGCACTGACATGGCGCGTTTAGGGTTTGATTTCCCCAGTAACAACAATAATTTAGAAATTAGTGACATTCGCTATATTTTCCCCATCACCAACAAATTAACTGCGTGGGTTGCAGTTAATGCTTTTGAAGTTGAAGTAGTAGAAGTAGCAAATCCTTACCTAGCCAACGACAGTAGAGGCGCTCTTTCTCGGTTTGGGCGACGCAACCCCTTAGTATATCGGCCTGCTGGGGGTACAGGGGTAACATTGAAATACCAACTGCAAGAGCAGTTAAACATTACAGCAGCTTATTTAGTTAACACTGGGGGAAATCCAGAAGCAGGTCAAGGATTGTTCCAGAGTTCTTTTTCTACTGGTGTGCAGTTGGATTTTTCTCCGAGTGATAATTTAATTTTTGCTTTGACTTACCTACATACCTATCAACGTGAGAATGAGGTTAATGTTTCTAGCGCTACGGGAAGTCTCATTTCCAGACAACCTTTTGGTCAAGTTCCCACTACATCCGATCGCCTTGGATTTCAAGCTGGCTGGCACATTACAAAAAAGATTAACATTGCCACCTGGGTAGGTTATGCCACTGCTGAAGCGAAAGATGGTATAAATCAAGGTGCCAATGCAGATTTATGGACATGGAATGCTAATATTTCATTTTTGGATCTTGGGAAAGAAGGTAGTTTACTAGCTTTTGCCTGGGGTATGCCTCCCAAAGTCACCAGTATTGACAATGGATTACCCCATGATCCTGATACTTCTTACATCATCGAAGCTCTTTACAGATATCCGCTCACTGATAATATTGTGATTACACCTGGAGGTTATGTGATTTTAAATCCAAATCATGATGAGGAAAATAACACGGTGTGGGTGGTGGTAATCCGTACAACGTTCAAGTTTTGAATCATTATTAGCCTTGCATAGCAATAGGTTGAAACCTATTGCTACATAAACTAAGTCCGCGCAGGCGGACTAGGTACCTTATGTAAGCGAGGAGTGGATTACTCGTTTACAGATCGCTTTAATCTTAAATAAAATAGCTTCGCGCTTCATTTAGGTTTAGCGCCAAACTGCTCAATGAGTAAATTGCGCAAAACTGGGATCAAGTCTTCACAAGCAATTCCCTTTTGCACACAAGTACCCAGTTGAGCATCTTTACCAACTTTACCCCCCAGATAGAGATCCACACCTTCCACAGTTTTGCCATTTTTGCGTACTTTAGTGCCCATTAACCCAATATCAGCTACCTGGGGTTGACCACAAGAATTAGGACAACCAGTCCAGTGAATGCGCACAGGGCGGGTTATTTCTAACTCTTCTTCTAAAGCACGGGCGATCGCCATTGCTTTATTTTTCGTTTCAATGAGAGCAAAATTGCAAAACTGAGCCCCAGTGCAAGAAACTAATGACCTTTCTAATGGTTGGGGGTTGACAGAAAACTTTTCTAAGAGAGGTTCAGCTAAAAATGCTTCGAGGTTTTCATCTGGGATATGGGGAATAATCACATTTTGTTCCACACTCAGACGAAGTTCCCCATTACCATAAACTTCAGCTAACCGCGCCAAGTCAAACATCTCAGTAGCGTACAGTCTTCCTACAGGAATATGCAAGCCAACAAAGTTAAAACCTGGTTGTTTTTGGGGATAAACTCCAACATGATCGCGCTTATCCCAGTCTATTTCGTCTTCTGCTGCTGCACTTGCGAGATGATAACCTAACTGTGCTTCTACCATTGAGCGGAATTTATCCATTCCCCATTCATCAATAAGCCACATTAGCCGAGCTTTTTGACGATTGGCACGTAAACCATGATCGCGATACACTGTTAAAATTGCCCTACACAAGTCAACCACCTCATCATTGGGAGCTACCCAAGCATTAAGAGGTATGGCAGCTTCACAACGCTTGGCAGAGAAAAACCCACCAACCACAACATTAAAGCCTAATTTTCCATCTTTGTAGGCGGGTACAAAGGCAATATCGTTAATTTCCGCATGAACTGAGTTATCCCGTCCACCTTCTATGGCAATGTTGAATTTGCGGGGTAGGTTGCTAAAATCGTAATTGCCCTTACCTTTGTTGGTGATCATGTCTTGTACTTTTTGTACCAACTCGCGGGTATCAATTAATTCATTGCCATCAATTCCCGCCACTGGTGAACCAGTTATATTACGCACATTATCCATGCCTGACTGAATTGAGGTCAGGTTTACATCATGAAGACGGCGAAAAATATCTGGCACATCTTCGAGGCGAATACCTCGCAGTTGCAGGTTTTGCCTGGTGGTAATATCTGCACTACCATCGTCACCGTAACGTTGCACTATTTCTGCTAGTACCCGCATTTGTTGGCTAGTAAGAATACCACTAGGAAGACGCAACCGCATCATAAATTTTCCTGGGGTAACAGGGCGATAAAAGATGCCTACCCATTTGAGTCTATGCTCCAAATCGGTTTTATCCATTGCTTCCCAACCAATTTGGGCAAAGTATTCTAATTCATCTTTTATTGTTAGTCCGTCTTTTTCTGCTTTAAACTTTTCAAATTTGTTCTGTGTTTCTTGTTTTTCTGGTTTAAGCGCTTGTACCATAAATTTTTTTCTCCTATTATTTTTTTTCTATTACTGGGCTATATTTAGCTTGATTAATCCTTTGTCTGTTGCTATTTAATTCTGTTCAACTAAGGGTATTTTGTATTTTTCGTTACTAAATCTTGGTTTTGATGCTTTTTCAGCATTTTAAATATGTGTTTTTTGCATGAAATAGAGCAAAGAAAAAAAAGGTTATAAATCAAGCATATTATATATATAAAAAGACAATGGGCTTAAGCCCATTGCCTCTTGTCCTTTCCTTGCTATAGTGATAACAAAAAAAAAGATGCCCTTAATTTGGATCATCTTGTTATTTATAAATGTTATTTACTATCTTTTTTTGTTATCAAAAGTGATGGGTAAAGAGAGATTAATTATTTTAATCATTAAAAGTGCTTTAACCCATCTTTAAAAGATTAAACTGTGGCTAATTCTTTTTGAGGGCGTTTGCTGTTACGGATTCCTTCAATTGCTTCAGAATAATCAGGAGCTTTAAACACAGCAGAACCAGCTACAATTGCATTTGCGCCAGCTTCTAAAACGTGCCAAGTATTGCTTGGTTTTAAACCGCCATCTACTTCAATCCAAGGATCTAATCCACGCTCATCACACATTTGACGTATTTTACGGATTTTGGGTACAACTTCAGGAATAAAACTTTGACCACCAAAACCAGGGTTAACACTCATGATTAAAATTAAATCGCATAACTCTAAGACATACTCAAGGAAATCTACAGGTGTAGAAGGATTTAGTACTACTCCTGCTTGCTTACCTAGTTCGCGAATTTGACCCAGGGTACGGTGTAAGTGAGGTGAAGCATTATGCTCTGCATGAACAGAAATAATATCAGCTCCCGCTTTAGCAAAATCTTCTACATATTTCTCTGGTTCTACAATCATTAAGTGAACATCCAGAGGTTTTTGAGTATAGGGGCGAATAGCTTCAACAATTAATGGTCCAATGGTAATATTAGGTACAAAACGACCATCCATTACATCAACATGGATCCAATCTGCACCTGCAGCATCTACAGCTTTGATTTCTTCTCCCAAACGACTGAAGTCAGCGGATAAAATTGATGGGGAAATAACAACTGGTTTCTGGCTCATAAGCTTGTGTCTCTCTCTCTAGAAGTCCTATTTGGTAATCATCTTAACAAAATCTTTAAAATTATCATAATCTATGGGATCCAAAAGTTAAAATATTTTCGGCAGTAATTTGAGGTTGTTCAAGATGGGGTACATGACCGCAGTTTTTAATCCAGATGAGGGAGCTCAAGGCGATCGCTTTTTTAAATTTTTCTGCATCTTTGATGCCTAAAATTTTGTCATTTTCCCCCCAAATAATCAATGTTGGTTGTTTAATTTGATGGAGTTTACTAGCAAATGAGCCATAACCGCCACTTTTAGTAAAAGCGATCAAACTTTGACTCCAGCCTGGACATTCTAAATGTAAAGCGGCACAAATTTGAGCATCGAGGTTAGCTAGACTTTTATCATAATAAGCTGCTGTACTAATACTTTGACGAACTTTAGGGTTACGGAGAAATGCTGTAGCTAAATAGTCTAAAGGAGGAAACATTAATTTACCTCCCAATGGTTGATGAGCTAACCCTGCACTATCAAGCAATACTAACTTTTCTACTATATCTGGGTAAGTTAGAGTAAAATCTATGGCAGTTGCACCTCCCATAGACGCACCTACTAATATCACTGGTTTTTTAATTAAAGTTTTCCAAAAATAATAGAGATGGGTTTTAATATTTTCGGGATTGATAGATAAGTTAGGTATCCGCTCTGTCAAACCAAATCCTAACAAATCTATTGCCCAAGTTTCTGTTACTTTCGCAAGCAAAGGTAAAAGACGGCGAAATTCTAATATTGAACTATCAAAACCATGTAATAAAAGAATGGGAGTTCCTCCACTACCTTGATGTACATAGGTTGATTTTATAGGTTGAGAAATTAAAGAAGTGGTGATAGTTTCTAACTTGATTTTCTTCACCAGATTAATTGATTCTAACTCGGTGAGTTTGTTGGCTGTTGTTGGTATAAAATTAGGGAACATCTTAAAATTAAATTTGTTTGAGTGCTAGATAATTAATTTAAACTAATTTAACCAAAAGCGATCGCTCGCCTTTGAGAGGAAATATTAACAGATGGGGTAAAATTAGGGGAGAGCCCATCCCCCAGTCTTGCAGTACTTGATCTTGCTCATCAATTTAGAAAAATGGGATAAAATTAAGCACATTTCTGATAAATTGCACACTTACTGAAGTTATTACAATAAGATCTGAACAGAAAAATCAAGTATTCTCCACCAAGTCTCCCCCGAATTTATTACAATTTATTAAACCTCAAATAACTGCTTCTTCGAGTGACTTCTACTTATCCACAAAAACACAATTTTACTCAATTTGACATTCTGGTAGTGGGATCTGGTGCTGCTGGTTTATATGCCGCCCTTTGTATTCCACAGCGTTTTCAAGTGGGCTTAATAACTAAAGATACCCTCAAAACAGGGGCTAGTGACTGGGCTCAAGGTGGTATCGCCGCAGCTATGGATCCTTCTGACTCCCCAGCACTTCACTTTGAAGATACCATCAACGCTGGTGTGGGTTTGTGCGATGAAGAAGCAGTGAGGTTTTTGGTGGAAAATGCCGCAACTTCCATTAACTCCCTAGTAGAAATGGGGGTAGCATTTGATCGCAAAGGTGAAAAACTGGCAGCAACCCTGGAAGCTGCCCACTCTCGCCCTCGTGTACTCCATGCAGCCGATACCACAGGTAAAGCAATTGTGGCTACACTAACAGAAAAAGTACTCGAACGCCCCAATCTGAAGGTATATCAACAAGCTTTTGTTATGAATTTGTGGATAAATGAAGCAACGGGAGCTTGTCAAGGGGTTTGTGTATTATATCAGGGAGAAATTCGCAGGGTAAAAGCAGCAGCAGTAATTTTAGCTACAGGAGGTGGTGGCCAGGTTTTTGCCCAAACCACTAACCCAGCAGTCAGTACAGGGGATGGTGTGGCTTTAGCATGGCGTGCAGGAGCAATTTTACGGGATTTGGAATTTGTCCAGTTTCACCCCACAGCCTTAAATAAACCAGGAGCACCCCGTTTTCTCATCAGTGAAGCAGTGCGAGGAGAAGGCGCAACTCTGGTGGATAGTAAAGGCGATCGCTTTGCCTTCAATTATCACCCAGCAGGAGAGTTAGCCCCCCGCGATGTGGTAAGTCGGGCAATTTTCAGCCACCTACAAAAAACAGCAAAAGATCCAGCCCACGCTCATGTATATTTAGATTTACGCACCATTGAACCCGATCGCATTAGTTACCGTTTCCCCAACATCATCAAAAAATGCCAACGTTGGGGAATAGATGTATTTAATCAACCTATTCCTGTAGCACCTGCAGCCCATTATTGGATGGGAGGGGTTGTGGTAGATAATATGAACCGCACCTCTATCCCAGGATTATACGCCATCGGAGAAACTGCCAGTACAGGAGTACATGGCGCAAATCGTTTAGCCAGTAATTCTTTGTTGGAGTGTTTGGTATTTGCAGCACAACTAGCAAACATTGAGCCAGAACAGCAAAATTGGACTGAGGAGTCTATTGAGGAAGTGCACTCGCTACGAGACTGGGGGGAAGAAACAGAGAAAATACTTGAGGTAAGAGAAAATTTACCCTCTTTGATGTGGCAAAGTGCAGGTATTTGTAGAGAACAAGAAATGTTAGACAAGGCGATCGCCCAGATAATAACCTGGCGATCGGAATTTAGTAATTTAGCGCTCAGTCAATATTTAGCCCAGATATCACCCCAGGTAACAGTCAAATTTGACTCACCCCTAGCAGAAAAGCAATTAAAACTGTATGTAGAAACATCCAACTTATTAGACATCGGCTATTTAATCCTCAAAAGTGCAGCATTTCGTACCGAAAGTAGAGGGGGACATTACCGTACAGATTACCCCAACACCGAGGAAAAGTGGCAAGTGCACACTTTAGTGCAGGGAGAAAACTGGCATATATCTTTACCTAACACAACGGGTTAAAACCCGTTGCTACATAAACAAAACCTGCCTTCGCAGGTTTAAATTAAACCAGTTATCAATTAAATTAATGTTAATTATTTCAAGATTTTAAACCCGCGCAGGCGGGTTTTGTCTAGGTAGCCATAGGTTTTAACCTATGGTATCTATAGCTTAGTTACGAGGATTAGGTAATGACTGCATTAAACCTTGAATTAGTATTAAAAAACTTAGAAAATCACCAAGTAAATCAACAAATTACTGCATTATATCATTTTTCTAAAGAAGTAATAGACTTAAATTGCTGCATAAACGCCAGAAATGTTTTAGTTTAACATAAAATTTGCTTTATGGTAGCATAAACCGCCATAGGTTAAAACCTATGGCTAATAGCTAAAGTCCGTTAAAACGGACTATAATATTTGATTTTTGACAAAAAAATTAGTCCACTTTAGTGGACTTCAGCTATTAGCCATAGAATAAATTCTATGGCGGGTTATGACTCTCTCCGTTAACTCTCTCACAACTTTATAAAAATGGTATTAGAAGATACAGTAAAAATTATTAATTTACTTGCAGAAAAAGCCGTTGCTGCTTTAAAAAATAGTTCTAATCCTTTTCTAGTAGCAGAACGTTTAAATGGTTTAGGATCAGTAATTATTCCTCATTTAGAAAAACTATTAACAGAAACAGAAGATACAGAAACAAAAATTTTGTCAGCACTGGTTTTGTTGCAATTAAACTCAAAAATTGGGGTTTCTGTACTCTTAGATGCAATTATTCAGGATGAAGAATACTCTGGTTTAATAGCGGTAAATTTAGCTAAAAAAGGAGTAAAAGAAGCAATTCAACCAATTATTAAACGGTTAAAAATTTGTGAGCTTAAACAAATAGATTTAATTGTTAATTTGCTGGAAGCTTTAGGACAATTAAATGGGAAACTTACACAAGATTTATATCAACATTTAACTGCAATTAATACACCCTGGCAAATTCGCACTTTAACAGAAACTATGATTAAAGAAGGTATAGATTTTTCAGTTGTTAGTTAATAGTTTGGTAGAGAAAATAAAGTTGTAAACTCATATTTTTTCTTCTTTTTAAATGCTTGCTGTAAGGCGATCGCCCTCAATTATTTACAAGGTTTGTTTTTATCTTATAAAACATTTGATTAAGTTGCTCTGTAGAATAATTTAAAATTAGATAAGCAACCTCACTTTTTAGAGCAATATCCAACCGAAAAAGTTTAGGTGTAACTATTCTCAAGAGATATGCTTTTTAAACTCAGATATTTCCTCCATTGCATTGTTATACCTTTTGTAGTTTTTTTGTTGCTTAAAATTTTCTGCTGCTTTTTGGTAATCTTCTATTGCTCCCTGTTTATCTCCCATTTCAGAACGAGCATTACCCCTGTTATAGTAAGCTTCAGCAAAGTTAGGATTAATAGAAATAGCTTTGTTATAATCTTTTATTTCTCTCTGGTTATCTCCCATTTCAGAACGAGCTATACCCCTGTTATTGTAAGCAGTAGCATAGTTAGGATTTAAAGAAATAGCTTTGTTATAATCTTTTATTGCTCCCTGGTTATCTCCCATTTCAGAACGAGCTATACCCCTGTTATTGTAAGCATCAGCATAGTTAGGATTTAAAGAAATAGCTTTGTTATAATCTTTTATTGCTCCCTGTTTATCTCCCATTTCAGAACGAGCTATACCCCTGTTATAGTAAACTGTAGGATGTTTAAGATTAATAGAAATAGCTTTGTTATAATCTTCTATTGCTCCCTGTTTATCTCCCATTTCAGAACGAGCTATACCCCTGATATTGTAAGCTTGAGCCAAGTTAGGATTAATAGAAATAGCTTTGTTATAATCTTCTATTGCACCCTGTTTATCTCCCATTTCAGAACGAGCATTACCCCTGATACTGTAAGCTTCAGCCAAGTTAGGATTAATAGAAATAGCTTTGTTATAATCTTCTATTGCTCCCTGTTTATCTCCCATTTCATCGCGAGCATTACCCCTGTTATAGTAAGCAGTAGCATAGTTAGGATTTAAAGAAATAGCTTTGTTATAATCTTCTATTGCTCCCTGTTTATCTCCCATTTCAGAACGAGCTATACCCCTGATATTGTAAGCTTGAGCCAAGTTAGGATTAATAGAAATAGCTTTGTTATAATCTTCTATTGCACCCTGTTTATCTCCCATTTCAGAACGAGCATTACCCCTGATACTGTAAGCTTCAGCCAAGTTAGGATTAATAGAAATAGCTTTGTTATAATCTTCTATTGCTCCCTGTTTATCTCCCATTTCAGAACGAGCTACACCCCTGATACTGTAAGCTTTAGCCAAGTTAGGATTTAAATGTAAAGCTTGGTTACAATGATGAATCATACCTTCATAATCTTGTTTTTCATAACATTCCTTCACCAAACTCATATAATCTATTTTTTCAACCACCAAACTTTCTAAATAACCCCGTAAACCCCCACCATAGAGCAACTCATCAATACCAAAAGAGATTTTACCATATTCAACTTCCATTGAATTAGTAGGGAGAAAACCAGCAAGAATGAGATTATATTTTTCTTGAGCCTCACTAACCTTTTCTTGAATTAAAATACATACTAAAACAGCATTTTTCTCCACTTCCTCAGAACTAATTGACCATTTAACAGTATCAATATTGCCATGACGAGCTTTTACTTGAATCCCAATATTAGAATCAGAATACAAAGTAAAATCAACCTTACCATCCCCACCAATTCTTGTTTCATAATCAACTTCAGTAACCAAATTTGTTAAACGCGCCTTAACAACTTCCTCCCCTAATTTACCTTTCATATTGTTAATAAAAACATCTCTTACAGAAGAGGAACTTCGCTTATATTTGTCTGCCATTTCCCAACAAAAATCACGCAGTTGCTCCAATCTTTCCCCAGAAACAACAGTCAACTCACTGTGATAACCTTCCGTTTTCCCCTGAAAAATATCCCCAACTTTTAACCTATAAATAAAATCAACTTGTTGTTTTTGCAGTAAAACTTTCCAATCCATAACTAATTAAATATATTAAACGTCTAATGTGAATTAAATTAAATTAATTGTTAACCATTTCCTAATTTTAAACCCGCGCAGGTGAGTTTTGTTTAGGAAACCATAGGTTTTAACCTATGGTTTCCTGACAAAGAAAATTCATTTCAAGGCGATTGATTGATTTGCTACTTGATTTGAATTTTTAAAAAATAGGAACATCTCGTCAATAAGATGCTCCCAAAAAATTAACCGTATTTCCTCAATTATCTACCAGGAATAAAGTATTTAAACTCCATGGAACCAGTATAACCAGAAAGTTCAGCCAAAGTTTCCAGAGTTTGAGTACCAGGATATAATTCCCCATTTATTTCCCAAGAGGGGAAACCTTGAATACCAGCGTCACTACATAATTGTGGTTGAGGGTTTTTCCCACTAGGATCGCATTCAATATAGTTAACTTCAGCAAAAGCTTCTTTACCAAACAATTGTTTTTGCTCATAACAATGGGGACACCAAAAAGCGCCATAATTTTTAGCTCCCACCGAGGTTAAATGTTTAGCCAAAGCAATTTCAGCCTCACCTGAAGTAGAAGTAATTTCCCAACCCATAGGTGGTTCAGGACGAGTAGAAGGAGCTTCTATTGCCATCCTACCTTCTGATTGAGCCACAGGGCCATCCACATTAGCATAAACGCCCAAAGCCCCCACCAAAGTAATGAGAGCCACAATAATTCCAGTAAAAAAGATTTGACCCAAATCTTCCCAATTATGACCGATTATACTCAGCACCAACAGACTGAAAGAAAAGAGAGCCGAACCCATACAATAAAAACAAACAGCGTGAATTTTAGTAGCCATAACAAACATTAAATAACCACTAAAAGCAGCCATTGCAGTAGATCCAGCAAGCAGTAACAACCAAGTCCAATTTTCCAGTTGTTTTCTGAGTTTTTTGTTAGTCTCTGGGTTAACAAAAAGAGGTCCCAAGGCAAAAATTGCCATAATAATATAAGCCACAAAACCAATGAGACTTAAAGGCGGACCTGAACGACCAAAAGGATAAGCATAAGCACTATCGAGAACACTATTACAGCCTGCAGCAGGAGAGGCAGTATCAAAACTACAGACAACCTCTCCACCAGTTAGCTTAATGATAGTTAGATAAGCAGTTAAGATAATCCCTACGATAGCGATCGCCCCGATCAAAGTACGTGACCAACGATAAATCAAGGGTTGAGAACGTCGGCGGCTCATATTTGTAAATCCTTAATTACTTATGTTTCATTGATTCTAATTTTAACAAGGGCTGAGTCTAACAGACTTTTGTTTTTCTTGCTGCATCAATATCTGAAAAAAATCTTCAGTATAATAACTAGGGAAGGAACAAATAAGAAAACCCATGAAAACTATTGAAATTACCCCAGAAATAGAAGCTTTAATTAATCAACAGATAGAAACAGGACAATATCAAAATGATTTAGCTGTTATTGAAGAGGGATTACGCTTATTAGCAGAAAGAGAAAGAATTTACAAAGGAAGATTTGAGGAATTAAAAAAAGAAGTAATGATTGGTGTAGAGCAATTAGAACGAGGAGAAAAAATTGATGGAAGAGCAGTAATTCAAAAACTAAAATCAAAAAACCTTAAAATAAAGGATGGGGAATAATGGGGTTTATTTTAGTTTCTGCACAAGCTGAACAAGATTTAGAATCTATCAATGACAGCATAAATGCTTATGCTAATCCTCAATCTGCAAACAATTTCTTAGACAAAATAGCTGATAAATTTGAACTTTTGGCTCAATTCCCGAATCTGGGACGAAAGCGGGATGAATTACTCACAGGGTTAAGAAGTTTCCCTGTAGAAGATTATCTAATATTTTATTTTGCTGTTGATGGAGGAATTGAAATTGCAAGAGTTGCAAGTGGGTATCGAGATTTAGATACCCTTTTTAGAGAATAAGAACTACAATAACAAGCGAACTTTTGAATCACTTGTGAGAATATATTTCCCTCACAGTTTCCACAAACTGAGACACCCGAATAGGATCAATAGGTTCAGTTATTTTACCTTGACGTTTGAGGGAACTAGCAACTATTACCCCATTTGCAGCTTGCATTAACTGAGAAATATTATCCCAAGAAGCCCCACTTCCAATAAAAACTGGAGTACCATTTGCAGCAGCTTGCGCCAGTTCCAAATCCTCAAAACTGGGGGGGGTGCCAGTTGCCCAACCAGAGAGGATGATCCCATCAGCCAAACCACGCTCAATGGTATCTTTTACTGCTGTTGTGAGATTTGGCGTTCCCAGAGGGCGAGCGTGTTTTACCAGCACATCTGCCAAAATTGCCACCTCAGAGCCCAATTCCTTACGATACCTTAGTAATTCATAAGCATTCCCTTCAATTAAACCCTGATCCGTTGCCATGATCCCAGTTAGGACATTAACACGGATAAATTGGGCATTAACAACCGAAGCGATCGCCATTCCACTTTTCGCATCATTTCTCAACACATTAATCCCAACTGGCAACATTACCAGACTCATCAAGCGATCTACAATGAGAGTCATGGCACTCACCACCGCTGGGTCTACCTGATCCTTAGCAAAAGGAGCATCAAAGAAATTTTCCACAATTATGCCATCTACACCACCTGCTGCCAGAGCTGTAGCTTCCTGTTGTGCCCTTTCAATTACCGTTTGCAAACTCCCCCCCCAGCGAGGAGAGGTTGGCAAAGGTAACAAATGAACAACGCCAATAATTGGATGTGATGTTTTAAATATTTGATTTAATTCCACTTAATCTGCCTACCACTCTACCTACACCTGCTCCATTATCAACGATCAGCTATCAGTTATCATCTAACTTCTCAGCTCTGAGTTTTTCAGTATTCTTTTTTTTTTGGGGAACAAAACTTTTTTGGTCCCATATATGTTAATATAACTTAACAGCAAAGGAGGAACAAAAGTACCGCCTAGCCAATATAATATAATATATGGGCAAACCAACAATTGCAATATCTCATTTAGGTTGCGAAAAAAATCGCATAGACTCAGAACATATGCTGGGATTGCTGGCAGAAGCTGGCTACCAGATAGATGCTAATGAAGAATTGGCAGAATATGTAATAGTAAACACTTGTAGTTTTATCCAAGCGGCTAGAGAAGAGTCGGTAAGAACTCTGGTAGAATTAGCAGAAGCAGATAAAAAAATAATTATTTCGGGATGTATGGCGCAACACTTCCAGGAAGAACTCCTAGAAGAATTGCCAGAAGCAGTAGCAATAGTAGGGACAGGAGACTATAACAAAATAGTAGATGTAATAAAAAGGGTAGAGCGAGGCGAAGTGGTCAAAGAAGTGACCGCGAACCCAACTTATATAGCAGACGAAAAAACGCCACGCTACCGCACAACAACAGAAGCAGTGGCATACCTAAGGGTAGCAGAAGGTTGTGATTATAGATGCAGTTTTTGTATAATTCCCCAGTTAAGAGGAAAACAGCGATCGCGCACCATAGAGTCAATTGTAGCGGAAGCCAAAGAGTTGGCAACTCAAGGAGTAGAAGAAATAATCCTGATTTCGCAAATTACCACAAATTATGGTATAGACTTATATGGAGAACCAAAACTAGCTGAATTGCTACGAGAGTTGGGGAAAGTAGATGTACCCTGGATCAGGATGCACTATGCCTACCCAACAGGCTTAACCCCGAAAGTAATTAAAGCAATAAAAGAAACACCAAACGTTCTACCATATCTAGATTTGCCCTTACAACATTCTCACCCAGAAATATTGCGAGCAATGAATCGCCCCTGGCAAGGGCAAGTGAATGATACGATAATAGAGCGTTTAAAAACAGAAATTCCAGAAGCTGTATTGCGGACAACATTTATTGTAGGCTATCCAGGAGAAACAGAAGAACACTTTGCACATTTGTTGCAATTTGTCAAACGTCATGAGTTTGACCACGTAGGGGTGTTTACATTTTCTCCAGAAACAGAAACCCCAGCCTACAACCTGCCAAACCAAGTACCGCAAGCAGTAATGGATGAGCGAAAAGAAGCCTTGATGGAAATACAACAGCCAATAGCAGCCAAGAAAAATCTTTCTTGTGTGGGGAAAACAGTAGATGTGTTGATAGAACAAGAAAACCCAGCAACGGGAGAATGGCTTGGAAGATCGGCACGGTTCGCCCCAGAAGTGGACGGTTTAGTGTATATTCAAGGCGAAGCTTCATTAGGGTCAATGTATAAAGTAAAAATAACATACGCAGATGTATATGACCTCTACGGTGAAGTAGTAAAAGAGGCAGGGAATTAAACTGTAAAAAAAACAGCGGCACGTTTGCCTGAGATGAAAGAATTTTTAGATAAGCGAGTCGAGAAAAAAGGGGTTTAGAAAAAAAACAATAAAAAAAGTAAACAACAAACGAAAACCAAAGAAATTATGACAATTTCCTTCAAAAGCTTAGGACTGTCTGACGAGCGCGTGGAGCAATTAGAAAAGCTAGGCTTCGATACACCAACAAATATACAAGAGCAAGCAATACCCCAACTATTAGCAGGTCGTGATGTTGTAGGTCAATCCCAAACAGGAACAGGGAAAACCGCAGCATTCTCCCTACCAGTGTTAGACCAAATTGACCTAAATAACCCAGAAGTACAAGCAATAATCCTAACACCAACCAGGGAGTTGGCGCAGCAAGTAACCGAAGCGATGAAAGACTTTTCGGGTAATCGGAGGCTGTATATATTAACCGTTTGTGGTGGTCAATCAATGGATCGGCAAATCCGCAGCCTGGAAAAAGGGACACAAATAGTGGTAGGGACACCAGGACGAGTAATAGACCTGTTAGAACGCAAAAAACTGAAGTTGGATGAAGTGCGTTGGGTGGTACTAGATGAAGCAGATGAAATGTTGAGCATGGGCTTTATAGACGATGTGAAAAAAATTCTGCAACAAACACCAAGAGAGCGTCAGACAACCTGCTTCTCGGCAACAATGCCAAGGGAAATACGGGAGTTAATCAACGAGTTTCTAAATGAACCTGTGACAGTAACAGTGTCGCAACCAAAAGCAGCACCAGCAAGAATAGAGCAAGAAGTATATATGATACCTCGCGGCTGGTCAAAAATGAAAGCTTTGCTGCCCATAATAGAACTTGAAGCGCCAGAATCTGCTCTGATTTTTGTGCGCACCAAACGCACAGCAGCAGAATTGACAAATAAATTGTTAGAAAGCGGTCAAAGTGTAGATGAATATCACGGCAACCTCAGTCAATCCCAACGAGAACGCCTAGTACAGCGTTGGCGGGAAGGAAAAGTAAAAATGGTGGTAGCAACAGATATCGCAGCACGGGGTCTGGATGTGGAAAATTTGACCCACGTGATTAACTACGACTTACCAGACAACACAGAGACATATATACACAGGATTGGACGCACAGGACGAGCAGGGAAAGCAGGCAAAGCAATTTCTCTGATAGAGCCAATAGATCGGCGCACACTCAAGCAAATTGAAGGTCGTCAGCACCAAAATCTCAAGATTTCCCAGATACCAAATCGGGCAGCAGTAGAAGGGCGACGCCTGGAAAAACTGCAAGCAAAAATTAAAGATGCTCTGGCAGGAGAACGGATGGCATCATTCTTACCCCTGGTACGGGAGTTGAGCGATCAATACGATCCACAGGCGATCGCCGCGGCTGCTCTGCAAATGGTTTATGACCAAAATTGCCCCAACTGGATGAAAACAGATTGGGAAGTACCAGAGGATGAAATTTCCAAGCCAAATATCAAGGGCAAAAAGTACAATCGAGACTATCCAAAGAAAAGTAGTTACTCGAAAAAGCCAGTAAGTCGGAAAAAATACCAAGAAAAACCTGAGTACCTCAAGTCAGAAGTGTAACAGCGATCGACGTAGGAGCGGGTTTAGGAATAATCAGCGCCCCAGACAAGGGGCTTAAGCCCCTTGCCCCAAGGGCAAGACAAGGGGCTTAAGCCCCTTACCTTGGGCGATTTTACTAACTTTGATGTCCATTGCTATAAAACTAAATATTTCCTTGTAAACTATTTAAAATAAATTAAAAAAAGTGGTTGTAAAAAGTAATTTAAATACTAAAATAGCCAGTACAAAATATGCAAATAACTGGCCAGGTTTAATCGAAGCTTATAGGGATTATTTACCAGTAACAGAAGCAACTCCAGTAATCACTTTATTAGAAGGGAATACCCCGTTAATACCTGTACCCGAAATAGCAAAAAAAATAGGTCGCGGGGTAAAAGTGTATGTAAAATATGATGGTTTAAATCCCACTGGTAGCTTTAAAGACAGGGGGATGACAATGGCAATTTCTAAAGCCAAAGAAGAGGGTTGTGAGGCAGTAATTTGTGCAAGCACAGGGAACACATCAGCGGCAGCCGCAGCATATGCACGAAGAGCGCGAATGCGTGCATTTGTGCTGATACCAGATGGTTATGTGGCTTTAGGAAAATTAGCTCAAGCGCTGATGTATGGAGCAGAAGTAATAGCGATTAAAGGAAATTTTGACGAAGCATTGACCGTAGTAAGGGAAATGGCAGAAAAATACCCCGTAACTTTGGTAAATTCAGTCAATCCCTATCGCCTAGAAGGACAAAAAACAGCAGCATTTGAAATAGTAGATGCTTTGGGAGATGCCCCCGACTGGCTATGTATCCCAGTGGGCAATGCAGGGAATATCTCAGCCTATTGGATGGGTTTCTGTCAGTACCATCAAACAGGAAAAAGCGATCGCCTGCCAAAAATGATGGGTTTTCAAGCAGCAGGAGCAGCACCTTTAATTAGCGGGAAACCAGTTGTTCATCCCGAAACAATCGCTACAGCAATTAGAATTGGTAATCCAGCAAATTGGGAAAAAGCTGTTGCAGTAAAAGAAGCCAGTGGTGGGGAGTTTAATCCTGTTACCGATGAAGAGATTTTAAACGCATATCGTTTGTTAGCTGCAGAAGAAGGTGTTTTTTGTGAACCAGCAAGTGCAGCTTCTGTTGCTGGGTTGTTGAAAGTAAAAGAGCAAGTACCCAGTGGAGCGAATGTTGTATGTGTGCTAACAGGCAACGGATTGAAAGACCCAGATAATGCAATACAAAATAGTAACAATCCAGTAAAGTCAGGAATTGCACCTACTTTATCAGAAGTGGCGAAGGTGATGGGTTTTGGGGCATAAGAATAAGCATCCAGCAAAAAGATATTAGTTATGAATAAAACAGAAGAGAGAGCAACAGCAAAAAAATATTTGGAAGAAGCAGAAAAGCTAACAAAAGAAGGAGTAACCAAAGAGGCAATAGAAAAATATCAGCAGGTAATTAAACTAATGCCAAAACTTCTTTTAGCCCATTTTCAGTTGGGAAAGCTTTATCGGAAAGAAAAGCAGTTAAAAAAAGCAATAAAGCACTTAGAATCGGTATTAAAAATTAAGCAAGAACATCCTCAAGCACAAAAAAGACTAAATAAGTTAAAAGAGCAGCAAGAAAAGAGGAGAAATAAGCAGAATAAAGATAAAGAAAACCCAGAATTATATGATTATTTGTTAGGAGATGAACAAAGGAAAAATGGTAAGTTGGCAGAAGCTTGTGAAAGCTATCAAAAAGCAATAGATAATCAGCCAAAAGAAAAACTAGATATAATTTACGGAAAATTGGCACAAACATGGCTAGATATGGCAGAAGCAGCAAAGGCGATCGCTGCTTATAAAAAAGCCAGTGAAATTAAACCAAATAATTATAAATATTATCAGCAGATAGCAGAAGTATACGCAAAACAGGGGAAGCTAGACGAAGCAATAGAAGAGCAAAAAAAAGCAATAGAAAAGAGTGGAAATAATCCAATTTGTAAGTATTATTTGATGAATTATGAGGAACAGAAAAAGAACAAAGAAGAATTAAAAGATATTAAATATACAATAATATCTTTAGGCTTTCATTGTCTGCCAAGAACATTGTTGACAAGATGGGGGGTAAAAAAGACAAAAATTCAAGGTGAAAAATCGTGTCCTTTTGATTTAGCAGTTCATCCTCTTGCTAGTGTTTGTAAGTTAATAGAAAATGATTTTGAAGATTATTTAAATGTAGATTTCTTCAGAAAGAAGATTTATCACAAAAAAAAGGGGGAAGAAATAATAGTCCAAAACACAAAATATGATAGTAGATTTTCTCATACAGTGGGAGAAGCATATTTTGAGAATAATTATGAAAAAATCGTACAGACTTATCAAAAAAGGATAGAGAATTTTTATAACTATATAAGTGAGAATAATATCCTTTTTGTTTGGTTTGGTAGAACGGAAAACTCGGCTGCAAAGGAATTAGATAAAATTATTAGAAAAAAATTTCCAGACTTATACTTCAAAATAGCTTTTATTAATCAAAAGGAAAATCAAAGATTTTATAATCATAAAAACATAATATTGCATAAAGCTTGTTTTCCATCTAAAAATTACAGTTGACCAAGTGTAAAATGTTTTACATCACCAGAGGGAATCAATTTTGAAAAAAACATTCAAAGTTTTATCAAAGAAATTATAATAGAGCATTTTAAAAATAGATAATCAATTGTGGGTAGTACTCAATGTAAGGCAATTTAAACAATTTTAAGGAAATTTAGGGAAGATAATGGTAAGAAAGAAACACGCCTGCTTCTATGTCCTCTTAATTCCTAATTTGACTCATGCCACCCATCCGCTTTGTTCGTTATTTTAACTGGGTAATGCTGAAGAAAACTATTAACCGTGTTGTGGAAACGCGGTTAATGGGTTTGTCTGCTGAGATGGCATATCATACCATGTTAGCTTTGTTTCCCGCTATTTTTGCTATTCTCACAGCTATTGGGATGTTGGAAGAGTCGGTAAAGTCTCGTCTGGATAATTTGGTGATTCTCCTTAAAGATATTTTACCAGAACAAGTATGGGCTCTTTTGTTGAGTTTTGCAGAAGGAATTAATGTGAAAGAAGGGGGTAATTTGTTTTCACTGAGCTTTATAATTGCTCTTTGGATTGCTTCTGGAGGATTAAGTGCCGCAATGAATGCTCTTGACGAAATACATCAAGTTCCTTCTGAAGAAAAAAGACCTTTTTGGAAAGCTAAATTAATTGCTATTATTCTCACTATTGGAACTATTTTTCTGTTGATTTTTGCCTCTTTTTTAGTCTTGTTAAGTGACCTAATTTTAAAAGTGGCATTAGAGCAAAATTGGCGGTTATTCTTGTTAACTATTTGGCAAGTTTTAAGTGGGCCAGTGATGTTGGCGATCGCCTTTACAGCTATAACTTTAACCATCCAAATTTATCGACTTGCTCTCCCTACCAACCAACTATCTTTTAAAAAAGCAAAGTATATTTTTCTGGTGATTTTTATCAGTGCAACTCTGCTTAAAGTAATTGATTTTTTGCTGGTTTTACTATTTGAAATCATTAACCAACCAGAAATAAATCAAACTGTCGCTGTAATGTTATTAAGTATCTGGCGCATTTTAAGTTGGCCTGTTGCTTTAGGTATTGTTGTTACTGCAGCATATTGTATTTATCGCTTTGGAGTAAGTTACCGCACCCCAGAAACTCTTACTTTACCTGGGGCTATTTTAGCTGCTATTTTATGGGTAATTTTATCTGCCGTAATGCGTCTTTATGTATCTAATTTTGGTCAATATAACAAGGTTTATGGTGCTGTAGCTGCGGTAATTGTTTTGATGCTTTGGCTTTATATGACTGCTTTTGTATTGTTACTGGGTGACCAAATAAATGTTATTCTAGGAGAAGAAATAAATGCTCAAGTTGCTGTTGTGAAAAATGACAATGAAAACGGAAAAAATTAAGGATAAACCACTGGAAAATAATGGTAAAGAAACTAAATTAGAAAAACTGCGATCGCTTACTAATCTTCTTGACAATGCCATTAGTATTCCTGGTACTCGTTATCGCATTGGTATTGATCCTATTATAGGCTTATTTCCTGCGGCTGGTGATTATATTACCGCTGGACTTTCTGCTTATATTGTTATCGAAGCTGCTAAAATGGGCGCTTCTAAACGAACTTTAGCGCGGATGGTATTAAACATTATTTTTGATGCTTTAGCGGGTACTATACCCTTAATTGGTGACTTATTTGATGCCACTTGGAAAGCTAATGTAAAAAACATGGCTTTACTTGAATCTCATTTTAACTCCCCTGTGGAAAGAAAAAACACCGATTGGTTATTTTTAAGTTTATTATTGGGGGCATTATTATTAGTTGTGATTGCTGTTTCTGTGGTTAGTATATCTATTTTGACCCTTTTATTTCAAGCTTTAAGTGGTTAATATTTTTTGGATATTTTTTAATTTTTTAAAAAAGACAAGGGGCTTAAGCTCCTTGTCTAATGTTAAGCATCACAGACAAGGGGCTTAAGCCCCTTGTCTCTCTCCTAACTATCTCTTTTTTTTGCTATATTATTTAATTTTTTTTAGCAATTGAAAAATGGAAAGAAATGATAATTTAAGACTTGATCCAAAATTATCCTCTATTTTGTCTCGTAAACCTTTAAATAATAAATCCCTTTTCTCTGAATCTATTTGTAAATAAGGGGAATAAGTATTTAATAATAGCAAATATTCATCAAGTTTATATTCAATTTCACACACCGAATGTTCAGAAATTAATTCTGTCAAGTATCCTGAATTGATAACAGTTTTCATCAAATTATTTAAACTTTCTTTTTGACTTTCTTTAGTTTCATATTCTGCCAGAGAAGGTGCATATTTTTTATAGACTTTTTTTAATACTTCGCTTACGTTATTTTCTGGCAAAACTCCTGTATTCCATAACAAAATTAACAAGCCATTTTCTTTTAATGTTGCTGCAACTTTTTTACACCTAATTTCTGCAGATATCCAATGAAAAGAGGTTGCTGCTAAAACAGCATCAAATCTTTCCGTTTCTAATTCCCATTCTTCAAAACTGGTGTTAATTATTTTTACATTTGGATATTTTGCTAAATTCTGTTTGGCAATTTGGTAAAATTCCTGATTTGGTTCTAAACATACCATTGAAAATCCTAATTTTGCAAAATCTTTTGTTGCAGTTCCTGGTCCACATCCTAACTCTAAAATAGTTGCATTTTCTGGAAGTTCTGTTAATTTTACCACTCGATTAATGATATCAATAGGATAGGTTGGTCTGGTTTGATTATAAGCTTTTGCTACAGAAGAATATAAGATTTTTTTCTGTTCTAAGTTTTGAGTATCCCAAATTTTTGGCTGTTCATTATTTTGCATATTGTTTTTGTACATTTTTATGTTTTTAAAAGAGGTTGTGAGGAGAGGCTTTATTGTTGTTAGATTCTATGTTTTAATTGATCATAATTTATTTATTTTAGTATGCTAGAATTGAAAAATTAACCAGAACAAGAATGACTTGTTACTTGTGTTTTTAAAGTAGTTAATGTGTTTAAAACCTCATATAATATTTTTGTTTATAGCTAATGTAATTTAATAACCAAGTCCCCCTTTAGGGGGATTTCCTTATCTTATAATTAATAACTTGGCTTAATTTTTCATTTTTCTTGCTGTTTTTACCATGTCAATTAATGTATGGTGAGCATCTTCTGCATTGGCTAACACATGGTCAAATTCAATGCGAATAGGAACATTTTTCCCTTGTATTTTCGCTTCTAAATTCATTCCTTGTGGGTCAATTGAGAGCATTTTAGCTGTTTCTGTTTCCTCAGTTTTTCCAAATACTTTAGCGTATAAAATAATAGCATCACTATGGTCTTCATTCATGTGTTTACAAATGCGATCGCTTATTTCTTTTGTTATTTCCTCACTCATTTTTTTTCTTCCTTATTATTGTTTTTAAATTTTATTTTACCTGATCAATTATCACTAATAACCGACCTAATGACTAATGAGGTGGAGTGGGCGGGTTTTGAAATGAAGATTTCTGTTTTGAGTAAAAGATCATTCCTAAACCTGCCCCTACCTTTTTACATTTGACTCATGACTAAAAGACAAAATTGAATAACATCATTGAGGTTTTCTGTTTTTTTGGGATAGGTAATTTGTGGGCGAGTAATAATAATTAAAGGGATACCCAAAGTGTTAGCTACAGAACGTTTAATATTTTCTCCTCCTGCATTTCCTGAAGCTTTAGTTACCACCAGAGAAATTTGCCATTGTTGCCATAAAGCCTGTTCTAAATTAGTAGTAAAAGGAGGACGAAGGGCAATAATTTTATCAGGAGAAAATCCAGAATTGAGAGCTATTTCTAGGGAGGTTATACTAGGGAGAATGCGCGTAAATAGGGTACAACGATTATGCCAAGATTGAAATAAGGGTAACATTTTGTAGCCAATGGTTAGGAGTACTCTTTGATTAAGGAGATAATTATTTTGTAAGAGGAGTTCAAAGTTATCTAGATAAATCACTCCCTGAGTGTTGTCAGTAATAATAGGGCGTTCATAACGGAGATAGGGGATATGAGAGGAAGTGGTAGCGGCGATCGCCCCTTGAGAAATAGCCACAGCATAGGGGTGAGAAGCATCTACCACAGCTACAATAGTCTCAGTCTCTAAAAACACCTTAAGTGCGGATAAATCTAGTTTTCCCACCAGTATTTTTAATAAGGGAGTCTGGGGGTAAAGAGTAGCAGCAGGAGGTGTAGTAACAGTAATTATGCACGGTATGTGGAAATTAGCCAGCAACTGAGCAAGGCTGACACTTTCACTTGTACCGCCTATTAACCAGATACGTCCTTTCACCTACCTCTAAGTGCTTTCTGAAAGTTTTTGCGATAGGATTTATTAGATGCCAACAAAATAGGCCATAAGGCAGATAACATAATTCTATTCATCAAACTGGGATCAAAATTAGTGAGTCTAAAACCTTGCCAAAATTTCCAGCAACCAGCACCATAAACCACTAGCAATAAAATAACAACTATCCAATTAATCATTTTTCCCCCTTTTAGGTTATTGAGAGTATTTTTAGTGCTAAAATTATTGTAAATTAATTTTTGTTAAATGTAACCAGTTAAGTAAAAAATTTAGCAAAGAGGAAAAAAAATACAATAAAATATATGTAAGATAAGGATTGTAAGAATTTAACGAAATGTCAAAATTCGTCCCCACGCTCAACGCAGTGGCGTGGCGGATGAATTTTGACCAGTAAACAAAATCGACCGCAGGGAGTCCACCCAATCTTATAATTTTATGTTATCGTGGGTTTACGAATAACCTAATTAGTAGGAAATCTATGCACAGAGCTGTAAAAGTGAGATTATACCCAACTTTGGAGCAAAAAACCCTATTGAATCAAAATATGGGGGCAGCCCGCTGGTGGTATAATTATGCTTTGAATTTGTGCAGAACAAATTACAAGGAAACTGGAAAAGGATTATCTCAGATTGCCCTAAATAAAGTTTTGCCTCAATTAAAGTTCCATGAGGAAACTAAATGGTTAGCTAATTGCTATAGTCAAGTTTTGCAGTCAACAACCTTAAACCTGACGAAAGCTTTCAAAAATTTCTTTGATAAAAGAGCAAAATTTCCTAGATTTAAATCATATCATGGTCGCCAATCCGCCCAATACCCACAAAATGTAAAGATAGAGGGAAATGGAATTAAAATACCAGGAGGAGTAGGATTAGTCAAAGCTAGTATTCATCGTCTCTTTGACGGAGAATTAAAGACAGTGACTATTAGCAAAACTCCAACAGGGAAGTACTATGCTTCCTTAT
>Ga0209594_1000474_pt1 | contig 24251 bp, 22 predicted proteins | sample AshMeaCrysSpring_FD_184126 | JGI IMG/M metagenome (GOLD analysis project Ga0209594, IMG submission 184126) | Groundwater microbial communities from Big Spring, Nevada to study Microbial Dark Matter (Phase II) - Ash Meadows Crystal Spring... | ecosystem: Environmental > Aquatic > Deep subsurface... | reverse complement strand
GTCGACGTCGTGCCGGGGTCGTGACCACGAGGCGTCCCACCGTGACCGGGTCCCGGCTGCAAGCCTGCGTCGCCCTCGTCGGGGTCGGGGCCGCTCTGCTGCTCGGCGGCTGCTCGGCCGAACCCGCGACGGTGAGCGTCGGCGACGGGCTCACCCTGCAGGTGGAGGTCGCCGACTCCGGAGCCGAGCGCTCTGCCGGCCTGTCCGGCCGTCCCGAGGTACCGGCGGGCACCGGCATGGCGTTCGTGTTCGACGGACCGTCGCGTCCGGCCTTCTGGATGCAGGACACGCTGGTGCCGCTGTCGATCATGTGGGTGCTCGACGGCACGGTGGTGGACGTCGCGGAGATGCAGCCCTGCCCACCGGGCGCCGACTGCCCCCTCTACCAGCCCGCCGACCCCGACGCCGTCTTCGACCTGGCGGTGGAGGCGGCCGGCGGCACCTTCACCGACGCCGGCATCCGACCCGGTGACCCCGTGCTGACCACCGGCTTCTAGCCCGGCGCCCCCGCCCCCCGCGCCCCGCGCCGGGCGCCGGGCGCCCCCCTGTTCGGTGATCTTGGAGAAGTGGGGCCGTTCCTCGGCGTGTCGCCGGCGTGTCCTCCAAGATCACCGAGAGAGCCGCAGGCGGCGGGCGGCGTCGGCCACATGGGCGTCGGTGGCCGTGAGGGACAGCCGTACGTGCTGGGCGCCCTGGGGGCCGTAGAAGGTGCCAGGCGCGGCCAGGACCCCCCGCTCGGCCAGCCACCCCATCGTCAGGGCCGCCTGCTCTCCCCGAGTCGCCCACAGGTACAGCGAGCCCTCCGAGCGCTCGATGGTGAAGCCGGCGGCGAGCAGGGCGTCGGCGAGCAGGTCCCGCCGCCGGGCGTAGCGCTCGCGCTGCTCGGCCACGTGCACGTCGTCGTCGTAGGCGGCCACCATGGCCGCCTGCACCGGGGCCGGCACCATCATGCCGGCGTGTCGTCGCACCTCGTGCAGCGCCGCTACCAGGGCCGGGTCGCCCACGACCGCACCGGCCCGGTAGCCGGCCATGTTGGACCGCTTCGACAGCGAGTGGACGGCCAGGAGACCCTCGGCCGACCCACCGCACACGGCCGGGTGCAGCACGCTGACCGGGTGGGCGTCCCAGCCGAACTCCAGGTAGCACTCGTCGGAGGCGACCACCACGCCGCGCTCGCGGGCCCACGCGACCACCTTGGCCAGGTGCTCGACCGGCAGCACCCGCCCGTCGGGGTTCGACGGGGAGTTGAGCCACAGCAGGCCCACCCGCCTCGGGCCGATCGCGGTGAGCGAGTCGGCCGCCAGCGGGGTGGCCCCGGCGAGGAGGGCCCCGACGGCGTAGGTGGGGTAGGCGAGCTCGGGGTGCACCACCGTGTCGCCGGCACCGAGCCCGAGCAGCGTGGGCAGCCACGCCACGAGCTCCTTGGTGCCGACAACGGGGAGGACGGCCTCGGGGTCGACCCGGGCCCCCCACCGGCGGTGCAGGTAGCCGGCCACGGACGCGCGCAGCGCCGGCGTGCCGCGGGTGAGCGGGTAGCCCGGCGCCTCGGTGGCACCCGCGAGCGCCTCCCGTACGACGGCCGGGGTGGGGTCGACCGGCGTGCCGATGGAGAGGTCGAGCAGTCCCCCGGGATGGGCGGCGGCACGCTGTGCGTAAGGGCGCAGCTCGTCCCACGGGAAGTCGGGCAGCCGCCGCCGCGCCGCGGGTGTCGCGCCGCTCAGGCTCAGTGCTCCTGCGGAGGCAGGGCCGCGACCAGGGCGTGGTCGCGGTCGATGACGCCGAGCTTCGCCGCCCCTCCGGGCGAGCCGAGGTCGTCGAAGAACTCCGCGTTGGCAGCGGTGTAGGCGCGCCACTCCTCGGGCACGTCGTCCTCGTAGAAGATGGCCTCGACCGGGCAGACCGGCTCGCACGCACCGCAGTCGACGCACTCGTCCGGGTGGATGTAGAGCATGCGCTCGCCCTCGTAGATGCAGTCGACCGGGCACTCCTCGACGCAGGCGCGGTCCTTGAGGTCCACACATGGCTGGGCGATCACGTACGTCACGACCGGGTCCTCCTGCGCTCGGCTCGGGGTCTGCCCCAGCCTACGCAGCCGTGGCTGCTCAGGTGCAGGAGACCTGCGGGGTCGGCTGGTACCGGGTGAAGATCTCCTCGGTGTCCTGCCCGGCGCCCTCGCGCGACAGCGTCCGGGTCACGACGACGTCGAAGCCCCGGGCCCCCGCCGACGGTACGCAGCCCTCCCCCGACAGGGTCCTGCTCGGGAAGTCGGTGAAGTTGAACGGCGATCCGGTGCTGGACTGCACCTGCCAGTACGGGGTGCTCCAGATGCGCACCGTGACCGACCCGCGGTTGCCCGGGGAGCTCGGCGAGATGAACGACTGCACCACGGCGCCGTAGGGCGTGTTGTTCTTGAAGCGCAGGTCCCAGGACCCCCAGGAGACCGTCGCCTCGCGTCCCATCGGGTAGCGGTCGATGTAGAAGGAGTGCGGGTGGTGCTCCACGTCGGCGAAGCCGGCGAAGTGACCGGCGTTGAACAGCGTCGTCGCCAGCTGCGACACGCCGCCGCCGACGCCCTCCTGGAACCGTCCGTCGTCGATGATGAAGCCCTTGGTGAAGCCCCGCGCCTCGGTGCGCTCGCCCACCGTGTCGTTCATCGAGAAGGTGTCGCCCGGCTTGAGGAAGGTGTTGTTGGCCAGCTCGGCGGCCCGGCCGATGTTCTGGTTGCGGTAGTCGGCGTGCGGGTAGTAGGTGGTGAACTCCGCCACGACCTGGCTGACCCCGCTGCCGGCTGCCTGCTGGGTGGTGTACCCGGCGGGCTGCACGACCAGGGGCAGGCTCACCACCCGGGCGTCGCCGGTCGCTGCGGCCGCCGCGAGCACGGCCGCGCCGTACCCGCTGGTGTCGACCCGCTGGCCGTCCTGGGACGGCTGCACAGCCGCGCTGCCGCCCTGGATGGACACCGAGGCGTCGACGGGGTCGCGGCCCAGCTCGGCCAGCTGCGCCTGGGTGGACTCGACCAGCGCCTGCTCGTCGATGGCCGGCTGCAGCACGCCGTCGGCGTCCGGCGACATCGACAGCACCGCCGACAGCTGCGCCGGGGTCAGCTCGGTACTGCCGACATCGGAGCGGAGCACCACCGGACCCGACATCGCCGGCGCGGCGAACGCCGCCACAGCCCGCTCCACCTCGGCCGCGGTGACGGTGACGGGCTGGACCTGAGCAGGCAGGGTGACCGGTCCCGAGGTGGTGAGGTAGGCCTCGGTCACCTCCTGCACCGAGGCGTCCTGGTCGACGGTGCGGCCCTGCACCGGCTGGGTGGGCACGACGGCGCCGTCGACGAAGGCGACCGCCCCCTCGACGGCCTGCCGGTCGGCCTGCTCGGCCACGGCAGCGACGGCCTCGTCGAGCTGCTCGCTGTCGACCACCACGACCGGGTCCACCGGTCCGCCGCCTCGGAGCACGGCCTGGGCGAGGGTCACCGGGCTGGTTGCTCCCGGGCCGGCCGCCTCGACCGTCGCAGTGACGTCCACGTTGAGCCCGGACTCCGACGGCACGACCGGGTAGCCGTCCTCCCCGACCAGCAAGGTGAGCGGGGCATCGGCGATCGGCGGCAGCTGCTCGGTCAGGGTCGCCTCGGCCTGCTCGCGGGTCTGGCCGCCGATGTCGATACCGAGGACGGTGGTCCCACGAGGCACCGTGGACCCGGCGTACAGCCAGGCGGCCAGGTACAGCCCACCGAGCACCAGCAGCGGGACGAGCACAGCCAGCGCCCAGCGCCACCGGCGCCGGCGCGACCCCCCGGGGGGGACGTCGGCAGAGCCGTCCAGGACCGGGATGGCCGGCTCGGCAGGGCTGAGGCCGGGGACGGTCACGGGGTCGCTCATGGGCTCGGTGTCGCTTCGCTCTGGGTGGGGGTCGGGGACTGCTCGGGGGTGACGTCACCTCCCGCCGCCCCTCCATGGTACGGCGAGAACGGCACCACCAGCATCGTCGTGACCACGAGGGCGATGCCGCCGAGCAGCGTCAAGCCCCACGGGTCCTGGGCCACGACGAGGTCGCCCTCAGGCCGGAACTGGCTCATGACCAGCACCGGAAGCGCGAACGCCGCCGCCACGACCCCCACCGCCGCACGGGAGCGACCGACCACGCGAGCCAGCACGAGCAGACCGGTGAGGCCCGCCAAGGACGCTGCCATGCCCACCGGCAGCACCACCCCGACCTCGAGCCGGGTGCGGTGCACGAGGGCCGCCGCGGTGCCCGCGGCGAACGAGGCCAGCACGAGGCCGACCAGGCCGAGCCCGCGTGGCCAGCGGCGCCCCTTCACCGAAGTCCGGCGAACAGGTCGGTCTCCCAGCCCGTTCGTGGGTCCACCGGACCAGGGGTGCCGGCCGCCAGCCGGTAGAACTCCCGCCCCCAGGCCTGCAGCCCGATCTGGTTCGACAGGGCGAAGAACGGGCCGTCGACCGCGATCTGGGTGGCGTGGGCGCGCATCGCCTCGAGCTTGGCAGGCACGAAGGCGGTGCCGTCCACGGCCGCGGTCACCGCCTCGTCGGGCACGACGAACGGGAGGTCGTCCACCGAGTCGACGCCGAAGAAGTCGCTGCCCTGCTCCCTCATCCGGGCGATGCCCTCGGCCACGACCGAGCGCGGCATCGCGTTCCAGTACACCTTGCTCACCTGCCACGCAGCACCCAGGTCGGGCCGGTAGGACGCGGCCGCTGCCAGGGCCAGTGCGTAGGTCGCCACGCGGTGGGCCTGGATGTGGTCGGGGTGACCGTAGCCGCCGTTCTCGTCGTAGGTGACCACCACCTGCGGGCGGACCTCGCGCACGACCGGGACGAGCAGGTCGGCGGCCTCGAGCAGGTCGGCGCGCCAGAAGCAGTCCGGCCGGTCGTTGGCCGCGGTGCCCATCATCCCGGAGTCCCGGAAGCGCGCCGGGCCACCGAGCAGCCGGTGGTCGCCGACACCGAGAGCCGCCATCGCCGCCGTGAGCTCCCCGGCGCGGTGCTCGCCCAACCGGTCGTCGGCGTCGGCGGCCAGGTGCTCCAGCCCAGGCACCAGGACCTCACCCTCCTCCCCGAGCGTGCAGGTGACGAGGGTGACGTGCACGCCCTGCGCCGCGTAGCGGGCCATGGTGGCGCCGTTGTTGATGGTCTCGTCGTCGGGGTGGGCGTGCACCAGCAGCAGCCGACGGTCGGCGAGGTCTGTCCAGGCAGCGCTCATCGCCTGGCAGCCTATGGCAGCGTGCGGGTGTGAGCACGAGCGAGACCGCCGACCTGCCCTTCCCCCGGCTTGCCGCCCTGACCCAGCGTTTCACCCTCGGTGTCCCCGCCCAGCCGCGCATCACCCCCGACGCAGCGCGGGTGGTGTTCGTCCGGTCCCGCTCGGGGATCGACCGCGAGGGGTCGCTGTGGTGCCTGGACGTGGCCGAGGGACGCGAGCGGCTGCTGCTCGACCCGGCCAAGGTGCTGCACGGCGAAGCCGAGCACGTGCCCGAGGCGGAGCTGGCCCGCCGCGAGCGGCTGCGCCAGGGCGGGGCCGGCATCACCGCCTTCGCCCTGGACCACGCCGGCGACCGGGCCGTGGTCGCGCTGTCGGGCCGGGTGCTGGTGGTGGGGGTCGGCGATGGATCGCTCGTCCAGGTGCCGGGGCTGGACGGCGGGGTCGACCCGCGGCTGTCCCCCGACGGTCGGTGGGTCGCCGTGCACGCCCACGGCGGGTTGCACGTCGCGGCCGCGGACGGCTCGGCGCCGCCACGCACGCTGTGCGAGCCGGACGGCCCCGCCGTCACCTGGGGTCTGTCCGACTTCGTTCACGCCGAGGAGCTGGACCGGACCCGGTCGTTCTGGTGGGCCCCGGACTCACAGTCCCTGCTGGTGGCACGGGTGGACGAGAGCCCGGTGCAGCAGTGGTGGATCGCCGACCCGGCCCACCCCGCCCGGGCGCCGCACCGGGTGCGCTACCCGGCTGCCGGCACCGCGAACGTCCGCACCTCGCTGTGGCACGTGCCGCTGCCCGCGGCACCGCCGGACGACCCGGCCGCTCGCGTCGAGGTCCGGTGGGACCACGTTGCGCTGCCGTACCTGGTGGACGTGACCTGGGGACCGGAGGGGCCGGCGCTGCTCAGCGTGCTCAGCCGCGACCAGCGACGCTGGGAGGTGCTCTCCTGGCGGCCCGGCGACCAGCCCCGGCAGGTTCGGGTGCTCACCGACCCGGCCTGGGTCGACGTGGTGCCGGGCGTGCCCGCCTGGTGGGGCGAGCGACTGCTCACCGTCGAGGTGGACGGCGGCAGCGACACCTACCGCCTGCACGTGGACGGTGCCCCGCTCAGCCCGGCCGACGTGCAGGTGCGCGGTGTGCTCGACGTCGCGGACGACACCGTTCTGGCCGTGGCGGCGGCCGACCCGGGCGAGCGCCGGCTGGCCCGGCTGCACGCCGACGGGGCGTGGGAGTGGCTCACCTCGGCCGACACCCTCGCCTCGGGCGTCGGTGCTGGCGGCCGGGTCCTCGTCCGGCAGGAGGGCGCCGACAGCGTCAGGCCCACCGTGTCCCTGCTGGACGGTCCGTCGCTGCAGGTGCGCAGCGAGCAGGCGCCGTGGGTGCCGCACCCGCGCCTGCTTCCCCGGGAACGGTCGGACGACCCGCGGGTCGCGGTGCTCGAGCCGAGCGTGCCGCCGGCGCCCGGCCGGCCGCTGCCCGTGCTGCTCGACCCCTACGGCGGACCGCACGGGCTGAGCGTGGGCGGATCCGCCCGGCTGTACCTGGAGAGCCAGTGGTGGGCCGACCAGGGCTACCTCGTCGTGGTGGCGGACGGCCCGGGCACGCCCGGCAGTCCCTCCTGGGAGCGGGCGATGGCCACCGACATGGCCGGGCCGGCGCTGGCCGCCCAGCTGCGGGCGCTCGAGATGGTCGCGGCCGCCTACGGCGAGCGCGCAGACCAGACCCGGGTGGCGGTGCGTGGGTGGTCGTTCGGCGGCTACCTCGCGGCCCTGCTCGTCCTGGACCGGCCGGACGTCGTGCACGCCGCCGTCGCCGGGGCGCCGGTCACCGACTGGGCCCTGTACGACACCGCCTACACCGAGCGCTATCTGGGCGATCCCCAGCAGCACCCGGACCGCTACGCCTCCCAGTCACTGGTGGACAGGGCCGCGCGGCTGTCCCGGCCGTTGCTGCTGATCCACGGCCTGGCCGACGACAACGTGGTCGCCGCCCACACCCTGACCTTCTCCCAGGCTCTGCTCGCTGCCGGCCGTCCCCACCGGGTGCTGCCGCTGTCCGGGATCACGCACATGACCCCGCAGGTGGTCGTGGCCGAGAACCTGCTGCTGCTCCAGCGCGACTTCCTCGCCGAGGCGCTGCGTCGCTGAGCCGCTCCCGGTGATCCACGGCATCCGATCCACACCTGCGCCCAGATCGACGGAAACCGAACACCGGTAGCGGTGGATGCACCACCGCGGATCATGTCGAGAGGGTGGATCGGTCACCGTCGATCATGGCGCAGACTGCGCAGGCCGCGGGTGGCTGGCGCAGGCCGCGCGTGGCCGCGACCGCTAGCTGCCCGCCAGCGGCTCGGCTGCCGCCGCCTCGACGGGTGCGCCGACCACCTCGTCGGTGGTGCCGAGCACCTCGCCGAGGCCGGGGTCGAGCGGGAAGTGGCAGGCCAGCGTGTGCCCCGGGGAGATCTCCACCAGCGCGGGCACCTCGAGGGCGCACTTCTCCTGAGCCTTCCAGCATCGGGTGCGGAACACGCACCCCGACGGTGGGTTGGCCGGGCTGGGCAGGTCTCCCTCGAGCACGATCCGCTCGCGGCTGCGCTCCTTGATCGGGTCGGGCAGCGGGACGGCCGACAGCAGCGCGGCCGTGTACGGGTGACGCGGATGGGTGTAGAGCTCGTCCTCCGCCGCCATCTCCACGATCTTGCCGAGGTACATCACGGCGACCCGGTCGGAGATGTGCCGGACCACCGACAGGTCGTGGGCGATGAAGACGTAGGCGATGTTGAACTCGTCCTGCAGGTCCTCGAGCAGGTTGACGACCTGGGCCTGGATCGACACGTCCAGGGCCGAGACGGGTTCGTCGCAGACGATCAGCTTGGGCTGCAGTGCGATGGCGCGGGCCACGCCGATGCGCTGGCGCTGGCCGCCGGAGAACTCGTTCGGGTAGCGGTTGTAGTGCTCGGGGTTCAGGCCCACCCGCTCCATCACGTCCTGGACGGCCTTCTTGATCCCGCCCGCCGGCTCGATGCCCTGGATGCGGAACGGCGCGGCGATGATCGTGCCGACGGTGTGCCGCGGGTTGAGCGAGGAGTAGGGGTCCTGGAAGATCATCTGCATCTCGCGCCGCAGCAGCACCAAGTCCTTGCTGCCCGCCGTGGTGATGTCCCGGCCGTCGAACACGACCGAGCCACTCGTGGGCTCCAGCAGCCGCAGCAGCGTGCGTCCGGCAGTGGACTTGCCGCACCCGGACTCCCCGACCACGCCGACCGTCTCGCCGCGCTTGACGTCGAAGGTGACGCCGTCCACGGCCTTGACCGCACCGACGGTGCGGCGTAACACGGCGCCCTTGGTGATCGGGAAGTGCTTGGTGAGGTCCCGCACCTGCAGCAGCGACTCGCTCACCGGTCTCCCTCCACACCCCAGCTCTCGGCGAACAGCTCGGCGGCCAGTTCACGGCGCCGGGACTGGTCGATGTGGCAGCGCACCGCGTGCCCGGGCCCCGCTGCCAGCAGGTCGGGGCGCTCGAGGTCGCAGCGGTTGCCCTCCACCTCGGTGTGGTAGGCGCAGCGGGGACGGAAGACGCAGCCCGGCGGCATCGCGAGCAGCGACGGCGGCGTCCCCGGGATGGGGATGAGCCGCTCGTTCTCGCCCAGGTCCATCCTCGGGACGCTGGACATCAGCCCCCAGGTGTAGGGCATCTCGCTGCGGTAGTAGATGTCATGCGCAGCCCCGGTCTCCACCACCCGGCCGCCGTACATGACGACGACGTCGTCGGCCATGTCGGCCACCACGCCGAGGTCGTGGGTGATGAGCACGATCGCGGTGCCGAACTCGGACTGCAGGTCGCGCATGAGGTCGATGATCTGGGCCTGCACGGTCACGTCGAGGGCGGTCGTGGGCTCGTCGGCGATGAGCAGCTCGGGGTCGTTGATCAGCGCCATCGCGATCATCACCCGCTGGCGCATGCCGCCGGAGAGCTGGTGCGGGTAGTCGTCGATGCGGGCTGGGGCGTTGGGGATGCCGACCCGCTCCAGCATCTCCAGCGAGCGTGCCCGGGCCTCGGCCTTGCTCACGTCCCGCTTGATCCGCACCGCCTCCACCAGCTGCTTGCCCACGGTGTGGAACGGGTGCAGCGAGGACAGCGGGTCCTGGAAGATCATCGCCATCCGGCTGCCTCGCAGCTCGCGCACCCGCTCGGACGAGGCGGAGATCAGGTCCTCGCCGTCGAGCAGCGCCTGGCCGGTGATCCTCGCCTGCTTGGGGTTGAGCAGTCCCATGACGGCGTTGCTGGTCACGCTCTTGCCCGAGCCGGACTCGCCGACGACGGCGAGAGTCTTGCCCCGCTGCAGGGTGTAGGAGACCCCGTCGACGGCGCGGACGACGCCATCCTCGGTGCTGAACTCGACCTGCAGGTCGCGTACGTCGAGGAAGGCCGAGGATGGCGCACCGACCACGGGTGGGCTCACCTCGGCGTCGAACGGCACGGCGCTCACCTGAGCCTCACCCGCGGGTCGATGACCCCGTAGAGCAGGTCGACCACGAGGTTGGCCACGAGCACGAAGGCGCCCGCCACGAGCGTGGTCGCCGCCAGCACCGGTAGGTCGAGCGTGGTGGCCGAGTCGAGGAAGAGCTTCCCGATGCCCGGCAGCGTGAAGATCGTCTCGGCCACGATGGCCCCGCCCAGCAGGAAGGCCAGGTCGATCCCGGTGGCGGTGACGATGGGCGTCAGCCCGGCCCGCAGGCCGTGCTTGCGGATCACCGTGCGCTCGGGCAGGCCCTTGGACCGCGCGGTGCGGATGTAGTCCTCCCCCAGCGTCTCCAGCATCTGGCTTCGGGTCAGCCGGGTGTAGAAGCCGGCGTTGATCAGGGCGATGGTGAACCAGGGCAGGATCATGGTCTGGAACCAGCCCCAGGGATCCTCGGTGAAGGGGATCCAGGACGGGTAGGGCAGCAGGCCCCAGCGGATCACGACGAAGAACAGCAGCACCAGCCCGATGAAGAAGGTGGGGAAGGAGTAGAAGAACATCGCGACGGCGGTGATCGTCTTGTCCTGCCACTGCCCTCGTCGAAGCGCCGCCAGGACGCCGGAGGTCACACCCAGCCCCAGCCAGAGGATCACCGCGCCGAGGGCGATGCTCGCGGTCACCGGGAGCCGATCCACCAGCAGGTCGGTCACCTCCTCCCGCTTGAGGAAGGAGTAGCCGAGGCACGGCGCCTCGCACTCGAACGAGGCCTCCCCCGAGCCGTAGGTACGCCCGAAGAAGATGCCTTCCACCCAGTCGACGTACTGCTCGGCCAGGGACTTGTCGAGCCCGAGTCGCTCCCGGTTCGCCTCGACCACCTGAGGCGTGCAGGCCTTCCCGCAGGTGAGCGCGGCCGGGTCGGCGGGGACGGCGTTGAAGAGGACGAACACGATCATGCTGAGCAGCACCAGCATCCAGGTCATCGTGAAGACCCGGCGTGCGATGTATCCGCCCATGCTCGCCCTTCCGTGTCGTGTGCACAGGGTGGCACAGCGGGTGCCACCCGGGGGCAGGACCCGGGGGCCGGGTCGTGTCGCGCGACCCGGCCCCCGGGCTCTACGTCAGGTCACTGCTCGACGTAGATGTCCGCGTACCCGTAGGAGCCGTACGGCGCCCAGAAGTACACGCCGCCGAGGCCGGAGCCCCACAGGCGCTGGTCCTGCGTGAAGACCATCGGGACGACGAGGGCCTTCTGCGAGCCCTCGGTGTTCAGCTCCTGCCACTTGGTGGCCTGCTCGTCGCGGTCGATGGTCGCCAAGGCGTCCTGGATCTTCGCCTCGAACTCCTCGTCGGCAACGCCACCCTGGTTGTACTGCGACAGGTTGAACCCGCCCTGCGCGCCGTACAGCTCGGGGATGACCGTGGAGGCGTTCGCCCAGTCCGGACCCCAGCCGCCCCACGAGAGGTGGTTCTGCACCTCGGGGTTGAGCACGGTGCCGTAGTAGGTCCCGGACTCGATCGGGTTCGGCGTCACCGAGATACCGGCGGCGGTCATCGCCTCGATGAAGGCTGCGGCCTCCTTGCCCCGGGTCTCGGTCTCGGGGTAGTCGTAGACGAGCTCGGGCATCGGCTCGCCGGACTCCTCGATGAGCTGCTGCGCCAGCTCCGGGTCACCCTGCGGGGGGACCTCGGCGCCGAGCAGGTCGGTCCACAGCCCGGTCTCGGCGTAGTCGAGAGCCAGGTTGGGCTTGACGACGCCGTCGGCCTCGCTGCCTGCGAACTCGCCGCCGAGCACGGTGAGGATGTTCTCCCGGTTGAGTGCCGCCAGGATCGCCTGCCGGTGCTTCTCGTTGGGCACCTTCGAGGTGTTGATGGCGATGTACTGGACGTAGGGGTCGAACTCGTTCCAGCGCCGGTCGTTGAACCGCGGGTCCTCGGCGAAGATCTGCGGCAGGTTCGAGGGCTGCAGGCCACCGACGTTGCCGAGCAGGTACTGGTCGTCGCCTGTGTCGGCGATGTTGCGCTGGTCGATGGCGCTGCCCTCGAGGGCGAACAGGTACTCGATCCGGTCGGGGTAGGCCGGCCGCAGCGGGTCGGACTCGGGGTCCCAGTTCTCGTTGCGCACGAGCACGAGCTTCTGGCCCTTGGTGTACTCCTCGATCTTGTACGGGCCGTTCGAGAGCGGAGCGTCGGTGTACTGCTCGCCGGTGTCGGCGCTCTCCTTCACCGGGCTGAACGACTGCAGGGTGACCGTGTAGTTGAAGTCGGCCACGGTCTTGTTCAGCTTGAAGGTGATGGTGTTGCCGTCGCAGCTCACCGCACTGTCGAAGGCGGCGGTGTCGTTGGGGAACGGCTGGGTCAGCGCCTCGTCCTGGAAGATCCGGTGCTCCTCGACGTACGGGCCCGCGTACGCCGAGCCGGACGCCTCGTCGGCCACCGTGTCCTCGTCGTCCTCGCTGTCGGACACGTAGCCGTCGATGGTGGGGATGTCGAGCATCGAGACGGCGTACTGCGGGCCGTCGGTGATGACGTCCTGGGCGAAGGTGCGGCTGACGCCGTACTTGACGTCCTCGCAGGTGACCGCGGAGCCGTCCTCCCAGGTGGCGTCGTCACGCAGCTCGAACGTCCACTCGGTGGCGTCGTCGTTGGGCGTGCCGGTGTCGACGGCGAGGTCGCCGACGATGCCGTTGGCCTCGGTCGGGTCGGAGCTGAAGTTGTACTGGGTCAGCGTCCGGGTGATGAAGGCCCCGGTGAATGCCAGGTCCTCGCCGGTGTAGTTGCGCTGCGGGTCGAGGTGCAGGATCTGCTCGCCGGTGGTCGGGATGTAGAGCGTCCCGCCCTGCTGCCCCTCGCCGCCGCCGGCGGCATCGGTGGCCTCGCCGTCGCCGCTGTCCCCACCGCCGCACGCGGCGAGCACGAGCCCGCCGCTGGCAGCGAGGACCGCCGCCCGGACTCCCCATCGGGGTAGTGCCATGTACGTCCTCCTGGTCTGGTCCTCCGGACTCCTCGTCCGTCTGACTGGTGTCACCGCCGTGTCCGGCGGTCTTGCCCCGGCGCGCTGGTGGTGCGCCGGACGTCTGTGGGTAGCCGGGTCACACCCGTCCCGCTCGCGGGTCGACCGCGTCGCGGATGGAGTCGCCGAGCAGGTTGAACAGCAGCACGGTGATCAGCAGCGCCGTGCCGGGGATGAACAGGTAGGTCGGCACGACGGTGAAGAACCGCACCGAGTCGGCCAGCATGTTGCCCCAGGTGGGCGTGGGTGGCAGCACGCCGATGCCCAGGAAGGACAGGGTCGCCTCGGTGACGATGTAGGTGGGGATGGTGATGGAGACGACGACGATGATCGGCGCCACGAGGTTGGGCAGGATCTCGCTGAACAGCACCCGGCGAGGACGAGCCCCCAGCGACTCCGCCGCCTCCACGAACTCGCGCTCCCGCAGGCTGAGCACCTGGCCGCGGACGATGCGCGCGAGGTAGGGCCAGCCGAAGAAGCCCAGCACCAGGATGATGTAGAGCACCCGGCCGGTGTTCGGCGCCAGGCCTGCCTCGGTCGCCAGCTGCTGGGCCACCGGGGCGAGCGCGATGAGGAGCACCAGGGTGGGGAAGACCAGGGTCATGTCGGTCACCCGCGAGATGAACGTGTCGATCCAGCCCCCGCGGTAGCCGGCGATGATGCCTGCCAGCGTGCCCACCACCGTGCTGATGAGAGTGGCCGTCAACGTGATGAACAGCGACAGCCGCGCCCCGTACAGCAGCCGGGCGAAGATGTCCCGGCCGGTCTGCGGCTCGACGCCCAGGGGGTGCTGCAGGCTGATGCCGCCGAACGGCCCCTCCGGCAGGGAACCAGCCGACGACAGCAGGTCGGGGTTGAACGAGTAGGGGTCGACCCCGAGCAGGTTCGTGATGAGCGGGGCGAAGATCGCCATGAGCAGGATCACCAGGATCCCGACCATCGAGACGATGGCGGTCTTGTCCCGGCGCAGGCGCGACCAGACGATGGCCTTGAGCGACCGGCCGGCGACGGCGGACTCCTCGGCCGGCGGCAGGCCGGCCGCGTCCACCGTGTCGACTGCCATGCTGGGCCCCGGCCTCCCCTCATCGAAAGACACGACCACCCCGCCGCTCGGACGGAGTGGGACGTCGAGAATGTACGCGAGCAGGCAGGAGCCACCAACGTGCGCCTGCTCCCGTAGCCGAATCGTGACCGAGCTGCAACCCGATCGCGGCGACGCGTGTCCCACATCACAGCGACGGGCACCTCGGCGGCCCTGGACGTCGGCCCGGGGTCGTGCTCTGCCGCCGATGCTCAGGCAGTCAGCAGCCGGGCCAGGGCGTCGCGCCGACGCTGCAGCCCTTCGACCCCTCGCTCGGTGACCTCGGGGATGCCGGTGGCGAGCAGCCGCTGCAACCCGGGATCGCCCTCGGCGGCACCTCGTCGGATGAACCGGACAGCCCCCCGAAGCCGGGGCGCCACCCGGTCGAGGACGACCAGCGGGTCGACGCCATAGCCCTGCGCGAGCGCGCGCACCCGCACCGCCTCGGCGTCCACGGCCAGGCCGTGCCTGAGCCCGAGCTGCCAGGCCGCGAAGGCCACGTCGTCGAGTGGCTGGCCGGGGGCGGCCATGTCCCAGTCGAGCACGCAGCGCAGCCGGCCGTCCTCGTCGAGCACGAGGTTCTGGGCGTTGATGTCGTTGTGGCAGACCACGCCGTGCTCGCTTCGGGCCAGGGTCCCGCGCCGCCACGGCAGAGGCTGGCGAGGGAACCGCGAGGACGCCTCATGGAAGCGCCGCAGCCAGCGGCCCACCTCCGCGACCAGGCTGGGTGACAGGAACTCCGAGGGCACCGGGTCGGCGTCCCCCGCCGTGCGTCCCGGCACGTAGCGCAGCACCTCACGGCCCGCGGGGTCGAACCCGAGCGGGTCGACCACGGCAGGCACCGCCGCGTCGTGCAGGTGCTGCAGCAGGCGGTGAACCGCCGGCGTCCACGGCCCCGCAGGCCGCCGGACGGTGTCTCCGACGCGGACGGCTCCGCCGACCCGCCCGCCCGGCAGCGGCTCGGCGGGCACCAGCAGGTCGGCCAGCGCGTGCACGATCGGCCAGTCGGCCGGCAGCCAGGCGACGCCGGCCAGCGCGTCCGCCGGCAGCCAGGCCAGCGCGTCGTGGTCCTGCAGCGGCTGCGGCTCGGGACCGTCCGGGGGATCGAGGGTGGCCAGCCACACCCGCAGCACCGCCCCGGTGGCGGTGCGCACGTCGCCGCCGACGCGGGCGCCGCGGCGCACGGTGACGCCGAGCTCCTCCTCGCACTCGCGCACGAGCGCCTGCGCCTCGGTCTCACCGGGCTCGACCTTGCCGCCGGGGAACTCCCAGCCGCCGGCCAGCGCGGACGGCGCCGAGCGGCGGGCGGCGAGCAGCCGACCGTCCCGCAGGATGGCCGCCCCGACGATCACCTGCGGGTCCGGGCCGGGCACGCTGTCCACTCTGGCACGGCTGGCCCGCGCCGCCTCGGTATGCGACCGTGAGAGTCGTGACCGAGGTGCTGAACGCCGCCGAGCTGGCCGCGGCCCTGGACCGGCTGGACGGCTGGGCCGGTGACACCGCGTCGATCGAGCGCACCATCAGCGCACCGAGCTTCCTCGAGGCGATCCGCGTGGTGGACGACGTGGCGGTGGCGGCCGAGGCCGCCGACCACCACCCCGACATCGACATCCGCTGGCGGCGGGTGCGGTTCGCCCTGTCGACGCACTCCGCCGGCGGCGTGACGGCGAAGGACCTGGCGCTGGCGGCTGAGGTCGACCGCCTCGCCGCCACCCACGGCGCGTCCTGAGACGCCCCTCAGCTCCCGCGCGGGCTCACGACGCGCACACGCGCACTCTCACCCCGCGCGGGCTGACAACTCAGACGTTGAAGCGGAACTCGACCACGTCGCCGTCGCGCATGACGTAGTCCTTGCCCTCCATCCGCACCTTGCCGTGGGCACGGGCTGCCACCATGGACCCGGCCTCGACGAGGTCGTCGAAGGAGACCACCTCGGCCTTGATGAAGCCCTTCTGGAAGTCGGTGTGGATCACCCCGGCCGCCTCCGGGGCGGTGGCCCCCTGGCGGATCGTCCACGCCCGCGACTCCTTCGGCCCGGCGGTGAGGAAGGTCTGCAGGCCCAGGGTGTCGAAGCCGACCCGGGCCAGCATGTCCAGGCCCGACTCTGCCTGTCCCATCGACTGGAGCAGCTCGAGGGCCTCCGCCGGCTCGAGCTCGACCAGCTCGGACTCGACCTGGGCGTCGAGGAAGACCGCCTCGGCGGGCGCCACGAGCGCGGCGAGCTCGTCGCGACGAGCCTCGTCGGTCAGGCCGGCCTCGTCGAGGTTGAACACGTACAGGAAGGGCTTGGCGGTCAGCAGGAACAGCTCGCGCAGCGGCTCGTGGTCCAGCCCCGCCTCGAACACGGTGCGCCCCGCCTCGAGCTCGGCTTGAGCCGCCTGGACGGCGACGAGCACGTCGGCTCGGTCCCGGCTCTGCTTGGCCTCCTTGACCAGGCGCGGCAGCGCCCGCTCGACGGTCTGCAGGTCGGCCAGGATCAGCTCGGTGTTGATCGTCTCGATGTCCGAGCGCGGCTCGACCCGGCCGTCCACGTGCACGACATCGGGATCGTCGAACGCCCGGATCACCTGGCAGACGGCGTCGGACTCGCGGATGTGGGAGAGGAACTGGTTGCCGAGGCCGGCGCCTTCCGAGGCTCCCCGCACGATGCCGGCGATGTCGACGAACGACACCGTGGCGGGTACCACCCGGGCGGAGTCGTGGATCTCGGCGAGCACCCTCAGGCGTGGGTCGGGGACGCCCACCACACCGACATTGGGCTCGATGGTGGCGAAGGGGTAGTTGGCGGCCAGCACGTCGTTGCGGGTCAGCGCGTTGAACAGGGTCGACTTCCCGACGTTGGGGAGTCCGACGATGCCGATGCTGAGGGCCACGAGAGGACCATCGTAGGTGCTGGCTGCGTCCGCGTTCGCCGCCGGCTGGGCGGCACGCCGGTCGCGCTGCGGGCTTCTGTCGGACGTCCCCGGCACAGTGCTCCCATGGACGCAACAGACGTGGTCATGGTGCTGCTGGTGCTCGTCGTGGGTGTGCTGGCGGGGGTCGTGCTCGGACGGGCTCTCGCCCGGGGCCACGCCGCAGCACAGCTCAGCGCGGCCACCGCCCGGCTCGAGGCGGAGCGGGCAGCAGCGCAGCAGCGCGTCCAGGTCGAGCGCGAGGCGTCCGAGCAGCGGCTGGCCGATCTGCGGGCGGCGCAGGCCGACCTGGAGACCCGCCTGTCCGCGCTGTCGCAGCAGGCACTGGCGCAGAGCTCCGAGCAGCTGCTCGCTCTGGCTGCAGAGCGGTTCGGCGCGCAGCGCGAGGCAGCCCAGCACGACCTGGTCGAACGTCAGAAGGCGATCGAGACCCTGGTCGGTCCCCTCCAGCAGTCGCTGCAGCGGGTGCAGGACCAGATCTCCTTCGTCGAGCGACAACGCACGGACGCCTACGCGGCTCTGCGCGAGCAGGTCACCGGTATGAAGGAGACCTCCGAGCTGCTGCGGACCGAGACCCGCCAGCTGGTGACGGCGCTGCGGGCTCCGCAGGTGCGCGGCCGGTGGGGGGAGCACCAGCTGCGACGAGTGGTCGAGGTCGCCGGCATGGTGGAGCACTGCGACTTCACCGAGCAGCAGACGGTCACCGATGGTCAGGGGCAGGCGCTGCGGCCCGACCTTGTCGTCCACCTGGCCGGAGACCGCCACGTCGTGGTCGACGCCAAGGTCTCGTTCGCCGGGTACCTCGACGCGATGGAGGCGCGCGACGACGCGGTCCGGGCCGAGCGGCTCAAGGCGCACGCGCGGCACGTGCGCACCCACATCGATGCGCTGGCAGGCAAGCAGTACTGGGCGCACCTGGAGCCGACACCGGACTTCGTGGTGATGTTCGTGCCGGCCGAGGTGTTCCTGAACGCCGCCCTCGAGGAGGAGCCGTCCCTGCTGGAGTACGCGTTCGAGCGCAACGTGGTGGTGGCCACCCCGGCGACGCTGGTTGCCTTGCTGCGCACGGTGGCCTACACCTGGCGCCAGGAGGCGCTGGCAGCGAACGCTCGCGAGGTCTACGCCCTCGGACGCGAGCTGCACGCCCGGCTGTCGACGATGGGTGGGCACATGTCGACACTGGGCAAGGAGCTGGCGAGCGCGGTCACCGCGTACAACAAGACCGTCAGCTCGTTGGAGAGCCGGGTGCTCGTGCAGGCGCGACGCTTCACCGCACTGAAGGTGGCCGACACCGAGCTGGTCGGCCCGGACCAGGTCGAGCTGACTCCGCGAACCGTGCAGGCAGCGGAGCTGGTGACCTGGGACAACGACAGCCTGGTGCTGCTCGGCGACGACCGACGCCGGTCGTCAGCCGCGGCGGCTGGGGACGTCGCCTAGGCGGTCGGAGCCACCGCCTTGATCTGGCGCCTCAGCTCGGGCGGCAGGGCGAACACGAGCGACTCCTCCGCGGCGAGGATCTCGTCCGGCACCGGGAAGCCGCGGGCGGCCAGCCACTCGACCACGCCCCGCACCAAGGACTCGGGCACCGACGCCCCGCTGGTCAGCCCCACGGTGCTCACGCCCTCGAGCCAGGCCTCGTCCAGCTCGTCGGCGTTGTCGACCCGGTGCGCCGCCTTCGCGCCGCCGTCCAGGCCGACCTCGACCAGGCGCACCGAGTTGGACGAGTTCGCCGAACCCACCACGATGAGCAGATCGACCTGCGGGGCGATCTGCTTGACGGCGAGCTGGCGGTTCTGGGTGGCGTAGCAGATGTCGTCGCTCGGCGGGTCCTGCAGCTGAGGGAACCGTTCGCGCAGCTGGGTGACGGTCTGCATCGTCTCGTCCACGCTCAGGGTCGTCTGCGACAGCCAAGCGAGCTTCTCGGGGTGGCCCACGTCGAGGCCGGGGACCTCGTCTGGGTGCTGGACCAGCGTGATCGCCTCCGGCGCCTCGCCGCTGGTCCCTTCGACCTCCTCGTGACCCTCGTGGCCGATGAGCAGGATCCGGTAGCCCTCCGCCGCGAACCGGCGCGCTTCGGCATGCACCTTGGTCACCAACGGGCAGGTGGCGTCGATGGTGCGCAGCCGGCGCTCCTCGGCCTGGGCGCGCACCGCCGGGGAGATCCCGTGGGCCGAGAACACGACGAGCGACCCCTCGGGCACCTCGTCCAGCTCGTCGACGAAGACCGCGCCCCTGGCCTCGAGGCTCTCCACCACATGCCGGTTGTGCACGATCTGCTTGCGCATGTAGACCGGGGCACCGAAGTGCTCCAATGCCTTCTCGACCGTCACGACCGCACGGTCGACGCCGGCACAGTAGCCCCGAGGGGAGGCCAGCAGTATCCGCTTGGTCGGCTCGCTCATGGTCCACCATGGTAGGCAGCGCCCGTAGGCTCCGCCTTGTGGCGCTGCAGACCTCCCCGGAGTCCCCGGTGCCGGTGCGGGTGGTCTCCCAGCACATCGGCGCCTGGGTGCACCGCCTGGGTGCGGTCTGGGTCGAGGGCCAGGTGACGCAGCTGAGCGTTCGCCCGGGGGCCCGGGTCGCCTTCCTGACGCTGCGCGACCCGTCGGCAGCCGTCTCGCTGCAGGTGACCTGCCGGGCAGAGGTCGTGACGACCATGACCCCACCGCTGACCGAGGGGGCCAGGGTCGTCGTGCACGGCACGCCGCGCTGGTGGTTCGAGCGCGGGTCGCTCAACCTGGCCGTCGACGACGTGCGGCCGGTCGGTGTCGGAGCCCTGCTGGCGCGCATCGACGAGCTACGCCGGCTGCTGGCCGCTGAAGGGCTCTTCGACGTCGAGCGCAAGCACCGACTGCCGTTCATGCCGCGCCTGGTGGGGCTGGTGTGCGGCCGCGCGTCCGCGGCCGAGCACGACGTGCTGACCCAGGCCCGGCAGCGAGCCCCCGGCGTCGGCTTCCGGGTGGAGAACGTGCCCGTCCAGGGCGTGGGCGCCGTGCCGGCGGTGGTCGAGGCCATTCGGCGCCTCGACGCCGACCCGGACGTCGAGGTGATCGTCGTCGCCCGCGGCGGGGGATCGGTCGAAGACCTGCTGCCCTTCTCCGACGAGCTGCTGGTGCGCACGGTGGCCGCCTGTCGCACGCCGGTCGTGTCGGCCATCGGCCACGAGACCGACAGCCCGCTGCTCGACCTGGTGGCCGACCTCCGCGCGAGCACGCCCACCGACGCTGCCAAGCGGGTGGTCCCCGACGTGGCCGAGCAGCGGCGTCGGGTGGTCGAGGCCCGGGCCAGGGTCGACGCGCAGGTCCAGGCGGCGCTGCGCCGCGAACGAGCCGTGCTGGGCTCCCTGCGCAGCCGACCGGTGCTGTACGACCCCACCCCGGCCCTGGTCTCCTCGCGCCGGCAGTCGATGGAACGGGACCGCGAGGACGCGCGCACGCTGCTGGGACGGCGGGTGCAGACGGCACGGCTGCACCTCGCTCATGCCCGCGCCCAGGTCGGCGCTCTGTCGCCGGCGGCGACGCTGGCGCGCGGCTACGCCGTGGTTCAGCGCGCCGACGGTGCAGTGCTGCGCTCAGCCGCGGCCGTCGCCGTGGGCGAGCCAGTGCGGGTTCGCCTGTCCGCAGGCGAGATCGCGGCCGAGGTCACCGGCACGTCCCCCGCCACTGCTGGTCCCCGCGGCGGCGACCCGGGCCAGTCGACCTAGGGCTTCCGGAGCACGGGTCGGGGTGACAGGTCGACGTCTCTGAGGTTGCTTGGTGGTTGTCAGGCAGCAGTCTGTCGGATGCGGCGCTTGAGTTCCTTCTTGACCTCCAGGGGGGTGCGGCCAGCCATGTAGTCACCGTGGTTGGGCCGGTGGTGGTTGTAGTCGGTCACCCAGGCCTGCAGTGACCGGTCGAGCAGCGTGAGGTCCTCGACGCGGCCGCGGTGGAAGTGGGGCCGGTAGAACTCGTGGAGCACGGTGCCGTGGAACCGTTCGCAGACCGCGTTGTGGTTTGGCGACCTTGGCGGGATCCGGTGGTGCTCGAGCCCGAGGTCAAGCACGCGGGCCTTGAAGGCCCTGCCGACGAACTCCGGACCGTTGTCGGTGAGTACGCCGAGCAGGGTGATCCCGGTCTTGCGCAGCGCCTTGTTCAGGTGGTCCAGGAACAATGCCGCGACAGCTGCGGTCTTGTCCCCGACGACGAGCTGGACCACCGCGTAGCGGGTCGCGACGTCGACGGCGGTCAACTGCCAGACCGCACCGACGCCCTTGAGCCGGCCGACGTAGAAGGCGTCCAGGGCTACGACCTGGCCCGGGTAGCTGGCGAACTGGCAGAACCCGAACGGACCCTCCATGGCGGCCTCGGTGAGCTGCCCGGTCTCGGTCGCGGTCAGCGAGGCCAACGCGATCACCCGCAGCTTGGCGGTGCCCAGGTGGTGACGACGCAGGACCTTGGCGACCCCCGAAGCCGACCGGTCCACGCCACGAGCCCTGAGGTGCCGAAGCAGCGCCTTGGGTCCCAGCGTGGGCCTGGCGATGGCCTCGGACAAGATCACCGCGACCTCCTCAGAGGTCATCGCGTTCGGCTGGTGCGGCTTGCGACGCTCCCGCGGCAACAGCGCCGAGAGACCGTACTGCTCGGCCTTGTTGACCCACTCGTAGTAGGTCTTACGCGAGACGCCGAAGACCCGGCACGCCTCGCTCACGTTCCCGATCCTGGCGGCGTACTCGATCAGCCGCACACGCCTGTCATAGACAATGTCCTCGTGGGTCACGGAATGACTCCCCGTTCTCTAGATCTCAGCAATCCAGAGACTGTCTTCCGTGGCCCACGCACACGCGCAGGCTCACCGGGTGTCACCCCAACCCGTGATCCCTAAGACCTAGAGTGCCCTCGATGACGTCGCCTCCCGAGCACCCCGACCCGCCGACTTCCGGCGACGTCGAGGAGCTCGGCTACGAGCAGGCCCGCGACGAGCTGGCCGGAGTCGTTCGCGCGCTCGAGGCCGGTGGGCTCACCCTCGAGCAGTCGCTGCTGCTGTGGGAGCGGGGGGAGGCGCTCGCCGACCGTTGCGAAGCCCTGCTCGACGACGCCGAGCGCAGGCTCGACGAGGCTCAGCGCAGCCGTGCCGCGACGTCCTCGAGCCCGGAGTAGCCGGCCGACCCGAGCAGCACCACCACCGAGTCACCGGTGTCGCGGACGATCGCGCTGTCCGGGGCCTCGGAGTCGGTCTCTGTCCACCGGTCCCAGGTGCTGCCCCGCACGACGCTCGTCCCGTCCGGGCCGAACCCGGGGAGCTCGGAGGCCACCACGTCGGCGACGTCGCCGCCGTTGGTCTGCACGAGGCCCAGGTAGGAGCCGGTGTCGGTCACGTAGTTGACCCGCCAGGTCGCCACGTCGCCGCCGCCGTCGTAGCCCACCTGCGTCGCGGTCCAACCCTCCGGCAGCCCCTCGGGAGCGAGCACGGCGAACGGTGCGACCTGCCGCGCCGAGGCGAGCACCGGCTCGACCTGCACGTCCCGCACGGTGGGGGTGCGGGGCGAGGCCAGGATCGCGACGCCGCCCACCAGCGCCACCAGCACCAGCACGAGGCCGAGCGAGCGGGCCATGTCGCCCAACGTCTCGGTGCCTCGGCGCCTCGCCATGGCCCCATCCTTCCCGGAGCACGCCACGCCCGCCTGGCGGGGGCCTTACCGTGAAGGGGTGATCGCTGTCTGCGGGGAGCTGGTGGCCGACCTGATCGTTAGGGCCGACGGGACGCTGCTGCCCGTCCCGGGGGGCAGCCCGGCCAACACGGCCCTCGCCGCCGCGCGGCTCGGGCTTCCCGTGCAGTTCCTCGGCCGGTTCGGTGACGACGTGTTCGGGGAGGCGGCCTGGTCGCGGCTGCGCGACGCGGGCGTCGACCTCACCGGCAGCGTCTCGGCCCGGGAGCGGTCGACCCTGGCGGTGGCGACCACGGACGCCGACGGGCATGCACGGTACGTGTTCTGGACCCAGGGCACCGCCGACTGGCAGTGGACCGACGCCGAGCTCGCATCGGCCCCAGCGCCTGCAACCCGGGCGGTGCACACCGCGTCGGTCGCCTCCTGGACGCCACCGGGCGCGGCCGCGATCCTCGGCCTGCTCACCCGCGCCCGCGCGGCAGGGCTGCTGGTGAGCTACGACCCCAACGTGCGGCCGGCCCTCCTCGGTGGGGAGTCCCGCGCGATCATCTCGGCCATGGTCAGCCAAGCCGGCCTGGTCAAGGTCAGCGACGAGGACCTCGCGGCGCTGCACCCCGGCCAGCCGCCGCTCACGACCGCGCGGCAGTGGCTCGCCCTGGGCCCGGCCGCCATCGTGGTGACCGCCGGCGCCGAGGGGGCCACAGTGCTGCGCGCCGACCGGCCCCCGCTCACGGTCTCCGCGCCCCCGGCCCACGTCGTCGACACCATCGGGGCCGGCGACACCTTCACGGCCGGGTTGCTGGCGGCTCTGCTGGGCGCGGTCGGCGACGCCCCGGACGCCTCGGCCCTGCTTCGGCAGATGGACGACGAGCAGTGGACCCGGGCGCTGCGCACGGCTGCCACGGCGGCGGCGATCACCTGCAGCCGGGCCGGCTGCAACCCCCCGACCCGGGACGAGCTCGAGGCGGCCCTGGCCACCGCCGGCTGACCCTCCGCGAACGTCTGCTCAGCCCGCGGTGATGCCCTTCATCCGCTTCCACTTGCGGGGCGGCTTGCGTTTCACCTCGACGCTGCCGAACAACGCCATCCCGGTGATGGTCAGGTGCGGGGCCTGCCCGGTCGACGCCTCGTGCGGCCCGCTGTACTCGCCGAAGACCCCGGCACCACCCGTGCTCACCGTGATGTCGGCAGGCACGTAGATCACCACGCTGCCGAACACCGCATTCGCCTGGATGGTCGTCTCCCGGGCCACGAGAGTGGCTTCCCACAGGTCGAGCTCCACGCTGCCGAACACAGCCACAGAGGCGAACTCGGCCGGCACCGTCCACGCCCCACTCCGCTTGGCCTCGGCGAACACCGCGACGGCGCTGTCCGAGGTGGCGGTGCCCCCGACCCGGGCCAGCCCTGGCAACCCGGCCGCCTCTGCTCGGGTCGCCGGCGGAGGCACCGGCGCCGGGCGGGGGCCGGGTAGCCGCGCCCCGGGAAGGTCGGCCACGACCGGCTCGAGGTCGCGGTAGGTGCGCGCCCGATAGGTGGCGTCGAGCCGCTCGTCCAGCTCGTCCAAGGTCAGCCGACCGTCCCCGGCGGCCTGCCGCAGGGCCTCGGCCACGACCTCGCGGTCGGCGTCCGAGCAGCGCAGGTCCCGTGGGTCGCTGGGCGGGCCCGCCGGCCGAATCGGTTCGAGGCCACTCACGCGCACACACGCTACCCAGTCGCCGGGGTACGCCGTGGCCCCCTGGACGCGGTGGCACGGCCAGACTCAGCATGCCGGACGGCCAGACAGCACCCGCTCGCCGTCGATCTGGGAGCTGAGCACCACTGCCGTCGCAGCCGGCTCAGCCGGAGTCGGCTCACCGCAGCCGTCCAGCACGGTGATGACCAACCCACCGACAGGTACCAGAGGCTTCCAGTACCGGCAGCGT
>Ga0209594_1000471_pt1 | contig 24348 bp, 20 predicted proteins | sample AshMeaCrysSpring_FD_184126 | JGI IMG/M metagenome (GOLD analysis project Ga0209594, IMG submission 184126) | Groundwater microbial communities from Big Spring, Nevada to study Microbial Dark Matter (Phase II) - Ash Meadows Crystal Spring... | ecosystem: Environmental > Aquatic > Deep subsurface... | reverse complement strand
ATTCCAGCTTTTAAATAATCAGTTGCTTTCTCACTTAAATCACCAAAAGATTGACCAGGAGAGATAATTTCAATGACTAATTCTGGAGGAAAAGGACAAGCTTCATCTTCAAATTTATCTAGGGGTAATTTAGCATAGGAAATATACAATAAATCTGGAACTGGTACCCAATTTTTACCATTACGTTTGAGAGTAATAGCCCATTCTATGCCTACTTCCCCCTTATTTTGACTCCAATTATTTAATAAGAAGTAAAGAGCGCCTGTTAAACGAGAATGAAAACGTTTTGGTGACATTTTGGGGATAGCTTCTCCTTCTACTAATTCATAAGTAACGTCGCCTTCAGGAAGCGCGAAAAATTCGGCTAAAGACAATTTTTCTGTTGTTATCATGGTGATTTTTCTGTTAACTAAAATATTTATTTAAAGCAAACCTGCTTCTCGAAAAACTTGCTCAACAGTTATCTCTAATTCAGGTAAAATTTCATCTTTTAAACTATCTGCTCCTCGTTTAGTTTCTGGAGGAGAAGCAGGATAAAAAACAGTAATATTTTTCCAGTGAGAATCAACTAACCAAACCCGCTCAATTCCAGCTTTTAAATAATCAGTTGCTTTCTCACTTAAATCACCAAAAGATTGACCAGGAGAGATAATTTCAATGACTAATTCTGGAGGAAAAGGACAAGCTTCATCTTCAAATCTATCTGGAGGTAATTTAGCATAGGAAATATACAATAAATCGGGTACAGGAACCCAATTTTTACCATTACGTTTGAGAGTAATAGCCCATTCTATACCTACTTCTCCTTTATTTTGACTCCAATTTTCTAATAAAATACCAAGAGTAAGTGTTAAACGAGAATGAAAACGTTTTGGTGACAAGGGGCTTAAGCCCCTTGTCTTAGGGATAGCTTCTCCTTCTACTAATTCATAAGTAACGTCGCCTTCTGGAAGTGCCAGAAATTCTTCTAAAGTAAGTTTTGTTTTAGTAATCATTTTTCAAGTTAAAATTAACTAATTGTATGTTAAAATTAAGATATTTGTTAGTAAGAATAAGAACCAGTGAATAAACTAAGTACTTTAATTTTTGATGTAGATGGAACTTTAGCAGAAACAGAGCGAGATGGTCATCGAATAGCTTTTAACCGTGCTTTTAAAGCTGCTAAACTTGATTGGGAATGGAACGTATCTCTTTATGGTAAATTAATCGAAGTTGCTGGAGGAAAAGAGCGCATTGATTTTTATATCCGTGAATATCAACCACATTTCCAACCCCCCATCCCCTTAAATGAATTTATTGCTCAACTTCATCAGTCAAAAACCCAATATTATCAAGAAGTATTAACTCAAAATCCCATACCTTTACGCCCTGGAGTCAAAAGATTACTGAAAGAAGCAAAAGCCAACGGAATACGGTTAGCTATTGCCAGTACCGCAGCATATCCTAATGTTATCGCTTTATTAGAAAATTCCCTCAATTTAGATGCAGTTTCCTGGTTTGAAATAATAGCAGCAGGGGATATTGTACCCCAGAAAAAACCCGCCCCAGATATTTATTACTATGTCTTGGAAAAAATGCAAATATCGCCTGCAGAATGTATAGTATTTGAAGATTCCCAGCAAGGTTTACTTGCAGCATCTCAAGCAGGTTTGAAAACCGTGGTGACAGTAAATGAATATACCAAAAATCAAGACTTGACTGGGGCTACTTTAGTATTAAATCACTTGGGAGAACCAGATTTACCTTTTACGGTTATTACTGGGGATACTCACGGGAAAACTTACTTAGATTTAGATTTATTAGGGAAAATTTGAGCATCTCGTGGAGGATTTCGCTTATCATAAAGTTTTGAAGATATTCAACGCCAATGAAAGAGTTAAAAGGCAAAGATTTACTCAGAATAACAGATTTAACTACGGCACAAATTCAAGGATTACTTGATTTAGCCACCAAATTAAAAAGTGGTGAACTTCAGCCCATTTGCAATAAAGTATTGGGGTTATTGTTTTATAAAGCTTCCACTCGCACCCGCGTTTCTTTTAGTGTAGCGATGTATCAAATGGGAGGGCAGGTAATTGATTTAAATCCCAGTCGTACTCAAGTAGGTAGGGGTGAACCTATCTCCGATACAGCCAGGGTTTTAGATCGTTATCTGGATATTTTAGCAATTCGCACTTTTGAACAGCAAGATTTAGAAACTTTTGCCCAGTATTCAGATATTCCCATTATTAACGCTCTCACTGACTTGGAGCATCCTTGTCAAATTTTAGCAGACTTTTTAACTGTTCAAGAATGTTTTGGCGCTCTGTCTGGCTTAACTTTAACTTATCTCGGAGATGGTAATAATGTAGCTAACTCTTTATTGTTGGGGGGAGTTTTAATGGGAATGAATGTCCGTTTGGGTACCCCAGAAGGATATAAACCCCATGGTGAGATAGTAAAACTTGCAATGCAACTGGCTACTAATGGGGCAGAAATTCTCATTACAGAAGACCCAGTTGCAGCAGTGGAAGGAGCCCAAGTGATTTATACTGATGTTTGGGCGAGTATGGGACAAGAAGAGTTAGCAGGGGCAAGGATTCCTATTTTTCAGCCTTATCAAGTAAATTCCCAACTTATGAGTCATGCTGCTTCAGATGCTATTGTACTCCACTGTTTGCCAGCTCATCGCGGTGAAGAAATTACTGATGAAGTCATGGAAGGGAAACACTCACGCATTTGGGACCAAGCAGAAAATCGTATGCACGCTCAAAAAGCTTTAATGGCTACTTTATTGGGTGTAGTTTAGCTAAAGTTTTTTTGTTATAAAGTTGGTCCGCGTAGGCGGACTTGGTTTGTGTAGCGCGCGATTTCAATCGCGCGCTCTCCTGTTTGAACCTGGGGTGTTGATTTTTGCTTAAATCTAAACAAGTAATTTCATACACTTTTTAATTTACTATCATATACCGTCTGGGATTGAAATCCCACCGCGAGTAGCTAAATTTCGTTAAAATTGACTCAATATATTAGATTTTTTATAAATATTTTTAGTCCACTTTAGTGGACTTTAGCTATGAGCCTGGGATTTCAATCCCAGGCGGTATATGCTACGCAGAGAATTTGACAAAAATTTTTATCAGAAAATTTGTATGAATTTATTTGTTCTAATTAACCCCAAAATCAACACCCCAGTTTGAACCTACTCAAACTGCTTTAACAAAGCTTGACGCATAATATCTACAGGTACTTGTTGTTGTAACCAAAGTTCTAAAGCTGCTGCACCTTGTTGTACTAACATTTCTAACCCATCAATGACGATCGCCCCTTGTTTTTCTGCTTGTTTCAACCACTGTGTTGGTCTGGGATTATAGATTAAGTCATAGGCGATCGCCCCTTGTTGTATTTTCTCTATCACCCCTACCTCCATCGGTGTTTTTTCTTCATGGGGATACATCCCCACTGGTGTAGTATTTACTAACAACTCTGTTGCGGATACCAACCCTGGTAATTCATCCACAGAATGTACCGTGACAACGCCATGAAGAGGTGAATCAGCCCAACTTTGTTTAAAATGGTCTAACTTCTCTTTATTCCGCCCCACAACGCGAATTTCGGGGCAGCCCAATTCTGCACAACCAACTACAACAGCCCTAGCTGCTCCTCCATTACCAAGAATAACTGGTGTGATTTTTGTCCAGTCTCGGTTAAGTGTTTTCAAAGGAGCAATAAAACCAGCAACATCTGTATTTGTGCCATGCCAACCTTCTTGTGTCCAAACAACAGTATTAACTGCTCCCACCATTTTTGCGGTGGGGGATACTTGAGAGAGAAGAGGGATAATAGCTTGTTTATGGGGAATAGTAACACTGAAACCCAGTAAACCAATAGCTTGAAAACCAGCGATCGCCTTTGGTAAATTTTCTTGTTTGATGGGAAAAGGTAGATAGATGTAGTCTAGATTTAAATAAGCGATCGCCGCATTATGCATTACTGGAGACAAAGAATGCTCAACTGGATCACCAATAACACCCAATAATTTTGTTTTTCCTGTAATCATAACTCGCAACTATATTTTTTACCAAATAATAATGATTTTGCTCTTAAAAGCAAATATACTAGAGAGCGGGAGCAATTAGTCAAGAGTTTTTAAGATTGACTAAACTTGAACTTAAAGGAATAAAAAAAACAAAAGTATGAAAACACTATTAGCAGGAGATATAGGCGGAACAAAAACAATTTTACGCCTAGTAAAAACAGAATCAACAGGATTAATTCAACAATTAGTAAAAGAGGAAATCTATGTAAGTAGAGAGTTTCCTGATTTAGTACCAATGGTAAGTCAGTTTCTCTCAAAAGAATCCAAAAAACCAGAAAAAGCTTGCTTTGGAATAGCTGGACCTGTAGAAAATAATAGTTGTCAACTAACTAACTTAAATTGGTCTTTGGAAGGAGAGCGTTTAGAACGAGAATTAGATTTAAAAAAAGTTAGTTTAATTAATGATTTTGCCGCTGTAGGCTATGGTATTTTAACTTTAGCGTCAGAAGATATATACACTTTACAAGAGGGGAAAAAAAACCCTAAAGCACCTATAGCAATTATAGGCGCAGGAACAGGTTTAGGACAAGGTTTTATTGTGCCAATAAATGACCATGATTATCGCGTTTTTCCTTCTGAGGGATCCCATGGTGATTTTGCTCCACGTTCAGCATTAGAATTTGATTTACTTGCTTATTTAAAAGAAAAACTCTCTTTAGATAGGATTTCAGTTGAAAGAGTGGTTTCAGGAATGGGTATTGCTTCTATTTATCAGTTTTTAAGAGATAGATATCCAGAAGAAGAATCCCCAGAAATGCTTCAAATTTATGAAACTTGGTCAGCGGAAATTAATGAAAAAACTATAGATTTATCAGCTCAAGTTGCTAAAAGGGCAAGTTTAGATCAAGATTATCTTTGTGAAAAAACTATGAAATTATTTATGGAAAATTATGGTGCAGAAACAGGTAATTTAGCTCTTAAATTGCTCCCCTATGGTGGGATTTATATTGCTGGAGGAATTGTAACTAAAAATCTTAATTTGATTAAGCAGGGAGAATTTTTACGAGCTTTTTCTCAAAAAGGAAGAATGACTTCTTTAATGGAAAATTTCCCTATTCATGTGATCCTTAATCCTAAAGTAGGACTCATGGGTGCAGCTTTTGTAGCTACTAAATATTTATGAATATAGTAGGGAAAAGGATAGTTAGAAAATAGACAAGAGTCTAAACTTTCTTGTCTTGTAAATATCAAATTGTAGGTTTTTTGTAAAAAATACTTTCTTGGCTATATTTGTAAAGAAAGAAAACAGGCTTGAAATGAATTTTAAAGTATAAAATGAGTTTAAAATATCAATCTGCTTTTATCGCTTTAGCTGCAAGAAAATTTGAATTGTTAATTGAGTTTTATGGCGCACTTTTGGGACAAAAACCAACTCCTTATATTCCTAATGTTTATGGGGAATTTAATTTATCTGGTTTATGTTTGGGGATTTTTCAACCGAAAGAAAACCATCAAGACGAGTTTTCTGGGGTGAAAAGTGCTATGAGTTTATGTCTAGAAGTGGATGATTTAGAAAAGGCGATCGCTTTTTTAACTCATCTGGGATCTGCTCCCCCTGGTACAATTAATATAGCTTCCCATGGTAAAGAAATTTATGCTTTTGATCCCGAAGGAAATCGGTTAATTTTGTATCAAAGAGAGTTAAGATAGGGACAAGGGGCTTAAGCCCCTTGTCTGCCTTTTGTCTGCCTTTTGTATATTATTTTCTATATTTTTCTTAACAAAAATATTATTTCAAAAAAACTCACTTTAAGATAATTTTTAAGATACTTTTAACAGTGTTTTGATAGTCGAATTGTTTAACTCTTTCTAATCCTTTATTTTTCAGTTTTTCCCCCAAATTTATATCAGTTAGTACTTGATAAATACCATCTGCTATACTATTAACTTCATAAGGATTAATATAATAGACAGCATCCCCACAAACTTCTGGAAGAGAAGCAACATTACTTGTAACAACTGGACAATTACAAGCCAGAGCTTCTAAGGGAGGAATACCAAAACCTTCGTAAAGAGAAGGGAAAACAAAAGCTTTTGCTGTGCGATATAAACTGGCTAATTCTACATCAGTAACTTCCCCTAAAAAACTTACTTTATCTGCCATATTTAACTCTTTTGGCAGGGAAATTAATTCCTTATCCATTTTACTTAATTTGCCAACAATTGCTAAAATTAAATCAGGCAAATTTAACTGAGAAAAAGCTTGAATAAGTCGCCTGGTGTTTTTATAAGGTCGAGTTTCCCCAACGGCTAAAATAAATTGATCTAGTTTATATTTAGTTTTTACTTGCTCATCTTCTGGAGAAACATAACTGGTAAAAATTTCTTTTTTATAACCTTGATAGACAACGTGAATTAAATCAGAGGGAATGTTATAATATTTTTGAAGATCGTTTTTAGTAGATTCAGAAACAGCAATAATAGCGATCGCTGATTTTAATAAAGAGGGTAAAATGTACTGAAAATAATATTTAATGCGGGGATAAACTTCAGGAAAAAAAATAGGCAATAAATCGTGAACAGTAATAATTTGAGGACAAACAGAGAAAAACATTCCTTCAGGTACGGGAGTATATAAAAGAGAGATTTTATCTTGTTTAAGATATTGAGGAAGTTGAAATTGATGCCAAAAAAGTCGGGTAATATTGCCCTTAAAATTATTATTGCTCATTTCTGGGTTAGCAATTACTTTAAGGCGCTCATCTGGTAAAATTGGAGTGGAGGTATAGGCAAGAAAATCTAGATTAGTGTTGAGTAACTCTTTTAAAAGTTCAAAGCTATATCTGTTAATGCCATCCTTTCTTGATGGGGTATAAGCAGTGAGATCAATTGCTATTTTTAGGGTCATTTTTTTTATCCTGGAGGTTAAATTAATTAAAGTATAAAAATCCTAAAAATCTGATTGGGTGCATTTTTGCACTCAATAGTTATCAATGTTGGGTTTCGTTACCTCAACCCAACCTACATTAACTAATTAAATTATGTCAAAATCAAGATTGATAATAAATCTTTCATTTTTAATGCGTCGTCCCACAGGAATAAGTACTTATGCTTTAAATCTGCTGCCATATTTGTCTTGTCTTTCCCCAACTCTTCTTAGTGCGCAACAAATAGATTCCTATCAAAGTTATCTTATATCAGAGGGTAAAACTCCAGAACAGGGAGTAAAAGGACATCTACGGCGTTTATTTTGGACTCAGTTACAGTTACCGCAAATTTATCAACAACTTGAGTCAGAGTTACTTTTTTCTCCTCTCCCAGAAGCTCCTCTGTATAGTAAATGTCGCTCTGTGGTAATGGTTCACGATTTGATCCCGTTGCGGTTTCCTCAACCATTATCTCCCCTCACTTTTTACTTTCGTTACTATATTCCTCAAGTTCTTAACCAAGCAGAGCATATAATCTGCAATTCTCATGCTACTGCAACGGATATTACTAACTTTTTTGGTATTTCTGCTAAGAAAATTACCCCCATTCCCCTGGGTTATGATACTGTTCATTTTCGTCCTGGGTTTGACCCCAGCCTTGTAAAAGGGGGGTGTTTTGACACCCCCCAACCCCCTTTTACTACGGGGGGGAGTTTAGTTCCCCCCCTTTACAAGGGGGGGTTAGGGGGGGTAGAAACTGATAATAAACCACCTTATTTTCTTTATTTAGGTCGTCACGAACCTTATAAGAATTTACAGCGTTTGATAAGTGCTTTTGCTAGAGTATCTAACTGTAAAGAGTATCAACTTTGGCTTGTAGGGAGTTATGATAAACGTTATACTCCAAAGCTGGAAAAACAAGCGATCGAGTTGGGTTTAGAAAAACAAGTAAAATTCCTGGGTTATGTAACTTATGAGGAGTTGCCTGGGATAATGCAGAAGGCGATCGCCCTTGTTTTCCCCAGTCTTTGGGAGGGTTTTGGTCTTCCAGTTTTAGAAGCCATGGCTTGTGGTACTCCTGTTATAACTTCTAATATTTCTGCTTTACCAGAAGTTGCTGGAGATGCTGCCTTGCTAGTAAATCCTTATAATACTAGAGAGATTACTACCGCAATGGAAACAGTGAGTGACCCAAAAATGGGTAAATATTTAAGTCAATTAAGTTTAAAACAAGCGAGTAATTTTAGTTGGGAAAAAACAGGAAAATCCACAGTAGAAATCATTCATAAATATGTTTAACTGAAGGAGTGCAATTTAAAATATTTTTAGAGTGTTTATCGACAACTATAAATTTTCAATATCTTCGGCATAACTATAAATTTCAATACCTAAATTTTCCGCTACTGGTAAAGCTCTTGGATCTACCATAGGGGAAATAACTATTTTACGATTAACAGTTCTATTGTGATGTTTTTCATAAAACGCCACTTTGCGGTCAAATATATACATTCCTGCTTTATCAATATTAGATTTAATTTCGCAGAGAATGATTAAACCATTTTTGATAATAACATCTATTTCTACTTGATCTGGTCTCCCAAATACTTCTCCATCATGGTCATATTCGTTAATATTAATAACTTCTACGCCAAAAGAATCCTCTAAAATACCTTTTAATCCATTACGAAAACTTGCTTCTGAATATAACCCCCAGCGAGATCCTAAAGCTCCTATTGTACTATCGTATCTTTTATTCGCTTTTTTAATTTCCGCTAAACTTTGATCTATTTGTTGCTGCATTTTGTCTAGTTTTTTGTTATTTTCCTCCCATTTACGGTTTTGTTCGTCCCATTTACGGTTTTGTTCGTCCCATTTACGAGCTTGCTCCTGGGTAAACTCATCCCATTTACGGTTATTGTCCTCCCATTTACGGTTTTGTTCGTCCCATTTACGGTTTTGCTCCTGGGTAAACTCATCCCATTTACGGTTATTGTCCTCCCATTTACGGTTTTGTTCATCCCATTTACGGTTTTGCTCCTGGGTAAACTCGTCCCATTTACGGTTATTGTCCTCCCATTTACGAGCTTGTTCTTGGATAAATTCATCAAATTTACGGTTATTTTCATCCCATTTGCGAGCTTGTTCTTCTCTATCCCGTTCTAATTGTGCTAATATTCTGTCAAATTTACTGTCTGTTTCCTGTTTTGGTGAATAATAGTTAGATACTGTTCTGAGGATAAAATCCCGAATGAAAATATCTTGGGCTATGATGTTGGGTAATTCTTGTTGAATGAGAGCTTTTATTTCTGCTTCTGTCATGGTCTTTATTATTCATGTTTATTTTTATTGTATCTTTAAAGCATGGAGATGGCTATGGCACCCATGTATGAATCAAAACTAATTATTATTGCTTTCAATCGCCTCAATTACTTGTTTAACAATTTTAGGATGTAAAATTTTGTTTCCGTGAAAAGGAACTACAACTCTAACAGTATCTCGTTGATAAATTCGATGGCTACCTTGACTTCTAACATGAATAAATTTTGCTTTAAATAATAATTTTTCCGCTTCTTGGGCATTTAATCGAGGTAACTTAGGCAACTTTTACCTCCATCTTCATTATCGAAATTTCTTTGAGCAATAATGATTCTTTTTCTTCCTCAGTAAGAACGGATAAATATAATTCAATTGCTTCTTGTATATTTGTTTTTATCTCTTCTAAAGAATCTCCTTGACTTTGACATCCTTCTAACTGAGGACAATAAGCATAATATCCATACTCATCTTTTTCTATTATAATAGCTATTTCACAGTGTTTATTGTTCATACAAATTTAAGTTTGATTTGTGTAATATTTAGACTAAAATGAATCTCAGAAAGCATTTCAATAGGATTTTCTCCCAGTCTATTATAACTTTTCTAAGTTTTTTTTTGCTGCTTGTTGTTATAATCTTCTTCATGGTTTATGGGACAGAATAAACCCAACACTTTGAATTTTTTTGCTATTTAATTAGCTCACAGGTAAGGGTATTACTCCTTTTTTATGGAGGAGATATTTGTTAGATATTCGTCGAGCATTTAACCCGTCTGCATCAAAATTAAACCAAATTATACAGATAAATTGGTTGCTCAAATTCCACAATCGGTTTTTCATCGTGCTTTTCTTTTTCCCATATCAGCTATTTTTGAAGACATTTAAAACTCCTATTTAATGCTTCTAATATCAATTTTATTGCATTTGTGCAATAGATTCTGGATGTGTTGAGTGGAAGCTGAGGTGTTGATTTTTTTCAAATCTTGCATTAGTTCCATGAACCGCCTGGGATTAAAATCCCTGGCTAATAGCTGAAGTCCATTAAAATGGACTGAAATTATTATCTTGTTAGAATTTAGTCAGAATTTAGTCCTATGCGCGAGGACTTAAGTTATTAGCCTGGGATTTTAATCCCAGGCGATCTAGGGAATTAAACACAGAATTTGACAAGGGCGATCGCCTTTGGACGTTTTGGAATTTTAATGATTAATTTCTCAGTTTGATTGGAGTTAGTTTCTTTTCCTATTTTTTTGTTTGTCATTTGTTTATTTATTGATTTAAATTTGCAGACTATTTTATTAAAATAAATTGTATTAAAAAATTTGACAGATACTAAAAGCTGCTCGTTTAATTGAATACCGTGCAGCAGTTTCAATGGCATTTAATTTTAGTCGATACAACTCATTGTGCCCTGTTTGAATCAATTTACTAATACTTTCAATACATTCTTCCTCCGAAGTGGTATCAATAACCAGGGAATTAAAATTGTGAATAGCATACTCATCTGTACCGCCGCGATCTGGTAACACTGGAATACAACCACAAGCCATAGCTTCTAAACCAGTTCTCCCAAATGCTTGATAGTCTGAAAGGTCAAGGAAAATATCTGAACTACGCAGATTTATTTTAGCGGTAGCATTTTCTAGAGTTCTTTCAAAATTTTTAACTAAACATAACAATCTTTCCATCCAAAAATTACTTCTCTCAATTACCCATCTTGTTTTCACGGGAACAAATCCTGTCAAGCCTTGTTTTTTCTTTTCTGCTTTTGATGGTTTGGGGGATAGTTCAACTTTAATTTTTGTCAGGTTTTCTGGATAAATTTTTTTCAATTCGTCCTCTACTTTCTGGGGATGATAGCCATTATCCAAGAGAATTGTTGTTTTGGGTAGTTCTGCGGGCTTTGATTTAAAATAATCACTATTGATGGTAAACATTTCAATTAGTCCCTGGTCATCAGTAACATTTGCTTTGGTGCAATGAGTGAAAAAAGACTGCTAAATGTCTTTTAATACCATTTGTTGATTTGTAAAAACAAAAGCCTTTACTTTCAAAACTAGCATTACAAGTGTGTTTTGAAAATTCTGCTTGCCATAATCTTTAACTGCAGGATATGCCTGTAATTTCTTTAGGAACATCTATTCAAACGGAAACAGGATTTACGCATTTGAACGAAAAATAAAGGTTTGAGAGGTCTATATGGCGATGCCCGTAGGGCATGGGCTTACGCCCATCGTCAATAACGAAAAATAGCCATTTCAACTTCCAACTGCGTAAGTCCAGGGAAACAGGACTTGCTCCAAAAAAGATCCCAAATGAGTTCTATACATTTAAATGTAAAATTTTGTTACAACATTCAACGCTTTTGCAAGAGCAATATTTCTTATGATATAATAATGGACATAAAAAATTTAAGGCAATTTCAAGAATTAAAATTATGAATCAAACTTCAAGTCCAACATACACAGGCAAAATAAATACACGAATTACTCCAAAAAGTAACTTAGACGAGAACGGGTTTGAAATTATAGAAATACCAGGCGTGTTTGAAGTTTTTTTTGAGGGTTATAGTAAAGCAATAAACATTTACATAGGTACAACTTACCCAGTTTCTGAGCAAGCTACCATAGCTTATCAAACACGTGATGGTTATTGGCAAACCCCCGCTATTGGAGGCAGTGATTATGTACCAGCTTCAGGAACGGTTGTTATTCCACCCGGTTCAACTGTGTCTAATAGTTTTAAAATAGACCTCTTGCGAAACCGTAAAAAACCCCACCCCAGCCCTCCCCGCAGGTTCGGGGAGGGAGCCCTACAAACTAGGCATTTTCCCCCCCTTACCAAGGGGGGGTTGGGGGGGGTTAACACCACTTTTGCAAGAGGTCTAATAGAAGTTTTAAATGACGATCAAGACGAAGGATACGAAGATTTTTATGTGGATTATGCCAGTCCTGATCTTTGGTGGTGGCATTCAGATGCCTTTGTAATTTCTGACACCTTACGCACGCCTCAAACTAATTCAATTGAAAACTATGGAGTAGAAAACCTAAAGCTTACTGGAGCCAAGAATATTGACGGAACTGGCAACAAGGGGAACAACACGCTAACTGGCAACAAGGGGAACAACACGCTGAAAGGATTGGGCGGCAATGACACCTTAATTGGCAACGGTGATCTTGATTCACTGGAGGGTGGAAACGGAAATGATACTTATGACTTTGTCAGCCAAAAAGTGGCTGGTGTAACAATCGATGATTCTAAAGGTGACAAAGATGAATTGCATTTTAGTGGACTTGACCCGACCAGGATAAAAAAGAATAAATTAGGTCTTGATCGCGAAAAAAAAGACTTGATAATTGATGTTGATAAAAATGGAGAGGTTGATTTAAAGAAAGACCTTGTTGTCAAGAATTTCTTTGAAACTGACACCAATTGGAAAAAAGGAACAGGCTACATTGAAGATGTTTCAAGCTTAGAAAAAGACAAACTTTTAGATTTGTTTGCATTGGAAGGAAAAGAAACAGTTAGTTCAGACAAAACAAAAAAAGTTTGGTTTGAAGTATCAGGTTATAAGCCAGGAGAAGCACCTCATGAGTTTGTGCAAAAATGGGACAATAAGCCAGTTTGGATTGTTTCTCATGGTTTTAACGGTACTGTTAATGAAGACATCCAAGAACTTGGAAAACAACTAAGCGCAAGAACAGAAGCAAACGTACTGTTACTAAATTGGAGTGAAGTTGCTAAGGGTGTTAATCCTACTGCCGTGGCAAATAAATGGATTGATAAGGTAGCGAAATTTGCAGTTGACAAACTCAAAGCTTGGGGCTTAACAGACAGCACAAAGCTTAACTTTGTGGGACACAGTTTAGGGACATTGCTGAACGATGAAATTGCCGAGAAGTTCGGAGGCTCAAATAATATGATTGCCCTTGCTCCCCCAAGTGATCTTGGCTTTGCTGGTCAATATAAAAATGTACCAAATTATGCTCAACATTCTAATTTTTCTAGAGCGTTTGTGGGTTCTAACAGCAAGGCTGATAACTCAGTTTTTGCAAAAACGGCTGATGAGGCATATGTTATGTATTTTGGCAATAAAAAATCTGGTATAAAAGATGAACACAGTCGCGTTCTTCATACGTTTACCAATATGTTAAAGGCTGGTAATTCCCCATTCGTTAATAATTTGTTGCCTTTTGATGCACCTCAAAAGCCTCCGTTTTTAATCGATAACTATAATCGTGAAGCTGATAAAAAAAACTTTGTTTTTGAAGGAGTTATCAAAGTTAATCATACAAACAATAAGCCTTTGTCGTTGACGGGCGATGATAAGAAGTCCTTAAATACCTTAATTTACGGCACCAATGGTGATGATCAAATCATTGACTCAACAGAAAACAGAAACGCGATTATTCCCCTTGCAGGCGACTCGGGAGATGATGTCTTAACGGGTGGAAAAGGAGATGACCATTTTTATTTTACTAAGGAGTTTCCTAAAGGAGACTTCGAGTCGATGGGTGTTGATACTATCACTGATTTTGGAGTTGGTAAAGATAAAATTATTTTGTCGCAGTTAACCTTCCTAGGTTTTACTGGTAATTCAGATTTTGAACAAACAGATTCTCCAGAGACAAGTTCCGCTCACATAGTATTTACGTCAGATGGAGGCTTGTATTATAACCTCAACGGTTCACAACCAGGTTTTGGAGACGGTGGTCTGTTTGCTCAGTTGTCAAAAGGTGCTTCACTTTCTGCCGAAATGATTGCCGTATACTATTAGTTTTAACCCTTGTGCCTAGTTGAATAGCTTATTCTGTGGCTGATTCAGCTTGGAAGAATTTGATTAAGATTTCTTCAATGCCCTTAGATAAGGAGATATTTTTTTCCGCGCAATATTTCTTCACCTTATCCCCAATATGATCCCCAATATGGGCGGGTAGATAAGCTTGAAGTTTAAATGTAAATTTAATATTTTTCCCCATAATAGTACCCCCAAAAAGATTATCTTCATTATATCAAAGCTGAATTAGCTGATGAATTAGCTGAATTAGCTAAATTGGGGCTTGTGGGCAATTATTAAGAAAAGCTTAATAATTTACCCTCACCAGAATCGCCTACAAGGGGGATGAAAATAAGTGCGCTCTTCCCCCCTTCAAATTACTCCTACTCATTCTGGTGGGGCTGCCCCAAAAGGCTTGATTTTAAAGGGGTTGAGCAGGATAGCCCAAAAATGTTAGGATAGGGGGGAATATTCCAATGTGTCCTCATTGGTTCGCGCTATCGCTTTTGCGACAGCGCTTTTGATTTACACGCCCAAATGCTTTTACTTAAACCCCTATAGAACCCCATATTTTTTTTGCCAAATTTTCGCATATTTTAGATAACTATAATTTACTAAATCTATTAATCCAGTGGGTAACTTTCCTAACTTTAACTGTTCAATTATTATGCTTATATTAATTGGTCTAAGCCCATGAAAATATACTATTTGCGCTTTGGGATTAATTCCCCTATAACTTTTGCATACTAACTGCTCATCTAACCCCTGCCACTGAAAATCAGGATATTTTTTGTATGCTAAATCTGCGTATCCTTTCCCTACTAATTCATCTAGATTATCAGCAATAAATTGATTAAATTTGTCATATTTATTTTTTAATAATACTTTTTACTGCAATAATAATAATTGACTATTAATCTGATTCTCTGAGTCTCGTGCCACTGCCAAGTAATCGAATTTTACCTCTTGCAAATATTCCACAACGTTTTTCATAAACATAACAGCAATATCTGTTAATAATAGAGGTTCTTCCAGTCCAATTTTTTCTGCCACCTTGGGAACTTCAACACTTAAAAAAGACCCTGCCCCTATTTGGAGATGGCGATCGCCCAATGCTGCAAGTTTATCATAATGACAAGTTCGATGATGAATAACTTTTACCCCCTGACTCCTCAGCCAGTCAGTCAGTGCATTTTCTGAGCCATCATAAACACAAAATGGCTCTAGGGAGGTGTTTTGTAAAGCGGTATAGACTGCCACTTTGGTGAGTTTAACATCTTCAACCCATGACGGGCTGGACTCATTTAAGGCAAAAAACCATTTCATTAGATTTTTTTCTGAGGTTCAACTTTTGGTTGTTTATTATATTAATACATATTTTTGCCTTTGTCAAGTATTAAATAAGAACTTATATTTTATTGAGACATAAATCACTTTAAATAGAAATTGATCCTTCAGGCGATCGCCTTTTCAGGTATGACATTGTCATACCCTACATACATCTTGCCAGATTACAGATCAGCTAGGCGTAGAAGTTGTTCAAAGATAAATTTAAAAACCTTCTAACATAGTTTCTACCTGTTGAACTCCTGCTATATCTCCCTGACTCTCATAGAGTGTGCGAGCGACTTTAAATACTTCAACTGCTTCTGATTTTCTACCCCTGCCTTGGAGAGCTAACCCTAGATGATAGTAAGCAGTGGGGTTTTGGGGAGTTAGTTCAAGCAAACGACGTAGAGTTACAATAGCCATTAAATAATCATGTTGCGCTAACTGAAGTCTGGCAATGGCTGCCATTGCTTCTACAGAATCTGGATATAGTGCTACTATTTCTTCATAAGTTGCCAATGCTTTGGGTAAATCTTGTTTTGCTTCCAAAATTTTGGCTATTTCCAACTGAATCAAAGGATTATTGGGTTCTATTTTTTCAACTTCTTGTAAAGCTACTAATCCTTGATAGAGGTCTCCTTCGTGCAGGAAAGCACTTGCTAATTTTAGTTGAATTTCTTTGTTATTAGGAAAAAGGGTTGATGCCCCTTTGAGAAAGTTAACTGCTTCGTGATAATTTCCTGATTTGAGCAAGGCTGTGCTTTTTATTTCATAGGCTTTTTTGTTTTCTGGTTCAATTGCGAGTACTTTTTGACTTGCTTCAACTGCTCGGTTATAGTCGCCTATGCGCAGAAGAACAATACCCCAGCCTAAATAATGCTCAATATTTTTCGGGTCTAGTTGTACAGCACGATAGTAGGCATTAGCTGCTTGCACATTATCTCCTGTATGAGCTAGGGCGTATCCCAGGGCATAGTAAAAATTGGCATTATTGGGATCGAGGGCGATCGCCTGTTCATAAGCTTGAGCTGCTTTGGGATAATTTCCCTGACTGGCATATACATATCCTATCCCTGAGAAAATTTTCGGGTTTTTCTGATCTAAAGTTGCTGCTTTTTTGTATGCCGTTAGTGCTTTTTCATAGTCTTTAACCTTTACATATTCTCTTCCCTGACGGAGTAAATCATTTAAATCTTCTTGGTTTTGCGTTACTGTTTGATTTACTTGAGCAACTGTAGGCATTTGTGTTCCTATTGTTGTTCCCAAGATGCAAATCAAGATTGACAATGTTTTTTTCATAACTTGCTGCAAAGCAACTTAAAAGCCGCTCACTCCTCAACACTTCCCTACCATATCATAGATCTGTCCTGATTTACTGTGCATTTAATTTGCATATCTTCTGTTTTTAAATTGCCACACCAAAACCCTTGTATTTTTAACTGTTTCCCCCCTGAGCAAGGGGGAAAAATGGGATTTTATTTGCTCAAGTTATTTTTTGCTTCTAAGGCTACTTGTTCAATTTCATCTGTTGTGAGCTTTTCTAGGGTAAAATTTGCTTCTGTGCCACCTAACCTCCCCAGAGCTTGTGCTAAACGGTGGCGTATTTGCCAGTCAGGGTCACTAGCTAAGGGAGTGAGTAGGCTCACAGCACGCTCATCTCCTAATTCCCCAAATGAGCCGATCGCTGCTGTTTTCAGTAGGCTATTGTCTGAAGTTATGGCTTCTTGGAGCAGTTCAAAACCACGAGGATCTCCTAGTTCTCCTAGTGTTGCAATTATACTCATTTGGAGCAACCATTCATTAGTTTGGTGATAGACTTTTTCTAAGTCTTCAAAAGCTACTGTTAACTTTAGTCCACCAATAGCATCTGCTGCTGCTGCTTGTACATCTGGTTCTGAGTCATTGAATAGGCGATCGCGCAACAACTCTAATGATTTTTCTAAATCATGTTTTCCCAGGGTATCTAACTGACTCACTGCTGCATAACGCACCCGTGTATTTGCATCTTTAATTAATGGTTGAACCATTTCAAATGCCATACTAGATTCTAGTTGGCGTAATTGATTTATCCCTCTGATCCGCTCTCCAAAATCTTCTGACTTGAGCAACTCTTTTACTGACTCTGGCGTAATGTTCATCTTTTTCTTTTCTAGTCATTTTAACTTTTTTCCAAGTAAAAATCAGTTTAAATTCACTTGAGACCAACACAATTTTTACTTGTTTTCTTCCCTGAATTTTGGTTAACTCATAGCCATAGTGCGAATTATATCCCCTCGGGTAAGGATCCCAATTACTAAATCTTGCTCATCTACCACTGGTAAGCGGCGGATTTTCTTTTCGTGCATCAAATGCGCTGCTTCTCGTAGAGCTTGATTTGGTTTGATGGCGATCGCTTTATCACTCATTACTTCGCCTACGGTTTGTCCGAGAGCTTTATGGATCTCTTTATCGTAACGGGCGGGGTTTTGTAGGTAAATAACGCTATCGAGAAACATAATATAAGGAGGTGTTTCTACTCCTGTTTCTTGCCACATTAAATCACTTTCCGAAATTACACCTACTAATTTTCCTGCCTCATTTACCACTGGCATTCCACTTATGTGGTTTTCCACCATAATTTTGATTGCCTCTTGTAGAGGTGTTTCTGGTTTCACCGTAATGGGTTGCGGTGTCATTATATCTGCAACTGTTTTACTCATTTCTTATTGGGTTTAATTGGTTAATTATTTTATTCTAAGAAATTGGCTGAATTATATTATGGTAAGTTTTAATATTTTTTGCCATTTTCTAATTCAATGATTATCGCTACTTTGTCTAACAATAACTTTTTCTTTCGTACATTATTTGGTGAATTAAGTCAAGCTTTTTTTACTTATTTTAAACCCTAGTCAACAAAATAATATTAACAGCTCAAAGGTAAACCATAACCTCGCCAATCACTAAATTCCCAAAGACGACCCTAAAATAACATATAAATAGGATTGTACAGTTATGACATTCCAAGTATAATTTCTCTAGTTACCTTCAACTCACCCCTACCTCAAAGCTTTAAAATAATTAATTTGCGGTGTTGAAATCAATTAGAGTTAATGCGAAAAATTATCATTGCTGGTAACTGGAAAATGCACAAAACCCAGGCTGAGTCTCTGGCGTTTTTACAAGAGTTTATCCCTCAACTAGAAAAAACTGACCCAGACAGAGAAGTAGTTCTCTGTATTCCGTTTACCAGTTTGGGGATAATGTCTCAAAAAATACATGGTAGCCCTGTAAAATTAGGCGCTCAAAATATCCACTGGGAAGACCAAGGAGCATACACTGGCGAAATTTCAGGGTCTATGCTCACAGAAATTGGAATAAACTATGTTGTGGTCGGTCATAGTGAACGCCGCGAATATTTTGGCGATACAGATGAAACGGTGAATTTTCGTCTATTAGCTGCTCAACGTCATGGTTTAACCCCCATCCTCTGTGTTGGTGAAACTAAATCTCAACGGGATGCTGGCGAAATGGAACGTGTCATTGTTAACCAGATTAAAAAAGGTATGGTAGATGTGGATCAGAGTAATTTGGTGATTGCTTATGAACCCATCTGGGCTATTGGAACTGGAGAAACCTGTGAAGCAACAGAAGCTAATCGAGTTATTGGTTTGATTCGCCAACAATTGGACAACAAGAATGTTCCAATTCAGTATGGTGGTTCGGTTAAACCAAATAACATAGATGAAATTATGGCTCAACCAGAAATTGATGGTGTGCTTGTGGGTGGTGCAAGTTTAGATCCTATTGATTTTGCTCGCATTGTTAATTATCTATCAAATTAGTTAATACCATAGATAATCCTCTAAAGACAAAGGGATGGTCGTCTGGGGCGACTCTCAAGGGACTAAAGCCCCTTGTCTATCATTATGGTATAAGCAAAATTTTTTGAAAAAAAAAAGACAAGGGGCTTGAGCCCCTTGCCATTTAGACATTAATTGTGTTGCGGGAACTGAACAAAACAAAAATGGAGTTAAATTTTGTCTGGGGAAAACGTACTTATCTGATGGGAATTTTAAATGTTACCCCTGATAGTTTTAGTGATGGGGGTGACTTTAATTCCCTAACTGCTGCCTTAAAACAAGCTCAACAACTTGTTAGAGATGGGGCTGATATTATTGATGTAGGCGGTCAATCAACGCGCCCTGGTGCAGCGCAAATTTCCACAGAAGAAGAGTTAAAACGGGTGATCCCAGTTATAAAAGCTTTGCGTCAAGAGTTGTCTGTACCAATTTCTGTGGATACTACTAGAGCTAGTGTAGCAGAAGCGGCTATTTTAGCTGGAGCTTCTTGGGTTAATGATATTTCTGGGGCTACTTTTGATGATGCTATGTTGTCTGTGGTAAGTGAGTTAGGAGTACCAATTGTATTAATGCACATTCGTGGAACTCCCCAAACTATGCAACAACTCACTGACTATGAAGATGTGGTAAGAGAGGTTTACCAGTTTCTCGCAAAAAGAATTGATGCTGCTATGAATGCTCGAATAAAGCGATCGCATCTAATAATTGACCCAGGTATCGGTTTTGCTAAAACTTATGCCCAAAATATCCAACTTTTGCAACGACTGAAGGAATTTTCTGCTCTAGGTGTGCCCATTTTAGTAGGACCTTCGCGTAAAAGTTTTATAGGTCAGCTTTTAAATCAAAGTGAGCCGAAAAAAAGAGTATGGGGCACCGCTGCTGCTTGTTGTGGGGCGATCGCCGCTGGAGCTGATATTTTAAGAGTTCACGATGTTTCTCAAATGTATGATGTTGTTCGAGTTGCTGATGCCATTTGGCGCAGTACATAGGAGTTCATGAAGGGAGGAAAATGACAGGGAAATTAAAAGTAAAAAAAGAAACAGCATCAATGTTAACTAGGGAGGGAGTAAGACTGGATGCAGATATTTATCGCCCCGAAACTAAGGAAAAATTGCCAGTTTTGTTGATGCGTCAACCCTATGGAAAGGCGATCGCTTCTACAGTGGTTTACGCTCATCCTAGTTGGTATGCTTCCCAGGGATTTATTGTTGTTATTCAAGATGTTAGAGGTCGAGGTACATCAGAGGGAATTTTTGAGTTATTTTCCCATGAAATAGAGGATGGTTGTGAGGCAGTTAACTGGGTTGCCAAACTACCAGGAAGTGATGGAAATGTGGGAATGTATGGGTTTTCTTACCAGGGTATGACTCAATTATATGCTGCTTGTGATCAACCATCAGCTTTAAAAACAATTTGCCCTGGAATGATAGCCTATAATCTATATACAGATTGGGCTTATGAAAATGGTGCATTTTGTCTGCAAACTAACCTAAGTTGGGCGGTTCAATTAGCAGCAGAAACAGCGAAATTAAACTCAGATATTCCTGCATATAATTTACTTTATCATGCTGCTCGCAATTTAGATGTGAATAACCTTTCCACTCATTTGATTGAGACTTTAAGAAAATATGCACCCAGTAACTTTTATTATGAATGGTTAAACCATCCCCATCCAGGTGAATATTGGGAAAAACTTTCTCCTAAAACTTTAATGCAAAATGTAGATTTACCTATGCTGCATATTGGGGGTTGGTTTGATCCTTATCTACGGGGAACAATTAACCTTTATAAACACATGGAAACTAACAGTAAATTTCCCCAAAAATTAATTATTGGACCCTGGTGTCATTTACCCTGGGGAAGGAAAATAGGAGAAGTTGACTATGGTGAAGCTGCAGTTAGTAAAATTGATTTGTTCCAGGTACATTGGTTTAATAAGTATCTCAAAGGAATTGACTCACCAGTGTTAGCTAAACCTCCCATTTGTCTGTTTGAAATGGGTAGTAACCAGTGGCGATATTTTGAGAATTTACCTCAAGATAATAAACAAGTTTATTATTTGGTAAGTGATGGTTTAGCTAGTATTCAATCAGGGGAATTAATTACCCAAAAATCAACAGTAATAGGGGAAGATAAATTAGTACATGATCCCTGGCGACCTGTTCCTAGTTTAGGTGGTCATAATGCAATTCCTGCTGGTTCTTTTGAACGTTCTCACCTTGATTGTCGGAGTGATATTTTAACTTATATTTCCCAACCTTTATTAGAAGATTTACATATTTTAGGTGAGGTTATAGGAGAATTTTATTGTCTAGCAGATGCACCAAGTTTTGATTTGTGTGTAATTTTATCTCAGGTATATCCTAATGGCAAAGTATATAATTTTACTCAAGGATATATGCGAGTTGATTCAGATATTTTACCTATCAAAATTTCTTTGCAACCAACCTGTATAAAAATTGTCAAAGGTAATAGGTTAAGTTTAAGTTTAAGTGGTGCTTGTTTTCCCGCTTATCCTGTTAATCCTGGTACTGGAAAATTCCCAGGGGAAAGTATATTAATTGATTGCAAAATCATAACTTTAACAGTTAATTTTGGAGGAGATAACCCTTCTCAAATAATGGTATCAATTTAGTCATTAGTCATTAGTCATTTGTCATTTGTCATTAGCTAAATGTTATGATCTTTATTAGAAAAATTAAGAATTTTTTAGAATACATAGGATCGGACTAATGACTAATGACTAATGACTAATGACTAATGACTAAATTATTTTTTGTTTTTTGGAGGATTTGGGTTTTCTTCCTCAAAATCAAACAAATCATCTAAGTTATCATCTTCTTGAAACTCTGATGATTTAGAAATAGTATCATCAGGAAATTCAGGATCGAGTAAATCGCTCAAGTCACCTAAATCATCTAAAGAGTTATTATCAACTTCATCACCAAAAGGGTTAACTTCTTCTTGAGGTGCATTTGAGTTAGTTGGTTTTCCTGGAGTATCAGGGAAATCATCTTCAAATATATCTCCAAAATCGCCAAAATCCTCCGATGAATTTTCTGCTTGACTCAAGAAGCTATTAACTTCTTCATCACCAAAAGGGTTAACCTCTTGTTCAGATGCTTTTGATCGAGGTTCCTGAGTAGAATCAAAACCAAGATTTACTGGTTCTTCAGCAAGAGTTTCATTAGGAATTTCTTCTACTGGTAAAACGTTTTCTGTTTGCAACTCTTTTAAGTCTGATTCTTCATTTGCAGTCTCACCCCACATTTCCTGAGTATCAATCATTTCTGTCGCTTCATCCCCAAGAATTTGTATTTCTTCGTCATCCTCGAACATTCCCGCAAAAGGATTAGACTGCGACTCTTCTAAATTTTCTTCTTGGGTTCCATATTTAGCAATTATCTCTTGAGTATCAATCATTTCTGTTGAGTCATCAACAAAAATATCTAATCGAGATTCTTCATTTGCATAGTCGTCCTGAAACATTCCCTGAAAATCATCAGTTTGAGACTCTTCTGATGCTTCTTGCATTAATTCCTCAAACTCCTGATTTATTTTTGAAGTATTATAATCTTCTGGTGCAACTTCCTCAGAAAGGAAACCATCAAACTCATCGGTTGTTTCTACTTCTAACTGAGGAGTTTCTGCTGCAACTTCTTCCTCTGATAATAAACCATCAAACTCATCGGTTGTTTCTACTTCTAACTGAGGAGTTTCTGGTGCAACTTCTTCAGAAAGGAAACCATCAAACTCATCGGTTGTTGTTTCTGTTGTTGGTACAACTTCTTCCTCAGATAAGAAAGCATCAAACTCATCGGTGGTTTCTACTTCTAACTGAGGAGTTTCTGCTGCAACTTCTTCCTCAGAAAGGAAACCATCAAACTCATCGGTTGTTGTTTCTGTTGTTGGTACAACTTCTTCCTCAGATAAGAAAGCATCAAACTCATCGGTGGTTTCTACTTCTAACTGAGGAGTTTCTGGTACAACTTCCTCAGATAAGAAAGCATCAAACTCATCTGTTGTTTCTGTTGTTGGTACAACTTCTTCCTCAGAAAGGAAACCATCAAACTCATCGGTGGTTTCTACTTCTAACTGAGGAGTTTCTGGTGCAACTTCTTCCTCAGAAAGGAAACCATCAAACTCATCGGTTGTTATTTCTGTTGTTGGTACAACTTCCTCAGATAAGAAAGCATCAAACTCATCTGTTGTTTCTGTTGTTGGTACAACTTCTTCCTCTGATAATAAACCATCAAACTCATCGGTGGTTTCTACTTCTAACTGAGGAGTTTCTGGTGCAACTTCTTCCTCAGAAAGGAAACCATCAAACTCATCGGTTGTTATTTCTGTTGTTGGTACAACTTCCTCAGATAAGAAAGCATCAAACTCATCTGTTGTTTCTGTTGTTGGTACAACTTCTTCCTCTGATAATAAACCATCAAACTCATCGGTGGTTTCTACTTCTAACTGAGGAGTTTCTGGTGCAACTTCTTCCTCAGAAAGGAAACCATCAAACTCATCGGTTGTTATTTCTGTTGTTGGTACAACTTCTTCCTCAGATAAGAAAGCATCAAACTCATCGGTGGTTTCTACTTCTAACTGAGGAGTTTCTGGTACAACTTCCTCAGATAAGAAAGCATCAAACTCATCGGTGGTTTCTACTTCTAACTGAGGAGTTTCTGGTGCAACTTCTTCAGAAAGGAAACCATCAAACTCATCGGTTGTTGTTTCTGTTGTTGGTACAACTTCTTCCTCAGATAAGAAAGCATCAAACTCATCGGTGGTTTCTACTTCTAACTGAGGAGTTTCTGCTGCAACTTCTTCCTCAGAAAGGAAACCATCAAACTCATCGGTTGTTGTTTCTGTTGTTGGTACAACTTCTTCCTCAGATAAGAAAGCATCAAACTCATCGGTGGTTTCTACTTCTAACTGAGGAGTTTCTGGTACAACTTCCTCAGATAAGAAAGCATCAAACTCATCTGTTGTTTCTGTTGTTGGTACAACTTCTTCCTCAGAAAGGAAACCATCAAACTCATCGGTGGTTTCTACTTCTAACTGAGGAGTTTCTGGTGCAACTTCTTCCTCAGAAAGGAAACCATCAAACTCATCGGTTGTTATTTCTGTTGTTGGTACAACTTCCTCAGATA
>Ga0209594_1000469_pt1 | contig 24487 bp, 28 predicted proteins | sample AshMeaCrysSpring_FD_184126 | JGI IMG/M metagenome (GOLD analysis project Ga0209594, IMG submission 184126) | Groundwater microbial communities from Big Spring, Nevada to study Microbial Dark Matter (Phase II) - Ash Meadows Crystal Spring... | ecosystem: Environmental > Aquatic > Deep subsurface... | reverse complement strand
CCGGTCACCGTCGACGGCCGCCGGCTCACGCTGTCCAACCTCGACAAGCCGCTCTACGCCGACGGCACGACCAAGGGCGACGTCATCGGCTACTACACGGGGATCGCGCGCGTGCTCCTGCCGCACCTGCGGCGCCGGCCACTGACCCTGCGTCGCTGGCCGGACGGCACGCAGGCAGACGGCTTCTTCGAGAAGAACGTCGCCCGCACCGCGCCGCCGTGGGTGCGCCAGGTGGTGCTGCCCGTGCCCGGCAGCACCAAGGACCGAGAGACGATCAGCTACGTCACCGTCGACGACCTGGCCTCGCTGGTGTGGGTGGCCAACCTGGCCGGGCTCGAGCTGCACGTCCCCCAGTGGCGCCTGGACGAGCACGACCGTCCGGCCAACCCCGACCGGCTGGTGGTCGACCTCGACCCCGGACCCCCCGCCGACGTGGTCACCTGCTGCCGGGTGGCGCTGCGGGTGCGCGACGCCCTGGCCGCCCACGGGCTGGCGGCTCGTCCGTGCACCTCGGGCAGCAAGGGCATGCAGCTGTACGCCGACCTCGACGGCAGGCTCGACTGGCAGCAGGCCCGAGCCCTGGCCCAGGCTCTCGCCGAGCGGCTCGAGCGGGAGGACCCACTGGTGCTCTCGCGGATGGACACCCGCCTGCGACGGGGCAAGGTGTTCATCGACTGGAGCCAGAACCACGGCGGCAAGACGACGATCTCGCCGTACTCGCTGCGAGGCCGACCTCAGCCCGGGGTGGCCACACCGCTGACCTGGGAGGAGGTCGAGGCCGCCGAGGACGCCGCGATGCTGCGGTTCACCCCCGCCGAGGTGCTGGAGCGCGTCGCCACCCACGGCGACCTGCTCGTCGGCGCGGGGACCTGAGCACCGGAGCGACCAACCCGGCGGAGACGGCGGACCTGCGGACGGCTCTGCCCCCGTCCCAGAGCGGCGGCGCAGCATCCACACCCGCGCCGGCCGCAGCCATCGCGAGCAGGGCTGCGGCCCACGGGCTGCGAAGAGCGAGGGCCGCCGCGGCGTAGATGGCCGCCAGTCCGACGTGGCGTAGACCACGGCCCACAGCAGGGCGCCGACCGAGACGGCCGGCAGGTAGCGAACCAGCGGTACCCGGGTGAGACCGGCCGTCGCGTTCACCGCGGACTGGACCCCGACGGTCAGGAACGACAGCGGCACCGCGAGCACGCCCCACCGGGCCATGAAGTGCTCCGCGCGGCGCTTCGCCGGGCCGTCGCAACCGACGGCCGTGGCCGCCACTGTCGTCCCGTCCTGCCCTTCGTGCCCGGAAGCGAACGCCTAACCTGCCTGGCGGGACCGTCGACTGACCGGCTCGGGCAGCCCCGGCAGCAGGTCGCGAACGTCGTCGGTCGTCAGCCCGGTGGCGTACAGGACGTCGGCGGCCACCAGCCGGATCTGCCCGGCCACGGTCTGCGCCAGCATCCCTGCCGTGTGCTGCATGGCCTCGGTGGCCGCCTGCGCCGCCCGGATGGCGGCCGCCCGAGCCGCGGCCAGGTCGCCGCCGGAGTCCACCGCTCGCCGCAGCACGTCGACCGCGGCGGCGCACTCGTCGACCGCGGCGTCCAACCCTGGCGGGATGACGTCACCCCGCTCCAACGCCGCGGCGGTCTGGCGGGCCAGCACGCGCGTGTCGCGCACCGCGGCATCGGCATGAGGCAGCGCCGCGTCCAGCACCCCGAGCACGCCACGCGCGCTCCACCGCGCCGGGGCGAGCACGGCGATCTCGTGGCTGGCCTCGACCGTCTGGGTCAGCTGCTCCACACTCACCTGCAGACCGTGCGAGCTCGCGAGGGCGTCCGTGGCCAGCGTCTCGTCCCGCTCGCGCAGGGCACGGGCGAGCCGCGACAGAGTCTCGGCGAGCCCCGCCAGCATCGGCCCGGCGACCCGAACCACCTCGCGCACGGGGTTCGCCGGCAGCAGCACCGTCACCGCGAGCCCGACGACCCCGCCGACGAGGGCGTCGACGAACCGCCCGAGGGCGTAGGCCGCGTCGCCGTCGGAGGGCAGCAGCGTCGCGATGACCACGGCCGTGCTCGAGGCCTGCAGCACCACGACGGGACCACCGCGGACGAGGACCGCAGCGATCATCGCCAGCGCCACGACGAGGCCGAGCTGCCACGTGCCCCGGCCGATCCACACAACCAGGGCGTCGGCCACCAGGATGCCCACCGCGACCCCCAGCACCAGCTCGACCGCCGGGCGCAGCCGCTGCTCCAGCGACACGCCGATGGCCGCCGTGGCGGCGAGCGGGGCGAAGATCGGCTCCGGCCGGCCGAGCAGGTGGCGGGCCACCGCCCAGGCGATCATGGCAGCCAGCGAGGCCTGCAGGATGGTGAAGGCAGCCGCGCGCAGCCGCCGCGCGGGAGCCGTCCGCCGCCACTCAGGCACGGTCGCGATGCTAGGTCGTCCTATCCGGTCGGTGCGTCGCGGCGCTGCACCAGCAGCGGCAGACCTCCGCGCGGCCGGAGCGTCACCAGTGCCTCGACCCGAGGTCGGCTCGCGGCGGGCGGGCGGCCGAACCGAACCCGACGGGCCAGCACGGCGAGCATGAGCGTGGCCTCCACCAGGGCGAAGTCCTTGCCGATGCACTGGCGGGGCCCGGCCCCGAAGGGCAGGTAGGCCCACCGCGGCCCTCGTTCGCCACCCTCGGCGAGCCAGCGCCCCGGCCGGAACTCGTCCGGCTGCGGCCACAGCGCCGGGTCGCGGTGCAGCGTCCAGGTGCTCACCAGCACGAGGCTCCCGGACGGCACGCGATAGCCGCCGAGCAGGTCGTCGGCGGCCGCCTTGCGAGTGAGGATCCATGCCGGCGGGTAGAGCCGCAGCGCCTCGTCCAGCACGGCTCGGGTGAACGGCAGCCGGGGCAGGTCCTCGAACCCCGGGTCGCCGTCGAGGGCGTCCACCTCGGCCAGCAGCCGGCCGTAGGCCTCGGGGTGGTCGACGAGCAGGTGCCAGGCCCAGGTCAGCGCACTGGCCACCGTCTCGTGGCCGGCGATGAGCAGGGTGACGCTCTCGTCGCGCACCGCGGCCAGGGCCGCGGTGTCGGCCTCCCCTTCGACACCGGCGAGCAGCAGGTCGAGCACGTCACCCGACCCCGGGCCCGGGGCGGCACGGCGGGCCCGCACCATGTCGGCGACCGCGCTGTCGATGGTGGCCAGGGCATGGCGCAGGCGCAGGTTGCCGGGGGTCGGCACGGCAGGCGGCGGCAGCCACGGGGACCTCGCCCGCTGCACGACCCGGTCCAGCGCCGTGAGCACCGCCGGCACGAGGGTGCCGGCGCGGCCGGACAGGTCGGTGGAGAACAGCGCCGCCCCGACGACCTCGAGGGCCGCGTGCATCATCGCCTCGTCGACGTCGACGACTCCGGGCTCGAGCCGGTCGGCCTGCGCCCGGGCGGCGGCGACGGTGTGCTCGGCGACGGTGGCCAGCGCGTCCCGGTGGAACCCGGGCTGCACCATGCGGCGTCGCCGCGTCCACAGTGGCGGGTCGGAGACGAGCAGACCGTCGCCGGTGACGGTGGCCAGGGTGTCGTACTGGATGGTGCGCTTGGTGTACCCGCGGTGGTGGGCCACGAGCACGTGGTGCACGTCGGCGGGGTCGCTGAGCAGCACCGCAGGCGGGTCGGCCACGACGAAGGCGGCAAGCGGGCCGTAGGTGTCGCGGGCTTCGCCGAGGTAGCCGAGCGGGTCGCCGAGCATGCGTCGCAGCGCCCGGAGCAGCTGCCCACGGGACGGCCCCGGGGCGTCGGCGAGGTCGCGGGGAGTCGCCGGCTCGATCACAGGTACAGCCCGGGCTGGCCGTCCCCCAGCCGAGGAGCAGCCACCGCGTGCAGGTCGCGCTCGCGCAGCAGCGTGTAGGTGTCGCCGCGGATCTCGACCTCGGCCCGGTCGGCGGGGTCGTAGAGCACCCGGTCGCCCTCCTGCACCACTCTCACGTTGGCACCCACGGCAACCACCCGGGCCCAGGCGAGCCGCCGTCCCACCTCGGCCGTCGCCGGGATGACGATGCCACCGGACGAGCGCCGCTCGCCGGCCTCGGCGTCGTTGCTCACCAGCACCCGGTCGTGCAGCATCCGCACCGGCAGCGCGTCCTCGCCGTAGGACACCCGGCCGTGCTCAGGCATGCCTCACCACCCGCTCGTCCCCGGGCCGCCCTTGAACGGGCCGCGCACGCGCGAGGTGATCCAGCCGCCGTAGAAGTCGCCCGGCTGGGGCTGAACCACCTCGTCGTCCACGCTCACCCGCTCGACCCGGCCCGGGTAGAGCGCGACATGCCCGACCAGCACCTCGTAGCCCTGGCGTGGCCTCGGGTAGGACCAGCCGACCTCTGCCACGCGCTCGCCGCCCACCACCAGGTCCCAGTACTGGGCGGCTCCCTTGAACTCGCAGACCGTGCGCAGGCCGGACCGGGCCGGCGCCAGCACCCCCGACGCGAAGTCGGTGACGGGAAGGTAGTACGTGGGCGGGTGGCTGGTCTCGAGCACCCGCAGCGCCCGGCGGGTGTCGACGAGGCGACGACCGCGGTGCTCGACCACGACGTGCTCGGCGCTGGGCTCCACCCGCGGTGGCCGCGGGTAGTCCCAGACCGACTCGGTCGCGCTCACCTGCGCTCAGCGGCGCGCGGCCCGCACGACCAGGACCAGCACCGCCACACCGGCACCGGCGAGCGCCCCGACGACGACCGGGTTCAGTCGGCGGTCGGGCTCGTCCGCCGTGGGCACGCCCGCCCACTGCTTGACCTTGGTGACCTGCTGGTCGACGGCGGAGCGGGCCACCGCGGAGAGGTCCTTGGACAGCTGGTCGGGCTGGGTGCGCACGGACAGCTCGTCGAGGGTGGCCAGGAATCGGGTTCGGGTGGCGGCGAGGTCCTGCTCGATCTGCGCCGCGCTGCGCGGCGGCGGCTTGGCGGCCGGGCTGCTCGACGTCACGCCCGCACAGTACCGGCCCCGTACCCGCCCCGGGGTGGCCTGGTCGGGACCGGCGTGCGCGGGTCGAAGCCGAAGGGCAGCTCGAGCCGGTGCCGGCGCAGCAGGTCGGAGTCGCTCAGCAGCTCGGGCGTCGGACCGTCGGCCACGATCACCCCCTCGGACAGGATCACCGACCGCGGGCAGAGCTCGAGCGCGTAGGGCAGGTCGTGGGTGACCATCAGCAGGGTGATGTCGAGATCCAGCAGCACCTGGGCGAGCTCGCGGCGGCTGGCGGGGTCGAGGTTGCTCGACGGCTCGTCCAGCACGATGATCTCCGGTCCCATCGCCAGCACGGTGGCCACCGCGACCCGCCGGCGCTGCCCGAACGACAGGTGGTGCGGGGGCCGGTCGGCGAACTCGGTCATGCCCACCTGGCGCAGCGCCTCGTGCACCCGGCCCTCCAGCTCGCTGCCCGACAGCCCCAGGTTCGCCGGGCCGAAGGCCACGTCGTCACGCACCGTCGGCATGAAGAGCTGGTCGTCGGGGTCCTGGAAGACGATGCCCACCCGCCGCCTGATCTCCAGCAGGGTGTCCTTGCGCACCGGCAGCCCGGCAACCGCCACGCTGCCGGCGCCGGCGGCGAGGATGCCGTTGAGGTGCAGCACCAGCGTCGTCTTTCCGGCGCCGTTGGGGCCCAGCAGCGCCACCCGCTCACCGCGCTCGATGTGCAGGTCGACCCCGAACAAGGCCTGGTGGCCGTCGGGGTAGGCGTAGGCGAGGCCGCCGACCTCCAGGGAGGGGGGGCCGGGCGGGGTCGAGCCCGCCGGTGGCGGGGCGGTCGCGGTCACGTCGTCGCCCAGGCCACCGTGGCGGTGAGCAGGGCGAGCAGCGGCAGCGTGGCCGCCGTCGCCCATGCGGAGGGTCCCGCCACCTGCACCTCGATCACCGGCAGCCGTCCGGCGTACCCGCGGGCCAGCATCGCCAGGTGTACTCGCTCGCCCCGCTCGTAGGAGCGGATGAACAGGGCGCCGGCCGAGGAGGCGATCACCCCGAGGGCCTTGCGGGACCCAGGGTCGAAGCCACGGGACTCCCGGGCGATCTTCATGCGGCGCATCTCGTCGGTGATCACGTCGGCGTAGCGCACCATGAACGAGGTGATCTCGACCAGCACCGGGGGCACCCGCAGCCGTTGCAGCGCCAGCAGCAGCTCACGGGCGTCGGTGGTGGCGGCGAGCAGGATGGAGGCGACCACACCGAGCGTGCCCTTGGCAAGGATGTTCCAGCCCGCGAGCAGACCTGCCTGCGAGACCGTGACACCGAGCAGCTGGGTGGTCGGGCCGGCGGCGATGAACGGCAGCAGCAGCGCGAACACCACGAACGGGATCTCCACCACCATCCGCCTGAGTATGAACGAGAGCGGCACGCGGGCGACAGCGGCCACCGCCGCGAGCAGCCCGGCGTAGACGGCGAACGCCCAGAAGGCCTCCCGCGGCGTGGCTACCACCACCAGCACGAACGTCACCAGGGCCACGAGCTTCACGTGCGCCGGCAGCGCGTGCACGGGCGTGTGCCCGTGCCGGTAGAGGCGGTGCAGGTGGCCACCTGCCACGGCGGATCAGACCTCCGCGGGCTCGGCTGCCGCCTGCGGCTCCGCCGATCCCCGGCGCCCGAGCCAACGGAAGAGCAGCAGCCCCAGCACGATCGTCAGGCCGACCCCGATCAGGCCCGCGACTCCCACCGGGATGCCGCCGACCTCGCCGTAGTCGGCCAGCAGCAGCTGTCCGACCGCCGAGTCCTGGGCCTGCTCGAGGAAGCCCTGGTTGCCCGCGACGTACTCCAGCCCGTCGGGGTTGGACGAGGCGAAGAAGCTGAGCACCCCGGCGAAGAGGAACGCGACCCCGAGCCCCGCGGCGACGACCGGCCACGGCGAACGTCCCCCGACCGGCGCGCCGGGCTCGACCGGAGCGGCGGGGATCGCCGCACCGTCCGCACCCTTGAGCACCAGCGTCGGCTGCAGGCCCCGGGCGGCGTAGACCAGGTCGGGTCGGACGGCGACGACCGCACCCACGGTGGCTGCGGTGATGACGGCCTCGCCCACCCCGATCAGGGTGTGCCAGCCCAGCATGGTGGCCATCAGCGCGGTGAACGGCAGCTCGGTGGCGCCGCCGACCAGGTACAGCAGCACGAAGACAGCCGCTGCGGCCGGCACCGACAGCAGCGCGCCGACGAAGGAGGCCGGCACCACCGAGGTGGGCCGCTTCGGCAGCACCCGCAGCACCCCCTTGGTGACCACCCAACCGACCAGCACGGTCACGATGCCGATGAGCAGGATGTTGGTGCCGAGCGCAGTCAGACCTCCGTCGGCGAACACCAACGCCTGCACCGCCAGCACGACGCTGAGCACGAGCACCGCCGTCCACGGCCCCACCAGGACCGCGGCCAGGGCCCCGCCCATCAGGTGCCCGCTCGTGCCGACGCCGACCGGGAAGTTGAGCATCTGCACGGCGAAGACGAAGGCAGCGGTGAGCCCCGCCATCGGAGCCGTCTTCTCGTCGAGCTCGGCGCGGGACTTCTTCAGCGCCACCGCGATGGTGGCGGCTGAGATCACCCCGGTCGCCAGCGAGGTGGGGATGTCGAGGAAGCCGTCAGGAACGTGCATGGGCACAGCCTAGATGCGACTGAGTCGCGTGTGCACCCGGCCTGCGCGCTCGACTCGTCCCGGCTAGCGTCGACGGACGTGACCCGACTGCAGCCCGGCGACCCGGCCCCCGACTTCACCCTGCTCGACGCCGCCGGTGAGCGGGTGTCGCTGGGCGACCTGCGCGGCAGCAGGGTCATCCTCTACGCCTACCCGGCCGCCGGCACCCCTGGATGCACCACCCAGGCCTGCGACTTCCGCGACAGCATGGCGTCGCTGCAGGCCGGCGGCTACACCGTCGTGGGCCTGTCCCCGGACCCGCCGGCGGCGCTGGCCCGCTTTGCCGCCGAGCAGGGCCTGACCTTCCGGCTGCTGTCCGACCCCGACGCTGCCGTGCTGAGCGCGTACGGGGCGTACGGCGAGAAGTCGCTCTACGGCAGGACGGTGGTGGGGGTGATCCGGTCCACGTTCGTGCTGGACGACCAGGGCACGGTCGAGCGAGCCCTGTACAACGTGAAGGCGAGCGGGCACGTCGCGAAGCTGCGGCGCGACCTCGGCCTGGACGGCTGACCGACAGCGGCTCGGCCCGGCTAGCCTGAACGGGCCCCGCGGGAGTGGCGTAACTGGCAGCCGCGCTGGATTTAGGTTCCAGTGCCTTCGGGCATGCGGGTTCGAGTCCCGCCTCCCGCACGGTCGTACCGGCGCACCCGCTCACCGGCTGACGAGTTCTCGTACAAAGTGGCCCGCCCGCGATCTTCGGACGAGCCGAACCGCAGGTCACGGTGATCACCGCAGGGACTATGTACTGGGATGCGCGCGCCCCGAGCCCGCCAGGGGGGCGGCAGGGGTGCCGGGTCCGCTCCCGCGCCGGCTGGGGTCGGCGCCCGCGTCCTCGAGCAGAAGGGTCGCGACCTGGCGGAACGCCTGTCCGCGGTGGCTGAGCGCGTCCTTCTCCTCCGGGCTCATCTGCGCGGTGGTGCGCTCGGAGCCGGTGGGAACGAAGATCGGGTCGTAGCCGAAGCCTCCACCGCCGCGGGGCTCGCGCAGCAGCCGGCCCGCCACCCTGCCCTGCACGGTGCCTACCAGCCCGTCTGGGCTCGCCAGCGCCGCCACGCAGACGAAGGCGGCGCCGCGGCGCTCGTCGGGCACGTCGGCCGTCTGCTCGAGCACGAGGCGCAGGTTCGACGCGTCGTCGGCGCCGGCACCGCTCCAGCGGGCCGACAGCACCCCCGGCATGCCGTTCAGGGCCTCGACCTCCAGTCCCGAGTCGTCGGCCACGGCCGGCAGGCCCGACGCACGCGCCGTCGCCACGGCCTTGAGCACGGCGTTCTCCTCGAAGGTGGCCCCCGTCTCGGCCACCTCGGGCACGTGCGCGTCGTCGAGGGTGAGCAGCTCGGCCTGAACCCCCGCGGCGCGCAGGATGCGGTCCAGCTCGGCGAGCTTCTTCCGGTTGCGCGTGGCCAGCACAAGCCGGGTCGTCACGACGCCAGGGCCTCGCGCTGCAGCTCGCTGAGCCGGGCACAGCCGAGCGCGGCGAGCTCGAGCAGCCGGTCGAGCTCGCCGCGGGTCAGCGGCGCCCCCTCGGCCGTGCCCTGCACCTCGACGAAGCCGCCATCTCCGGTCATGACGACGTTCATGTCGGTCTCGGCCGTGACGTCCTCGTCGTAGCAGAGGTCGAGGACGGCCTGCGCACCGACGACGCCGACCGACACCGCGGCCACCGATCGCGCCAACGGTTCGCCGGGCAGCTTCTCCCGGCCACCGAGCCAGCGCACCGCGTCGACCAGCGCCACGTAGCCGCCGGTCACCGCCGCGGTGCGGGTGCCCCCGTCGGCCTGCAGCACGTCGCAGTCGATGACGACGGTGTTCTCGCCCAGTGCGGCGAGGTCCACGGCTCCTCGCAGCGAACGGCCCACCAGCCGGGAGATCTCCTGGGTGCGGCCACCCGGGCGGCCACGCACCGACTCCCGGTCCGACCGGGTGGTGGTGGCCCGCGGCAGCATCGCGTACTCGCCGGTGACCCAGCCCAGTCCCGAGCCGGCGCGCCAGCGGGGCACGCCCCGCGTCACCGACGCGGTGCACAGCACCTTGGTCCGGCCGAACTCCACCAGCACCGACCCCTCGGCGTGCATGGACCAGGCACGCTGCAGGCGCACCGGGCGCAGCTCGTCGGGGGCACGTCCGTCGGGTCTGGTCACGGGCCGGAAGGCTACGCGGGCACCGGGCTGCTCAGAACTCGACGGTCATCCCCGGCCGGGCGAGCTCGGTCGGACCAGTGAAGGCGTCGGTCGCCTCGGCGAGGGCGACTGCCGGTCGCCCCCACGGCGGCACGTGGGTGACGACGAGGCTTCCGACACCGGCTCCGGTCGCCACCGCGCCGGCCTCCTGGCCGGTCAGGTGCAGACCGTCGGGGTTCGGCTTGCCCTCCTCGAAGGCCGCCTCGCACAAGAACACGTCCGCTCCGCGGGCGATCTCGTCCAGCGCCGGTGTCGGGCTGGTGTCCCCGGAGTAGACGAGCACGCTGCCGCCGTGCTCGAGCCGGATGGCGTACGCCTCGACCGGGTGCACCACCGGCACCACCCGCACCGTGAAGGGGCCCACCTGGAAGGGCTCCTCGCTGTAGGTGATGAAGTCGAACTCGTGGCTCATCCCGGGGTTGTAGGGCAGGTCGTAGGCGCGCGCCATCCGGTGCGAGCTGCCGTGCGGACCGTAGACCGGCAGCGTCTTCATCGGCCCGTCCGGGTGGTAGCGGCGTACCACGTAGTACGAGGTCAGGTCGATGACGTGGTCGGCGTGCAGGTGGCTGAGCAGCACCGCCTCGGGCCGGTCCAGCGTGGTGTAGCGCTGCAGCTGCCCCAGCCCGCCGTTGCCCATGTCCAGCACCAGCTGGAAACCCTCGGCCTCCACCAGGTAGCACGAGGCGGCCGAGTCCGGCCCGGGGTAGGAGCCGGAGCAGCCCACGATCGTCAGCTTCATCGCATCACGTCCATCGGGACTCGGGGGTGGACGGGCAGCAGCCCGACCGAACGCACCTCGGGACCGAGGAAGCGACGCCCCAGCAGGGCGAACGCCTCCGGGTCACCGGTGGCGAGGAACTCGTGCTCGGGGACGGGCAGGTCGTCCGACCTGAGCAGGTCATGGTCGCGCAGCGTGCGGAAGACGTCGCGGGCCGTCTCGTCCGCGCTCGACACCAGCGTGACGTCCTCGCCCATCACGTAGGAGATGACACCGGCGAGCAGCGGGTAGTGGGTGCAGCCGAGGATGAGGGTGTCGACCCCCTGCCCGCGGATCGGGTCGAGGTAGGCGTGCGCGACCTGCTCCAGGGCGGCACCGTGGGTGACACCGGACTCGACGAAGTCCACGAAGGCCGGGCACGCACCCGACACCACCCGCAGCTGCGGGGCGGCGGCGAACGAGTCCTCGTAGGCGCGCGAGCCGACGGTGGCCGCGGTCCCGATGACCCCGATGCGACCGTTGCGGGTGGCGGCCACCGCCCGTCGCACGGCCGGCGCGATCACCTCGACCACGGGTACGCCCCGCTCGCGGGTGTAGCGCTCGCGCGCGTCGCGCAGCACCGCGCTGCTGGCCGAGTTGCAGGCGATCACCAGGGCCTTGACGCCCCGCTCGACCAGCGCGTCCATGGCCTCGAGCGCGTAGCGGCGCACTGTGGCGATGGGCAGCGGGCCGTAGGGCCCGCGCGCGGTGTCACCCAGGTACAGGATCGGCTCGTGCGGCAGCAGGTCGAGCACGGCGCGGGCGACGGTGAGCCCGCCCACCCCGCTGTCCACGATGCCGATCGGCCGGTCTGCCACGGCCGCGACCCTAGGCCGGTGGTCGGGCGCGTGAGAAGTCTCACCCGACGTGTCCGCCATCACGTTGCGTACACAGCCGGGTCGGCAGGACGTCGCGGCGACGACAGATCTGCGCGGCGTGGCTCAGCGGGTGACGGCCCGCACGAGCGAGTCCTGCAGCCAGCCCAACCACTCGTAGACGCCGAAGACGTAGCGGCGCGGGTCGTCGCGGTCGTCGGCGTCGAAGTCGGGCTCGACGTCCTGCTGCACCCCGAGGCGGGTGCCGAGCGCAAGGCGCAGGTCGGTGAGGGCGCGCATCCACGCCTCGGCGTCGGCCGCGCCCACCCGCACCGCCCGGCGGCCGTCGCGCTGCGGCTCGGAGCGGTCGAGGTCGGTGAGCACCGCCAAGGCGGTGCGGCGCTTCACCTCGCGCAGCCCACGCTCGGTGTAGCGGCGGAAGTCCGACGCGGCGGGCGCCTCGGCGTAGGCGTCGGGGAAGAGGCGGTGCAGCACCGGGTCGCTCGGGGGCTCCGGCGAGGCCAGGTCGAGCACCTCGGCCAACGGGTCGGTCAGCACGTCCGGGCGTGGGGACGGCTCCCCGTCGGCGAGCAGCTCGAGCAGCTGGCCCACCAGGCTGCGCAGCAGGTCGGCCTCCGCGTCGTGCAGGGTGCAGGTGTAGGCGCCGTCGCGCGTCCGCCGGAAGGCCGTCCCCATCGCCGGGTCAGTCGTCCGCTCGCTGCAGGGTCGCCCACAGGCCGTAGCCGTGCATGGCCTCGACGTCGCGCTCCATCTCCTCACGGCGGCCGGTGGACACCACCGCCCGGCCCTTGTGGTGCACGTCCAGCATGAGCTTCTCGGCGACGGCCTGCTGGTAGCCGAAGTAGGTCTGGAAGACGTAGCTGACGTAGGACATGAGGTTGATCGGGTCGTTCCAGACGATGGTGACCCACGGGGTGTCGGGACGCACGCGCTCGTCGGCGCGCGGCTCGTCCAGCTCGACAGGCGCCGTGGTCACGGGGTCATCGTGGCACGGGCGGGACTACGCTGCCGATGCGTGCCCGCCCTGCCCCCGGCCGACCAGTTCGACCCGGTGGCGCCGTCCGGCTCGAGTGCACTGCTCACCGACCACTACGAGCTGACGATGCTGGACGCCGCGCTGGCCGACGGCACCGCCCACCGGCGGGTCGCCTTCGAGGTGTTCGCCCGCCGGCTGCCTGCGGGCCGCCGCTACGGCGTCGTCGCCGGGACCGGCCGGGTGCTGGACGCGATCGAGGCCTTCCGGTTCACCACCGAGCAGCTGGAGTGGTTGAGGCACTCCGCCGTGGTCTCATCGGCGACGATCGACTGGCTGGGGCGGTTCCGGTTCAGCGGCGACGTTCGCGGCTACGCCGAGGGCGACTGCTTCTTCCCGTTCTCGCCGATCCTCACCGTGCAGGGCACGTTCGCCGAGGCGGTGCTGCTGGAGACCGTGGTGCTGTCGATCCTCAACCACGACTGCGCGGTCGCGGCCGCCGCCTCGAGGATGACCCAGGCCGCCGGCGAGCGGCCGTGCGTCGAGATGGGCTCGCGCCGCACCCACGAGGCGGCGGCCCTGGCCGCGGCCCGGGCCGCCTACGTCGCGGGCTTCAGCAGCACCAGCAACCTCGCGGCAGGGCACCGTTACGGCATCCCCACCCGGGGCACGTCGGCGCATGCCTTCACCCTGCTGCACGACACCGAGGCCGACGCCTTCGCCGGCCAGGTGGCGGCCCTCGGCCAGGGGACCACGCTGCTGGTGGACACCTACGACGTCGACGCGGCGGTGCTCACCGCGGTCGAGGTGGCCGGAACAGGCCTGGGCGGGGTGCGGCTGGACTCCGGCGACCTGGTCGCCCTGGCCCACCGGGTGCGGCGCCGGCTGGACGACCTCGGGGCGACCGGTACCCGCATCATCGTGACCAGCGACCTGGACGAGCACGCGATCGCCGCCCTGGCCGCCGCCCCGGTCGATGCCTACGGCGTCGGGACCCAGCTCGTCACCGGCTCGGGCGCACCCACCGCGGGCCTGGTCTACAAGATGGTCGGCAGGCAGGACGCCGACGGCAGGTGGCGGGCGCTGGAGAAGCACAGCCCGGGCAAGGGTGGTGCCGGCGGGCTCAAACAGGCGGTCCGGCGCCGCGAGGACGGCGTCGCGGTCGCCGAGGTGGTGAGCATCGGTGGGCCGTCCCGGCCGGGCGCCGAGGACCGTACCCTGGAGGTGGACCTGGTCCGTGACGGGCAGGTGGTGGGGCGCGAGACCCTCGACTCCGCGCGCGACCGTCATCGCCGGTGCCGCGCGGAGCTGCCCGAGCACGCCCGCAAGCTCTCGGCCGGCGACCCGGCCGTCCCCACGTTCGTCGAGCAGTCAGGAGAACACCCGTGAGCACAGCGCTGCTCGTCGTCGACGTGCAGAACGACTTCTGCGAGGGGGGCTCGCTGGGCGTGCGCGGCGGCGCCGAGGTCGCCTTCGGCATCGGCGAGCTGCTGCGAGCCTGGTCCCAGGCCGACCCGGAGGACCGTCGGTGGGACGTGGTCGTCGCCACCCGCGACCACCACGTCGACCCCGGGGAGCACTTCTCTGCCGACCCCGACTACCGCGACAGCTGGCCGCCGCACTGCGTGGCGGGGACGGAGGGGGCCGCGCTGCACGCCAACCTCGACCCGCAGCCCTTCGACGCCATCTTCGACAAGGGCGAGGACCGGGCCGCCTACTCCGGCTTCGAGGGCCGCGACGCCGGTGGGCGCACCCTGGCCGAGTGGCTGCGCGCGCACCGGGTCGACGCGGTCGAGATCGTCGGCATCGCCACCGACCACTGCGTCGTGGCCACCGCGCTGGACGCGGTCCGGGAGGGGTTCACGACCGCCGTCCGGCTCGACCTCACCGCCGGGGTGCTGCCGGCCACCACGGCTGCCGCCGTGGACCGGATGGAGCAGGCCGGGGTCACCCTGACCGGAAGCCCCCATGTCGGCGCCTGACCACCACTGGACGCCCCTGGCCGTCCCACCGCGACCGGCGGACCTGCCCGAGCCCCCGCTGCTGGCCCGTATCCGCGACGCGGTGATCGGGGACGACCAGGTGATGCCGGGGCCGTACGGGCCCCGCCGGGTCACCTACGCCGACTACACGGCGAGCGGGCGGTCGCTGACCTTCCTCGAGGACTTCGTGCGCGAGGAGGTGCTGCCGCGCTACGCCAACACACACACCGAGTCCAGCGGGACGGGGCTGCAGACCACCCGGCTGCGCGAGGACGCCCGAGCGCTGGTGCACCGCAGCGTGCACGGTGACGACGACACCTGCGTGATCTTCGCGGGCTCGGGGTCCACCGGCGCGATCGACCGCCTGATCGGCATCCTCGGCCTGCGGCTGCCGTCCGCGCTCGAGGACCGCCACCACCTGTCCCGGCACATCCCGGCCGACCAGCGGCCGGTGGTGCTCGTGGGGCCCTTCGAGCACCACTCCAACGAGCTGCCCTGGCGTGAGTCGGTCGCCGACGTCGTGCGCATCCCCGAGGACGCCGACGGCCACATCGACCAGGCGGAGCTGGAGGCGGCGCTGCTCGCCCACGCCGATCGGCCGCTGCTCATCGGCTCGTTCTCCGCGGCCAGCAACGTCACCGGCATCCTCAGCGACACCGTCGGCATCTCGACGCTGCTGCACCGCCACGGTGCCCTCGCCCTCTGGGACTACGCCGCGGCGGGGCCCTACGTCGACATCTGGATGCAGCCGCCGCCCGGTGCTGACCCGCTGGCCTACCCCGACGCCGTCTTCCTCTCCCCGCACAAGTTCGTCGGCGGCCCCGGCACCCCCGGGGTGCTGGTGGTGCGCCGGCACCTGCTCACCAACCGCGTGCCCGACGTCGTCGGAGGAGGCACCGTCGCCTTCGTCAACCCGACCGAGCACCGCTACCTCGACGACCCGGTGCACCGCGAGGAGGGCGGCACCCCGGCGATCGTCGAGTCGATCCGCGCCGGGCTGGTGTTCGCCCTCAAGGACGCCGTCGGCACCGAGGTCATCCGCGCCCACGAGGACGACTACGTCAGACGAGCCATCCAGGCCTGGAGCGCTGTGCCGTCCATCGAGGTGCTCGGCAACACCGAGGCCGAGCGGCTGTCCATCGTGTCCTTCGTCGTGCGCCGACCGGACGGGCGCTACCTTCACCACAACGCCGTGGTCGCGCTGCTGAACGACCTGTTCGGGATCCAGGCCCGAGGCGGCTGCTCGTGCGCGGGTCCGTACGGGCACGCGCTGCTCGGCATCGACGTGGAACGCTCGGCGCACTACGACCGGGAGATCGCCCACGGCTGCGAGGGCATCAAGCCCGGCTGGGTCCGGGTGAACGTGAACTACTTCGTGGCCGAGGAGGTCTTCTCCTTCGTGGTGCGGGCCGTCGCCTTCGTCGCCTCGCACGGGCACCTGTTCTTGCCCGACTACCGCTTCGACCCGGCCACCGGGCTGTGGCGGCACGTCGACGGGCCGGTCGAGCCACCGCTGCGGCTACGCGACGTGGGCTTCGACCCGCACGACGGCCGGCTGGTGTTCGACCACCACGACGACCGGGCCCCCGTCGACGTGCTCGAGGGCTACCTGGCCCAGGCACACCAGCGGGCGCACGACCGGCCCGAGGCGCCGGACGAGGCCGGGCGGCTCGGCGCCGACTTCGAGGCGCTGCGCTGGTTCCTGCTGCCGTCCGCCTGCCTGACGTCCTGACCCCGCGACCCCAGCGCCTCGCCCCGCCACCCCTCCCCGGCAGTTGACCACGTCACGTGGGCCTGCTGGCACGTGACGAGGCGTGCACGCCTCGTCACGTGACCAGACGCCTCCATCACGTGGTCATTGGCGGACGGGGTGGGGCGCGGCTGCTCGGCGAGGCCGTCGACCAGTCGGTCGAGGACGTCCGGCTCGCGCGGCTCGACCCGCACGGTGCCCTCCGGCAGCACCCGCGGCCAGGCGATCGGAGCGTACGGGCGCCGATCGGGTTCAATGGGAGGCCTGATGACCGCCCCTTCCCCTCGGGTTGGGCCGAGCCCGGTCTCGGTCCTGCTCCTGCTGGTCGTCGCAGCCGTGGTGGGCTTCCTCGGCGGAGCCGTGCTCGCGCTGTCGGGCCCCGACGCTGAGCGGGCGACCGTCGCCGGCACGCCGGCACCTCCCGCCACCACACCGGCGGCCCCGACCGAGCGGGCGACTCCGGCTGGGCCCGGCCCGAGCCTCACGCTCATCGCAGACCGGCAGCAGGCGAGCGCCGGGGAGCTGATTCGGCTCGAGGGCCAGCTCACGCCGGCCCAGGGCGCCGTGAGCCTCCAGCTGCAGCAGGCAGTGGGGGCCGCGGAGTTCGTCGACTTCCCGGTCACGGCCACCACTCGGGCAGACGGCTCCTACGGGGTCTGGGTGCGTACCGGGCGCGAGGGCCGCAACCAGTTCAGGGCGGTCACGACGATCGACGGCGAGGTGGTCGACTCACCGCCGGTCGTGGTCGTCGTCGGCTGAGAAGGCGCGGCTCTGGCCCGGCTCGGCTACCCAGACCCCGGTGCTGGGCGCCCGGCTCGCCGCCTCCCGCGCGAACTCGCCGCCCGGCCCGGCGAACGCGGCCGAGCGACCGGCGGGCAGGCCCGCGGGCCACAGCGTGCCGTAGTGGACGGGCACCGCCCAGGCCGCTCGCACCCGGCGAGCGAGCAAGGCCGCCTGAGCCGGGTCGAGGTGCTCACCGCGCACGGCCGGACGTGCCACCGGGCCCCAGCCGCCGACAGGCAGCAGCGCCAGGTCCGGCTCCTCGACGTCGGCCCCGAGACGGTCGGTCAGACCGGTGTCGCCGGCGAACCAGGTGCGCCGGGCCCCGTGCACGACGTAGCCCAGGCTGGGGGCCGACCAACGCGACCCGGGGTGGCGCCGCCCGTCGTGGTAGGCCCGGACCGCCTGGACGGGCAGGCCGCCGATGTCCACCACGTCGCCGGGAGCCACCTCGACGACATCGAGGGGCAGCTCGGCCAGCAGCCCGCCGCCGCCCCGCGGCAGCACGACCGTCGTGCCGGGCGGGAGCCGCCGCAGTGACGGCAGGTGCAGGTGGTCGTGGTGCAGGTGCGACACCAGCACGGCGTCCACTGCGTCGACCGGAGGTGCCTGCCCACGCCGGCGCGTCACGTGCACGACTCGGTCGACGAGCACCGGGTCGGTGAGCAGGTGGACGACCCCGCGCGGACCCGGCTCACGGATGGACAGGGTGGAGTGCCCCCACCAGGTGAGGTGGGTCAGCGGCCGGCGGCCTTGAGCTGCTCGGCGTACTGCTCGCGCACGCTGTCCATGTCCAGGCCGCGGACCTGCTCGAGCAGGTCCTCCAGCACCGCACCGGGCACGGCGCCGGGCTGGCTGTACACGGGGATCGAGTCGCGGTAGACGACCAGCGTCGGGATGGACCTGATGCCGTAGCGCCCGGCGAGCAGCTGCTCGGCGTCGGTGTCCACCTTGGCGAACACGACATCGGAGTGGGTCTGCGACGCCTGCTCGAACACCGGGGCGAACTGGCGGCACGGGCCGCACCAGGCCGCCCAGAAGTCGATGAGGACGATCCCGTCGCCGGCGACGAGGTCGTCGTGGTTGTCCTGGGTCATGGTGACGGTGGCCACGGCTGCTCCGAAGGTGAGAGAGGGGTTCCAAGAATACCCCTAGGGGTACCCGTGCGGTCTGACAATGCCAACAGCGGGACGTCGACGGGGATTCCCGTCAGCCCTGCCGCCACTTGATCGAGCAGCCCATGCTGGGCCGGTGCGGCTCGGGCACTGCCTGCCCCGCGAGCGTGGCCACCAGGGCCGCCTCGAGCAGCTCGCCGGTGACCGGCAGCCCGTTTCCTGGGGTCGAGGCGTCGAAGGCCCCACGGTAGACCAGCCGGCGGTCGGCGCCGTAGAGGAAGAAGTCGGGCGTGCACGCGGCCTGGAAGGACCGCCCGACCTGCTGGTCGGCGTCGACGAGGTAGGGGAAGCCCCAGCCGGCCCGAGCCGCCTGCTCGCGCAACCCGGAGGGTGCGTCGTCGGGATAGGCCTGCGCGTCGTTGGTGCAGATGCCCACCACCGCCACCTGCGGATGGCGCGCGAGCAGCTCGGCGAAGGCGCTCTCCACGTGGCGGACGTACGGGCAGTGGTTGCACAGGAAGGCGACCAACAGGGCCGGTGCGGCGGCCAGGTCGTCCCGTCGCACCAGCGTGCCGTGCAGGGACGGCAGCACGAAGTCCGGCGCAGGCGTGCCGAGCGGCACCATCACCGACTCGACCGCCACCTCAGCCCTCGCCGCCCTGCGGGTCGTCCGGGCCCTTGCCCTTCGGCAGCCTGGACCAGATCTCCTTGCAGGTCGGGCACACCGGGTACCTCTGCGGGTCGCGGCTGGGCACCCAGACCTTGCCGCACAGCGCACGTACCGGGGTGCCCATGACGATCGCCTCGGTGAGCTTGTCCTTGGGCACGTAGTGCGAGAACCGCTCGTGGTCGCCGTCGTCGGTGACCGGCCGGGTGCGCTCGTCGATGACCGTCTGCGTCCCGGGGCTCAGCTCAGTGGCCATCAGCGGAGTGTAGAGCGGGACGGCCGGCGCACTAGTTGAGCGCCGGGTCGGGCGGGAAGGACGCCACCAGCGCCAGCGGGGGGCCCTGGCGTCGCAGCACCTGCGGCCACAGGTCCATCGGCTCGGGGCTGAACGGGTCGCTCGGCCGGGCGTCCACGACGAACCACGCCCCCTCCTCGATCTCGCCGTCGAGCTGGCCACGCCCCCAGCCGGCGTAACCGGCGAAGACGCGCATGGCGCAGATCACCGGCCCGGCCACCTCGACCGGGGTGTCGAGGTCGACCAGGCCCCACCCGCCGCGCAGCGCGCGCACGCCCAGCGAGCCGGTCGGCTCGCTGACGCGCACCAGGCCGAGGGCGCTGTCGGTGCCCACCGGGCCGCCGCGGAACACCACGTCGGGAGGCTGCACCACTCCGGCCCAGGCGGGCAGGATCTCGGCGACGCGCAGCAGCGAGGGTCGGTTGAGCACGACGCCGAGCGAGCCGTCGACGTCGTGCTCCAGCACGAGCACGACGGTGCGCTCGAAGTTCGGGTCGCCCAGCGCCGGCGTGGCGACGAGCAGGCGGCCGCTCACCGGATCGCTCACGTCAGCAGTCTGGCGGCCTGCCGCGTGTCCGGGGCGGCTTCGGGGAAGAAGGTGACCGGGCCGGAGACGGTGACGGCAACCGGGGTGCCGGCGGTCAGGTCGGTGGGCGCGCCGAGCACCCGGGCCCGACAGGCCGAGGGGTGGGCGGGCAACGCCGCCACGCGCAGCTGCTCCGGGCGCACCAGCACCCTCCCGGCGCCCATGGCCGGGCTGTGCACGGTCAGCGGGCCGAGCGGCGTGGCCACCAGGGGGCCGTCCGCGACGGCGTCCAGCAGCACCGCGTCACCGAGGGACGTAGCCACCGCCGCGGTCGCCGGCTGCTGGTACACCGCCATCGGCGCACCCTGCTGGGCGACGGTGACCATCAGCGCGGTCGCTCCCGCATCGCGCAGCACCCGGCGAACCTCGGCTCGCACGGTCGCGCAAGGGCGGCAACGGCCGGGGGCGGGACGTCAGCGGGCATCGGTGCCACGATGGGGTCAACGGCTACGGGAGGACGACGATGAGCGAGCACGGCGAGCAGGGCAGCGCGGCCGAGGGTGGGCAGGGGTCCGAACCCCTGCCGCACGAGCCGGTCCCGTTGCGCGTGGACTGGCCATCGGTCGACGACCTGTCGCTGCGGGTGGGCGTGGGGGCGTGCCGGCTGCGGCTGCGGCCGGGCACCCCGGACGCCTTCGTGGTGGGCAGCTACGACGACCCGACCGGGACGCTGCCCCTGTCGACCTCGACCGAGTACGGCGAGGTGCGGCTGTCCCAGCAGACCCGGCTGTCGGAGGTCCGAGGCTTCCGCGCCGGCGTCCCCACTCTCGACCTGGCCCTGGGCACGGGACGTCGGTTCACCCTGTCGGTGGCCACCGGCGCCTCCGAGGTGCACCTCGAGCTCGGCAGCCTGAGCCTGCGCCGGGTGGCCGTGCGGCTGGGCGCCGGCAGCGCCGAGATCGCGTTCTCCTCCCCCGCCGTCGGCGAGATGGAGCGCTTCGACTGCGAGGCCGGCGCCGCCGCCGTCACGCTGCGTGGGCTGGGCTTCGCCTCCCCCGAGCAGGCCACGGTGGTCGGTGGTGCCGCCAGCTACGACATCTCGTTCGACGGGCCGCTGCGCCGGGACGTGCAGGCGCGTGTCACGACGGCGGGCGCGAGTGTGGTGCTGCGGGTGCCCGCGGGCACGGCGGCCCGGGTGGGCGTGGTGTCGGTGCTGGCCGGGCTGAGCGTCCGGGACGGCTTCCAGACGTGGGAGGACTCGTTCTGGACCCAGGCGGGGGTGGACGGGGCCCGGCCGCGGCTGTCGGTCGACACGAGCATCACCCTCGGCAGCCTGGAGCTGGTGGCCGCCGAGGGTGGGGTGGTGGAGCCGCCGGGAATCGAACCCGGGTCCCAGTGAGCCGTCACCGGTCTTCTCCGTGCGCAGTCACGGTGTCGTGGTCTCGGCTGCTCCGCTTCGTGTGACCGTTCGGAGCACACAGCCCAGCCGCTGTTGGCTGTCCCTCACACCCCCGCGGCCGGGAGGATCGGTGAGTCCCCTGGTCGACGCCAGGCACCGGGTCGGGGACGCCCCGGGCTGACGGCCTCATCTCCTCGCTCAGGCGGCGAGGGCGAAGGCGTTCTGCTGCTTGTTGGCAGTTGTTGTTTCCGCGACATGGTTAACGAGGTCAGTCACGGGTCCTCGGCACGCTTCACCGGCTCCGACGTCAGTGGTCGAAACCGTTCGGCCCCTGTGCAGTTGTCAATCCCGGCCGTGAGGCCGGTACCCGGTGCAGCGTCCAGGAGGTTCAGTCTATTCCGGCCTGAGCCGGCACGCTGGTCAGGCCAGCGGGGTGGTCATGGCCACGAGCAGGCCGAGCGGCAGGGCCTGGGTGAGTGCGCCGGCCAGCGGCGACCCGGTGAGCCGCGTGACCCGCACGCCGTACGCGCCGAACCAGGGCAGCACCAGCGCCATGACGGGGGCCAGCAGCAGCAGGAAGCCCGGCGCGAGGCCGGTCAGAGCCAGGCCCACGAGGACGCCGGCGAGCAGCAACCGGGCCAGCACCATGCGGCCGTAGGTGACCCCTGGACGCCAGCCGACGAGTAGCTCACCCAGCGCGTAGGCGCCGGTCGCGAGCATCAGCAGCGCCACGCTCCACCCACGGTCACCGGTCAGCGACACCTCCGCCCACCCCAGCTGCGCCGGCACCGCCAAGGTCAGCGCGGCGTACAGGCCGAGGCCCAGGCCGCCGCCGACCGCCCGCGCGGAGGGCACGTCGAAGCGCCGGGCGACAGCCAGCAGCATCAGCCCGATGAGGCCGAATGCCGCGGCCAGGTAGCCCCCCACCAGCAGCGGCACGACCTCCCCGAGGGACGGCACGACGGCGAGCACCGCTCCGGCCGCCAGCCCGGCGAGCGGGACTGCCAGCCACACCGGCCACCAGCGGGAGCGGCCCCGCACCCGAGGCTGCTGGGGTCGCAGCACCGCCGCCGAGAGCGGCCAGAACAGCACGGCGGCACCCAGGTAGGCCAGCCCGACCCCGAGCATGCGCACGTCGGTCGCGACCGGGCCGGCCGGGACGCGGCCGACGGCCGTGTCCAGCCACCGCACGGACTCCTCCAGCGTCTGGGTGCGGAAGAGGATCGAGATGTGCTCGGCGCCACTCACGGTCGCGCTCCGGTGGCCCAGCGCGGCGCCCTCGCGCGCCGCTTCAGCGAATCCTGCCGGCTCGGCCGCGCCCACCAGCAGCAGCAGCGGCCAGCGGCGGGCGTCGGCGGCCGGCAGGTCAGCAGCGCTGGGCAGCGACAACGCCACGGTCGGCGGGGGCAGCGGGTCGCCGGCGGCGAGCCGGGTGACAGCACCGGCGCCCATCGAGTGGCCCAGCAGGGCAGCCGGACCGGACGCGTCGTCCCGCTCGACCAGCCACCCACGCACCGCGTCCAGGTCCTCCTCGAGCCCGCCGGCAGCCGCGTCGCCGAGGCCGTGGGGGTTGGCCCCGTGCCCACGCAGGTCGGGAACGGCCACCAGCCAGCCGTCGCGGGCGAACGCCTGCCCGAGGCCGTCCATCAGCCGCCCGCTGGCCGAGAAGCCGTGCACAACCACGAGCGCTGGGAAGGGGCCGTCACCGGCGGGGCGCAGCACCGTCACCGGCACGCCGGCCACGGCCGTGCGCTCGCGCACCAGGCCGTCGTCGGCCCGCACGAGCACGAGCAGACCCACCACCAGCAGCGCTGCCCCGGCCAGCGCCGGCAGCGCCCGGCCCAGTCCGGTCGCGCTGCGGCCGCGGCGCTGCCGGGTCACCCCCCTGCCTCCCGACGGGTCAGCGCCGGTGCCGCAGGGCACGCTCGGTCTCCCGCCGCGCGTCCCTCTCGGCCAGGGTCTGGCGCTTGTCGTAGTGCTTCTTGCCCCGGGCCACCCCGATCTCGACCTTGGCGTAGCCGTCCTTGAAGTACAACGACAGCGGGACGATGGTCAGGCCCTTCTCGGCCACCGCCCGTGAGATCTCCTTGATCTCGCCACGGTGCAGCAGCAGCTTGCGGGGTTGGCGGGGGGTGTGGTTGGTCCAGGTTCCGCCCTCGTACTCCGGGATGTGCACGTTGTGCAGCCAGACCTCGCCGTCGCGCAGCGTGGCGTAGCCGTCCAGCAGGCTCGCCCGTCCGGCGCGCAGCGACTTCACCTCGGTGCCGGACAGCACCAGGCCCGCCTCGTAGCTGGCGTCGATGTGGTAGTCGTGCCGCGCCCGCTTGTTGCTGGCGACGAGGCGACGCCCTTGCTCCCGTGGCATGGGCTCACCCTGCCACGGCGGGCTACAGGTAGCCCACCGGGTTGGTGGTGGACCCGTTGACGTACACCATCCAGTGCAGGTGGCAGCCGGTGGAGTAGCCGGTGGTGCCGACGTACCCGATGCGCTGCCCGCGCGAGACCTGCTGACCCGCGGACACCGAGAAGGCGGACATGTGGCTGTAGGAGGTGGCCAGCGGAGCGCCCGCGTACATGCCGTGGTTGAGCAGCACCTGGTTGCCGTACCCGCCCTTGTAGGTCGCCCACGCGACGGTCCCCGACGCGGAGGCGTAGATGGGGGTACCACAGCCTGCACCGAAGTCGGTGCCGTCGTGCAGCTTCCACACCCGCAGCACCGGATGCAGCCGCATGCCGTAGGCGGAGGTGATCGGGCCGCTCACCGGGCGCAGCAGTGGCCCGGACGAGACCGGAGCCGGCGCGGGGGCGGGGGCGGGGCGGGGTGCCGGCGCGGGGGCGGGCGCTGCGGTGCCGCCCTGCTGGGCCCGGCGAGCGGCCTCCTCCTGGGCCCGCCGCTCGGCCTCGAGCCGGGCGCGCTCGGCCTCGGCCAGCCGGGCCTGCTCACGCACCTGGGCAGCGATCGCGGCGACCTCGGACTCGATCGCGGCCCGATCCGCAGCGAGCGACTGGTACTCCGACAGGTCGGACGAACGGGCCTGCTCGGCGGCGCTGCGGGCCTGGTCGCGCTGGGTGACCAGGCTCTGGACCGAGCCGGCTGCCGCGGCGGCGGCCTGCTCACGTCCGGCGGCGTCGGCCGCGGCGGACCGGGCGGCGGCCTCGGCGGACTGCGCCGCGACCAGCGCCCCCTGGGCCTGCTCCCGCGCGGACTGGGCCTCGTCGCGGGCGATCCGGGCGCGCTGCTCGGCCTCATCCAGCGCCACCCTGGCGTTGGCCTCGGCCGCGCGCATGTCCTGCATGTCGGCGACCGCGCTGCCCTGGGCGTTGATCGCCGACTGCACGTAGGTGACGCGGGCGTTGAACTCCTCGATGCTGTCGGCGCCGAGGATGAGGGTGACGGCGTCGAGGTCGCCGAGGGTGCCGCTCTGGTAGGCCTGGGCGGCGACCTGGCCCATCTGCTTCTGCTGGGTCTCGATCCGGTCGCCGAGCGCGGCTACGCGCCGGCGGGCCGCGGCGACCGCCTCCTCGGCCTGCCGCAGCGCCTCGACGGCGGCGGCCTCGCGCTCCTGCGCGAGCACCAGCTCGCCGGCCCGACGGGCCGACTCCGC
>Ga0209594_1000467_pt1 | contig 24509 bp, 17 predicted proteins | sample AshMeaCrysSpring_FD_184126 | JGI IMG/M metagenome (GOLD analysis project Ga0209594, IMG submission 184126) | Groundwater microbial communities from Big Spring, Nevada to study Microbial Dark Matter (Phase II) - Ash Meadows Crystal Spring... | ecosystem: Environmental > Aquatic > Deep subsurface... | reverse complement strand
ATTGTTACACGCTCATGTTGTTTAGTCCATTTTAATGGACTTTTGCTATGAGCTTTGGGTTTCAACCCTTAGCGGTTGATCAAGGGCTTTTTTTTAGGTTCTCAAAAGATGGCATTTTCCCCTTAAACCGTGTGCAACCTCAATTCATACATCGCGTAAATAACCCACCAACCGCAGCGTTGGAAGTCCAGTTTTTGGTGGAAGGTAGAGGGCGATCGCCCAAAATGGTAGAGGGCGATCGCCCGCTCTGCATCCATAATTACTTTTGTTATTTATTTGTCATGCTCGAAGCGAGATATTAACTCGTCTTTAGATAAATTAAGTAGCAGAGGGATGAACTCTTCAGGGGGTAGTGCTAGTATGGGTTCTATTATGGCTGCTAATGATTCATCCAGACTGCCAAAACGGTTTATTAATATATTTTCTGCAATTCTTCTTTGTCCTTGTTGTAGTCCTTGTTGCAGTCCTTGTTGTTCACCTTCACGGAAAGCTAATTCTCTGTCTTGCTGATATAGTGGTGCTAATCTCATAATTACCTCTCTATCGCCTGAATTTATTTCTTGTAATGCGCTTAAATGTTTCTGAAAGTTATACAATAAGCTTAGTGTAATTTTCCTGACTGGGTTATCTGGAGAAAGTGACTCCAGTTCATCTATTGCTCTTTTTTGACAACTTCCTTTCCCTAATAGTCTTAACCACAGTGTATCTAAAATTTCTGGTAGCTGGTGAATCACTACGATTGCAGTCTGATAAATTTTTGGCGAGAAATAAACCCCATTTACCCAGCTCTCATCTAATCTACCACCAAATCTTGATAATAATGCTTTAGATGCAGTAGGAGTGAGTATCCACAACAGGGGTAAGGTTGTATCAAGAAACTTCTTTTGTTCCCTAATAGTATCTCGCTCTAATTCTTCTTCAAATGTAATTAACTTTGATAAACAACTTCTAATTTGTTTATCCGTGACTGCGTTGCGAAATGGTTCTAAAACTACAGAGGTTTGAGCTATTTTCCCCAACAACCCTAAATTTTGCTCCATTTCTGCTATTTTTGCGGGTGTTGGGATAAATAATAGGTCAACTTCTCTCACTTCTGCTGGGATTTTTTGTGCTGGTTTTACTTCTCCATAGGGTTTGAGTAATTCTTCTAGGTAGTCTTTAGCAAATTGGTCATGGATAAATTTTGTCATAATTCAGGTTGAATGGGAGATCATAACTCATCAAGTTTAATTAGATTTTTGTTTTCTTGGTTTTTAAGTTCTATTTTTGATGGCATTTTCCCCTTAAACCGTGTGCAACCTCAATTCATACATCGCGTAAATAACCCACCAACCGCAGCGTTGGAAGTCTAGTTTAGGGTGGAAGGTAGAGGGCGATCGCTTTTTTTTGGACGAGATGGGGGTGGGTTTTGATATTGAGTTCTGGGTTAGGTTATGGGAGTTGTTCTTTTACCCACCCCAAAGGGACGGTTTTTTTTGGGTTTTATTGATCATTGATCGTTGTTCACTGATCGCTATTAACCATTTCATTTCCTCTTCTAATTTGGATTTTTATTTCATCATCTAATCTTGTCACTAAAACAGCAACAACTTCCCAGAGGATTTCTTCTGGTGCTATTACTTGAAAGGAAGTAACTACTTTTCCTTCTTCTGGAAGATGAAAACCTAAATTACTCTCTTGAATTAATTGCTGGAAAGATTCAAGAGTTAAACTGGTGACATCAATTAACTTATTTTCAAGGTTAACAAAATCTGCTAAATTGGGCAATTCACTCTCAATTTTTTGATTCAGAGGAGAAATATGACAAGTCATTTTTCCAACCAAAGGATCATTTACTAAATATATTTCTTGAATTTCTGGAGGTTGAGGAATAAATCCTTGTTGATAAAACTTCCTTCCTTGAGGGGTAATAATTATTTTATCTTGAGTATTAACTTCTAAAATTTCTACATCTTTAAAAGTGTTAATAGTGCTGCGTAAAAAAATCGGATCTAAACCTAAAACATCTGCTAATTCTCCTTCAGTTGGAGGTGGTTTTAATTCAAGAGCAGCACGGAGAATAAATTCTTCTAGAATATTATATTTACGTGGTTTACTAATGCTTATTTTTATCGGAGTTTGTGTTACTTGATAGCGAAATTGACGCGCAGCTAAAACTGATAAAGTTGGGTTTTCCATCTCAATTTTTTGTACCAACTCTCTCAAAGAAAAATCTATTGCTGTTAATTCAGAATTTATTAACATCTTTTAATTTAGTTGATTTTTGTAAAAAAAAGGGATAATTAGAGTGTGGACAAGGGGCTTAAGCCACTTGTCTGGTATTCTAATTTTAGATAATTGTTTTAAGCTATACTTTTTTGTATTTTTTATTGATTTGATTATACTTTTTAGTAGCATCAATAACTCCTTTAATTCAGAATGTATTATTATTCTAAAAAAATTAGAGTGTGAACAAGGGGCTTAAGCCCCTTGTCTGGTATTCTAATTTTAGATAATTGTTCTAATTAAATCTTTTTTTGCTATACTTTTGTGGCATTTTTTATTGATTTGATTATACTTTTTGGTAGGATCAATAACTCCTTGATAACTATCAATAAAATCATACACTTCTGAGTACATCCTTCCCACTTCTCCTGGATACTGAGTAAAAAGAGAATGACATCCCACAATAATTAGTAACTCTTGAGCGCGGGAAAATGCCACATTTACCCTTTCAGGTTTTCTTGCAAAACCCATTTGACGACGACTATTATTTCTCACCAAACTAACGATTATCACTGGTTTTTCCATCCCTTGAAAACGGTCAACTGTTCCCATTCTAATTTTAAGAGAAGGGAAGTTTTGCGGGTCAATTGTTTCCTCAATTAAGCGTAATTGTGCCAGATAAAAGGTAATAATACCTATTTCTTTTTTTTGCTTACCTGCTGCTACTTGAATTTTCCATGTTTGCTCCATTTCCTTGCAAAGTTTGGCGATAACTTCCACTTCTGTGGGATTAACAAAAGAAGTACCCTGTTGTTGTTCTTCAAAATGTTTTTGTTGAGGAATAGTCACCCAAATTAAATGTTGATCTTCTTTAATTATTTTACCAGATAAATGGTGCGCTCTTGCTGTATCTGGGTCAATTATTCCACATTGAAGACGATAATCATAAAACTGATTAATTGCTCCCATAATTTGTGGGTGCATTCTATATTGAATAGTCAGTATTTGTTTAATTTTGGGAGAAGCAGTTTCAAATTGCTTTTTAAATAAAGACTCTGAGAAAAAAGTTAAATCTTCTCTAATAGTTCCCATTTCAAAAGCAAGCTCTTCTATGGTTTCAGTATTCAGCATAGGAGGTAATTGATGATAGTCACCAATTAACACTAACTTCCTTGCTTTTAAAGCGGGGATAAGTATTTCTGGAGGAGTGCATTTACTGACCTCATCTATAATAACTACATCAAAGTTATTAAATTCTTTGGTGAAGTTATACCCTGCAGCTTGACTACAAGTTATTCCAACAACATTAGCATTTTCTAAATATATTCGTTTTAATTCATCCTGCTCTTGTGATGAAAGATGACGGAGTTTATTAATCCAATCTTGCATTAAATTTCCGTAACGTTTGAGGTAAGATTCGGTTTTTTCTAATTCAATTTTCCAGGCTAAAAACTGTTCTTTTACTCTAGTGAGAAAACTTGTAGAAAAAATGCCAGTATCTGGTATTTCTGTTTGAAAATACTCAGGAATTGCTGACTGCCACCATTGTCTTTGTTCGTTTATTTTAGCCATAAGTTCGGCTAATTTTGGTTCAATTTCTCTCAGTTTTGTTTCAGTTAATGTAAGTTGAGCTAGGTGATTTTGCGTTGTTTGTTGTAAAGTTGAGAGGTTAGTTTCAATGGTGGTTTGGAGAGTAGAAAGTATAACTTTGGGGTTGAGGGAAGAGATGATATTTTCTAGGTTTTCTAGTTGAATTTTATATATTCTTACTTCTTGTACAAATTCTGGTGCTGCATGATGTGCAAGATAAGAAAGGTTGTTAAGATAATGTTGTGATCGATTGCGTAATACTTGAGGTAATTGTGGTAATTGAACCAGGTTTTGTAAAGAAGCGATCGCCCCCCGAAACTTAGATACAGCATCATCAGTTTTTGCTTTTCCCTGACTTTCATTTGCTGCTATTTGTTTCTCCAAGATTACTTTTTTTTCTCCTAAGCGTTGTAATTTATATTCTATTTCCTCAATTGCTCTATCTGTTTTAATTTTTAACTGATTTAACCATTTATTTTGGGAATTTGTGTGAATAGCAATACTTTTTAAAGTTTGATTTGCCAAAAAGTTTATATTAGGTGGTAGTTCGTCTGCTTTAGCATTATTTAAAACTATGGTAAATTGATTTTTAAGTGCTTCTGAAGTTTGATTTCCATTTTCTGTTGTTTTATTAGTTAGTTTAGCAATTTGTTCTTGGCGATTGTTAAATTCTAACAATTCTTCTTGCAGCTTAGTTTCATATTTCCTAAACTCTTGGAGTTTTTGTTTCAAAAATTCCAAGGTTTTATCTTCCTGTTTAAAAATGCGAGCGCTTGTTTGCAACTCAAACATTACCCGCACAGTCTCATCAACCGCTGGATAAATTGACTTTATTTCAGCTATTTCTGGAAGTAGTTGTGTTAAGCATATTGCCAAAGCAAATAAGTTAGTATTAGGAACAACAAAACCCAATTCAGTAGCTAAATTTGCTGCTTCATTTACCCTTATAAAAAATTGCTGTAGAACTTCATTTTTATCTAATTCCGACTGAAAAAAAGCCAATAAACTCTCCAAAACTGGAGTCTCCCAATTAAGATTAGGAGATGCTAACAACTCTTCTATAAAACTATGTAACAACTTCAAATGTTTATATTTAGTAATTCCTTCTTGATAAGCCATATTTTCCCGTGTATAAGTAGCCTCAAGAGACTGCTTAAGAGTAGTTAATTCTTGATATTGTGGCTTAAAAATTTCCTCAGCTTCCAAATAAGCAACAAATCTGGGATAATCTTGTAAAAGTTGCCGAAAAATAACCAGATCATTTTTACTTTTTTCCAGACGTTTTTCGCAGTCATTAGCCGTATCTTTGAGCCATTTATTAATAGCTTGCTCTTCCAAAAAAGGTAAACCTTCTTCTTCCACTCGCTCTGGTTTTCCTTTACGCACAGCACGAATAATAGGAGAATGAATTAAACGACTTAAAGCATTATCAACTGCTAAATTAGCTTGAGCAGTAATTAAAGTTCTCCCACCTCGCAAAGCAACTTGATAACATATTTCTGCAATTACAGTTGTCTTTCCTGTACCTGGTGGTCCTTGAATTAAAGCGAGATCTGGTGTAGATAGTACAGTTTTTACTGCTGATATTTGGTCACGATTTGCTGTTGGTAATAATAACTCGTCTTGCTTAATTTTTACCTGATTTTCTGGTAATCTTGCTAAAGCTGAATTAAAGAAAAAATTACCTAAATAACGATTTTGAGTCTTACCTTGTTCTAACTCTTGTAGAGCTTTTTCTTTGCGTTGAATTTGGATAATATCTCCTGCTGCAGTAAAACATAAAACCCCTTGAGGCGGTAATTGATAATCTCCTTTTAAAATTTGTTCGATCGCTTCAGAATTTAAGTTGACACAAATCAAATTACTTAGAGGCTCAATTGTTTCTATATATCCTAATAATTGCCCTTTTTCTCCATTTTCTGGTAACTGCTCAAAGAGGTTGATTTCTTCTTTAATTGCTCTGGTTACTCTTAACCATAAACCCTCTGGAGTCAGAGAGTTATTTTTTGTGCCATCAATAGTAGCCGAGTTCACATTAATTTCAAAAGTTATTTTTCTGGTTACAGCATCTAAATTATGATTCTGAAAACCCACACAAAACTGACGTAATTCTACCAATCTACGCTCAATTTCTACATATATTCGCCAAGCTTTAAGTTGCTCTTCTGTCGGGAAAATTTCCCCACAAAAAGGTTGAGCTGTAATTTGTTTAAAAGTAGATTTAGGAATACCAAGAGTAAAAGAGCGGTTAGGAAGAAGACGCAGAGAATAAAGTAAGGAAAAATCATCTTTTATTCCTTTTTCTTTTGGTAATAAACGAGCAGAAATTAATTTTAAACCCTGATTTTCATGTTCTGAAACAACCGCCGATAAATTTAAAGTTTTTTTCCTTTCCTCTAAAAAAGGAGGTAATGAGACATCATTTAAATCTGTAACTAAAGTTAAACCCCAAATTTCCTCTCCTGGTTTTTCCCCTTTACTCTGACGACGCACATAGAAAAAATAAGCATTATCCTGTAAAATATCCCCCATTAAATCAACAGCAACTTGACGACGTTTGTTAAATTGTGGATACTTTTCTAGGGTAGTTTCCCCCGCCATATCTCTGATAAAATTATCTATAGCTTGACCTAAAAAAATATAACCCCAATTTTCTGAGATAATTGTTTCAGGGGGATTTTTTTTGGTTATTTCCTTTAAATTTAATTTAGGTTGAACTGGGGTGATTTTTGCAGTAATATTGAGTTGGTATCTTGTTTCTGCTGCCATGAAAAAAATAGCACCAGAGAGAAGTGTTCCAGGGAGAATATTTGTGGTGTTTAATTGTCCCTCTAAAGTCTGTTTTCCTGGGGATAAAATAGGGGATTTTAGCTGCAACCAACGAACATTTGAAATCACCTTACAAGCTGCTCCAATTTCTATTTCCCAGGAGAATTTTGTGAGCAAATTTGTTGTTATTTCTCCTAAATCTAATGATTGGGGAATATTCCAGGTAGTTTTTTCCCACTGTACATTAGTGGCTACACCAGTCAATTTTACCCCAGTCAAAATAGGGGAATTATCAGGGGAAACAGAAATAACTTCACCGCCAAGAGAACGAGCGATCGCCAAATTTTCCAACCGTACCCCTGATACTTTCACCACTAAACATGGTTCATCTACTGTAAAAATTTCCGTAGTTATCCCACTCCCACTGACAGTAATTTTACGGTCAATGGTAAAAGGTCCTTTATACACCCCAGGTGCTAAATTAATTGTGTATCCATCCTGAGCAGTTTGCAGTAATGCAGCCAAATTAGACGGGTCAGCTTGTTTTTTCAGCATAAATACTTACGATATATCAACAGCTTTTAAAAGTTTTTACTTAAAAAATCTCATCTAGTTATTTTACTCTTAAAAGTGAAGGGAGAGAAAATAATTTAGGAGAAAAATACCCCAATTATTTATGCAGGGCTGTTTCATTTTACTTATGTAATTGCATTTTTGACATTAACAATTTGTTTTGTAATTAACTAATATTAACTGAGACTCACAAAAACCAATTAACCCGCGCAGGCGGGTTTCGTCTGGAGTAGCAACGGGTTTTAACCCGTTGCGATACGGTTATGATTTAAAAATTTTTGATTAATTGACAGTAATTAACCCCTTAAAAGCTTATTATACAAGGCTTTTAACAATTATCAAAATGAAACAGCCCTGCAATTATTTATGGGGTATTTTTTCTCATAAATTTTCAGGGTCAATATTTTTTGCTCGCAACTTCTCGAGCAACACTTGGTAGCGTTGTTTTTCTTGTTCCAACTCAGCTAATGCTTGCTCTTTTTCAAGAATAGCCTGCTCTTTTTCAAGGCGTTCTTGCTGGCGTAACTGAGCTAGTTCTACAGAAGTGAGAAACTTATCCCCATCAGGGCGATATATTTCCAGAGTATCTTCTGTAATTTCAAAACGGATTCCCAACAGAGGACTTACCCAACCACTCGAGGAGTCTATTTCTTCAAGGTGGTCTTCAACCCTGCGAGAAACTGTTAATTCTACCGTCTCTGGGTCATAGATATAATATTCTTGCACTCCATAGCGTTGATACCAAAAGAGTTTTTTTAACATTTCTTGAGGTCGGTTTCCAGGGGAGAGAATTTCAAACACCACCTGGGGGGGGATATTATTTTCTTCCCACTGACGATAAGAACCTCGATCGCCTTTTGGTCTGCCAAAAACTACCATTACATCAGGAGCTTGGCGAATCGTGTTATTATTCCTAACGGGATACCAAAAAATATTGCCTGCTACAAAAACATCTTCTTGTTGTGCAAATAAAATTTCTAGGTTTTCCTTCAAAATAACAATCCAACGAAATTGCTTAGTATTGTCTGCCATTGGTATTCCATCACTTTCAGGGTAGATTATTTCAGGTGTAACTTTAGTAATTAGTTCTTGTACCATACTGTTGACCCCATATATTTTGGTATTTTTAATCGGTTTTTTGTAGCATTAAGCAAGGCTGCTTTAGTGTCGATAAAATAGTTAACAAATCCCCTATAAAAAACAATTATGACAACAAAAGTAGAAACCTCAAACGAGAAAGACAAAAATAGTTATCTAGATGAAATCCCCAATGAAGTAGAGATGGGATTTTTTGACCACCTCGAAGAATTACGGCGGCGGATTTTCTACTCTTTAATTGCCGTAGTTTTGGGGGTTATTGGCTGTTTTTTAATAGTTAAACCCATTGTTCAATTACTCCAAATACCCGCCAAAGGAGCAAAATTTATTCAATTAGCCCCAGGAGAGTTCTTTTTTGTTTCCCTTCAAGTAGCGGGATATAGTGGGATACTGGTTGCTAGTCCATTTATCCTTTATCACATCATTCAATTTGTTTTGCCAGGACTTACCCGCAGAGAACGTCGTTTGATCGGTCCTGTGGTATTTGGTTCAAGTATTCTTTTTTTTGCAGGATTGGCATTTTCTTACTGGGTATTAGTCCCAGCCGCGCTCAATTTTTTTATTAGTTATGGAGCAGATGTGGTAGAGTCTCAATGGTCAATTGATAAATATTTTAAATTTGTCCTGTTGTTGATGTTTTCCACAGGTTTAGCATTTCAAATTCCAGTTATTCAAATGGCGATCGGTTTTTTGAATATTATTTCCTCTAAGCAAATGCTCTCCGCTTGGCGCTATGTGATTTTAGGAGCTATGGTATTGGGTGCCATTCTCACCCCATCTACCGATCCTTTAACCCAGTCTCTCCTTGCAGGAGCAGTACTGGGATTATATTTTTCTGGTATTGGTATTGTAAAACTTAGTGGCCATTAAATCACGTACCATGACAGTTAACATGGTACGCGATCGCTGTCATGGTACGTGCTCAAACCAACCATTCAGAAGCGCGATCGCCTAAATCTAGAGGAATACTCACAGCTTTACCCAGTCGGGGACGTTCACGGGTTTTTTCAATATGAGCTTTTACTTGTGCAACACTGCCCCAAGCATTAAGATAATTAGCAACTTGTTCAAGATGGGCTTCATATTCAGCTTCTGAAAGAGGAAAAGAGGCCTGCTCTAAATATTTCCACATGACTAAAACAAAAATTTTTCCCTTAGTGCGACGTAACTGAATATCGTAGGAGCATCCCCACTTTTGTAGTAAAAGTTCTCGTAATTCTTGTCCTGTTATGCTACTCATAAGATTAAAGATAAATACATTGGAATGAAGTTCTCAATCTCTGTAATAATGAAAAGATGTAAACCTTTTTTAATATCAAGGTTGTTAACTGTACTGAATTTAGCCTCTCGATCCACTCAACGTCAACAACCCACCGTTAAACGGAGTACCGTTTTAACGGGGGCTTGAAATATAGCCTTAGTTGACCAGACTAAGTTCTTTACTGAACTACGTTATTTGAGTTACGACACCCTGGAATGCGTAGCTAGTTCCAGGCTCTGTCGTCAGTGGTTAAACAGGTCTAGAGGGTTAAGCTGGTGCTGCTGATCTTACAAGCTCTTATAACATTGTCTAAGCTAACATTACCCCAGTTTTGGGAGTTGGTTTTGCAGGTTTCCAATCAAAAAACCTGCACTTTCAACTAATTTTGGAGTAAATTTTCTGCAGCATAGACATTGCCCCTCCTTTCGGACCCCGTTAAATCGGAAGACCGATTTTAACGGGGGAGGAAAGGAGGGCGGAAGATGAGAAAATAGCGAAAGTAGATTAATAGAGGTTAACAAAACTTAAAAATAGACAAATATGACTCAAATTTCTGGATCTTCAGATGTCCCAGATATGGGGCGACGCCAATTTATGAATTTGCTCACCTTTGGTGCAGCAACTGGAGTAGCTTTAGGAGCATTATACCCAGTAGTTAAGTATTTTATTCCACCTTCTAGTGGAGGAGCAGGGGGCGGTATAACAGCAAAAGACGCTCTCGGTAATGATGTGATAGTAAGTGAATTTATCGCAACTCACAACCCTGGCGATCGCGTTTTAGCTCAAGGATTAAAAGGCGATCCAACCTACATAGTAGTCAAAGAAGATAAAACCATAGCCAGTTACGGTTTAAACGCAGTTTGCACCCACCTCGGTTGTGTAGTTCCCTGGAATGCTAGCGAAAATAAATTTATCTGTCCTTGTCACGGTTCTCAGTACAACGATGAAGGAAAAGTAGTGCGCGGTCCCGCACCTCTGTCCCTCGCTTTGGTTCACGCTGACGTGACAGAAGAAGATAAGGTAGTATTCACGGATTGGAAAGAAACAGATTTTCGCACCAACGAAAACCCCTGGTGGGCGTAAAAAAATTTTATTAGGAGTTAGTTTACTTACTGAGAGATGAGAACACCATTATTCACAGGGAAACAGATAATCACCAAAACCATTGTACTGGTGGTTGCCACTGTTGCCATTTTCCTGACTAGCGATCTGCTACTTCCTCAAGCTGCAGCAGCATATCCTTTTTGGGCGCAGCAAACTGCTCCTGAAACCCCAAGAGAAGCAACAGGTAGAATTGTTTGCGCTAACTGTCACCTCGCACAAAAACCTGCAGAAGTAGAAATTCCTCAGTCTGTTTTACCAGACACAGTATTTGAGGCAGTAGTAAAAATTCCTTACGATTTAAACAGCCAACAAGTATTAGGTGATGGTTCCGCTGGTGGTCTAAATGTGGGAGCAGTTTTAATGTTACCAGAAGGTTTCAAGATTGCTCCTCCAGACAGAATCCCTGAAGAAATGCAAGAAAAAGTAGGTGGAGTTTATTTCCAACCCTATAGCGAAGATCAAGAAAATTGGGTTTTAGTTGGGCCCTTACCAGGAGAACAATATCAAGAAATTGTTTTCCCCGTCCTTTCTCCTGACCCAGCAACAGACAAAAATATTCACTTTGGTAAGTATGCTGTTAACTTAGGTGCTAACCGAGGACGTGGTCAACTCTATCCTACTGGGGAAGCAAGCAATAATAATGTATTCAAAGCTAATGTAGCAGGAACTATTAGCAAAATTACTCAGCCAGAAGCAGGTGGATATGAAGTGACCATTGAAACAGCAGAAGGCCCTGTAGTGCAAACAATACCAGCAGGTCCAGAATTAATTGTGGCTGAAGGTCAACAAGTTGCAGCAGGAGAAGCTCTCACCAATAACCCCAATGTAGGTGGTTTTGGTCAGAAAGATGCTGAAGTTGTACTGCAAAGTCCCACTCGCATTAAATGGTTAATGGCATTCATTGGCGGAATTATGTTAACTCAAATCTTGCTAGTTATTAAGAAAAAGCAAGTAGAAAGAGTTCAAGCAGCCGAAATGAATTTTTAATTAACCTTTAGTTAGTTAATTATAGGACAGGTACAATACCTGTCCTTTTTTAAATTTTTTGATACAAAAAATAACTATCAGGATTCCAATTGAAAAATCCTTAATTAAGTCAAAAATTGGTAAACTTCAACAATAATTAACCTTTATAATAAAGACTCCGTACTCTCTCAGCCAAATATGCTACCCGATAACTTAAAGCGTAGAACTAAAATAGTTGCCACCATAGGTCCTGCTACCGATCAACCAGATGTACTCAGAAAATTGATAAAAGCAGGTGCAACAACTCTCAGACTAAATTTTTCTCACGGTACTCACGAATATCACCAAAAAAATATAAGTTTAATTCGCCAGGTAGCCTTTGAACTCAATCAGCCAGTGGGAATTTTACAAGATTTACAAGGTCCGAAAATTCGTCTAGGTAAATTTGCTTGTGATTCCATTTCCCTGAAAACAGGAGATCCCTTTATTCTCACCAGCCGTAAAGTAGAATGTAATCAAGAAATTAGCTCCATTAGTTACGATCGCCTCTCGGAAGAAGTACCAGAAGGAGCAACCATCCTCCTCGATGATGGCAAAGTAGAAATGTTAGTAGAAAAAATCAACCATGACAACCAAAATCTCCATTGTCGGGTAGTAGTAGGCGGAGTACTTTCAAGTAATAAAGGTGTAAACTTCCCTAATGTTTACCTCTCAATCAAAGCACTCACAGATAAAGATAAACAGGACTTAGTATTTGGATTAGATCAAGGGGTAGACTGGGTAGCCTTAAGTTTTGTCCGCAACCCCCAGGATGTATTAGAAATAAAAGATTTAATCGCCAATGCAGGTAAATCAGTACCAGTAATCGCCAAAATAGAAAAACATGAGGCGATCGCCCAAATGGAAGCAGTATTATCACTTTGTGATGGAGTAATGGTAGCGCGGGGAGACTTAGGGGTTGAACTCCCAGCAGAAGATGTGCCCATTCTCCAAAAACGACTAATTAAAACTGCCAATAATTTAGGTATTCCCATCATTACCGCAACTCAGATGTTAGATAGTATGGCGAATAACCCCCGCCCCACCCGCGCGGAAGTATCTGACGTGGCAAATGCAATTATAGATGGCACTGATGCAGTAATGTTATCCAACGAAACAGCAGTAGGGAAATACCCAGTAGAAGCAGTAGCGACTATGGCAAAAATAGCTTGTCGCATTGAACAGGAACAATGGAATATTTTGCAACTACAAAAAAATACGCCAAGTCCATCTATCCCTAATGCTATTTCTCAAGCAGTAAGTCAAATTGCTCAACAGTTAGAAGCAGGAGCAATAATGACTTTAACCAAAACAGGAGCAACCGCCCGCAATGTTTCCAAATTCCGACCCCAAACCCCCATTTTAGCAGTCACCCCCCACGTAGATGTAGCCAGACAGTTGCAGTTAGTCTGGGGAGTAACAACCCTGTTGGTACTAGATTTAGCTTCCACCAGTCAGACCGTCAAAGCAGCTATCAATATAGCCCAGGAACAACAACTGCTAGCAGATGGAGATTTAGTAGTAATGACTGCAGGAACTCTTCAGGGTGTTTCAGGATCCACTGACTTAATCAAAGTAGAAGTAGTACAAGCAGTTCTTGGTAAAGGAGTAGGCATTGGAGTTGCCAAAACTTCAGTAACAGGGAGAGCGCGGATAGCTAATAACTCTCTAGAGTTAAATCACTTCAATGAAGGAGAAATTTTAGTTACTCAAGCTACTAATGCTGACTTAGTTGAGGTAATCCGCAAAGCAGGAGGCATTATTACAGAAGATGCCAGCTTAACCAGTCACGCAGCAATAATTGGCAGACGGCTGGGTGTACCAGTAATTGTTGGATTTAAAAATGCAACTAAAACCATTCGCGAAGGAAGTATTCTCACCTTAGATGCGGAGCGAGGTTTAGTTTATTCAGGTTCTATTTGACTTCTCCCTCGGTGAAAAGCGCAGGGATTGCTTATTGGATGTCGCAATTTAGGCTAAATAGCCAAAATAAATTGCTCCGCTCTTTTTTTATATTTTCTATATAAGGATTTATGTAGAAAATATATTTTGGGAAGAGTCAAAACTTCCCTATCTACCTTGACTAGGCTAATGCCTAGCTGTGTAGTTACTTTTCTTTTTTTTTGCCTATTTAATACTTCCGCTTGAGTTTTTCATCTTATACTGGAAGCTTCTAAATAGCATTATACCCAGTAAAACTGGTAAAGTCAAGACAATCCAAGATGTTTTTTTATTTAAGTTATCAGCTAAATGAATAAGATTACTAAAAAAATATACATGAAAATCTTTCCCTAATATATTCTTTAAAAAAAAGGTTAGCATGCATACCTTCGTCTTTTTTCGCTCGACGCCCCTGGCTTTAAAGCCTGGGCTATCTCTCGCTCAGATGATTTTTGGTATGGTCATCAAGGTCATGAAGTAGAATTGCAACTGCCAATCCCCTAAATGTAAACTTATATTAAGTAAGTTTTCATTTTTTTGCAATATGTCTCATCGCCATTTATTTACTGTTCTCCTGGGAATCTGTTTTACCCTCGCAGTCATGTTGAACTTCGCTCCAGCAGCCCTAGCATTAGGTGGAAAACAGCCCCCTCTTGAGCAACCAGCACCAGAATTTACCCTCCCTACCAATACTGGGGATGGGGAAATTTCCCTTTCAGATTATCGCGGTAAATGGGTAGTGCTTTACTTTTATCCCAAAGATTTTACCCCAGGTTGTACCCTCGAAGCTCGTCGCTTTCAGGAAGATTTACCGAAATATGAAGCCAAAAATGCCCAAATTATTGGCGTAAGTGTAGATGATGTTGACTCCCACGCTGAATTTTGTGACTCAGAAGGCTTAAAATTTCCCCTCCTAGCTGATGTTGATGGTAGTGTGAGTAAAGCTTATGGATCCTGGTTAGGAGCTATGTCTCTGCGTCATACTTATCTAATCGATCCAGATGGTATCTTACGAGAAATATTTCTCGGTGTTAGACCAGCTATTCATAGTACCGAGGTATTAGCTCGCCTCGACGAAATTAGTCATTAGTAATTGGTCATTAGTCATTAGTCATTGGTCATTGGTCATTAGTCATTGGTCATTGGTCATTAGTCATTGGTCATTAGTAAACCTGAAGCGAGAAGTTTTAAACCCCCCCCTACCCCCCTTATTAAGGGGGGGAGTTTAACCAAAAAGAGGCATTTTCCCACCCTTAATAAGGGGGGGTAGGGGGGGTTTAAAACTTCTCGCTTCAGGTCTAGTCATTGGTCATTAGTATGTCTTCTAAAAAACTCTTAAATTTTCAAAAAAATATCATAATGTTTTACTAATGACTAATGACCAATGACCAATGACCAATGACCAATGACTAATGACTAGACCTCTTGCGAAAGTAGTGTTAACCCCCCCTAACCCCCCCGCAGGTTCGGGGGGGAAATGCCTGGTTTTTCGGCTCCCTCCCCGAACCTGCGGGGAGGGTTGGGGGGGGGTTTTTTGCGGTTTTGCAAGAGGTCTACTAATGACTAATGACTAAATCAATGAAAAAACTGACCATCAGGCATAATCGCACCATCAAAATTAACATCAGTTAGATTAGCACTACTAATTTCTGCACCAATCAAATTAGCATTACTCAAATCCGCTTTCGTTAAATTAGTCCGCGCAAAAAATACCTCCATCAAAGAAGCATCCCTCAAAATAGCTTCCTCCAAATTAGCCCTACTTAAATCCGCTCGATTCAACCTAGCAAAAGTCAAATTAGCGCGAGTCAAATTAGCGCGAGTAAGTTTAGCATCTGGGAGAATAGCACCTTCTAAATTCCCCCTACTTAAATCAGCCTCCATCAAATTAGCACGCTCCATTTTAGCATTTCTCAAATCAGCTCCAACCAATCTTGCACCCATCAATTTAGTTTCCGTCAAAAATGCTCCTCTTAAATCAGCGTGAGAGAGATCTGCTAAACTTAAATCTACATTTCTGAGGTTAGCTTCCTGAAGATTTGTTCCAACTAAATTAACCTCAATTAAATCAGCTCCCCTCAAATCCACACCTTGAAGATCTGCTTTTGATAAATTTGCTCCCCGTAGATTTACCTTATCAGTTCTCTTTTCCTGGCGCATATTTGCACCCCGCAAACACGCTCCTTTTAAATTTGCACCACTTAAGTCAGAATAACGTAAATCAGCAGCAATTAAATTAGCATCTAATAGGTTAGTTAAACTCATGTTAGTATTTCTTAAATCAGCTTTTTGGAGAGTAGCTCCATGCAAATCAGCACCATATAAATTAGCACCATTAAGATTAGCTTGAGTTAAATTAATGCCGCTCAAATTTGCTTCTACCATATTAGCTTTACTTAAATTAGCTCGATTTAAATAAGTAAATACTAAATAAGCTCTGTTAAGATTTGCTTCAGCAAGAATTATTCCTATTAAATCCTTTCCTGCAAGCTCCACACAACTCAGGTTAACACCAGTAAACTCTGTTTCTCCCGTTCCATATCTCTCGATCAATTCCTTAGCGTCCATATCTACTTAATTTTTTCCAACAAAATGTTTTACTGCTTTAAAAATTGCACTTGCTGCTTGGCGATTATCATCAATTTCTATATGTTCAATTGGTGAAGATGCACTAGTATTTAATTGAGATTCTATCTCTTCAAGGCTGTTATAATTCAGAAACAACTTAATAAGTAAATCGTCTAAACTACAAGTTCTGACTATTGACCAGTGATGCTCACTACTATCTAACTGATACACTGTATAAAATAATAGTATTTTCGCTACGAGTGGATTGGTATATTGCATTATTTCTTGTTTTAATTCAAAGAAATTATAGCTTTTTGTTTTTCGCTCATTATTCTCAAAAAAGTTTTTATTTTCTGTTTGAGTCGCAACTTCTTTTATCTGATGTTCTATACTAATTATTTGTTGCGTTACCAGTTTGGTGTCCAGCTCTTCTTCCTCTTCATCATACAAAACTGATAGCTCACTAATAATAGTATCCGCTATAAATCTATAAAAATTTTGTCTATTCAGGGTAGAAATTACATTTTCTATTCCTCTTTTTAAATTTTCTCTGCTAGTATAAATACTGCGAGTTTCTAACAGTATATCTCTCAAATCATAATTTTCTATTTCCTCTATTTCGTTTTCCCAATAGTGCTTACAAGTGGCAAAAAGTAACTTTTTGAGTCTCACCACTTCTTCATGGTATTCAATATTATTAAAAATTTGTTCTAACAACTCTGGGGATATTAAATCATCATATTCATAATCATCATCATCTTTTCTTGGATTTTCTGGATACATTACCTGAGTATAAACTTCTTCATCTTCATACAATAAACTTACTTGACTAATAATCAAATTTGCCACTTTTGAATAAACATCAGGACGATTAAGAGTATCAGCAACCTGATAAATAAATGTATTTAATTGTTCTATACTGGGAGCTAATTGATACAATTCTTCGATTAAATTTTCTAAGGGATAACTATCCAAAACATTGGGATCGCTTTCCCAGGTATTTTTACAAGCATAATAAATTAATTTTTTCACCCGCGCTGATTCTTGATCCTGCTCCAATTCCTCAGCTATTTCTCGTAATAAATTTTTTTCTAAATTCATATTAAATATAAATTAAAATATTTTGTAATCTAGTTAGCTCAATTTTTTCTGTTAAGTATTTAGTCAAAAATTTTGATTTTAAGTTGATATTTAACGATTTACAGTAATTGACTACAAAGCAGGCTCTCTTAGCTCTAATCTGCATTTTATAAACTTTATTTGATAAAAGGTTATATGTTTACAATCGCCAAACACAAGGAAATGCTTTCATTGACTAATACTTTTTCAGTTTAATTTATTCAACTATATTTACTCACGACTTACTCATCTAGTGTAACAAATTTTTACCTTTATCAATTTTTGAATCACAAGATTACAAAATCTGGCGATCGGGAGGTGCAAACCCAGATAGGTATTCTTCTTGTTTACTCTGTGTTCCCAGGCTTCTCCTTCCTGGTTAAATTCCTTGATCAACACCAGCAATTAACACTTTTGACCAAATAAAAATGTTGGTTTCATTTGTATTTAAAATTGAATATAGCTGTTGTTCTGGATCAACTGGTAAAACTTCTTTTTTTTCTGTTTGCTTAAGTAATTAGACAAAATTAATTACTTATGTGAGGGCGGGTTTTGAACAATCAATATAGTTTGTGCAACTTATGTTATCCCTAAACCCGCCCCTACAGAAATTCTGGGCGTTGCTGAATTGAAGAATGAAACCTTAAAGTAGCGGAGTTGCGGAGAAGGGAGTGGGGAGAGGGTTTTAGTTAGGTTAATAATTTTTGTAAACATATAATTCATTCCTCAAAAAACGCAACGCTGAAATTCTGTAAATAATTTTGTCCACCTACTTATATCTGAACTTTAGCGATCGCTTTCAGCATTTTCTCATAATCAAAATCATCCAAATAACCTTGTAAAAGTTGAGCAAAAGAAGCATTTTCCCCCTGAATTTCTTCAATGAGATTTTCCATTAATTGTAAATCAGCGCATTCGATTGCTAAATTCATCGCTTCTATCCACTCCTTTTCCAGTTGAGGGGAAAACTCCTCTAAAGAAATACAACTCTTATTTTTCTTATCAGTAACATCAATTTTTTTAAATCTCTCTTCATCCAAATAGCGCACTCCTAAATGTTGAGCTATTTTAGCCAAAATCACTTCTTCTTCTATCGGCTTGTTTAAAATATCATTGCAACCTACTGACAAAATCATTTCTTTTTGTTGCTCCATAGCACTAGCTGTTACAGCCAAAATTACTGGATTTTGACCTTGAACACTAGATTTAATAATTTTAGTTGCTTCATAACCGTTAATCCCAGGCATTTTCATATCCATTAAAATCAAATGAGGCTCAAACTTTTCCCACATTTCTATTGCTTCTTTGCCATCAACAGCTTCTTTTACTTCAAAACCCAAAGGAGATAATAGTTGAACTAACAAGTTGCGGTTATCCCATTGATCATCTACCACTAAAATTCGGTAAGTTGGTTGATTAGGAGCAAGACCAATAACCCGACGGTGGTTTTCTTTCGGTTTAATCTTCTCTCTTGCAACTGGAGTTATTTTAATAGTAAATTTGAAAGTAGATCCCACTCCTAATTGAGAATTTACTTGAATTTTCCCTCCCATCATTTCTACAAATTTAGCACTAATTGCTAAACCCAAACCAGTGCCCTCCGCCTTAGCAATTCCTGATTTTGTTTGCTCAAAAGGATTAAAAACTTTTTCTATTTCATCCGCAGCAATTCCTATGCCACTATCTGTAATTTCAAAACCGAGTTCATTTGGCTTTTCTCCCATTTTTACTTTTAAAATTACCTCACCTTCTGAGGTAAATTTTACCGCATTACTCAATAGATTAATTAATACCTGACGAAGTTTAAGGCGATCGCCATAAATAAACTGAGTTATCTCATCTGCCAAAATTACTTGAAAATCCAACCCTTTTTCCTTTGCTTTAATTTGAATCATATCTTCTATTTCTCGCACCATTTCCCTGATATCCAAATCAGTTTCATTTAAACTTACTCGTCCTGCTTCTATTTTTGATAGATCTAAGATATCATTGATAAGATTTAATAAATGGTTGCCAGCATTATTAATAATTCTCACATTTTCCTGTTGTTTAGGTGTTAGATTAGTATCTTTATTAAGCAGTTGAGCAAAGCCTAAAATAGCATTTAAAGGAGTACGCAACTCATGGCTCATATTTGCCAAAAAACTACTTTTTGCGTGGTTAGCTGTTTCTGCTAGCTCTTTAGCTTCTGCTAGCTCCTTTTCCATAGCAAGTCGTTCAGTAATATCATTTTGCACGCCTATATAATTAGTTAAGTTGCCCTCAGCATCATATACTGGAGATATGGTTAATTCATTCCAGAATAGAGTGCCATCTTTTCTAAAGTTTTTTAACACTACTTTACAACCTCTATTTTCTGCCAGTGCTTGACTTATTTCTTTTAATCCTGGCTGGTTTTTTGCTTCTCCTTGCAAAAGACTACAATTTTTTCCTATTACTTCTGTTCGCGAATATCCTGTTATTTTTTCAAATCCATGATTAACATAAATTATTGGGTTTTCTGGTTTTTTTGCATCAGTAATAACGATACCATTATGAGCTGCTGAAATACCTCGCTCTAATATGCGCAAATCTTTTTCTAAAGTTTCGCGCACTTTTATTTCTCCTTCCAGTTGCTGATTTTGCTCCTCTAATTCTTTCTGAAGCATTTCAATTTTTATATGAGCTTTTACCCTTGCAAGTATTTCTTCTTTTTCAAATGGTTTGATAATATAATCTATTCCGCCTACTTCAAACCCTTTTATTTTCTGTTCTAATTTGTTTAAAGAGCTAATAAAAATAATCGGAATATTCCTAGTTATTTTGTCATTCTTTAACTCTTTACAAACTTCATAACCGTCTAATTCTGGCATAATAATATCCAATAAAATCAAGTTCGGTTTTTCCTCTTTTGCTAAGTTTATTGCCTCTTTTCCTGTAAATGCTTTTACTATTTCATACCCTTTAATCTCTAAAATCTTACCGAGAATCGTCACATTGGTTTTATTGTCATCTACCACTAAAATCTTTGGTGACTTTAATTTATCTTCTTTATGGCACTTTTTATATTCTTTTAAAGCTATTTTAGTGCTGAGAATTATTTGTTCTTTTAGCATTTCTCTCATATATCCTGTAATTAAATGTTTTTGTAAATCTATTTCTTTTTCCATCATTTCTGGGTTTTCTGTTCGTACCAATATCCTCACAGACTTATTTTTTAATACTTCCCTTATGTACTGTACTGCACTAAATAATTCATCTTGCTTTTCTTTTTTTGTTCTATAAAACAATAAAACTGTTTCTCTGTTTTTACTCATTAAAGGTTTTGCTTCTTCCCAAGATTTTGTTGAAACAATTCTTAATGATTTCCCCTCAAAAGTAAAATCTTCCAGAGCTAAATGAATCGCTGTATGCGCTGCTAAATCATCATCAATCACTATGATTTCCCATAAATTTTTTTTGAGATGTTTTGAGTTTTGTATAGTATTATTCATCGGCTTTCAATTTCTTATTTCAAATTTAATTAGATTTTTCTCTTTAAACCTCAGTTTACAATAAATCAAAATGTATCTTGATAAATTTGATCTAAATTTTTATTAAGGTATTATTTTAATTAACATTAATATTTTCTAGACTTGTGCAGACAAGGGGCGCGGATACCCTTATCACCGAGGACTGGATCTATATCATAACCCCAGAAAAATAATTAATTATTAATTAAAAAACAAAAAAAATTCTTTTTTTACTATAGGGCTGCGCGCTCAAGTGTAATAAAACCTGCGGCTTTATAGCTCCCAACTGATCACTATTAACTGATTTTTGCGGAATAAAAACAAAAAAAACAGGAGGTGCTATTTAGTAGCCAAATACCTCATCGTACCTTACTAAACCTTATTAAACTTCTTTAAATGTGTAAGAGTAACCATCTTTAGCAAATACCTTGATTAATAAATTGGTTTTGGGGTTGGCTTTAATTCTCTTACCATCCACTCTTATCTCAAATGCACTAGGATTATTCGTTGCTAATAATCTGTTCACATATTTTTCTCCTTTTTTCGTTATTAGTAAAACCATGTCTCCAGTTTTCCAACCTCCATAAGGCTTTTGTTTGGCTTTTGAACGTGGAAAACCATACTTGTTTACATTTTTCATTTGTCTTGAACCATAACCACACGCTTTTATCAATAATGGTTGATTGATTTTTATTACTAAATTCTCAACCTTGCCCACGCAGGCTGCATCAATCCAATGTGCTTTTTCTAAGTTCAGTTTTGTTCTGTTATACTTTGTTAAACCTCCACTACCACAACTTACTGGTAATCCTAATTCTTTTAAGTTATTAAATAGTTTCCATCTAGTTGAATTTACTGCTGCTGCATCTCTTAGGGGGGTTTTAAGTTGGGTTTTAACTCTTTGAAGAATACTAGGCTTTCTTCTAAGAAATTCTTCAATAGTTTTTGTTCCTTTCTTCTGATTACATTGTGCGCAGGCAAGGCAAAGATTCGATATTCTATCAGTTCCTCCTTTAGCCTTTGGCACTACGTGCTCTATCTGTAAAGGAATATTTTCCTTTTGACAGTATGTACATTTTCTCTGCCATTTTTCTAATAAATATTCTCTTACTTCATAGCCTAATAAACTTCCTTGTTGGTACTGAACTCCAGATATTTCTGGATTTTGAAGAGCTTGAGTATCAAACTTTACTAGTTCTTGAGCAATAGAAGAGATTGGACAAAACTTAATTAGTCGTTTTACCCAAGTCATAGTGGTTAATACTCTATGTTCTAAACTAGGAGCTAACCAATTTTTTGGTCTAGTTCTATTTAAAAATCTAGGCTTTCTGTACCTAGTTTTTCTATTTCTTCTACTGCGTCTAACAGCCCTTCTACTATCTAAGTTAGACTTTATAAAGGAACCTCTATGAGTTAATTCTGCTGCCCAGATTACTTTAGAATTTCTAACTAGAGCAATTCCTGTTGTTTTACTACCTGGGTCTAATTTTAGTTCAACTGGTTGAGGACTAGACTCAACAGTTTTAAACAAAATAATAGTAAAAGGGTAGCGTCTAAAAATAGCAGCCTTTTTATTTTTTAGTAGTTTACGAGCGATTGCGGGATGACAGGGGTCGAGTGGTTTTTTATTTGAATCTAGAACAAAAACAAAATTCATTACTGAAAACTCCTTACGGGTTAAAAGTGAGCCTCGCTCGGTTATTAGGGCTTGTTGAGCCAATAGCACTGGTTTAAAAAACCTTAGCTTCTTACCTGTTTAACTAATAGCAACAGAGCTACAAGCTGGCATCATGTACCTGTAGGTGTTATGACCCTAATAACGTTAAATGAGCTGGTGCAAGTGAAGATTTGCGCTTCGTTTGTTAATAGACCTCTTGCAAAAGTGGTGTTAACCCCCCCCCAACCCCCCCTTGGTAAGGGGGGGAAAATGCCTAGTTTGTAGGGCTCCCTCCCCTTACCAAGGGGAGGGCTGGGGTGGGGTTTTTTACGGTTTCGCAAGAGGTCTAATGTTTAGCTAGGTTTTTGCTTGCACAACTGTTAACTTGTCCTGAAAAATCAAAAATAACTAATAAAAACTTTAAATCGGGATGACTGGACTCGAACCAGCGGCCCCTTCGTCCCGAACGAAGTGCGCTACCAAGCTGCGCCACATCCCGTAATCTAATATTTATCCATCCATCATATCACGTTTTTTCTAGTTGATACCGTAATCTACTCGTTGATTTCCATTGATCTCAGTTTTAACGGAGAATGAATCAAAATAAAATAATAACAATAGTATCAATTCAGTAGGAGCAACCTGGGAGTGACAGTAAAACCAGAATGGCTGCGGGTAAAAGCCCCGCAATGGGAACGTGTGGGCAATGTTAAAGATATTTTACGAGATTTAAATCTGAATACCGTATGTGAAGAGGCATCTTGTCCAAATATTGGCGAGTGTTTTAATGCTCGAACAGCCACTTTTTTAATTATGGGGCCTGCTTGTACCCGTGCTTGTCCTTACTGCGACATTGACTTTGAAAAAGCTCCCAAAGCCCTCGATCCAAGTGAACCCATACGTTTAGCAGAAGCAGTACGACGCTTAAAATTAAATCATGTAGTGATAACTTCTGTAAATCGAGATGATTTACCTGATGGAGGAGCATCTCAATTTGTCCATTGTATTGCGGAAATTCGCGTTATTGCGCCTAAAACTACCATTGAAGTATTAATTCCTGATTTGTGCGGTAACTGGGATGCACTAGCACAAATTCTCCAAGCACAACCAGAGGTACTTAATCACAATACAGAAACTATTCCTCGCTTATATCGTAGAGTTCGTCCCCAAGGAAATTATCAGCGAAGTCTTGAACTACTCCAACGCACTCGTGAAATAGCCCCCTGGGTTTACACAAAATCTGGCATTATGCTGGGATTAGGTGAAACAGATGCAGAAGTGCGACAAGTAATCCAAGATTTACGCAACGTTGATTGTGATATTCTCACCATTGGTCAATATCTCCAACCTTCCCAAAAACACCTGGAGGTCAAAGAATTTATTACTCCCACCCAGTTTGACCAATATAGAGAGTTTGGCGAGTCTCTTGGTTTCTTACAAGTTGTATCTTCCCCTCTTACTCGTAGTTCTTATCATGCTGAACAAGTTCAACAGTTGATGCAGCGTTATCCTCGCCCTATTCAGTAATTGGACCACATCAAAAATAAATCAATTTCTACTCACGAGGAACAAAAAAAGACTCCAGTTAGTCATTACTTATGGTATTTTTAAGGAAAATTATAAGACTGCACTCAAACATGCAGCCCTATACCTCCCAACCGTTCACTATTCACCGTTATAATACGTTTTAAAAACATATACCAATAAATAATGACCAATAATCAATCACCAGTTATTTAATCAGCGCTCAAAAAAATTTTTGAGCGCTTTTTTGCAAAATTGTGATTTTTGTGATAAGATGATCTTGTGAATCAAAAAGTAAATGTGAGGAAAAAGATGAAGAATTATTACAGCTACGGGCAATTTGCGTAAAAATAACCAACTGAACCGAGATAAATATATCAGCCAGATCAGACTGTTGGAGCTCAACCACTAAAAACCAGAATAAATTGTTCGGAAAACCCAGAAATTTGGGAAACATAATACTAAAAAGATGCTTATACTGCTAGTCATTAATTGAGGAATCGCCATGCCTGCTAACATATTAAACCTAGAAACCGAAAATGATCCAGAATCTGCTTTTGAATTTGCGCAAGAGCCAGAACAAGAAATCCAAAATCAAGTTTAC
>Ga0209594_1000465_pt1 | contig 24530 bp, 21 predicted proteins | sample AshMeaCrysSpring_FD_184126 | JGI IMG/M metagenome (GOLD analysis project Ga0209594, IMG submission 184126) | Groundwater microbial communities from Big Spring, Nevada to study Microbial Dark Matter (Phase II) - Ash Meadows Crystal Spring... | ecosystem: Environmental > Aquatic > Deep subsurface... | reverse complement strand
TGGCGGTGCTGGCGGGAGCGGTCGCGGGTTGCGGCTCGCGCGGCCGCGAGCTCCAGCCGGGCAGTTATCGTGCGGTGCTCGAAGTGCCGGGCGGCGAACTGCCGTTCGGGCTCGACGTCGCGCGCGAGGAGAGCGGGTTCGTGCTGTATCTCGTGAACGGCGCGGAACGCGTCCGGGTGCCCGAGGTGGTGGTCGGCGAGGGCCAGCTGACGGCGCGCATGCCCGGCCTCCAGAACACGTTGACGGCGCGGATCTCGAGCGACGAGCTCGAGGGCGAGGTCACCCTGCTGCGCGCGGGCGGCGAGACGCAGTCGCTGCCGCTCAGGGCCCGGCTCGGCGAGGCCTGGCGATTCCACGAGCAGCCCCTCACCGACAACTCCGACTTCGCCGGTAGGTGGTCGGTTACCTTCACGGATGACAAGGGCAGGACGAGCCCGGGCGTCGCCGAGCTCGGGCAATCCTTCGGCGCGGTCACCGGGACGGTGCTGACGCCGACCGGCGACCATCGCTTCCTCGCCGGCGAGGCCCGCGGCGACGAGTTGATGCTGTCGCGCTTCGACGGGGCACAGGCGCACCTCTATCGCGGCAAGCTGAACGAGCGCGGCGAGCTCGTCGGCGAGCACTGGTCGGGCCGTTTCGGGCACGACCGGTTCGTCGCCGTGCGCAACCCGGACGCGGAGCTGGACACGAGTTCGGTCGCGACGGGCCTCAAGGATCGCGCCGTGAAGCTCGAGTTCAACTTCCCCGACCTCGACGGCAATGCGGTCTCGTTTTCCGACCCGCGATTCGCCGGCAAGGTCGTCATCGTCACGCTCGCCGGCAGCTGGTGCCCCAATTGCCACGACGAGGCGCGCTTCCTGGCCGAGCTTTACGGCAAGTACCGGGCGCAGGGCCTCGAGATCGTGTCGCTCATGTTCGAGCATTACGGTGACTTCAAGCAGGCCGCCGAGGCGACGCGCCGTTTCCGCAAGGAAACGGGCATCGACTACGCGACGCTGGTCGCCGGCATCTCCGACAAGGACGAGGCGGCGAAGGCATTGCCGCAGCTCACCGGCGTGTTCGCGTTCCCGACCACGATCTTCATCGACCGCAACGGCGTCGTGCGCAAGATCCACGCCGGCTTCTCCGGGCCGGCCACGGGCCTGCACTACGAGCAGCTGAAGCAGGAATTCACGGCCGAGGTCGAGGCCCTGCTCGCGGAGCCCGTGACGCCCTGAGGCGTCACTTGATGCAGACGGCCGTCCCGCTCGCCGAGACCATCAGCATGCCGTTGCTCTGGCCGAGGACTTCGTAGTCGAGGTCCACGCCGACGATCGCGTTCGCGCCGAGTTCGGCGGCCTTCTCGCGCATCTCGTCGAGCGCGATGTCGCGCGCGTGCTGCAGCTCGCGTTCATAGGTCGCGGACCGGCCTCCCACGAGGTCGCGTATTCCTGCGAACAGGTCCTTGAAGGCGTTGGCGCCGAGGATGGCCTCGCCGTTGACGATGCCGCAGTACTCCGTGATTCGCTTGCCTTCGATTCCGGGGGTCGTGGTGACGATCATGGTCGCTTCCTGGCGATGAACGGGGCGGGCATTGTCGCCCGTGGCGGCACAGCTTGGTAACCTGCCGGCACCGCCCGGCCAGGGACCCGCCATGCCCTCTTTCGACATCGTTTCCGAGATCAACCTGCACGAGGTCACCAACGCGGTCGACCAGGCGAGCCGCGAAGTGGACCAGCGCTTCGACTTCAAGGGCACGAACGCAAAGTTCGAGCAGAAGGAGGCCGTCGTGACTCTGAGTGCGCCGGCGGACTTCCAGCTGAAGCAGATGCTCGAAATCCTGAAGCTCAAGCTCTCGAAACGCGGCATCGATGTTGCCTGCCTCAAGGTCGACGAGCCGGTGCTGACCGGCCAGGTGGCACGCCAGGTGGTCACGCTCCGCCAGGGCGTCGATACGGAACTCGGCAAAAAGATCCAGCGCCTCATCAAGGATTCGAAGCTCAAGGTGCAGGCCGCGATCCAGGACAAGCAGGTCCGGGTGAGCGGCAAGAGCCGCGACGAGCTGCAGACCGCAATCGCGCTGGTGAAGAGGGGCGAGTTCGACCTGCCGCTGCAATTCACGAACTTCAGGGACTGACGAGGACAATCTGGATTTCGCCCCGTCTACCAGGCTCGGGGAGATCCAGAATATCCACATTTCGGTAAGTACTTAATACGAATACGAATGATTCGCATTGACGATTAATTGATCCGCCTGTAGAGTCGCACACGCTTCCAGGGCGACTACCCAAGGCAGATCAACGTGTTATCGACAAGCCAGCGGCAAAGCACGATCCTCGCGGCCGCCATCTCGACGCTGCTCGGCCCTCCCCTCGTCGCCGCCCAGGATGCAGCGCCACCCGCTCCGCCGGCGGACACCGAGCTCGAACCCGTCGTCGTCGTCATCGGCCGGAGGTCCAACCTCGACACGATTCCCGGCTCCGGCATGGTCCTCGACCGCACCGTCCTCGACGAGTCCCACGTGTTCTCGATCAACGAGGCGATGCGCAAGGTGCCCGGCATCTTTGCCCGCGACGAGGAAGGCTTCGGGCTCCGCCCGAACCTCGGCATCCGCGGCCTGAACCCGACTCGCTCGAGCAAGCTGCTGATGCTCGAGGACGGCATCCCGCTCGCCTACGCCCCCTACGGCGACAACGCGAGCTACTACCACCCGCCGGTAAACCGCTTCGAGCGCATCGAGGTGCTGAAGGGCTCCTCGCAGATCCTTTTCGGACCGCAGACGCTCGGCGGACTCGTCAACTACATCACCCCGGGCGTGCCCGCGGAGTTCTCGGGCAACGTGTCCGCGACGCTCGGCAACGAGGCCTACCGCGAGGTCCACGGTGAGCTGGGCGACACGATCGGCCGCACGGGCTACATCCTGAACGGCACTTGGAAGGAGGCCGACGGCACGCGGGAGAACATGCACTTCGAGGTCGGCGACCTGAACCTGAAAGTCGTCCATGAGCTCACCGAACGCCAGGCACTCACGCTGCGCGGCAACTACTACGACGAGGACTCGCAGATCACCTACACGGGACTCACGCTCGCGGAGTGGAAGGATGATCCGCGCGGAAATCCCTTCGAGAACGATCGCATGTATGCGTACCGTTGGGGCACCTCCGCGACACACCGCCTCGAGATGAACGAGGCGACGGTGTTCACGACGAACGCGTACTACACCTACTTCAATCGCGACTGGTGGCGACAGTCGAGCAATTCGAACCAGCGCCCGAACGACGCGAGCGATCCTGCCTGCGGCGGCATGGCGAACCTGAACACGAGCTGCGGCAACGAGGGGCGGCTGCGCCAGTACTGGACGGCAGGCCTCGAGCCGCGCGTGCAGGTGAACCACCGGATGTTCGGCGTGGAGAACGTTACGGATGCGGGTCTGCGCTACCACCAGGAAAACCAGTTCCGCGTTCAGGCGAACGGCGACACGCCCGGCGCCCGCCAGCCCGGGACCAGCCGCAACGCCGGCATCAGGGAGGACAGCGACCGCGACGTCACTGCGTGGTCGGGCTTCGTGCAGAACCGCTTCGACCTCGGGCGCTGGACGGTGACCCCGGGCCTGCGTTTCGAGCACGTCGATTACGTGCGGGAGGACAACCTGCTTGGCACGCGCGGCACGGCGACCGTGGACGAGTGGATCCCGGGCATCGGCGGCACGTTCGAGCCGGTGGCGGGGACGACGGTCTTTGCGGGCGTGCACCGGGGATTCTCGCCGCCGGGCGTCGCCGACATCATCACGCCGCAGGGCGGGACGGTGGACCTCGACCCGGAGTACTCGTGGAACTACGAGCTCGGTGTCAGGAGCGATGTGCGCAGCGGCCTCTACGCCGAGGCCACGCTGTTCCGCCTCGACTTCGAGAACCAGATCGTGCCGGCGAGCGTGGCCGGCGGGACCGGTGCGGCACTCACGAGCGCCGGCGAGACCCTGCAGGAGGGCCTCGAGGTTGCGGGCAACATCGAGAGCACGGGACTCACGGACTGGCCGGTCGACGTGTTCGGCCGCCTGTCGTGGACGTGGCTGTGGACCGCGGAGTTCGTGGGCGAGCGTTACAGCTCGATCCCGGGTTTCACGAGCGTGAAGGTGACGGGCAACCGGCTCCCGTACACGCCGGAGCAGCTGCTCGCGGCGACGCTGGGCGTGCGCGCGAAGTTCGGACTGTCGGTCGAACTCGAGGGCGTCTACACGAGCTCAGCATTCACCGACGACCTGAACACCGTCGAGGTCACGCCGAATGGACAGCGCGGCGAGATGCCGGGCTACACGGTGTGGAACCTGAGCGCGAACTACCCGGTCGAGGCGTGGAACCTGAACCTGTTCGCGACGGTGAAGAACCTGACCGACGAGCTCTATGTCGTCGACATGAGCCGCGGGCTCGTGCCGGGCATGCCGCGTCTGGTGCAGGGCGGCTTCGCCGTGAGGTTCTGAGAAAATCCGGTGCCTGGCACCGAAATTCGGTGCCAGGCACCGGATTTTCTCAAGCGTAGGCGCGCGTCATCGCACGGAGCCGCCTGCGCTGTTCGCGCAACCCATGCTCGATCTCGGCGAGCCGGGAGCGGAAGCTGGTCTCCTCCCACTTCTGCAGCAGGCGCTGCTTGCGGTCGGTGACCCACTGGTCGCGCACCTTTGCCCACTCCTCGAGCGCCTTGCGGAAGGCCGCGTATTCCTCGGCCACGCGCGCCTTCAGTCGCTCGACGTGCTCGTCCTGCCCGCGGGCACGGCGCTTCTCGAGCGCGGCGTCCATGCGCTTGAACTGCATCGCGATCTGGGCGCGCTGGATCCACAGGTCGGGCACGCGCTTCAGGTTCTCCGCGAGGCCCATGTACGACAGCGTGGCGATCAGCCACTTCGTCGGGTCGAACTGCCACCACTTCACGCCGTTGCGGTAGTCGTTCTGGAAGATGTGGTGGAAATTGTGGTACCCCTCGCCGTAGGTCACGAACGCGAGCAACGGGTTGTCGCGCGCCGTGTTCTCGTCCGTGTAGGGCTGCGATCCCCACATGTGCGCGAGCGAGTTGATGAACCACGTGAAGTGGTGGTTGATCACGAGCCTCAGCAGGCCGGCGAGCAGGAACACACCCCACACGTCCCCGACCGCCCAGCCGATGGCGATCGGCAGGCCGAAATTCGTCCCGAGCGCCAGCGCCAGGTAGTGGCGGTGCTGGAACATCACGATCGGGTCGCGCTCGAGGTCCTTCGCGTTCGAGAAGTCGTTCACGCCGCTCGGGTAGTTCCGGAGGATCCAGCCCATGTGCGAGAACCAGAACCCGCGCTTCGCGCTGTACGGATCCTTGTCCCAGTCGTCGACGAAGCGATGGTGCGTACGGTGCTGCGAGCCCCAGATGAGGATGCTGTTCTGCAGCGCCATCGCGCCGAAGATCATGTAGAACAGCCGCACGGACCAGTGGGCGCTGTAGGCACGGTGCGACCAGAGGCGGTGGTAACCGGCCGTGATCGCGATGCCGCAGGCGAGCAGGAAGAACGCGAAGCTGCCCCACGCCCACGCACCGTAGCCATGCGCGATGCCGTACCAGGGCACCGTAATCAGCGCCGCGAGCGGCGTGACCGTGAAGACGATCGTCGTGAGCCAGTTGATCGGGGCGTGTTCTTCCCGGGCCACGGTTTCGTTTTGCATCAGTGAGTTACCAGCGATTTGGCGTGGCAAAAGTCCGCGTATTGTACGCGCCGCCGGAGCCCCCCGCTCGATACCCGCAATCCATTGAACCAGAAAGGATTATTGACCCTCGAACCAGCTGCTGATCGCCGCAGGCGGCCTGCGCGCGATGTCCGGAACCCGCGCACCGGGCGCGGCGTACCCAGTGACGAGCAGCAGGAACGGCCGCTCGGCGTCCGCGGGACGCCCGAGGATCTCGTTCAGGAAGCCCATCGGGCTCGGCGTGTGCGTGAGCGTGGCGAGACCCGCGGTGTGCAGCGCGGTAATCAGCAGGCCGGTCGCGATCCCGACCGATTCGACCGGGTAGTAATGCTTCACCTTCGCGCCGTCCGACGCCCGGCCCCACTTCTGCACGAAGATTGCGATCAGCCACGGCGCGCGCTCGAGGAACGGCTTGCGCCAGTCGGTGCCTAGCGGCGCGAGCGCCTCGAGCCACTCCTCGGAGGCACGCCGCTCGTAGAACTGGCGCTCCTCCTCTTCCGCCGCGGTGCGGATGCGGCGCTTGACCGCCGGGTCCGACACGGCGACGAAATGCCAGGGCTGCAGGTTCGCGCCGCTGGGCGCGGTGCCCGCCGCCGCGATGCACTCGGCGATCAACTCGCGCGCTACCGGCCGCGTATCGAACTCGCGAACCGTGCGGCGACGCTCGACAAGCGTTCGGAAGTCGCGTGCCGCCTGCAGCCGCTCGGCGTCCGGGATCTCGGGCTGCGGCGGGAGGGCGACCGTCGGTGGTGTGTTCATGTGGCGGAGTATGCCGGCCGCCCGTCCTTGGGGGCGAGACCGGCGCCGCCGCACAGCTCGAGGAGCCGGGGCCATGCCGCCTCCACGTTCGCCACCGCCGCCGGCGACAGCGGCTCGCCCAGCTCGAAGGACTCCCCGCGCACGCACAGGATCACCGAGCGCGGCGGCGCCTCGCCACGCACCCTCACGTAGGTCGCGAGCACGGCCTCGGGTGAAATCGCGTGCGTGGTGTGGGCGAACTCCGCGTCCGGGCCCACGTCGCGCAGATCGAACGGGGCCGGCGTGTCCATGCCGGCGTCGATGAACACCACGAGCTCGCGCCCCTCGAGATCGAGCGCGTTCTCGACCTGGAGCTGGAACTCGTCGACAACCTCGACGCCGGGGACCGCCGCCGCCTCGAGCCGCACCGCGAGCTCCGGACCGATCGCGTCGTCACCGCGGCTCGGGTTGCCGACCGCGAGCACGAGGACCGGCGCCCGGCCGCTCACTTCGAGTCGCGCACCAGGCGGTCGACGAGGCGACCCTCCGCATCGACGAGCTCGACGTCGAGCGGCATCTTGCCCATCGCGTGCGTCGCGCAGGAGAGACACGGGTCGAACGCCCGCACCGCGACCTCGATGTGGTTCAGGAGGCCTTCGGTGACTTTGTGGCCGTCGAGGTACTTCTTCGCCACCTCGCGGATGGCCACGTTCATCGCGTGGTTGTTGTGCGTCGTCGAGACGATCAGGTTGGCGCGCGCCACCTGGTCGTTCTCGTCCACCCGGTAGTGGTGGATCAGCGTACCCCGCGGCGCCTCGATGACGCCGACACCGCGCGCCTGCCGCTCGCCGCCGGCCATGAGGTCGTCGCCGAGCAGGTCGTCGTCGTGCAGCAGGTCCTTGATCGCCTCGGCGGAGTGCAGCATCTCGATCATGCGCGCCCAGTGGAAGCCGAGCGTCGAGCGCGCTGCGCGGCCGTCGTCGAAGGCGAGGAACTCGCGACGCTCGCGGTCGGCGAGCGGCGTCGGGATGAAGTCCGAGCGCGTGACGCGGGTGAGCGGACCCACCCGGTACCAGCCGTCGTCGGCCCCGAGCGCGCGCAGGAACGGAAACTTCATGTAGGACCAGGCCTTCACGTCTTCGGAGATCTGCTCCCAGTAGTGGCCGTAGTCGACGTGGTCGAAGATCGTGCGGCCGTCCGCGTGCTGCGCGCGGAAACCGCCGTGGTAGAGGTCCATCGCGCCGTCGGCGCGCACGAGCGACAGTGTCCGCGCCTCGAACGTGCCGAAGCTGCGATAGGTCTCGAGGTCCTGCTCGAAAAGGCGTCGCACGAGGCGCACGGCGTCGCGGCTCCAGGCGATGATTTCGTAGATGTCCTTCTTGAGCTCGTCGCGCTCGGCGGCGGTCAGGCTCTTGTTCACGCCGCCCGGCACGGAACCCGTGCCGTGGATGCGCTTGCCCGCAGTGTGGCGGATCACTTCCTGGCCGTACCTGCGCAGCAGCACGCCCTGCCGCGCCACGTCCGGATACTCGGCCGCGACGCCGACGATGTTGCGCTTCGCGAGGTCGGAGCCGAACCCGAACAGCAGGTCGGGCGAGGAGAGGTGGAAGAAGTGCAGCGCGTGCGACTGCAGGATCTGCCCGTAGTGCATCAGGCGCCGGATTTTCTCCGCAGTGGGCGTGAGCTGGGTGGCACCCACGACCTGGTCGAGCGCCTTGCACGCCGCGAGATGGTGACTCACGGGGCAGATGCCGCAGAGTCGCTGCACCATCACCGGCACTTCCCAGTACGGCCGGCCCTGGATGAACTTCTCGAACGCGCGGAACTCGACGATGTGCAGCCGGGCCTGCTGGACGTGGTCGTCCTCGTCCATCAGCAGCGTCACCTTGCCGTGGCCCTCGACGCGCGACACGGGCTCGATGACCACGCGGCGCAGGCTCCCGGGAAGGGCGGCGGTCTCGAGTGGCAGCTGGCTCATGATGTCTCGTCCGTTCAATCGTAGTGGATCAGGCCGTGGCCGAGCTTCGGCGTGCGGCCCTCGATCAGGTCGGTGAGGAACTTCCAGATCGCATCCCCGGAGGGCGGGCAACCCGGGATGAAATAGTCGATCTTCACGACTTCGTGCAGCGGGTGCACCTTGTCGAGCGGCAGCGGCAGCTCTGGGTCGTTCGGGATCATACCCTGCCCGACGCCGGGATCGGTCAGGTACACCTCCTGCAGGCACTGGCCGAGGTCGAGATGGTTGCGCTGCGCCGGCAGTCCGCCGGTGACCGCGCAGGCACCCATCGCGACCAGGATCTTGCAGTTGGCGCGGAACTCGCGCAGCACGTGCACGTTCTCCGCGTTGCAGATGCCACCCTCGATGATGCCGATGTCGCAGGGGCCGCAGTGCTTGATGTCGGTGAGCGGGGAGCGGTCGAACTCGACGCGCTCGAGCAGCGCGAACAGCCGCTCGTCGATGTCGAGGAACGACATGTGGCAGCCGAAGCAGCCGGCGAGCGAGGTCGTCGCGACCTTGAGCTTGCGCCGGGTGACGTCAGTCATGGTGTTTCTCCAGCGGACGCGGCGCGTCCACGAGCGCCTGGGCGCTGATCGGGGTGGCGTCGAAGCGCCGCTCGCCGATCGGGGTGGCGAACCCGACGCGCTTGCGCAGGATCACGCCGACCGGGCAGACCTCGACGGCCTTGTCGGTCACCTTCACGTCGGTGTCGACGAGGCGTCCCGATTCGGCGTTAACGATCAGGTGCTTGCCGAGCCCGCGACCCGCCAGCGAGAACACGTGCTTGCCGTCGACCTCGCGCGCCGCCCGCACGCAGAGCTCGCAGAGGATGCAGCGGTTGAAGTCGAGGAGGATCTCGGGGTGGGAGGCATCCACCGGCCGGTCCGGAAACAGGTGCCGGAAGCCCGCGGTCATCACCCCGAGATCGTAGCCGAGCGCCTGCAGGATGCAGTTGCCGCTCTTCTCGCACGAGGGGCAGAAGTGGTTGCCCTCGGCGAACAGCATCTGCACCAGCGTGCGGCGCAGTTCGTTCAGTTCCTCCGTGTCGCTCTCGACCTCGGTGGCCGCCTCCGCCGGTGTGGTGCAGGCGGCCATCATCCGGCCGTTCACCTTCGCCGTGCAGACCTTGCAGCTGCCGTGCGGCCTGAACTCCGGGTGATAGCAGAGGTGCGGGATGTAGCGCCCCGCAGCGAGCGCGGCCTGCATCACCGTCTGGCCCGGCTCGAAGGATACCTCCACGCCGTCGAGAAGGAAGGTCGGGCGCTCGTTCATGTCTGCGCCTCCAGGTGCGCATCGGCGTCGTCGCGGCCGGTCATCTGCCGCGCGCGACCGAGCGCGCCGTCGACGTCGAAGGCCGGCGTGAAGTCGAGCGACCTCAACTTGCGCTCGTATGCCGGGCGGAATCGCTTCAGCGTGTCGAGGATCGGGTTGCAGGCCGTGTGGCCGAGCCCGCAGTGCGCGGACATGAGCAGCACGCGGTTCAGGCGGTTGATCTCGCGCAGTTCGTGCTGCGTGCCGTTGCCGGCGTGGATCTTGTCCATCGCGGCGACCAGCATCGAGGTGCCCACTCGGCAGGGCGTGCAGAAGCCGCAGCTCTCGTGCGCGAAGAAGTGCGCGTAGTTGCGCGCCACTTCGAACATGTCGCGGCCCGCGTCGAAGACCGTGAACGCGCCGGCCGTGGGCAGGTCCTCGAATGCGATGCGGCGGTCGAACTCGGTCGCATCGATGCAGATGCCCGACGGTCCGCTCACCTGCACCGCCTGCGTGTTGCGCGCGCCGCAGTCCTCGAGCACCTGGCGGATGGTCACCCCGAACGGATATTCGTAGAGGCCCGGCCGCTCGACGTCGCCCGCTACCGAGAGGATCTTGGTGCCGGAGGACTTGAGCGTGCCGATTCCGCGGTACCAGTCGCCGCCGTGCACGGCGATGAGTGCCGCCGCGCACAGCGTCTCGACGTTGTTCACGATGGTCGGCTGCTGGCGGTAGCCGTTCGTCACCGGATAGGGCGGGCGGTTGCGCGGCACGCCTCGCTTGCCCTCGAGCGACTCGATGAGTGCCGACTCCTCGCCGCACACGTACGAGCCGGCCCCGACGTGGATGCGCACGTCGAAGTCGAAGCCGGGCTGCCCGCAGATACCGCTGCCGAGCAGGTTGGCGGCACGCCGGCGCTCGAGGACGTCCTCGAGGTGGTCGAGCAGGTAGCGGTACTCGCCGCGCAGGTACAGGAAGCCACGACTCGCGCCGATTGCGTAGGCCGCCACAGTCATGCCGTCGAACAGCAGGTCCGCGTGGCTCGTGAGCAGCACGCGGTCTTTGAACGTGCCGGGCTCGCCCTCGTCCGCGTTGCAGACGATGTAGCGCTCGAGTCCGGTGGCGTGGCGGCAGGCTTCCCACTTCACGCCGGTCGTGAAGCCCGCGCCGCCGCGTCCGCGCAGGTTCGAGCGCTTCACTTCCTCGAGGGTCGCGATCGGTCCCTGGGCCGCGCCGACGTAGGCCTCGCGCCACGACCGCTCGTTGGCCGCGTGCTCGGACCAGCCGCGCGCGCCGCGCTGCAGCGCCGCGCGGATCGCATCGCCGGGTGCGAGCCCGTGGCCGAGGAGGATGTCGGAACGCCGCACGTTGTCGGCGACCGTGAAGAGCCCGGCCGGCCACTCCGGGAGGGGCGTGCGCGCGAGCACGAGGTCGCCGATGCGTTCGATGCGCTCGTCGGTGAGCGCCGGAATGGCTCGCCCGTTCACGAGCAGCGCCGGCCCCTGGTCGCACAGGCCGGTGCACGAGGTGCGCTCCACGCTCACGAGCCCGTCCTCCGACACCTTGCCCGGCTCGACCCACAGGCGATGGCAGAGCACGTCCATCAGCCGCTCGCTGCCGGCCATGCGGTCCGTGATGTTGTCCGAGAAGAGGATCCGGTACTCGCCGCGCGGCTCGATGGCGAGGAACGAGTAGAAGCTTGCCACGCCCGTCACGCGCGAGTACGGAATGCGCAGGAAGCGGGCGACCAGCGCCGCGGCCGGCCTGGGCACGCAGCCGAACTCCTCCTGCACCTCGCGCAGGATCTGCACGAGTCCGGTGGGATCGTGATTCCAGCGCGCGACGATGCGGCGAACGCGCGGTTCGAGTTCCGGGATGGTTTCGGTCATGACGGCTCGCGAGGCGACGGCGGGCGGATCCTCCCCCCGACCCGGCCAGACTGCGCCCTGCGGGTCCCGGCTCACCATCGCGGAAAACACCCAGTTGCGCTACGGATCACGTCAGCCACCCCCGGTGGCCGGCGGGCGCGGCGCATAGTCCAGGGCCTGCTCGCTGATCGGACGCTCGTCGAAGCGGCGCGCCCCGAGCGGCGTCGCGAAGCCGACGCGCTTGCGCAGGATCACCCCCACCGGGCAGACCTCGACCGCCTTGTCGGTCGCGGCCGCCGTGCTGTCGCGCAGCAGGCCGGACGGCGAATTCACCAGCAGGTGCTTGCCCATGCCGCGGCCGCCGAGGGCGAACACGCGCTTGCCGTCGACTTCGGCCGACGCACGCACGCAGAGCTCGCAGAGGATGCAGCGGTTGAAGTCGAGCAGCAGGTCCGGGTGCGAAGCGTCGACGGGGCGGTCGGGGAAGAAGTGGTCGAAGCGCGGATTCGTCATCCCGAGGTCGTAGGCCACGGCCTGCAGCTTGCAGTGACCGCTCTTCTCGCACGAGGGGCAGAAGTGGTTGCCCTCGACGAACAGGAGCTGCACGATCATCCGTCGCTCGGCGTTCAGCTCCGCGGTCTCGCTCTCGACCTTCATCCCGGCGCGCGCCGGCAGCGTGCACGAGGTCGCGTGGGAGCCGCCGACCTCGACGGTGCAGAGCTTGCAGCTTCCATGGGGCCGGAACTCGGGGTGGTAGCAGAGATGCGGAATGTGCCGCCCGGCCGCCAGCGCGGCCTGCAGCACGGTCTGGCCCTTCTCGAAGGGTACCTCGACGCCGTCGAGGGTGAATGCCTGGACTTCCTCGCTCACGGGCCTTCTCCGATGTGTGCGCCCGCGTCGTCGCGGCCCGTCATGCGCCGGGCCCGCGCGAGCGCGCCGTCGAGGTCGAAGGCGGGCTCGACCGCCGACGACTCGAGCCGCCGCTCGTAGGCCGGACGGAAACGCGCGAGCGTGTCGAGCAGCGGCCGCGACGCGGATTCGCCGAGACCGCAGTGGCTGGCGCGGCGCAGCAGCCGCCCGAGTTCCTCGATGGTCACGAGATCGTGCTGCGAGCCCTTGCCGTCGCGGATCTTGTCCATCAGGTTCCTGAGCAGCGAGGTGCCGACGCGGCACGGCGTGCAGAACCCGCAGCTCTCGTGCGCGAAGAAGTGCGCGAAGTGCCGCGCGACCTCGAACAGGTCGCGGCTCGAGTCGAACACCATGAACGAACCGCCGGTCTCGATGTCCTCGAAGCCGATGCGCCGGTCGAACTCGTCCTGCCCGATGCACACGCCGGACGGTCCGCCCACCTGCACGGCGATCGTGTCGCGTGCGCCGGCGTCGTCGAGGACCTGCCGCACGGTCACGCCGAACGGATATTCGTAGATGCCGGGCCGTTCGCAGTCGCCCGAGACGGACAGGAGCTTCGTGCCGCAGGAGCGCTCCGTGCCGCTTGCCCGGAACCACTCGGCGCCGTGGCGCACGATGAGTGCGGCCGCACAGTAGCTTTCTACGTTGTTCACGATCGTGGGCCGCTGCAGGTAGCCCTTCTCCGCGAGCCGCGGCGGGCGGTTTCGTGGAATGCCGCGTCGGCCCTCGAGCGACTCGACGAGCGCCGAGGCTTCGCCGCATACGTACGAGCCGGCACCGACGTGGATCCTGACCTCGAAGTCGAATCCCGCTCGCCCGCAGATCGAGCTGCCGAGCAGCCCGTCGCGGCGGCGGCGCTCGATCGTCGCGAGGAGGTGGTCGAGCAGGTGACGGTATTCGCCGCGCAGGTAGATGAATCCCTGCGTCGCCCCGATCGCATACGCCGCGACAGTCATTCCCTCGAGCACGAGGTCGGCACGACGACCGAGCAGCAGCCGGTCCTTGAAGGTGCCGGGCTCGCCCTCGTCCGCGTTGCACACGACGACGCGCGGCGTGACGGGCTGCCGGCCGCAGCTCTCCCACTTCACGCCGGTCGTGAAGCCGGCGCCGCCGCGGCCGAGTAGTCGCGCACTCTTGATCTCGTCGAGAACGGCCTGCGGTCCGGAGCCCGCCGTCTCCGCACGCTCGAGGGCCGAGCGGACCGCCTCGCCGGGCCGCAGGGGATCGTCGAGCAGCACGTCCGATCGCCGCACGAGGTCCTCGACGGCGAAGAATTCGCGTGGCCACTGGTCGAGCGGCGTGCGCGCCAGGATCAGGTCACAGATCTCCTCCGCACGACGTGCGTCGACGTCGCCGACGGGCCGGCCGTTCACCAGCAGCGAGGGCGCGTGATCGCACATCCCGATGGAGGAGGTGCGGTCCACGCTCACGAGCCCGTCCTCCGACACCTTGCCCGGCTCCACCCAGAGCTTCTGGCAAACCTCGCGCAGCCGGTCTTCCGAGCCACGCATGCGATCGGTCACATTGTCCGAAAAGAGAACGCGGTATTCCCCCATCGGTTCGGCGTACAGGAAGGAGTAGAAAGCGACGACGCCGCGCACCGTCGCGATCGAGACGCCGAGCGAGGCAGCCACGCGCGCGAGCGCCGCCTCCGGCAGCCAGCCGAGGCGCTCCTGCGTCTCGCGCAGGACCTGCAGCGTGTGAGTCGGGTCGGGCGGCCAGGCGCGGAGCGCAGCCTGCACGGCCGCTTCTATCGCGGCTTCACTCGGTGTATTCGTGTTCACGATCCGTCGCAACGCGGCCGCAAGTCGCGGCGGGCGCAAGGGTGCCGCCCGGACATGACAGCCACAATCTCGGAAAACCGTTGCGGCTGCACGGCGGCGTCACTGCAATCGTATGCGCTGGGCCTCGGCTGCGCGAAAACGCAGTTCGGGCACGACTTCGCGCTCGAACCACGGATTGACCTGCAGCCAGCGCGTATTGCGGGGCGAGGGGTGTGGCAGGGGAAGGAACTCGGGCAGGTAGGACTCCCAGGCGCGCAGACGGTCGCCGCTCGGGTCGTTCCAGGGGAGGCCGGTGGCGTGCACGCGCGTCCCGGGCGCCTGCCCCACGATCAGGACACTCGCCCTCTCGTCCGCGCGCAACACCGGTCGTGGACCGAGCGGCAGCTGCTCTTCGCACAGCCGGCAGGACCGCACTTCCACGAGCAGCCGTCGCAGGGCCTCGGGATCCGCCTTCATTCGCCGACGATACCGCGTCCGTGGGCCGCCCCGCCCGCCCTTGCCCGCATCCCGCGCCTCTTCCACTATCCCCTACCCCCTACCCCCTACCCCCTTTCCCATGCACTCCGTCTTCCTCGACTACGCCACCGTGAGCTTCGACGGCGACCTCGATCCCGGCTCGCTGCTCGATGCGCTGCCCGGCCTCGAGCTACGCCACCACACCCCCCAGGACGAGGTCGCGGCGCGCATCGCGGGTGCGGAGGTCGTGCTCGTGAACAAGCTGCGGATCAGCCGCGAAGCGATCGAAGCGGCAACGTCGCTGCGACTCGTCGCACTGGCCGCCACCGGTACCAACAACGTCGACCTCGTTGCCGCCGCCGAGCGCGGCATCGCGGTCTGCAACCTGCACGACTACTGCACGGCTTCGGTTGTGCAGCACGTGTTCGGCGTTCTTCTCGCGCTCACTCACAGGCTTCGCGAGTACGACGCCCTCGTGCGCACGGGCGCGTGGCAGCGGGGCGGGCAGTTCTGCCTGCTCGACTTCCCGATCCGCGAACTCGCCGGCCGGAACCTCGGCATCCTCGGCTACGGCACGCTCGGCAAGGGCGTCGCGCAGGTGGCGCGGGCCTTCGGCATGCAGGTGCTGATCGCCAACCGTCCGGGCGCAACACGCGAGGCAGGCCGCGTCGATCTTCACGAGCTCTTGCCGCGTGTGGACGTGCTTAGCCTCCACTGTCCGCTCAGCGCGGCCACGCAGGGCGTGATCGGCGCGCCCGAGCTGGCGCTCATGAAGCGCGACGCGGTGCTGGTGAACACGGCGCGGGGCGCGCTCGTCGATTCCGCAGCGCTCGCGGACGCGTTGCGTGGCGGCCGGCTCGGCGGCGCCGCGATCGACGTGCTGCCGCAGGAGCCGCCGGTGGACGGCAACCCGTTGCTCGCGGGCGACATCCCGAACCTGGTCGTGACGCCGCACATCGCCTGGGCCGCTCGGGAGGCCCGGCAGCGCTGCGTGGACGAGATGGCGGCGAACGTGCGGGCGTTCAGTTCCGGCGAACGGCGAAACCGGGTGGTGTGAGGGCGGGGAGCGGAAAACCGCTAGTCACTTCCCAGGTTCATCGCCTGCGCGGCCCACTTGAGCACGGGACGCACGCGCGGAGAGACGAGTTCCATCGCCTCGTCGAAGCTCACCCAGCGAAACTCGTTGTGCTCCGGCCGTCCGAGTTCCGGATTGACCGGCAGCGTGACCTCGGTGGTGTTCGTGCGACCGATGAAGTACCGCGCCACCTTGCCGCGGCTGTAGGGCCCGGTCTGCGTGGAGGACTGGCCCCACTCGAAGGCGAGGTCGTCGATGAGCGACTCCTCGCGAACCTCGCGCACGGCGGCTGCGAGGGGCTCCTCGCCCGCCTCGACCATGCCCTTGGGAAAGTCCCAGTGGTTGAAGGCGCGCAGCAGCAGGAAGCGCCAGCCCTCGTCCGTGCGGCGCACGACGACGACTCCGGCCGACAGCCTCTGGGATCGCGGGGTCATCGCGCCAGTATAGTTGAAACGATCGTGCGTCTGCCGTCCGCCGCTGCGCGTCCGATTTGCAGGCTGGATGGTTTTGCCACGCTTCATAGCCGGGAGCTATGCTGCAGCCATGAACCTCCGTGACCTGCGCTACCTCGTCGCGCTCGCAGACGAGCGGCACTTCGGCCGCGCCGCGGAGCGCTGCTTCGTGAGCCAGCCGACGCTCTCGGCCCAGATCCGCAAGCTCGAGGAGTACCTCGGCGTTCCGCTCGTCGAGCGACAGCCGCGTCGCGTGGCGCTCACGAGCGCCGGCGAGAAGATCGTCGAGCGCGCGCGCCGCCTGCTGCTCGAGGCCGATGCGATCGTCGAGCTTGCGAAGACCGACCGCGACCCGCTGTCGGGCGCGATCAAGCTCGCGCTGATCCCGACCGTGGGACCATACCTGCTGCCGCACGTCGCGCGCCGGCTCCGCAAGGACCTGCCGCGCCTCAAGCTGATGCTCTACGAGTTTCAGACCGCCCCGCTCCTCGAGAAGCTGCGCGCGGGCGAGATCGACATGGGCATCCTCGCGCTGCCGGTGCCACTCGACGGGCTCGAGGCCGAGCCGCTCTACGAGGAGCCTTTCACGCTCGCCGTGCCCTCCGGCCACAGGCTCGCCGATCAGGAGCGCGTGAAGGTCGACGACCTCAAGGGTGAGACGCTGCTGCTGCTCGAGGACGGCCACTGCCTGCGCGACCAGGCGCTCGAGGTGTGCAGCCGCATCCGCGTGCAGGAGGAACAGGACTATCGCGCGACGAGCCTCGAGACGCTGCGACAGATGGTTGCGGCAGGTCACGGAGTCACGCTGCTGCCTCAGCTCGCGGCCGACTCGCCGGTCGGAGCCGCGCGCGGCCTCCGCGCAAAGTCCTTCGCCCGTCCCGCGCCCTCGCGTACGATCGGGGCGGTGTGTCGCAAGTCGACCACGCGCGCAGCGGCCGTCGCCGCCATCGGCGGCTCGATACGTGCGGCCATGAGAGAGGAGATGAAGCGATGAGGTCCTGGATTCTCACCTTGCTGACCTCGCTGCTGCCCATGCTCGTCGCTCCGTTCGCCGCCGCCGCGGTCGGCCCGACCGTCGAGCAGGCCTGGGCACGGGCGACGCCACCTGGCGTCGACGTGGGCGCGGTCTATCTCACGATCGTGGGCGGACCGGCCGCCGATCGGCTGACGTCCGCGACGACCGCGCGCGCGTCGATGGTCCATCTCCACACGATCGAGGAGTCCGGCGGCGTGGCGAAGATGCGCGCCGTTGAGGGAATAGAGGTACCGGCCGGGAAGCGCGTGGTGCTCGCACCCAAGGGGACGCACATCATGCTCATGGGCCTCGGTCGTCCGCTCGTGGCGGGCGAAAAGTTCTCGCTGACCGTCCGCTTCGAGAAGGTCGGCGATCGCACCGTCGAGGTTGTGGTGCAGCCGGCCAGCGCCGACGGACCGACGGCGAGCGCCTCAGCCCACTGATCTGCCGCGTGGCGCCCGGCACATGGAAGCTCGCGCGGCGCTGCCCCTGCACCGCCTGCACGATGAGGACATCGAGCGGCTGCTCGCGAGCGGCGAGCGCAAGCCGGAGCTTACCGCGCTCTTCGGAGCGGAGGGTTACCGCGAGCTGAGCGCGCTCGCCCGTCGCGCGGCCGAGGCTCGCACGCGTGCCGGACAGGTCGTCTACGTGCTGCCGGGCCTGATGGGCTCGCGCATCGGGACGCGCGGACGCCTGCTCGACGACGTGATCTGGATCGACCCGATCGAGGTCGCGGCCGGGCATCTCACGCGGCTCGCCCTGCCACGCGGCGCGAGACTGACCGCGCTCGGCGTGATGCTGCTCAACGCCCTGAAGCTCAAGTTCTCGCTCGTGATCGCCGGGTTCGACGCGCGGCTGCACGCCTACGACTGGCGACGCAGCGTGGAGCGCCTCGCGCTCGAGCTCGTCAAACGCATCGAAGCGGACGGCGCTCGCGACCCCATGATCGTCGGCCACAGCATGGGCGGCGTCGTGGCGCGGGTCGCGCTCGCGATGGACGGCGGCCGGATCGCACGGGCGGTGCAGCTCGGCGCACCGAACCACGGGTCGTTTGCGCCGGTGCAGGCGTTGCGAGGCGTGTATCCCACGGTGCGCAAGCTGGCGGCGCTCGACCTCCGCCACGATGCCGAGGACCTCGCGCGGATCATCTTCCGCACGCTGCCCTCGCTGCACGAGCTGCTGCCGGATGCCGCGCGCACGCAGGGTCCCGATCTGTTCGACGCGGGGAGCTGGCCCGACGATGCATTGCGGCCCGCGCGGGAGCTGCTCGAGGAGGCGGCCGCTGCACGACGTCGCTGGCCCGCGGCAGACGAACGCTGCCTGCACGTCGTCGGCGTGAAGCAGGAAACGGTGACGCAGGCGGAAATCGCCGGCGACCAGTTCATCTTTCACCTGTCGAGCGACGGCGACGGCACCGTCCCCCGGGTCCTCGCGGAGGTTACGGGGGCGCGCTCTTGGTACGCGCCCGAGAAGCACGGTGGACTGCCGAACAACGGCAAGGTCATCTCGGCCGTCGTGGACCTGCTGCGCGACGGAACGACCCCGCGCCTGCCCGCCACGCATCGCGTCCGCGTCGGCGGGCGCCGGGCCGTTCCGGAGGCCGTGCTCCGCCGGGTCGCACCGCACAAGGTGCGCTGGCAGGACCTCTCCCCGGACGCGAGGCGAAGGCTGCTCGAGCCGGTGGTCTCGCCCGAGTTCCACGGTGAGGTGCCGGACCAGGTCCTGCGCGCCCGTCGCCCGTCCCCCGCGGCCGCAGGCAGCGCGGGCCGCGGTCCCATCGAGATCCGCCTGAGCCCGGGCAGCCTCGCGGATGCGAACGCGCGCGCGCTGGTGCTCGGCGTGTTCCGCAATGTCGATCCCGCGGGCGCATCGCGCGCCGTCGACGAGCGGCTGGGCGGCACGATCCGTGAATTCACGTTGCGCCGGATGTTCGGCGGTGACCTCGGCCAGGTGTCCATCCTGCCCTCGACGCGCCACGGGATGCTGGCCGAGTTCGTGCTGCTGGCCGGACTCGGAGATTTCGACGAACTCGGCCCTGACGCGCAGTCGTTCGCCGCCGAGAACGTCGTGAGAACCCTCGCGCGGACTCGTGTCGAAGACTTCGCGACGGTGCTGTTTGGCACGGGCTCCGGCATACCGGTCGCGACCGCGCTCGAGCAGCAGCTCGAGGGCTTCTTCGCTGGCCTGCGCCACGCGGATCCGGAGCGCGTCATCCGGCGCATCACCTTGTGCGAGATCGACACGCGCCGTTTCGCGACGCTGCGTCGCCTGCTGCCACCCGTCGCGGCGAGACTGGCGGGCAGCGACCTCGCCGTGGTCGTGGACGAGGTCGCGCCGTCCGCCGATGGAGCCGAAGCGCCGAGCCGCGCGCGCCGCCGTCGAACGGGCACCGATCTCGACCCGGCGTACCTGCTCGTGTCGCTCACCGATCCCGGCCGCAGCGAACACGAGTGCAGGGCGTCACTGCTCACCGCGGGCGCCAAGGCAGCGGTGCTGAGTGGCAGCATGCGGGTGAGTCGCGCCGCGCTTCGCGAAACGCTGGCGCTCGCCAATCCGGGGACACTCACGGTGCGCAGCCTGGCGCGATACGGCTCGACCCTCGCCCGGATGCTGCTGTCGCAGCCCGTGCGCGACGGCCTCGAGAGCGTGAGCCGCCGGCCGCTCGTGATCGTGCACGATCGCGAGTCGTCGCGAGTGCCGTGGGAGGTCCTGAGCGTCGCCGACCGTCACCCGGCGCTCGGCCAGGGTCTCAGCCGTCGCTACGCGAGCGAAGGACTCACCGTTGCGCGCTGGCGCGAGGACCGACGGCCCGGCGACAAGCCCCGCGTGCTGCTCGTCGTCGATCCCACGCTCGACCTGCCCGGCGCCGCCCGGGAGGGCGCCGCCCTGCGCAGGATCCTCGACGCCGCAGGCGCCGGGGTCGATTGCCTGTCGGGACGTGAGGCGACGCGAGCGCGGCTGCTGCGCGAGATCGGCGCGGGAGGACACGACGTCCTGCACTTCGCGGGCCACGCGTTCTTCGATGCGACCGATCCGGCCAGGAGCGGGCTCGTATGCGCGGGCGGCGACGTGCTGCGCGGCTGCGACCTCGACGGCGTGGCCGATCTGCCGTCGCTCGTGTTCTGCAACGCCTGCGAAGCGGCCCGCGTGCGCAGACCGAGGGCGAGCGGCGCGCGCCGGCTCCTCGGCCTGCGTCGTTCGAGCAGCCTGGCCGAGGCGTTTCTCGACGGCGGCGTCGCGAGCTTCGTTGGCACGCATTGGCCGGTCGGGGACGACGCAGCCCTCGTCTTCTCGACGGTCTTCTACGAGCGTCTGCTCGACGGCCTGTCGCTCGGGAGCGCGATCCTGGCGGCGCGCCGGCGCGTGTTCGAACTCGGCTCCATCGACTGGGCCGACTACGTGCACTACGGCAATCCCGCGTTCCACCTCGCGAACGGGGCCACCTGAAGCGAGACACGAATCACATTCCGGCGCAGGTCACCGCGCCGGGCAGCCCGGTTGACATAACAAACGGCGACCCCCGTCACGTCCTGCGGGGAGAGCGCGGCTCGAAAATCGCGCCCACGCGTTCGAGGACGTGCGCCGAAGGGCATCAAGAACCCCTGAAGCAGCGCCTTCGATCTCGGGGTTCCTGGCCTCCAGCACGTTTCACAGGGAGTGGACGGCCCGGTGTCGGGAACGGCAAGAAATATGTCACCCACACTGAGGATGAACCATGCGTAAACAGAATATTGCTTCCATTTCGGCTGCGATTGCCCTGGCCCTGGCGGCCGGCGGCGCGCAGGCCGCGACGAAGACCGACACGTTCACCGTCAATGCTTCCGTTGCAAAGAACTGCCTGGTGGACACCACGGACCTGAATTTCGCCGCCTACGATGGCACCGCTCTGGTGGACGCCACATCCACGGTCAGCGCCAAGTGCACGAAGGGGACGTCTTTCGCGTTCAGCCTGGACGGCGGCACGACCAGCGGCGGCACGATCGCACAGCGGTTGCTCGACGGCGCTACCACCGCCGACACCTTGCAGTACAACCTCTACACGGATGCGAGCCGCTCGACGTTGTGGGGCGACGGCACGACGGGTGTGACGGTCAGCGACACGGGCACTGGCATGGCGAACTGGATCGCCAAGACGGTCTATGGCCGGATCCCCGACAACGCGACGAACCAGGCGGCCGCTCCGGACGACTACTCGGACGTTATCACGGTCACGGTCTCGTATTGACCGAATGCCAATGCGCTTCCAGCACGTCATGGCAAGCGTCCTCGCGTCGGCGGCAGCCTTCTGGCTGCCGCCGGCGTCGGCGGGGTCGTTCGGCCTCTCGCCGCTGCGCCTCGACCTTTCGGGTCAGGCGGCGACGGCGTCCGTCAACGTACGCAACAACGACTCGTCGCCGGCCCTCGTCCAGGCCGAGGCCGTGGTCTGGTCGCAGGTCGATGGCGAGGACAGGCTGGAACCCACGACGGACCTGATCGTCTCGCCGACGGTCTTCACGCTGCCGGCGGATGGCTCACAGCTGGTGCGCGTCGCCCTGCGTGGCGCGGCGGAGGCGAGCCGTGAACTCAGCTACCGGCTGATTCTGCAGGAAGTTCCGGCTGAGGCGAGCCCGGACTTCAAGGGCCTGCGGGTCGCGTTGCGCCTGAGCGTCCCTATCTTCGTCGCCCCCAACTCGGGCAAGGCCGAACCGAACCTCGAATTCTCGGCGACGCGCAATGCCGACGGCGCGCTCGTCCTGCGCGCGGACAACAAGGGCAACGGCCATGGCCGCGTGCTCAGCTTCTCATTGACGCCCACGAACGGCCACGGCCCGGTCCTGCAGGACTCCGTGGCGAGCTACGTCCTGCCGGGCCAGTACCGGACCTGGACGATCAAGAACAACGAATCCACCCGGGATGACAGCACCGCTCAAGCGGACCGCTACAGGTTGAAGGCCACCACCGAGCGGGGCGAAGTCGTCACGGAGCTGGCGGTCACGAGGTAGGCCCTGTGCGCCGCCGCCTGGCCGTCGCCATCGCACTCGCACTCGCGGGCGCCGGCGCGCTCGCGCAGCCGGGCCCGGACACGTTTACCGAGTCGGTCCTGCAGGTGACGGTGAACGGCGAGCAGCAGCCGACGGCGCTCGTCGTGCGCCGCGACAGTGACGGCACCCTGCTCGTCAAGGCCGCGGACCTCAAGGCGCTGCGCATCAGGACGCCGGCGAGCGGCGCGGTGCTGGTGAACGGCGAGCGTTACTACCGCGTGGGCAAGGACCTCGGCGCAATCGTCACGTACGACGACGCGACCCAGAGCGTCGACATCAACCTGCCGGCACAGGCGTTCGTTGCGTCGCGGGCGAGCGTGTCCACGCCCGACGCCGTACCCAAGGTGACGACCTCGACCGGCGGCTTCTTCAACTACGACGTATTCACCGAGCGCTCGACAGGCTACTCGGGCACGGGCGGCCTGTTCGAGCTCGGATTCTTCGGTGCCAGAGGCGTACTCACCTCCACGATGTACGGTATCAAGGAGACGGGCGATCAGCGCGCGGTACGACTTGACACGGCCTGGACGCGCGATTTCCCGGAGCGCATGACGACGCTGCGCGTCGGCGACTCGATCTCATCCTCGGGGCCGTGGGGACGCTCGGTCCGCTTCGGCGGCATCCAGTACGGCACGAACTTCGGCACGCAGCCGACGCTGATCACGACGCCGATGCTCGCCGCGCGCGGCGACGCGGTCGTCCCCTCCACCGTCGACGTCTTCGTCAACGGCCAGCCGGTCGCGAGCCAGCAGGTGCAGCCCGGCCCGTTCGAGATCGACAACGTGCCGGCGATCACCGGTGCGGGACAAATGCAGGTCGTGGTGACGGACGCGCTCGGCCGGCAGCAGGTCATCGCGCAGCCCTACTACACCGGTCAGTCGCTGCTGCGCCAGGGTCTGACCGAGTACTCCGTCGAGGCAGGTGCGATCCGACGCGACTACGCTGATGCGAGCAATGATTATGGCGACGTGGTCGCCTCGGCGACGTACCGTCGCGGCCTGACCGACACCGTGACTGCCGGCGGGCATGTCGAGGCGCAGGCCGACGGTGCCGCCGCAGCCGGCGCCGACGCCGCCGTGCAGGTCGGCAACCTCGGCATCGTGTCGGGCTCGGCCGCGGTCGGCGGTGACCGTGACGACCAGGGCTGGCTCGGACGGGTGGGCTTCGAGCGCAATGGCCAGCGAGTCAGCCTCTACGCGCAGGGACTCTACGCGTCGCGCGGGTTCGCGCAGCTCGGCGAGTCCGTGCTGGTCGACCAGCCGAAGCTGCGCCTCTTTGGCGGGCTCGGTTTCAACTTCCTCGATTACGGCAGCCTTCAGCTCGCCTACGGGCTGCAGTCGAACTGGCTCACGCCGACCGTCGAGACCTTCGGCCTCGGCTACTCCTACGGGCTCGGCAACCTCGGCTTCCTGAACCTGTTCGCCAGTCACACGAGCGCCGAGGACACCGAGTCCGACGTCTATCTCACCTGGACCGTGCCGGTCGGCGACCGCCGGACGGCCAGTGCCGCCCTCGCGCGCACCTCCGATGCGGTGAATGGCAATGGATTCGAGGCGACCGCTTCATTCCAGCAGAGTCTGCCGGTCGGCACGGGTTCCGGGTTCTCCGCATTCCTTTCGAGCTCGGACCGCGCGAACCTCGGCTATGCCTACCAGGGATCCGCCGGGCTGATCGGGGTCGACTACGCCCGCGCGAACGGACAGAACGGCGTGCGCGTTGGCGGCAACGGCGGTCTCGCGATCACGAGCGCCGGCGTGATGCCGTCGCGGCGGCTCGACCAGAGCTTCGCCGTCGTGAAGATGGCGGACTACGCGGGCGTCGAGGTATTCGTCGAGAACCAGCCCGTCGGCCGCACGGACAAGAAAGGTCGCATCCTGCTCGATCGCCTGCTGCCCTACCAGGCGAACCGGGTGAGCGTCGATCCCAACAAGCTGCCGATGGACGCGCGTGTGTCCAAGGCATCGGTCAACATCACACCCGCTTATCGCAGTGGGGCCGTCGTGCGCTTCCCGGTCACTCGTGCCAACGCGGTGACGCTGAGGCTCGTGCAGTCCGGCGGCTCCCCGGTCCCGGCGGGCGCCGAAGTCCGCCTCGACGGAAACCGCTACCCTGTCGGCATGCGGGGCAGCATGTACCTGGGTGGCGTCGAAGGGCGTACGCGTGCGACGGCCACGTGGCGCGACGGCGCCTGCACATTCGAAGTCGCGCGACCGGGCGGCAAGGATCCGCTGCCGGACGTCGGAGAAGTACCGTGCGTGCCGGTCACCGAGTGAGCCTC